>Ga0070707_100006290_pt1 | contig 11043 bp, 10 predicted proteins | sample KBSK5502metaG_FD_65468 | JGI IMG/M metagenome (GOLD analysis project Ga0070707, IMG submission 65468) | Corn, switchgrass and miscanthus rhizosphere microbial communities from Kellogg Biological Station, Michigan, USA - KBS K5-50-2 metaG | ecosystem: Host-associated > Plants > Roots >... | reverse complement strand
TGCGCTCGAGCGGAAGATTCCGCGCGACGCCCGCTGGGTCGAATGCGAGCGTCCGGTCGCGATTACCGGTGGCGAGCTGACGCTGGCGATGCTCGACCTCGAATTCGACCGCAGCGCCGGCTACTATCGCGCGCCGCCGCACCTGAAAGCTAACAATGGCATCGTGATCATCGACGATTTGGGACGGCAGCTCGTTTCACCGCGCGAGCTTATGAATCGATGGATCGTGCCGCTCGATCGCCATCGCGACTACCTCACGTTCCATAGCGGCTACAAGTTCATGGTTCCCTTCGACGTAGTATTGATTTTCTCCACCAACCTGAAACCCGCCGACCTGGCCGATCCCGCCTTCATGCGCCGGCTTGGCCACAAGATCTATGTCGGCGCGCTGACCGAAGACGAATACAAGGCGATCTTTCGGCAGGTTTGCGACGAGCTCGAAATCGCGTATGTCGAAACGGTATTCGAGCACCTGCTGCACAATCACCACCAGCGGAAGCAACGGCCGCTGCTCGCCTGCTATCCGAGGGACCTGCTGGGGCAGGTTCGCGACTTCGCGCGCTACGAAGGCGCCGAAGCGCAGCTTACGATGCAAGCCATCGATCGTGCGTGGGACAACTATTTCATCGCATCGCGTCCGGAAGAGAGCGTGGCGCCGGGTCCTACCAGCGCGTCGAGTGAGCATTGAACGCAAACGACGCCAACGCATCTGCCACCGCCTTATAGAGGATTTGCACCATGAGAAACCCTAGAGCCCTGATCATGATGGTTGCCGCAGTGATCGCCGGTCTCGGTGCGGTCATCATCGGCGCCCGCTGGCTTTCCCAGCAGGCAACCAGTTCCGCCAACAAGCTGGTCGTCGCGGGGTCCGACATCGATCTCGGCAGCCGTCTCACGCCGGCAATGCTGAAGGCGGTCGAATGGCCGACGAGTTCGATGCCCAAGGGGGCATTCACAAATCCGACGGAGCTCGATTCCCGCGTGCTGCGGGTATCGGTGCTGAGCGGCGAGCCGGTTCTCGAGTCGAAGCTCGCGCCGATGGGATCGAAGGGCGGATTGTCCGCCGTCGTCGCGGAAGGCAAGCGAGCCATGACAGTACGGGTCAACGACGTGGTCGGCGTCGCGGGCTTCGCCTTGCCGGGTAATTACGTGGACATCATCGTCAACACGCAGGAAGAGGGCGCCAAGGGCGCGAACAAGGACCAGACGATTTCCAAGATCGTGCTGGAACACATCCTGGTGCTGGCGGTAGCGCAGGAGGTCGGCCGCGACGAAACCAAGCCCAAGGTCGTGAGTGCGGTCACCGTCGAGGTGACCCCGGACCAGGCGGAGAAGCTCGATCTTGCACGCAGCGTCGGGACGCTTTCGCTCATGCTGCGCAACCAGGTCGATCTCAAGATGGCGGGAACCGATGGCGCGACCAAGGCGAAGTTGCTCAATACGCCACCCGAGTCAATCGTGACGGCCCAGGCTGAACCGGCGAAGCCGCAGGTCGTGAAAAGAAAGGCCGTCACGGTTGCGACGGCGCCCCAGCCGGCCTCGCGTACCAATTGCGTGGAAGTTATCCGTGGCATCACCAGCTCGAGCCAGTGCTTCTGAAGCGGCATCAACGAACTCCCCGATCAAGAGAAATCAGCCGGCAAACCACATAACACCAAGCCAAGGGAGAGGGCATGAGAAATCCGTTTCTGGAATCGCGATCACGACACGCGATTTTGTCGGCAGCGCTGGCAGCGTGCTTTGTGCTCGGGGTACTCGGAGCGCATGCCGCGGACAAGAAGCCGGCGCCGCCAAAGAAGACGACGGCTCCACAGCAGAGCGTGCCCCAATCCGTGCCGTGCGATCGGGTAGACATGGGACCGACCATCAACGTCACGGTGGGGAAGTCGACTCTGATCAAGTTGCAGACTCCGATCACCCGCATCGTGGTGGGCAATCCGGATCAAGGCAGGACGGCGAGACCGATCGAGATCGAGACGACGCTCGAACAGGGTCGGGGCGCCGCCGCGCGGCCAGCCGCGCAAACCAACCGCCCGGGCGTCGCCGACGTGGACGTGGTGCTGCTAAGTCCGCAGGAGATCTATCTGCTTGGCAAGTCGGTGGGCTCCACCAATTTCGTACTGGTCGACCGGACCGGGCAGTGCACGGTAATGGACGTGATCGTGGGCATGGATACCGCGCCGTTGCGCGCTTCGCTGGGGCAGTTGCTCCCAGGGGAAAGGAACGTCGTCGTCAGTTCCGCGGCGGATTCGCTCGTGCTTACCGGCACCGTGCAGGACGCTGCGAAGCTCGATCGCGTGCTGGATCTCGCGAATGCCTACGTGCGGGGAGCGGGAGGTGGCGGCGGCGGACAGACTGGGGGTTCGCCGCGCGTCGTGAACCTGCTTGCCGTGGAAGCGCCACAGCAGGTGCTGCTCGAGGTCAAAGTGGCCGAAGTGTCGAAGTCGCTGGTGGACAAGCTGGGTGCGAGCCTGAAGCTGCAACGAACCAATGGCGGCTGGACGTACAGCCTCCTGGCGAATTTCTTGAGCGGCGGCGTAGGCTTGGCCGACGCGTTCAGGCGCGCGACGGGCGAGTTCATCACCGTCGACGCCGAAAAGACTGATAACTTGGTCAAGGTCCTCGCCGAGCCGAACCTGATGGCGATCAGTGGGCAGGAAGGCAGCTTCCTGGCCGGCGGCAAGGTATTCCTTCCCGTTCCGCAGTTCAGCGGCGGAGCTGTGGCTATAACCCTGCAGGAGCAGGACTTCGGCGTCGGTCTCAGATTCACGCCGACCGTGCTCGAGGGAGGGCGCATCAACCTGAGGGTGACACCTGAAGTTTCCGAGCTGTCGCCGACGGGTGTGTCGTTTCAGGCGCAGGCTAGCACTTCGCTCGTCGGCGGGACTGCGACGCAGATTCTGCCGCTGATCAATACGCGCCGGGCCTCGACAACAGTGCAGCTATACGATGGTCAGAGCTTCGCCATCGGCGGCCTCATCAAGAACAACGTCACCACCGACATCAAGGCGTTTCCCGTCCTGGGCGAAATCCCTATCCTGGGCGCGCTCTTCCGCAGCACGGGGTTCCAGAACGACAAGACCGAGCTGATCTTCGTCATCACACCGCGGCTGGTCAAGCCGCTTGTGGCGGACTACCGGCTGCCGACAGATAACTATATCGAGCCGACGAGGCTGGAGCTCTTCCTCGGCGGAAAGATGGAAGGCGACCCGGCCTTCCCGCTGCGACCCGCGCCCGCGCCGAACCCGGTCGCGCCCAAAGGCCCCAGCGGCTTCGAAGTCAAATGAAGGAGCGAACGATGATGAGCTTTGCCGGCATGTCGAAACTGCTGACCGCCGCTGCCGCGGTCCTCGTGCTCCAAGCGTGCGCGACGACGTGCGCTAGCTTCGACGAGTGCCTTGGTAAGTCACCCAGGCTGGACGCGCGCTTTGGAGACTCGGTCAACATCGCCAAAGCGCAGCAGACGCTCAACCCGGATGCTTCGAAGAATCGCAATATCGTCGCCGGCATCGACGGCAAAGCCGCTCAGGAGACGATGGTTCGCTACCGCGAGTCGTTCAAGTCGCCGCCCCCGCCGGCGAACGTGTTCACCATCGGCGTCAGCAGCGGTGGTCAATAAAGCCGAGAAACGAGGCGCGAGGTCGCCATGAGAAAAAATTTCGGAATGCGCAGCCGCCAGCGCGGCGCGGTGGCGGTGATCTTGGGGATCACGGCGATCGTCCTATTCGCGTTCATGGGGATCGGCGTCGACCTTGCCTATACCTATTCACGGAAGACCGAGTTGCAGAACGCGGCCGACGCGGCTGCGCTTTCCGGCGCAAAGAAGCTCAACCTGACCGCGGCTGGCGTGACCCTGGCGATCGCGGACGCCATCGCCACGTTCAACCAGAACCACACCAACAATTTCGTCGGGAGCACCTTTGTCATCACGGTCGCCAACCTGCGTTTAGGTTCATGCCCCAACCCGGATGATGTCCTCCCGCTGCGCATCCCGAACTGCACCTTTGTCGCCGCGAGCAGCGTCACCACCGATGCAGCGGCGGGCAACAAGTCGTTCCTGGAAGTGAAGACGCCAACCCAGACCAGAAACACGTTTTTCATGCTGGTCGCCGGCAGCCCAACCACCAGCACGCTCGGGTACGCCGTCGCTGGCCGTTTCGTGACCGACGTCACGCCGATCGGCATCTGCGGGATCGACCCGGGTCCGCCGGCGACCAAGAAGTACACCGGCACGAATGAGCTCGTGGAATTGGGTTATCGGCGTGGCGTAGCCTATGATTTGTTCGCGTTGAACCCGCTGGGACCCAACCCCAGCGACCCTTGGCTCGTCAACCCGGTGGACGTGCCTCCCGCCGCCTGTCAGCCGTCGCACTCGAGCGCGAATTTCACTCTGCCCTTCGTGTGTCAAGGCACCAGCGGTGTCGTCTCCGGCGCAACAGCGGGAGTCAGCGTCTATGGTAATACGGGGTTAAGCAACTCGGTGCTCCAGGCGGTCAATTCTCGCTTCGATATGTACAGCGCGCCCTACGGAAGCAATAAATGCGACGTGACGACAGCTCCGCCAGATTGGAACATCAAGCAATACTGCTGGAATCCGCTCAACGCCGAATGCCATACACCGCCGACAGCCGTTTCGGGAACAACGTGGATGGCGGGTGGTCAGCCCACGCAGCAGAGCGTGTCGATCAATGCCTCTCCAAAGACTCCGCAATATGCCCTGCCGCCAGCGGCCAATCCGAATCTTCAGTTCAACAAGTATGGAACACTTTGGTCGTACGGGCCGGCCTACAACGCGGACGCAGCTGCACCGCCGGGAGCGGGTACGGCGTTTACACCAGCCACCGCAAATTCGACTCTGATGTACAACACGGCCGCGGGTACGACGTTTTTCAAGAACAGCTATCCCACAACGGTAGACCCCGGATTCCCGCCCGGCACACAGCCGTCACCCTACAACCACCAGGCGAGCGGGCAGTGGTTTCAGGCTCCTGGGAATCCAGGCACTCGCAACCGGCGGGTGCTCAATCTCCTCATCATCAATTGCGCCGCCGTCTCTGGATCCGGCGGGTGCGGTAAGAATCTACCCGTGCTCGGCGTCGGAAAGTTCTTCATGCAGAAGATGGCCGACCCGACAGGGTCGAAGAAGCTCGAAGTCGAGTTCGCGGGCCTCGTTGAACCCGTCCCGACCTCCGAAATCAAGCTATACCGTTGACGCCATGGCCTCGCATCGTGAATGTCTTCCCTTCCGTGTATGTGGCGCTGTGGCTGTCGAGTTCGCAATCGTGCTGACGCTGATGCTGCTCATCACGGCGGGCATCTTCGAATTCGGGCGCGCATTCCAGTACTACGATGCTCTGGCGAAAGCGACCCGCGACGGCGCGCGGCTCATGTCTGCCGCACCCAAGGCGACGATCAACAGCGTCGCCGTCAGCAACGCGAAAAACCTCGTCGTGGCTGCGGCAAATGCGGCTAATCTCAAACCGCTGCTGACGACCGCCGATGTCGTCGTCACCTGCACGCCGGCGGCATGCGCCGACGGCACAGCACCCACCGACGTAGAGGTCAGCATTTCCGGCTACACCATCACGATCGGCGGCGTCATGCCATTCGTTTCCGGCACCACGAAATATACCGGCGTGCCGCTGGCGCCGCACACCACCATGCGCTACATGTTGAACTGAGATCGCCATGAGATGCTTAAGCGTTTCCTCGATACCCGGGTCGCAACGCGGCGCCGCCACCGTTGAATTCGCGCTGATCGCCATCGTCTTCTTCATGGTGCTTTTGGGAATCATGGAATTCGGTCGCATCATGTACATCTGGAACACCACGCAGGAAGTCACGCGTCATGCGGCGCGCGAGGCGGTGGTGCGTGACTTTTCAGCGGCGGAAATAGCTGCCATTCAGCGCGAATCGATCTTCAAGGCGGGCTCGAGCGGCACGGTCAGCTTGCCGGCCGGAGCGGAGATCACCAACGCCACCGTTCGGCTCGCCTACCTGGCCGTCGATGCGGGAGGAAACAGGGTTGCGATCACCGCCGGGAACATGCCCGCCGATCCTGCCGACAACATTTCGGCGTGCGGCGACGCCGGGAGGATGTTCACGAGCTGCATCCGATTCGTGCAAGCGTGCATCGCCGTGGACAACACCTGTGCGAGCTCGATCCCCTATCAACCGATGGTCTTGTTGCTGGCGAATCTGGGTATCAACCTCGCGATCAACATCCCTGCCTCATCGGTGGTGATGCCCGCCGAAAGCCTTGGATTCGCGCCCTGACGATCCGGATTAGCGAAGAAAGGAAGCACATCTTGAAGTTTGCAGTCATCTCACCCGACAAGGCGCAAGGCGACGAAGTCGCCGCAATGCTCGAGACCGAGAGCGGCACGAATTCGGTCACGCGGGCGGTAAGCGCCGGCCCGGAGCTCGCCATGGTCGTCAACGGCTCGACGCCCGACGTCCTGATTTGCGCGCTCTCCCCGACAGACCTTCAGGCGCTTGCGAGGCTCGGCCAGATTTCGTCGCTGCACCCCGCCATGGCCGTCATCGTGCTCTGCGAAGGGCATTCCGCCGATTTCCTGTTGCAGGCCATGCGGGTCGGTGTGCGCGAGGTTCTTCCGGCCCGGCCGTCGAAAGATGCGCTGCTGCAGGCCGTGGGCCGCCTGCGCCAGACGCGCGAGCTGCAGTCACGACATGCAGGTCAGATCCTGGCATTCATCTCCTGCAAAGGAGGCAGCGGCGCAACGTTCCTCGCGACCAATCTCGGATATGCGCTGGGCCAGGCGAACAAGCGCACCATCGTGATTGACCTGAACCTGCAGTTCGGCGATGCGTCGTTGTTCGTCTCCGGAGACAAGCCGGCGATGAACCTCGGCGATATCGCGCGGCAGATTCACCGCCTGGACGCGTCTTTGCTCGCCTCCAGCCTGCTGAACGTCGGGCCGAACTGCGGCGTGCTCGCCGCGCCCGAGGACCCGACGCATTCCATCGACGTGCATCCCGACCACATCGACACCATCCTGCGGCTTGCCCGGCAGCAATACGACTTCGTCGTCCTGGATGTAGGCCGTTCACTGGAGGCAGTTAGCGTCAAGGCGCTGGACATGGCCGACGTCATCTTTCCGGTGTTGCAGCTCACCCTGCCCTTTATCCGCGACGGCAAGCGTCTGCTCAATCTGTTCCGCAACCTTGATTACCCACGCGACAAGATCAAGCTCATCCTGAACCGGCACGAAAAAAAGACGACCGACATCCGGCTCGAGGATCTCGAGCAAACCATGGGGATGAAGGTCTTTCGGGCAATTCCCAACAGTTATGACGCGGCTGCGGCGTCGGTGAACCAGGGCGTACCCATCATCAAGCTGAGTCGCAACAACCCGGTAAGCAAGGGCCTGCTCGATCTGGCTGTCGACCTTACGCGGGATGAACGTAAACGGGACGAGGGTTGGGTGTCCCGCGTCTTCGGGCGCACTTGAGAAACTCGAACCAGGAAATTGTCTGCGAAGCACACGGGAGCAGGACATGTCACTGAGAGACCGGCTGGACACCATCAGAAACGAGCCCCTTAGCGTCGCGGTTGCGGCCAAGGGAACGATGGGAATCGACAAGAAGCAGTATGCCGAGCTCAAGACTCACATCCACCAGACGCTTCTGGATCAGATCAACCTGGAGGCGATGGAGGATCTTCCTCCGCAGCGTCTGAAGGACGAGCTCAGGAACCTGGTCGAGCAACTGCTGGAAGGCGAAAACGTCGTCGTCAACGACATCGAGCGGCGCAACCTGGTCCGGGACATCCAGTACGAAATGCTGGGACTCGGGCCGCTCGAGCCGTTGATGGTCGATACAACGATCTCCGATATCCTGGTCAACAGCTCCAAGCAGGTCTACGTCGAGCGTCGCGGCAAGCTGGAGCTGACCGACGTCGTGTTCAACGATGACGCGCACCTGATGAAGATCATCGACAAGATCGTATCCCGCGTGGGACGCCGGGTGGACGAGTCGAGTCCGATGGTGGACGCGCGCCTGCCGGATGGCTCGCGGGTCAACGCCATCATCCCTCCGTTGGCGATCGACGGCCCCATGATGTCGATCCGCCGTTTTGCCGCCGTTCCTTACACGATGGCCGACGTACTCGGCTTCAAGACGCTGACGCCCGAAATGGCGGAGATACTGCAAGGCCTGGTCAAGGCCAAGATAAACCTTCTCATCTCGGGCGGCACGGGCAGCGGCAAGACCACGATGCTCAATATCCTGTCCGCGAGCATTCCGCACGACGAGCGGATCATCACTATCGAGGATGCGGCGGAGCTGCAACTGCAGCAGCCGCACGTCATCCGCTTGGAGACGCGGCCGGCCAATATCGAAGGCAAAGGCGACGTCAGTCAGCGCGCGCTGGTGCGCAACAGCCTGCGTATGCGGCCGGACCGCATCGTCCTCGGCGAAGTGCGTGGCGCGGAGGCTGTCGATATGATGCAGGCGATGAACACCGGACACGAAGGCTCGATGGCGACGATCCACGCCAACAGCCCGCGCGACGCGCTGTCCCGCCTGGAAAACATGATCGGTCTGTCCGGCATGAATCTGCCGGCCAAAGTCATGCGGCACCAGATCAGCGCCGCTCTGACCGCTATCGTCCAGGTAGCCCGCCTCACCGACGGGCGGCGCAAGGTCGTCAGTATCCAGGAGCTGACCGGCATGGAAGGCGACATCATCACCATGCAGGAGCTGTACGCTTTCCGACAGACCGGTATCGCCAACGACGGCACCGTACAAGGCCACTTCGCCGCGACCGGGCTGCGTCCGAGGTTCGGCGAACGATTGAAGAGCTTCGGCATCGTGCTCTCGGACAGCTTGTTCGATCCGAGCCGTCTCTACGAATAGGAGCCCGGTATGGACGTCCTCTACCTGGTCTTTGGCGTTTTCATTTTCATCGCGGTGGTGCTGCTGGTGGAAAGCGCGTACCTGATGTGGAACACCTCCAAGGGGCCGGAAGCCAAGCGCATTGCGCGGCGGCTGCGTCTGATGTCGGCCGGGGCGGACCGTGTCGGAGAAGACGTTTCCATCCTCAAGAGCCGCATGCTGAGCGACTCGCCGGCCATCGAGCGGCTGTTGCTTCAAGCACCCCGTATCAAGCACCTCGACCGCGTGCTCGAGCAGTCGGGCCTGACATGGTCGGTCGCCGAGCTGCTCGGCGTGATGCTGCTCGCAGCCGCTGTAGCTGCTGCAATAGCACTCTATTTCGGCGCGACGTTTTTCCTGGCGCTTATCACGGCGGTGATTGTGGGCGTGTTACCCGTCGCCTATGTGTTCAACGCGCGCGCCAAGCGGATGGTCAGGATCGAGCAGCAACTGCCGGACGCGCTCGATCTCATCGGCAGGGCGCTGCGCGCGGGGCATGCGTTCCCGACGGCCGTGAAAATGGTGAGCGACGAGCTTAACGACCCGATCGGAGGGGAATTCCGGATTCTGTTCGATGAAGTGAATTACGGTATTTCGATGCATACGGCCCTGCTGAATCTGGCAGCGCGCATCCCCGTGACCGATCTCCGCTACTTCGTGATCGCCGTTCTGATTCAGCGGGAGACGGGCGGCAACCTGGCCGAGCTGCTCGACAACATCAGCGCGATCATTCGCGCCCGGCTCAAGCTTTTCGGACAGATTCGCGTTCTTTCCGCCGAAGGGCGGCTTTCAGCGTGGATCCTGACGCTGCTGCCGGTCGGCGTGGCGCTCGTCATGAATATCGTCAACCCGGCCTTCATCGGTGTGCTTTGGAAGGACCCCATGGGGCTGAGGCTCGTGACCATGGCCGTACTGCTCATGATCTTCGGCATCTTCTGGATGTGGCGGATCGTCAAGATCCACGTCTAGGCAACGCTTCCTATCGGGAAGACGTCCATGGACATCATGCAGATCCTGTTCCTCGCGTTACTCTTTCTTGCCGTCTTCGGGCTCGTTTATTTCGCGCTGAGTCTGTTCGTATCGAACCCGATACGCGACCGGCTCGAGGTCATCGCAGGCGTCCCGGCGCTGCGGCCGGAGCGTCCGCCGTCGCAATGGGTCCAACGGATCGTCAAGCTCACCGGACCGCTGGCGAAGTTGTCGGTCCCCGAGGAAGGCTGGGAAAGCTCCGCGGTGCGTACGCATTTCATGAATGCGGGCTTTCGCAGCCCGTCCGCCCCGGTGGTCTATTTTGCCGGCAAGACCGTGCTGGCCCTCCTGTTTCCGGCGCTGCTTTATCTCTACGTCAGCACGACTGGAACCGCCCTGCACGGCAACAGGCTCCTCGCCGCGTTGCTGGTGGTTGCGGCCGTCGGCTACTACCTGCCCAACATCATCCTGCGCAGGCTGGTGTTCCTCCGCCAGCGCGAGATCTTCGAGACGTTTCCCGACGCTCTCGATCTCATGACCATCTGCGTCGAGGCCGGCCTCGCGATGGACGCGGCAATCGCGCGTGTCGCCGATGAAATCAAACTGACCAGTCCAGTGTTGAGCGAGGAGCTCCATCTGGTGACTCTGGAATTGCGCGCCGGCGCGAGCAAGGAAAAAGCGCTGCGCAACCTGGCCCTGCGCACCGGGGTTGAAGACGTTGACATCCTGGTGGCAATGCTGATTCAAGCCGAGCGCTTTGGCACCGGCATCGGCGCCTCACTGCGAGTGCATGCCGACAGCCTGCGCACCAAGCGCCGTCTGCGCGCCGAGGAAGCGGCCGCAAAAATTGCGCTGAAACTTCTGTTCCCGCTTATTTTCTGCATCTTTCCGTCGCTGCTGCTGGTGCTGCTCGGGCCGGCATTCATCCAGATCTACCGCATCCTGCTCCCGGCCTTTGGCGGGCGGTGAGCTCATGCCAACCACGAAGGCGGATACCATGAAAAAGTCCCTGTTCACGTATTCGACGTTATGCGGCACCGGTCTCCTGTTTGCCTGCGCATCGCCAGCACCCATGTCAACGCTGGCGGTCAAGCCCGCGCTCAACGCCGCCAGCCCGGCCGAGCGGCCCGACGGCTATTACCAGCTCGGGCGCTTTTACCAGGGCCAGAACCGCATCGA
>Ga0070707_100006288_pt1 | contig 11046 bp, 3 predicted proteins | sample KBSK5502metaG_FD_65468 | JGI IMG/M metagenome (GOLD analysis project Ga0070707, IMG submission 65468) | Corn, switchgrass and miscanthus rhizosphere microbial communities from Kellogg Biological Station, Michigan, USA - KBS K5-50-2 metaG | ecosystem: Host-associated > Plants > Roots >... | reverse complement strand
CGGCAGGACGAAGTTCTGGCCGCCCGGGGCCCAGCCCGAGACGAAGGTCGCGTCGCTCGGCATCTGGCAGGGCGCGACGCCGCCATCCACCTGCGGCGTCTTCGTCTTGTAGAGGATCCAGTGGTGGAGCACCCGCTCGTCGCCGAGGATCGGCGCCCACGCGGTCCCCTGGGTCGTGCCGTTGAACGGGGAATGGAACGTGAAGCACTGGTAGAGGTTCTCGGCGCCTTGCTCGGGCACGTGGTACGGATCGGTCGACCCGGCTGCGTGCGTCGTGAAGGTGTGCGTCGGTTTGCAGGGCAGGTACTCGGGACCCACCGGATCCTTGGCGGCGCCGCCGGCACCGCCCTCGCCGCCGCAGGTCGACGTGGTGCCGGGCGGCGTACCACCGTCGAGCCAGCCGTCCAGCGTCGCCAGATCCTCGGGCGGCAGGTCTCCCGTCGGCGGCATCGGGTGCTTTTCGTCATGGAGGCGCTGCTTCATCAGCTCGTGGACGGTGCGCGACGGGTCGCTCTTCGCCGGTGCCTGTGTGTTCTCGTAGGTGACGAGCGGCATGGGCGCGCCGTAGAGCGGCGGATCACCGTGGCAGCTCCGGCATCGCGCCCCCAGAACCGCGTCGACATCGCAGGGGAGCCCGGACGCGGCCCCGCCGCCCGCGCCCGAATTCCCGCTCGTGGAACCCGGACCCGTGCTCGATGTCGCATCGGACGTGCTGAACGCGTCGCCGCATGCAAGGGCGAGGACCGACAGCACCGGGAGCAAAGCTCGTCTCATGTCGCTTCGACCCGAGCCGACACCTCGAGGGAAAAAGCCCAGCTCGTGAATTCACATGAAGGCGGGAAGGCGAGAAGACCAGATATTGGTTCCCGGATCCGATCGGAGCTCCGAGCTCCGAGCCACGAGATCTTCCTGTCTTCTCGCCTTCATGTGACTCCCCTCGTCGTGCCGGCGACGTACTAGACTCGGCGCCGTGGCCGCAAAGCTCGGCAAGTGGCTTCTCGCGCCGGGGCTTTTGGCGTTTGCCATCGTGCTGGTGCTGCGACCCCTCGCCGACGCCGACCTCGGCTGGCACCTGGCGCAAGGCCGCGCGATCGTCGCGCTGCGTGGCATCCCCGCGATCGATCCTCTCGCTTACACGCATCGCCCGATTCAGCGTGTGGACCTCCTCGGCGAGGTGCTCCTCTACTTGATCGTGCGGCTCGCGGGTCCGCTGGGACTCCAGATCGCCGGGGCCGCGGCTGCGTGCGCCACCGCAGTCGTGCTCCTCGTCCTGACGCGGGACTCCGCCCCGTTCTCACGCCTGATCGTGGCTGTCGCGATGATCGCGATCTCGTCGTGGTTGCTCGTGCGGCCGGCGATGCTCTCGTTCCTGTTCCTGCCGGTGCTCCTTCTCTTGCTCGACCTGCATCGTCGGGCTCCCACAACCCCGGCGGGATGGCGCGCGATGGCGTTCGTCGTTCCGCTCCTGTTCGTGTGGTCCAACACGCACGGCTTCGCGGTCATCGGAGCCGCGATCGCGGTTCTCTACGCCGGCTCGAGGGTCGGCGCGCGCCTGGCGCGCGGACGCTTCGCCGCGCTCCTCCCGGCGGCGGACGGCGAGGCGGCGTGGTGGACCGCCGGCGTCGTGGCCTTGGGCCTGCTCGCGATGCTGGTGACCCCCGGAGGAGCGCTCGTGTTCGTCGGCCCCTTCCGCGCGCTCGAAGACGTCGCCGCGGTCACCGAGTGGGCGACGACCGACGCGAAGTTCCTCTACGACACCGAGCTCGCGGCCGGGGTCCTCCTCGTTCTCGGTCTCTCGGCGCTCGTCTTCGGACGCGAGCCCGGCGGGGACCGCGTGCCGCCGCTCTTCGACCTCCTCCTCTTCGCCCTCGCGGTGGTCCTCGGAAGAAGCGCGATCCGCCTCGTCCCGATCGCGGCCCTGCTCGTGGTTCCGTTCACGGCGCGGCGCCTCGCATCCCTCGTCCCCGTCACGCCGCTGGTCTACGTCGCGAGCGGCGTCGCGATGTTGCTCGTGGCGCCGGTCGTGATCACCAAGCCCGGGACGACGTTCGAGGTGGGCTTCGATCGGCGTATCGAGCCCGTCGGTGCCGCCGATTGGATCCTCGCGGCCAAGCCGCACGGACACATGTGGAACTTCTCGCCCTACGGCGGTTACCTGAGCTGGCGGCTCTATCCCGAGCACCTCGTGATGATCGACGGGCGCACGGCGTGGGTGCACGATCCGGCGCTGGTCGCGCGCGCGCACGCCTCGAACTTCGACCTCGACGTGTTCCGTGGGTTGGAAAAGGAGCTCGAGATCGATTGGGCGGTCTCGCGGGCCGGTCCCGGTGAGCCCTTCGGTGCGCCACTCACCCGCGCGGCGGGATGGACGATGGTCTACGTCGACGACTACAGCGCGGTGTACGTGCGCCGGGAGGGCCCGAACCGCCCGCTCGCCGAGGCGGGATACCGCCTCCTCGATCACCTCACGCCGCTCGAGCGCGTGCTCGAGCTGGCCATGTCGAGGAGCACCGATCCGGCCGAGCTGAGGCACGACGCCGACCTCGCCGTCCAGCAGGACCCGGCGAGCGGGCGCGCAGGCGTCATCGAGGCGTGCGCGGCCATTCGCGAGGGTGATCGAGATCGGTTCGTCGCGGCGATCGAGCGGCTGGTCCGGATCGCCCCCGGCAACCCGGCGATTCAGGGCCTCCAGCAGGTCTGGAACGCTGCGCCGGGCCGGTAGCGGTCAGGCGTGTCGGTCCTCGCCGAGCTCGGCGAGGAGCACGTCGGTCGCCTTCTCGCTGATCATGTAGATCGAGGTGACGATGAAGAACCCCGGGATGCGCGGGAACACCGATGCGTCGACGACGCGGAGGTTGCTGGTGCCGCGGACCCGGAACTCGCTGTCGAGGACAGCGGTGGGATCGTCGGCCGCGCCGATCTTGCAGGTGCAGGAGGCGTGGTGTCCCCAGGCCTCGTTCTTCACGAACGTGGCGATCTGCTCCGGCGTCTCCACCTCCGGGCCCGGGAACGCCTCCTCGAACTTACCGAACGGCATGAGGAAGTCGGTCTTCCCCGCGATGTCGCGGATGATCTGGACGCCGGCGACGACCGAGTCGAGATCGTCCTGGTCCTGCCCCTCGTCGGTGCTCCCCTCGTCGAAGTAGCGGAAGTTGATCTCCGGCACGTCGCGCGGATCGGCCGAACGGAGCGTCACGTCGCCGGCGGTGTTCTTGGTGTGGCCCTTGAGGACCGCCCAGGTGAAGTGCTGCTTGTCCTTTGTGATCGCCTTGGAGTAGCCGGGCTCGTAACCCTTGAACGCGCCGGGCAGGCCGAAGATGAAGAGATCCGGATCCTCTTTGTCCTCCGAGGACTTCTTGACGATCGCGACCGTCCCGCCGTTCGACGTGTAGACGCCGCTGCCGTTCTTCCACTTCGTGAGGCAGGGATCTTCCTGGCCGCCGATGTCGGCGCCGAAGGTGCAGCCCTTGAGGATCGAGAAGTCCGACTGCACCTCGTGGATGATGCCGACCTCGTAGCGGTCCTGTAGGTTCTTGCCGACGCCGGGGAGATCCACCTTCACGTCGATCCCGAGGGCGTCGAGCTCGTCCTTCGGCCCGATCCCCGACAGCTTGAGGAGCTGGGGGGTGTTGAACGTCCCGGCCGAGACGATGACGTCGCGGGTCGCCTTCACCTTCTTCTTCACGCCCTTGGCGTTCGGGTCGGCATTGGGATCGGCGCGGTAGAGATGGCCGCCTTCGAGGTACTCGACGCCGGTGGCCTTCAGGTTGCCGTTCACGTCCTTCTTGGTGTCGAAGACGATCCGCGACACCAGCGCGTTGGTACGCACCACCAGCGGGTGGCCGTCGTCGACCGTCTTCAGGATGTACTCGCGCGGGCCGTTCCGCTTCCCACCGTGGGTCGCCATCGGGATCGTGTAGAGGCCCTCTCGGTTGTCACGATCTTCGACGTACTCGTTGAGATCGCGCTTCATGAGCCCGACGAGCTCCTTCACGCTGCCGAAGATCGTCTTGCCGATGCTCTCGGCGAACGTGATCGCCGCGGCCTGGATGATCGTGAGCAGCTTGAGGTCGCCGAGGGCGAGGGTGGTGTCCGCTCGGTTGGTCGCGAGCCAGCCCTTGAAGCCGTGGCCGTCTCGGTTGTCGAACGAACCGAGGTACTCGCACTTCTCCAGGATCTCGAAGTAGCGCCGCATCGCGTCGGCGCGCCAGCTCTCGTCGCCGGTAAGGTCGGCGATGTGCTCGAAGTCGCTCGCGTGCGGGTAGACCGTGATCATCGCGTTGTGCGAGGTGCACCCGCCGAGCGTGCCGGCGCGCGGATAAAGGACACCCTCCGGCGTCAACTTGCTGTCGAGCTTCTGCCGCTCCGGGTCGCTGTAGTGCTTGACGAAGTAATCCCACCGCATCGTCGGGTCCTCGGTCGAGAGGGGGTGGAACGCGGGCACCTGGTAGTTCAGGGTGTTGCCCTTGTCTTCGCCGGCCTCGAGGAGGAGGACCTTGTGTCCGTTGCGCGCCAGGTTCGAGGCGAGGGGACCGCCACCCGCACCCGAGCCGATCACGATGTACTCGAACGTGCTGTCCGTCAGGTTGTCGCTGTCGCTCTGCGCGTCGTCACCGCCGCATCCCGACGCGACCGTCGCGGAACCCGCAGCGACAGTCGCCGAACCGATCAACTTGAGAAACAATCGCCGCGCAAAAGACTGGCTCATGGGATCACCCTCCGTGGCGTCCGTGTCGAGGAAGATTGTCGTGTGAAGTAGCAGGATGTATGCCCCTGCGACTGGCACCCCAAGTCGTTGAAAATAAAGGACCTGTCTCGCAACCGCAGGTTGGCCTGGGGGGCGGTCGATCCAGGTCTGGGTCGATCCGGCATTAGAAACGATCGCGGGCCGGCGTCAGCGCGCCGGACTGCCGAATCGGAGGGGCCAGCACGACGTCGGTGAGCTTCTGAGCGCGCTGAGCACGACGCGGCCGATGTCCTCGGTGGTCCGACCGGAGTTCGCGACGATCAGCAGAGGCGTTAGCCAGCGGTTGGACAGGAACCCCCGATTCGTGTTGCGCTTAGCGCGGCGCAGCCTCGCGCCTCGGTGTCGCGCGCGCGACGACAGGACGGCCTGGATGTCGGAACGAAAGGGAAAGACCGATCCTCCGCCCGGGGGCAATGGCGGGACCTCTGCGAACGAGGTGAGCTGGGAGCTCGAGCCCGACGACGACGAGCCGCCGAAGGCCGGCGCGCCTGCACCCCCGCGGTCCGACTCCGGATCGCGACGGCCTCCGCCGCCGCTGCCGCCGAAGAAGCGGCCCGGCGCGAGCATCCCCACCCCGGTCGGCATCGGGCCGTCGCGTCTGGATCCTCAGCCGTCGGCGCGGACACCGGCGAAGAAATCGGTGCCGCCTCCGTTCCCCGCGTCCACGCCGGCCCCGAAGCGCTCGGCTCCGTCGCCGGCGGTGACGGTCTCGATGGGGACACCCAAGGCTCCCGGCAAGACCGCGACACCCGCCGTCGGGTCGCCGGCGAATCCAGCGCAATTCGCGGCAGCGGCCGCCCTCGGAGCTCCACCGGCCAGGTCGGTTCCACCGCTCTCCGCAGTCCGGCGCGCTCCGCTGCCACCCCACCCGCCGGGGCGCGCGACCGGTGCGGACAAGCCGGCGCCGAAGCCGCCCCCGAAGGCGGTCGGCAAGCCGCGGCCGCCGGCGCCCGAGGTTCCTCCGCCGAGGAGCGAGCTTCGGCTCCGCGCCGACCGCCAGAAGGGCCGGGACCCGCTCGCGGCGGCGCGGAGCTTCGTCGAGCTCGGTATCTACGAGGAGCGGATTGGCAAGGACCGCAAGGCGGGGCGTAAGTGCTACGAATCCGCGCGCGCGCTCGCGAAGGGTATCCAGCCGGCGCTCACGCGCCTCCGGCGATCCTTCGAGGGGAAGGCGGAGCTGCCACAGGCGCTCGACATCGTCGGCGAAGAGCTGGTGATCGCCGAGGACGACGCGCTCAAGGCGGACCTGCTCGCCGACCGCGCGCGCATGTGCGAGGCGCTCGGGAAATCCGCGGAGGCGCGGAAGGCGTTCGGCGAGGCGCTCGCACTCGCGCCGCGGCACCCCGCGTCGCTGCGAGGCCTCGAGGCGTTGCTCCAGCGCGAGCTCGCGCGCGCGCTAGGCGCCGGTGGTGCGGCGTCGCGCGCGTCCACGCCCGACGCGAACCGCGCTGCCGCGCCGGCAGGCCTCCTCGCGGCGCACCTCGAGCGGCTGTCGGCTGCGTTCGCGCCGAGCGCCGAGACGCGCGGAGCCGAGCCGCGCCTCGCCGCCTGGCTCGAGGTCGAGCGGGCCCGGCTCCACGATGACGTGCTCGGCCAGCACGATCTCGCGCGCGCGGCGCTCATCCGCGCGACCACGCTCGACCCCGCGTCGGGCGCGGTACGCGACGCGCTCACGCGGCATCTCGTCGTGCGAGGAGCGACCGAGGGCCTCGTCCAGTCCCTCGTGATCGAGGCGGAGGGGGAGACCGATCACGACCGGGCCTCGCGCTTGCTCTACACCGCCGCGCGGATGCTCATCGACAAGCTCGACCAGCCGGCTGCGGCGGTGGCGCTCCTCCAGAAGGCGGTCGCGCGCGCGCCGGCGCAGTCGCCGACCCGCCGACGGGCGCTCGGTTGCCTCGCCCCGTTGCTCGAGGGCGGCGGCGATCTGCTCGCGGCCGCCGACACGCGCCAGAAGCATGTCGCCGAGCTGCGCGAGCCCGAGGCGATCGCGCACGAGCACGTCGCGCTCTCGGATCTGTTCAGCGCCCTCGGCCGCGCCGACTGGGCGGCGGAGCACGCGCGCCGCGCGCTCGACGTCGATCCGGAGGACCTGGCCACCCAGGAGCGGCTCGACCGCGCGTTGTCCGAGCTCGGACGGGATCAGGAGCGGATCGCAGCCTGGGTCGCCCAGGGCAACGCACGGCGCCCGGTCGCCGTCCGTGTGGCCGCGTTCGTCCGCGCCGCCGAGATCGCCGAGCACAAGCTCCAGCGACGCGAGGACGCGATCGCGCACCTGCGCGCGGCGTGGGTGATCGATCCGGGCAACGGCGAGGTGTTCGACGCCCTCTCGGCCCTCGTTGCGCCGCCGGCGCGCGATCCCGAGGCCGAGACGCGCGGCGCACGTGACCGGATCGAGCTCTACACCCAGGCCGCCCACGCGGCGCGGGCACCTTCGCGCAAGGTCGGGCTGCTCGAGAAGGTCGCGCACATCTGGGAGGACGAGCTCGCGCTTCCCGAACGGGCCCTCGAGCCCATCGAGCGCATCCTCGAGATCGAGCCGACGCGGCAATCGGCGATCCTGGCGCTGCAGCGGACCGCCGGCCGGTCCGGCGATGCACGCCGACTCGCGCGCGGTCTCGTCGCCGAGGCCAACCTGACGACCGATCGCTCCCTGTCTCGCCGGCTCCTTCTGCGCGCCGCCGAGGTGATCTCGGAGCGGCTGTCCGATCGCGATCAGGCTCTGGTCCTGGTGGATCAGGCGCTGGCCGCCGATCCGAACGATCCCGACTCGCTCCGCGCCCGCTTCAACGTCCTCGACCGCGCCGGCCGGCACGAAGAGGCGAAGAAGGCGCTGGTTGCTCTCGCGGCGCGCGATCCGCAAGGCGCGTTCACGACCTGGATCGAGATCGCCCGGCTCGACGAGCACAAGCTGAAGAAGCCGCACGAAGCCGTGCGGGCCTACCAGGAGGCGGCTCGAGTGAAGCCGCGCCATCCCTTGCCGAAGCTGGAGATCGCCCGGCTGCTCCGCCAGGTCGGAGACTGGGCGAAGCTCTGCGAAGCCCTCAACGCGCTGGTCGAGAGCGCGGTGGATCCGGTGGACGGCGCGCGGTTGCTTTTCGAGCTCGCCGAGGTCCAGGAGCTCCGGCTCCGCGACGACGCAGCCGCTCTCAAGAGCCTCGAACGGGCGGACTCCTTGCTCGGAAAGGGCGCCGAGGATCCGGCGCTGCTCGAGGCGATGGAGCGCATCCACGTCCGTCGAGCCGCGGCGCCGGCCTTGGCGGCGCTCTACCAGCGCTGGCTCGAGCGCCGGCCGCCGGCGCCGCTGGCGCATCGCCTCCGCCTCGCGCTCGCCACGGTCGTTGCGGAGACGGACAAGAAGCAGGCGGCGAAGGTCCTCGAGGCGGTGCTCGCAGAGACGCCGGACGATCTGCCGGCGCTCCGGGTGATCGAGCATCTGCACCGTGCGCTCGGCTCCCATACGGCTCTCGAGTCCGTCCTGCGCGCCGAGGCCGACGCTCTCTCGTCCCCGCTCGGCAAGGCGTTCGCCCTCTGGGACATCGCCGCGTACGAGGAGCAACTCGGCGCCGAGGTGGTGCTCGGCGCCCTCGAGCGGATCGCCACTGCGACTCCGGCGGACACGGCCGCCTTCGACGCGATGCTCCGGGTCGGCGGCAAGCTCGCCGCCGCCGAGGGCGCTTCGCCCGCGGCCCAGGCTCGGCTCGCCAACGCGCTGGCGGGTCGGCGACAGCTCGCGCTCGACCCGATCGCGCGTGCGACCTACGAGCTCGAGGAGGCGGCGATCGCCGAGGAGACCGCGGGTGAGGACGCGCCCCGGCTGCGCAAGGCGCTCGACATGCACTCCGAGGCGCTCGCGCTCTGGCCCGATAGCATCCTTGCGGCGCGCGGCGTCGACCGTATCGCCCGCAGGCTCGCCGACGCCCCGGCGGTGGTGATGGCGCAGCTCGCGCTCGCGAAGGTGGTCGACTCTCCGATCCTCCGCGCCGAGCACCTCGTGCGGGCGGCGGAGCTCACCGCGCAGGCCGGCGGCAACGACGCCGCGACGCGGGCGCTCATGCTGTACGAGGAGGCGCTCTTCGTCGACGCCGACAACGCGGCCGCGGCGACGGCCCTGACACGCCTCCTCGCGAACGACACGGTCCGCCTCGTCGAGCGTCTGGGCGATGCCCTCGAGCGAGCCACGGTCTCGGAGCAGATGGTCCTGCTCGGCGGCGCGATCGGCCGCGCGGCCTTGCGCCCGAGCCCCGCCGGCTCTGGCCCCGATGCCGCCGCCGGCGTGGCGGCGATGCGCCGCGTCCTCGCCGAAGCTCCGGACGACATCGCGTCGCTCCGGACCATGGCCAGCCTGCTCTCGACGCTCGCGCTGTGGCGGGAGGCCGAGGAAGTCCTCACCCACATCGTCGAAGTCGGGCCGGATCGCGAGACCGCGCTGGCGGTGCATTTCGAGTTGGCACGGATCTACGAAGGCCCGCTCGGCGAGCTCGCGGCGGCGGAGGCGTCGCTCGAGAAGGCGCTCGCCCTCGATCCCAAGAACCACTCGGCGCTCGAACAGCTGCACCGCATCGCCCTCGCACGGGGCGAGGGTGGGCGCGCGGCCCTTGTGCTCGACCGGCTGATCGAAGGCGAGAAGGACGTCACGAAGCGGCTCGGATACGAGATGCAGCTCGCGGCCGCGATGCGCGAGGGCGGCGACCGGGCCGGCGCCGTCCGCGCGCTCTGCAGCGCGATCGTGAGCGCGCCGTCCGACGCTCGGCCGTGGACGGAGCTCGCGGCCTTGCAGCCAACCGACACCCCCGACGGTGCGCTCGCCTACGCCAAGAGCCTGCAGCACCTCCTCGAGATCGCCGCGTCACGCCGGGTCACCGCCGAGCCGCGGTGGCTCACGACCCTGGGGCTACTGGAGATCACCTCGCTCCGGAAGTCGACCGACGGGATCGGACATCTCCAGAAGGCGGCGGCCCTGCCCGGCGCGACGTCGGAAACGCACGTCGCCCTCGGCCGCGGTCTCGAAGCCGTCGGGAGGAACGCCGAGGCGGTGAAGGTCCTCCGCGAGGCGCTTGCCTCCGACGCCGGCGGCTTCGCCCGAGCCGATCTGACCACGTCGCTCGGCGCCCTGGAGTCGGCGCTCACCAAGGAAGGGCGTGCGGCCGAGCGCGCCGCGGTCGAGGAGGTGCGGGCGCTCATCGGCGATGCCTACCGCGAGCGTCTCAAGGCCTTTCGGGCGCGCCTGCTGCCGGATGACGCGCCCTACGCGTCGTCGCTCGCCGGGGGCGAGCTCGCAGCGCTCATCGTTCCCGAGGCGCGCAGCCCGATGGTGGACGTCGCGCTCGCCATCGCGCCGGTCGCGGCCAAGGCGCTGCGCTTCGAGCTCGGCAAGCTCGGGGTGACCTCGCGCGATCGAATAGGTCCCCGTGACGGTCACCCGACCCGCGTGCTCGCCGACCGCGTCGCCCGCGCGCTCGGCGTCGAGGCATTCGAGCTCTACCTGACATCGAGCTGGCAGGGCGCGGCCCGCGTATATCCCGGCGACCCGCCGGCGATCGTGGGCCCGAGCTCGTTCGGCGAGCTGCCCGACTGCGAGCAGGCGTTCGCGCTCGGGCGTCTCCTCACCCGCACCGCGCTAGGATTCACGTGGATCGACGAGCTCTCGATCGAGGCGGCCGACGGTCTCTTGCTCGCCTCCGTCCGCGCGGTCGAGCCCTCGTTCGAGGATGGCGTGCTCTCTGCCGACCGCGAGCGGTTCGTGGAAAACCTCTTGCCCTACGTGCAACGGGCGATCGGGCGGCGCCAGCGCAAGCTGCTCGAGTCCATCGCGCCCACGGTGACGTCCGGTTACGACCCACGCCTGTTCAGCATCGGCGTGCGTCGCACCGAGTACCGCACCGCCTACGTGCTCTGCGGCAACCTGGTCGCGGCGGTCGACTATCTCCGGCGCTTCGACCCCGAGCTCGGGCGCTCCGCCGACGCGCCCCGCGTCCTGCTCGACCACCCGGTCTCGAACGAGCTCCTGCGTTTCGCCCTCACCGCCGACGCCTATACGGAGCGGCGAAGGGTCGGGACTGTTTAGCGATCAGTTTCCGCAGTACATGTACCCGGTGCCGAGCGTGCCGCTCTGGTTGCAGTTCAGGCCACCGCACACGCTCGGATCGTCCTGGCACATGAGGACGTCCTCGGCGCCGTCGCATGTGGGCTGGCACGACACGGAGTGGTACGACCCGTTCGCGTGGTCGCCGCAGCATGTCTGACCGGGGCAGTCATCGGGGCTGTTGCAGGAGAGCTCGATGAAGTCCGCACCGCAC
>Ga0070707_100006280_pt1 | contig 11054 bp, 9 predicted proteins | sample KBSK5502metaG_FD_65468 | JGI IMG/M metagenome (GOLD analysis project Ga0070707, IMG submission 65468) | Corn, switchgrass and miscanthus rhizosphere microbial communities from Kellogg Biological Station, Michigan, USA - KBS K5-50-2 metaG | ecosystem: Host-associated > Plants > Roots >... | reverse complement strand
CTGCCTTTGAGTTCGGCGATCTGGGCGTCCTCGAGCGGCGCACGCTGATGCTTATGCACGAGCACTTCCATTTTCATGCCATACGCCGTGTCAAGCTTCACGGCGACTGTGCGCAATACAGCCTCGGCGTTCTTCTTCGAGTTCTCGATAAGGCCGATGCGCAAGCCCTCAAATCTTTTCGGGCGTGGCAGCCTCAACGGTAACCAGGCGAATCGGCTTGTTCGGATAATTCTGACTGGATGCGGCGCCTGCGAGAAACATGGCGCCCGCGCAGAACATCCATGCGCTATAACGGGTCAGCAGCAGAAAATACTCCTCGATCGTGGATTGACTATGACGCCGAGACCACGATTATTCGACGCGCCCTGCTCACTCGGCGCGCACGCCGGCATCCTTGAATACCTTGGCCCATTTGACGCTGTCGGATTTAATCAGCACAGCAAACTGCTCGGGCGAGCCGCCTGCGGTCTCTATTCCGGACGCCAAGAATTTGTCTTTCACGTCTGGTTCGTTGATCGCGCGCACGGTCTCCTGGTTTACCCGGTCTATGATCGCCGCGGGAGTTTTGGCGGGTGCGAACAGGCCGAGTATCTGAACCGCTTCATAACCAGGCAGGCCCGAAGCTGCGACAGTCGGCAAATCGGGAAATACCGGCGAGCGTTCGGCGCTGGTCACTGCGAGCGCCCTCAACCTGCCCGATTTGACGTACGATGCCACCGTACCTCCGCTGCCGAATGTCAGTTGCACGTGACCGCCGATCAGATCCGCCATGCGAATGGCGGCGTTTTTGTAGGAAACGCGCACGATATCGACGCCCGCCATCGACTTGAACAATTCGGTCGCGAGATGATCCGACCCGCCTATGGTACCCGCAGCATAGTTGATCGCTCCCGGCCGGGCTTTGGCCAATGCGATCAACTCCTTCACGGACTTTACCGGCAGCGACGGGTGCACGACGAGAATATTCGGCGACCTGCCCACGGCTGTAATCGGTAAAAAATCCCTCAGCGCATCGTAATGCGCCTTCTGATGCAGATACGGCTCGAGCCATAAGACATTACTGGACACCAGCAGCGTATAACCGTCAGGCGCCGCTTTGGCCACGACTTCTCCCGGGATAACACCGCTTGGCCGGTTGTCCACGATGACCTGCTGTCCCAATCCGCCTGAAATACCCTGCGCGATCAGACGCGAAACGAAATCGCTTCCGCCCCCGACGCCTGCGGTGACAATGCGAACGGGCTTGTTCGGATAGGTTTGTGCCGCGACCAGGCTCGCGCCCAAAACGACGAGGCCAACCGCGAGCGTCCATGCAACAAAACGTGGCAACGACACGAACCCTCCGGAAAAACAAAATCGTATTGCCATTTTATTCGAACTCGCGTGTATCAAGCCGACAGCGCGCGCCGCGCTTTTTCATCGATCGCGGTGATAGCATGCATCAATCCCGACAGATCGGTGACGCGCTCCAGATTCAACAGATTTGATTCCACCGTCGCGACAGCATCCGGGGCCAGCCGATACGACGCGCAAGTACGGAATTTGGCCAAAGCGCGCTCCTCCTGCAAGCCGAAGATAGGGTCGCTCGGCGCGTGCTTCACGTTTTTCTCGAAACGCTTTCCTGTTTTCGTCACAATCGCGATATTCACGCTGCCGTCTGCCGGATCATCCGCATGGCGCACGCGCTGCATGAACGAGCATATTTCCGGATCCTGCGTGCGCCCGGCGCTGTAGTCCGCAATCTCCGGCCAGCCCTTGAGCGCAGCCAGCGCAACGTTAAACGCGATCGAGAATTTTCCCTCGACGCCGGTCGACGGATTCAGACGCAACGTCGGAATCGACTCCAATGCAACTTCGACGGTCTCGATGTCGGCAGGTCTTAACGCGTGCTCTGCGATGAGATCGATGACTCCCGAGGTTGCGCGATGAACCGACCATCCGCCCGGGAACCACTTGAATGCCAGTCCATCGCTAAGTGCAAAAGTCTTGCCCAGCTTGCCGCACACGACTGCTTCGGTGTAATTTCCAGGCCCCTTGAACGCGCGCAGGAAACCTTGTTCGCCGCCCAATGCATCGGGGTCGGCAGTGAAACCGCGTTGCGCGAGCAGCGCCGCAAAGACGCCGTTGCGCGCCGCGAGACCGGCGTGCAGAGGCTTGGTCATTGTGCCGAAGTTTTTGTTGATGCCGCACGCTTCGGAAGCGGCAATGCCAATGGCATGCATGGTCTGCTCCCGCGTGAGTCGCAGCAGCCGCGCCGCGGTGCAGGTGGCGCCGATGGTTCCGTAGGTCCCGGTCGGATGCCAGCCAAGCTGCCAGCTATGCGTGTTGATCCTGCCGAAAATGTTGCACTCGCCGAGACTGTTGCCGACTTCGAAACCGGCGACATACGCCGCGAACGCTTCCATCCCGGAGGGCCGCACCAGGTCCGCGAGCGCGTAGATCACCGGCAACAGCGCCGCGCTCGGATGGCCGAAGCCTCCGGCGTCGTCGAAGTCGAGTGCATGGCACAGCGCACCGCCCGCCAGCGCGGCTTCCGGCGCGCTCGTGGCAAGTTCGAGCCCGACGACGCGCGCTTGGGGCGCGCCGCCGACAAAACCGAGGTAATCCTCCAGGATCGAGGCGATGTCTGTTGCAGCGCCCGCCAACGCTACGCCCGTGCAGTCGAGCATTCCCCATTTTGCCCAGTTCAGTGCCGCTGCAGGCACTGCGTCCGGTTCGAGTCCGAGCGTAAAGTCCGCGCATGCCGAAGTGACCGTCATGTCCGCATTTGCCGCAATGATCGGGTACTCTGCACAAATCGTCCGATTCGATATCAGCGGTGAGCGAACGTTCCCGCAGCGCTACTTCGCCAGACCCAATTCCGTAAGCACTACGGTGAGCGCCGCGTTTTGCGCATCGATCATCTTCCTGCTGTCCTTGGCATTGAGATACGTGCTCTCGATCAGGTTCGCATCCAGATACTGTTTCCATTCGGGAAGCTGCACCAGCGCGGCGAAAACCTGATCCCAGTAGCGGATCTGCTCCTCGTTCATACCTCCGGGCCCGAACAGGCCGCGCCACGTCGTGCTCACCGAAGCGATGCCGAGCTCTTTCCAGGTCGGAATCACCGCCAGCACGCCGCGCAGCCGCTGTTCAGCCGATACTGCAAGAATACGAATCCGCCCCGCCTTCAGGTGCTCCAACAACACCGACGCGGAAGTGAGCACGACATCGATGTGGCCGCCCAGCAAGGCCGTCAAAGCTTCTGCCGAACCGTTGAACACGACCACTTTCATATTCTTGACATTCGCGCCGACGCTTTTGACGACCTGAGCTGCGGCAATATGGTTGTGGTTGCCCAACGCGGGAGCGAAAGCGATGCTCACGCTGGCAGGGTCCGCTTTGAAGCGATCAGCCAGATCTTTCGCGGATTTCAGCGGCGAGTCAGCGCGCACGACGAACACCACCGATTCGGTGCCGAGCACTGCGAGCGGCGTGATATCGGTATAGCTGAGATGGCTTAGACCCATGATGTGAGTCGCGAGGAGACCGGACGTGATCATCATGAGGTAATGACCGTCACCCGCATGCTGAATGAGATAGGTCAGGCCTATCACATTCGCGCCGCCTGGCTTGTTTACGACCGAGGCGGACACGTCTATCAATTTCTTCTCGCGCAGCAGCCGCTGAATCGAGCGCGCGGTGACGTCGGTCCCCGCCCCCGGCGATGAGGGAACGATAATCTCGATGTTCCTGTCCGGTTTCCAGCCCGCCGCCGCACCCAGGGTCGCGAGTGGTGCGCACAGCGCCGCGGAGATAACGATCCAACGCATCCCTGCGAGAGCCCGGAATGCCTTATTCATTTACTTTAGTTCCCAAACCTAAAAACAGTGGCGGGTTCTTCGGAATGGTCGCGGCGCCGCCTGATGCGTTCCACCATCGCGAACGCGTAGGGCGCGGCATGGCATAGCTCCGCGAATTGTGATTCCGTCAATGCCAAACCAGCGCGTTGTGCGAGCCTCTCGAGCAATTCCCGGGTGCCCTCGTCGATGGCGGGCGTCGCGGGAAAACCACTGTCGATAGAGACCGGAATCGGTGCCGGTCCTGCGACGAGCGTGGGCCGCCGGGTGTGCCAGTGCGTCGCCTGCTCGTAGGCATAGCTCACCCGGAGCACTTTCTCCTCGTCAAACGGCCGTCCCGCGATCTGCATGCCAAACGGCATGCCGCTTTGGCTGAAACCGTTGCATAGCACCAGCGCCGGCCCCCCCGTGATGCTGAATGGCGTCGTTATGTTCGGCCGCTTCCAGTAACTGACGATGCGATATTTATCCAATCTCGGCGCAGGTCCGGAACTTCCCGCGGTCAGCAGAACATCAAATTTCTGATAGAGCGGCTTCATCTCCGCCAGCATCAGGCTGCGTTCGCGCTGTGCTTCAACGTAATCGGACGCCTGGAACAAGCAACCCGCCAACGCGCCCCGGCTGCGGAAGGCGGCACTGAAATCGCCGGGCCGCTCGATCAAATCTGTAAGGTGTACTGCCATCAGCTCCGGCAGACCGATAGTCTTGGCCACATCGTAATAATCTTTTAGCGGACGCATGCGCACGACGTCGAGTTTTGCGCCGAGATCGGACAAAACACCGAGCGCGGTATCCATCGCCTGTCTGACCTCGTCGGTTGCGGGAGCGTCCTCTTCCCAAAAATGCCGGATCACGCCGACCCGCATCCCGCGGATGTCCGTGTTTAACGCCGCACGATAATCGACGGCGGATCGAGCCACGCTGGCCGGGTCTTTGGGATCGTGACCCGCGATCGCCTGCAGCATGATCGCGATATCCTCGACACTCCGCGTCATGGGGCCGCAAGCATCGAAGGTAAATGAGCTGGGTATCACGCCATACCGGCTGACGAGACCGTAGGTCGGCCTCAGGCCGACGACACCACAAAACGCAGAAGGACCGCGAATCGAGCCGCCGGTGTCGGTGCCGAGCGCGCCAGGCATGAACCCCGCCGCGACGGCCGCTCCCGGACCACTGCTCGAGCCGCCGGTGAAATGCTCGGTATTCCATGGGTTGCGCGCTGGGGGCCAGGGCAAATCGAAAGCCGGGCCGCCATGCGCGAATTCATGGGTAGCAAGCTTTCCGAGCAGTATTGCGCCCGCCTGATACAGCCTGGCGACTGCCGTAGCGTCTTCGTTCGGAATATTATCGATGCAGATTTTCGAGTGCCCGGAAGTCAATATTCCCGCGGTGTTGTAGAGATCTTTCAAACCGAACGGTATTCCGTGTAGCGGTCCGCGATAGCGGCCAGCCGCGATCTCGGCCTCGGCCGCGGTCGCTTGGCCGAGCGCGCGCTCCGCGGTCACGGTGATAAACGCGTTGATTTGCGGATCGAGGAGATCGATTCGACGCAGCAGCGCCTGGGTCAGCTCGACCGGAGAGAGTTCGCGCGCCGCGATGAGCCGCGCCGCTTCGGCAATCGTGAGAAAGTACAGCTCGCTGCTCATGGCGCGCCGGAAACGCGAACGAGATTATGGTCGGCGGATTCGCCGTGCTTGTGCGGGGAGTAGGCGCATGGCCGCTGGCGCGCACGCACAAAATTCATCCGCGCAGTGCTTCCATCAGCGGGCGGACGCTCGAGGCGCTTTCCACACTTCGCAGCAATGCCTGCAATTCACGCGTGCGCTGTAAACCGAACTGCGGCATGACCAGGGCATCGAATTTTTCCTCGAGCTCCGGCCGCGTCATCGGCCTGAACCACACCTCTTCTTCCAGCTGAGTTCCGGTCGTCATCGTGATACTGACGATAGCATGGCGATTGTGCTGCGTGCCAGTCCAGTCCGCGCGCGGGACAAAGCGGATTTTCTCCTGCATCTTCGCGACCGCGGGGTTGACGACGCCGGGATCGTGTAAGCGATAAAAATCGAGTTTCCCCTCGACCACCGCGACCGCCGATACCACGTTGATCGCGATCGAGGCGTGGCGCGTTTTCGGGACAGTGTGCAGGCTGCCCTGCGGCATCTGGATTTCGATCGATTCGATTTCCTCCGGCGTGAGCGGATGCTGATCGAGCAGGTGAAACAAGCCTTGCGCGTAAGTTTGATTTGGGGTTCCGACCGGATAGCGCTTGTACATCACGTCCGTGATCGAATAGTAGCGGCCCAGATCGTGCAACAGCTCCGCACCGATGTCGGGCCTGCCGAGATAGGCATCGAAGAACCCGAGCGCGCCGTCAAGAATATCGAGCGGCGCATGGCAGCCGCGGTGCGCGAGCAACGCCGCCGTCACACCATTGCGGTTGGCGGCTGCGCATTGAAACGTCATGCCCATGTGCCCCGGGTCCTTCGTCATGTTGTCGGGACCTGCGGCCTGATACGCGGCGAGGCCGAGTGCGACCTGCAGCGACCGGGCATCGAGACCGAGAAGGATGCCCGCGGTCACCGCGGAGCTCAGACTGGCAATCACCGATGTGGGATAAAAGCGGCGGCTCACATAATCGCGTTCGCGATAGAAAATCGTCATCAGCCGCCCGCCGATCTCGTAGCCGAGCACAACCGCGCGGACGACGTCGTGGCCGCTTGCGCCGAGCCATTCACCTACCGCGAGCGCGGTGGAAACCGGTCCGGGGGCCACGTGTCCGCCGGACGAGGTCAGGTGCACGGCATCGACTTCGCCGCCGCGCGCTGCGCCACCATTTGCCATCGCGGCGTTGATGACGGAGTTCTTCGCGCGATGGCCGACGATGCTGCAATCCTGCCGGCCGCCGTGCGCGTCGATAAGTTCAACGATCGCCTTGACTTCGGGCAACGTCGAGCACGCCACCATGCCTCCGACAGCGTCGTAAATCACGTCAGTGGTAATTTCTCTGACTTGTGCGGGCAGGTGTTCATACTGTGCACTGCACAGCCATTGGGCCAGACTTGCGGTGATGGTTTCGGTCATTTTAAAAAAACTATCGAACGGTGGAGATTTTACCTGCGACTCGCGGGATGTTTGCATAACTCATCGTTATACTGCCGAGTCTGATCGTTATACTGGGGAGCGCTTGATAAAGTTACAATAGCTTTTCCATTCCACGCAGACCTGCAGCTCGGTAATTTTTACGTAGCACGCAACCAGAATAACGATGGCCCAATTGCTGCAGGAAGACGACGTCCGCCGTCTACTGACGATGGATGAGGCGCTCGCGGCGGTGGAAAACGCGTTTCGAGCTGTGGCGCACGGCGAGGCTGTCAACGTTCCGCGCCAGCGCGGTGCAATGCCGGGCGTGACCATCAACGTCTTGTGCGCGATCTCCACCGCGCTCGATGCGACCGGGGTCAAGTGTTATCCCATTGTGCGTCAGGATGTCACAGTCGGTTCGAGCTTCACGATGCTCGTCTACCAGATCTCGACCGGTGCGCTGATCGGTGTGCTCGAAGCCAATACGCTGGGACAGATCCGGACCGGCGCGGCAAGCGGAGTCGCCTCGAAATATCTCGCGCGCGCCGACAGCCGCGTGATGACGCTGTTCGGGACCGGATGGCAAGCCGAGAGTCAGGTCGAAGCCGTCGCGCGCGTGCTTCCCAAGCTGGAGCGCGTCAACGTAGTGGGACGGTCGCCGGAACGCACGCAGCGCTTTTGCCAGGTCATGACAGAGCGGCTGCATCTCGAAGTGATTGCGAGCCGCGATCCCGAGCGCGATGTGGCGCAAGCCGACGTGATCACCACTGTTACGGGTTCGCGCGAACCCGTGTTCGATGGTCGCTGGTTGCGGCCCGGCGTCCATATCAACGCTGTCGGCTCGAATTTTGCCGAGAAGCAGGAGATTGATGCGACTGCCGTGCAACGCGCGGATTGCATCGTCGTGGACGATCTCGCGGTCGCGCGAATCGAAAGCGGTGATCTGCTTGCAGCCGAAGCGCAGATCGGTCTCGACTGGAACGCAGTGCAGCCGCTCTGCAATATCGTCGCAGGCATTGCGCCCGGCCGCACTTCGTCGCAGCAGATTACATTGTTCGAATCGCATGGACTGGGATTGGAAGACCTGGCTGTCGCGAGCCGGACTCTCGAACTGGCGCAGCATCAAGGCGTTGGGATTAAGATCCCTTTGCGATAACATGGCTGCAAGCCGAAGCACGGTTGCGAGCATAATTCCCGGTGCAATCCGCGCCGGCTTTAGCCGCTCAGCACGAAATGAAAGGAGATCGAAGATGATCCAGGAAGTCCTCAATCCGGTCGGAAAAAAGGAGTCGCGCCGCAAACCCGACGCCGTGACCCGAGCTAAATCCCGCGACAAACCAGTCATCGGCCTGCTCAACAACAGCAAGCCGAACGTAGCGCTGTTTCTCGAAGCCGTCGAAAGCGAGCTGCTTGGTCAAGGAAAAAATTACGAAACAGTCAACGTCGTCAAACCGAGATCTGCCGGGCCGTCTCCCGAAATTGAATTTCTCGCTGAGCGCTGCGACTATGTGATCAACGCGGTCGCCGACTGAGGCTCCTGCACTTCATGGAGTTTCCATGATTCGATTGAACTTGAAAAACGCGGGGTCGCGACGCTGACTGTGGTGACCGACGTTTTTCGCGAGCTCGGCTCAGAAGTCGCCGCAGCGCTCGGAGCGCCGAATATCAGGACAAGTGTCATTCCGCATCCGTTGGGGGAATTGAAGCGCGAGGAAGTCAGGGAAGTCAGCAGAAAAGCATTTCCTGACATCATGCGCAATCTCCTCGCGCCCAAAGCGGAGTTGCACGAAGACGCGGAGGAGAGCGTTGCGCAGGCACTTCCGCTGTCGGGATCGCCGGAACAGCTTAACGACTATTTCTACGAACACGGATGGACCGATGGTCTACCCATCGTGCCGCCGCTGCGCGAAAACGTCGCCAAAATGCTCGCGTCCGTCGCGCACGATCCCGCGACCGTCATCGGCATCATCCCGCCGCGCATGGGAACTGCAACGCTCGAAAAAATCGCGATCAATGCTGTAATGGCCGGCTGCCTGCCCGACTACTTCCCTATCGTCGTGGCGTCGGTAAAGGCCATTTGCCGTCCCGAATTCAATTTGCTGCCGATGCAGGCGACGACGAATCCCGTTACGCCGATGATCATCGTGAACGGTCCGATTGTGAAGCGGCTTCAAATCAATGCGGGATACAACGTTCTCGGACAAGGCTGGAGAAGCAATGCGACGATCGGACGCGCGTTGAGACTGGTTCTCACTAATATCGGTGGCGGCATTCCTGGCAAACTCGACAAGGCCTGTCATGGTCAACCCGGCAAATTCTCGTTGTGCATAGCTGAGAATATCGAGGCAAGCCCGTGGGAGGCGTTTCATGTGGAAAAAGGCTATCGCGCAGACGACAGTACGGTTTCCGTGATCGGGGTGACCGGGACGCAGGACATTATCCATTACGCGAGGACGAACGCGCGCAAAGTCCTCGACGCGATTATTCGCGCGATCCCGCGCGAGGGTTACAAAAATCTCTATTCCGGCGGCGAGCCTCTGCTGGTCATCGCGCCGGAACAGGCGTCGATCCTCGGTAAGGAAGGATTGTCCAAGCGTGACGTCAAGCGGATCATTTTTGAAGGCACGAAGATCCCCTTGACGCTGTTCGATCCCGAGACCGTGCAACTGATCGCGGGCCGCAGATCGCGCTTGTTTACCGAGGCGCCGGACAGAACCGAGATTCCGATCGCTGACCGCGTCGAAGACATTCAGGTCGTCGTCGCGGGCGCGGCCGGAAACCATTCCGTATTCATGCCCACCTGGGGAGATACACGCTGTGTCACGCTTAAGATCTGATCGCGCCGCGTTTTGGATTATCTGCGCGCTCGCCGCTGCTGGCAGCGCGATTGCGGCGGGTGCCGACGATGGAAAATCCACTTACCCTTCCCATCCGGTGCGCTTCATCATTCCTTTCCCGCCGTCGGGCGGCACTGATATCGTCGGACGGGTCATCGGGCAAAAGCTCAACGCTGCGCTCGGGCAGCAGTTCATTATCGACAACCGCGGCGGTGCGGCCGGCACTATTGGCGCCGGCCTCGCAGCACACGCGGCAGCCGACGGGTACACGATCATGTTGGCGACGGCCTCGTTTGCGATCAGCGCCAGTTTTTATAAAACGCTTCCCTACGATTCCACGCGCGATTTCGACGCGGTCGGACGCGTCGCCTCGGGGCCGCTGCTGTTCGTGGTACACCCATCGGTGCCTGTACATTCAATCAGGGAGTTGATCGCCCTTGCCAAGTCAAGTCCCGGCAAGCTGAATTACGCCTCGGGCGGCGAAGGCGGAATCAACCACCTTCCCGCCGAAATGTTCAAAAACATGACCGGCGTGCGCATGACACAAATCCCCTACAAAGGCGCCGGTCCCGCGCTGACGGCGCTGCTTGCAGGCGAAGTTCAGCTGATGATCGCGACCTTGGGTTCGAGCCTGGCGCACGTTCATGCCGGCAAGCTCCGGGCCCTCGCAGTTGCCGGAGCGCGGCGTTCTTCGCTGCTGCCCGAATTGCCGACCGTGGCCGAATCGGGCGTCGCAGGTTACGAAGCGGATAACTGGTATGGAGTCCTTGCGCCTCGCGGCACGCCGCCAGGCATCATCCAGTTGCTCAACAAGGAAATTGTGAATGCGATCGGGCGCGAAGACGTTCGCGAGCAATTTGTAGCCCTTGGATTCGAACCCGCTTCCTCCACACCCGCGCAATTCGCGAACTATGTCAAATCCGAAATAGCCAAATGGGGCCGAGTGATCAAGGATTCAGGCATCAGTCAGAATTAAAAGCTGGAAGCGGTCTCAAAATTGGGCTAGCGTTTGCTTTTCCCTCATCCTCGGTCCTTCTCCCTCCGGGAGAGGGAAGGGTGAGGGAGAATTTTGGGATGCCTTCTAGAAAGTTTGTCGCCCCCGCGCGGAGAGCCAGGTTTTTGATTCTCGATTCCCGTCCACACACGGTATTTAGTGCTATCTTGCGCGTATGGGACTAGTCAATGGAAAGCTGATTCTTAGGAATCCGCGTTTGCCCGATCTTGCTCCTGTTGATGTCGACGCACTTGCCGATTCAGGGGCGCTGCACCTATGTATACCCGAGCACGTTCGAATTCA
>Ga0070707_100006279_pt1 | contig 11055 bp, 13 predicted proteins | sample KBSK5502metaG_FD_65468 | JGI IMG/M metagenome (GOLD analysis project Ga0070707, IMG submission 65468) | Corn, switchgrass and miscanthus rhizosphere microbial communities from Kellogg Biological Station, Michigan, USA - KBS K5-50-2 metaG | ecosystem: Host-associated > Plants > Roots >... | reverse complement strand
CGAAGCTCATTTCCGGCATTTGTAGGTTTGTTCTTCGTAGCTGTGGAATTATTGTTGCTCTTGCGCCTGATCTGCTTGCTCTTTGGGTTCTCAAGCAACGATCTGTGGGTAGGGCTTGTTTATGCGCTAAGCGCTATCGTCGTACTGCCTTTTCGACTGCTTTTGGAAAACATCAAGATACCAATTCTGTACGGCACAGAATTGTACAGCGACCTGATTATCATTTTTGCCTTACTGATGTATGGGCTGCTCTCACGGATTCTGGTTCGCTTCTTAAAAGCGCTGCTGCATTCGCGCTAATCTTTCCCAAACTCATCCAGCACATCTAAGCTGTTGATAAAGTCCCGGTACGCTTCCAGGTTATCCTCTTCCTTTTCCTTTTGTGGGTCAGATTTTTGTGTAAGTGGCTCGTCAGTGGTCTCCAGAGCCACTCCAGCGCGTTCGAGTACACTCTCCTCGACATAAATCGGTGTCTTTGCACGTACAGCAAGCGCGATAGCATCGCTGGGGCGCGAATCAACTTCGACATGCCGTCCCGCAACATCCAGTACGATACGTGCATAGAAGATGTCTTCGATCAGGTCCGAGATCACAATGCTTACGATTTTAGCTCCAAGATCACCGATGATATTCTTCAGCAGGTCGTGCGTGAGAGGGCGAGGTGAACTCGTCCCTTGAAGTTCAATAGCAATTGCATATGCTTCAGCATGCGCTATCCAGATAAACAGGTAACGCTCTTGCTTCGTCGCTTTCAAGATGACCACTCGCTGCGATGTCTGCAAATTGATACGCACGCTTTCAACTGTCATCTCAACCATATATCTGACTCCCTCTGTTATGGCTGGGAACTCTCGGGTCTCTGATGCATTTATTGTACATCCATCCGTAGGTTATGCGCAAATCGGCACCCATGTATTGCTACTCTATTTTCTATTCTTAACGGGTATCTTTGTTTGTTATCCCCTACCATTGGAGTATACACCATTTTCTGTGAGAAGCGCAGGTTATCCAAGTCCAAGTGTACTCAAATAATGGCCTAATAGGCCTTGACTAAATAGAGGGCTAGTCTTCGTTCTTCGGCTCTTGACCAGATCGCAATTGCCTGTTGATATACTCCTCAACATCAATCCGCCGGAATCTCCACAGATTGTCTGCCCTGAACGCTGGTAACGCTCCGCGTTCGGTCAGTCGTGTTGTGCCATAGTTTGTTAAGTTACCGTTCCCGCTCATGAGCGTGATCAGTGCGTACTCGTAGCGCAGTGCTTCCTCTTCTGCATCGGTCTCATAGACAACCGACTTCTGTACCTCCAACCCCTGTGCCCATATCTCGCGAATTATATCACACTTGGGGGACTGGACCCCTTGCCGGGCTTCTACCTCATGATCCTCGATCCGATCCCACAGGCTCTTGCGGGACTTCACGCTCCCCTTACCGACGTAGAACACGGTGCCGTCGGGATAGGCGAGCGTATACACGTAAAAGTGCTTCCGCGCAAACATCGATGGACCTTTCACTATCTGCTGGCGACAGGAAGAGAGGCAAGACCCGGCTTGCTTTCACGATTCGCCGTCGCCGCGCTCTTGATCTTCCGACAACCGCTCCTGCTTCCTGATATACGCCTCAATTGCCTCGCGCCTAAACCTCCACTGACTGCCGACTCTAAACCCCGGCAAAATATGCTGGCTGGCGAGGCGCTTGACGGTTCGCGGGTTAATCCTGAGGAGTTGGGCGACCTCCTCTGCATTAAGGACATCCTCCAAGTATGCCTGTCTCCTTCCTGCTCTTCTCTACCAGAGAATATCACTACCCGCTTCCATTGTCAAATTGATACCAACTTATATCAAATAGTACTTTTATATCTAAATAATACCATAAATTCGTAATTTTAGCGAATTGATACCAAAAACTACTAAAAATCCTTGACATTGCGTCCTTGCATCTGTTACACTATCTGGTGGCGAAGAGAAATGCGTGCACCGGATGCCTGGAGGGATCGCCAAGGATACCGGTCGAGAGGCGTTTTTATGCTAAACATGTCAGATCAAATCGTCTAGTCGGTAAGTGCCCGGTGCTGTAACAAGCCTAAACAGGCTTAGATATAAAGAAGAAGAGCAAAGAGAGAAGTAATACAGAGCCCAGCACCGGAGGATCACCTGCTCAGGGCAAACGGAGGACAACACCAGCACAGCAGCGGTGAGTCTCAGAGGGGAAAAAGCACGTATGAAGCAGCGTCAGCGCCACCACACCGGGCCATACGACCCGCAGACGATCACCAGAGCCGTGACCCACATCCGGCTGGAAGCGGCCAATGCGGGCAAGCTCACCGCCCTCGATGACCTCGCCCAGGTCTATCTTGCCCTCTGCCAGCAGTACGTCACCCTGTTCTGTACCCAGGAGCGCCCGAATAAGCTCCGTGCCCCGCTCTTTACCACACCGTTATCTGAACGCTGGCACCGGGTCGCCATCCAACAGGCGGCAGGCATCGCCCGGTCCTGGCGCACCAATCGCGCACAGGCCTACCAGGACTATGCGGATGATCTACTTGACTACCAAGAACAAGAGACGGAGGGTACCCTGGATGCAGGGGTACAAGAACCAGCATGGAAAGAGTGGAACGTTCCCACACTGCGACAGACCTGCATCCAGGCCAACGCCAATGTCGTAGTACTCGAACCCTCTCAAGACTCGACCTTTGACTACTGGCTCACGATCAGCACGCTGGCCTTCCGCAAGCAGTTACTGGTGCCCATCAAGCTGGCTGATTATCACCGCGAGGCGCTGAAAGGCAAGACCATCAATAGCAGCGTGACCCTCAACAAGCGCGGAGATGGCTGGTGGCTGACGCTCTCCTACGACAAGGCCGTCCCGGTCCACACCGCCCCGTCTGCCCCGGTAGTCGGCGTGGATGTCGGGATTGCCAACTTCCTGACCTCCAGCGACGGCAAGCACTACGGCACCTTCTACGGCAAGCTCCGTGAGCGGCAGAAGCGCGACCGCGAGAAGCGACGCCGCAAGGCGAAACTGCGGGCATGCCTCAAAAAGAAAGGGGTCAAGAAGCTCCCCTCCACGAGCAGCAAGAGCGGGCAGCGGCTCGCCCGGCACGTGCGGCAATCGATCAACCGCGCGGTCAACCAATGTTTTACGGAGCACCCTGACGCGCAAATCGCCTATGAACACCTCTCCGTGGCGACGATGAAGTACAAGGCGCGTGCTATGAACGCCTACTTGTACGCCTCCAACCTGGCACACATCCCAAAGCAGCTCGCCTGGAATGCCGCCAAGCGAGGCGTAGCGGCAATCAAAGTCAAGAGTGCCTATACCTCACAGGAGTGCAGCGTGTGCCACTATACTGCTAGAGCCAACCGGTCCAACCAGCAAACGTTTTGCTGTGTGGTCTGTGGCTACAGCACGCATGCCGATCTCAACGCCGCCATCAACATCGAGCACCGCCTTGGAGATGAGGAATTGCGCGCCTGCAGGGGAAGGAAAGCCGTCAAAGCTTTACTCATGCAGAGACATAAGGCATGGAAGCAGCAAAACGGTTGGCCGTAGTCCAACCGCCCGCCCAGTCGGCTGTTTCGTAAACGGGCGTAGGTTAAAGTTAAGAGTTTAGGCAGGGCAAGACTTGTCTAGGCTTTTGGCAACTATACATTCCCACCGTTGTGGTGTAGAGATGGTATGTGTTGTTTGGGTTCTAGAACACATCAAGCAGCAATCTTGGCTAAAGTGACAGAGTATGCTATACTGCCTAGAGCAGAAAGCACAGCAAAATCACTAACCCTGGCTGAAGAGAGCAGTTTAGCAACACTTGTGGCTGTGCATCTCTATGATGGGAAAGGTGCGCTTATGTCACGCACTCCTAGGCGAAACTCTGCAAACAAGAAACGTCTCGATAAGTTGTTCCTCATCCTCATCGTTGCTTTCATTGCACTGGTAGTATTCTCCTGTTGGTGGCGCAACGAGCATCAGCGCGCGCTCACTGACTATGACCAGGCTATCCAACGACAACCGGGATATGCTGATGTCTATGCCGATCGTGGTTTGGCGTACTACGCTCTTGGGGAAAACCAGCACTGCCTCAGAGACTGTGAACAAGCGCTTGTACTGAATAACCGGCTTGCCAGGGCTTATGTTGATCGAGGATTAGTCCATTACAGTTTACATGAGTAGCAGCAGGCAATCGAGGAGCTGCTTACTACCAACTCAAAGACTATCGGCGGGCTATTGAGGATTGTAATAGAGCTCTTGCGCTGGACCCTGGATACGTTTTGGCCTACTGCTACCGGAGCTTGGCTTACAACCGATTGGGAGAGTCTGAGCGAGCTTTGCAGGATAGCACCCGTGCCATCGAGTTGGACAGCACATTGGCCTATGCCTATGGCTGCCGAGGACAGGCCTACCTGAGGCTGAGTGACCTGCAGCAGGCGCTAGCAGATTTCAGCAAAGCATGGGAATTAGATTCAACCAGGGTGTACTATGGGTGGCTGATTGAGTGGTCCAAGATGTGCCTTCCTCATCCCGACCCTGCAAGAGCAGAGCGCTTAGAAGCGCTAGCGGCAAGAGATCCAACACATCATCTCGCCTATGTCTGCCGGGCAGTGGCCCATTGGCTCCATGAAAACTTTGAGGCAGCATGGAGAGAACTGCAACAAGCTCCGCCGCCGGAGCCAAATGACGAGGCTTTCTCTTTTTGGCGAGGACTGATCTGTGTCTCTCTAGAGCGAGATGACGAGGCCCTGGCAGCATTAGAATACGCGCTCCATCTCCCCCCGGTACTCCTTACTCCGCTCCGCTGGATACAGCAGCAGAGACCAGATTTTTATAGCAAAGAGGTGATGCCATTATTGGCTTGTTGACATAGTCGTTTCTGAAGCCGTTTCCTAACTCAAAAATGGGGTAAACTGACTCGAGACGAGGTGAGTCTCCTCATCGAGGAGGTCAGTCTCTGATGCCTCTTCTTTCCTGCACGGGATGGCATCGCGAAAAGTTATGGTCCGAATGCGGAAAATTATTGGCTCTTACACAGATTTGGTGAAGGATGAGCTTATCATTTTCGCCGCTCCAAATTTTTGAGCACAGACAAACACCGACTATTATTCTATTGATGTGCCTATCATCAAATCTATGTAAGAGCCGAACGTGTTTCACTTCTCTCTGTGAGGTCGTATGCAAGAACAAGAGTATGAAGTCTCGATGGTGCTCTCAAACACACGAGATACTCCCATCACCTTGATTGTGGAGCCATGGGGAGCACTGTATGAAATGGTCCCACAGGAAAAGTATCTGCTGTGCTTTCGCAGCCCCTTTCCGCCATCCTCTCCACAGGCGGTCGAAATTGAGTACGCGCTCGATGGTTTCACCGTGTATGCCTGGGATGGCTGCCTCTTTGCTTTGTATCACCATGGAGAAGTATTGTCTCCAGGCGGCGCTTTTGCGGGACCGCGTGTGCCTGGAGGGATCGAGATCCTCAAAAAGATAGGATTTTTGAAACAGACGATGCATGCGGCTCTTGCGAGAGAAAAGCCGAAAGAGGTTTCTTGACTCTTACAAGTTGCCAGCTTCACCAAGAGTGTGAGAACCAATTATTTCGACAAACAACAGTATTCTTTGGTATGAAAAAGATCACGGGTGTGAAAGAGATCACGGAAGACGAAAAGATTTTCTGAAAATTCGTTCAAAAATGCTTGACTTGTATAAGCTTATTTGGTATTCTTTGAATAGCTGTTCTACTTTCGTGCAGTGCGGCTAAGTGAGGTGTGTAAGCCTATCCAGAAAGGTAGGAATACGGATATATGTCATCAGGACACACAAGTGACATTCAGCAGAAAATATTCGAGTTCATTATCGAATACTCGCGGGAGCAGGGTATGCCGCCAACTAACCGTGAGATTGGCGGCGCCATGAAAATTGCCAGCACCGGCCATGTTGATTATCATCTCAAGATGCTGGAGAAAAAAGGCTTAATTGCTCGCGAATCGAAGAAAAGCCGTGGCATCAAACTGGTACAACAACCCTTTGGCGTTCCTGTAATGGGCACTATTGCAGCAGGTGAACCTCTGGAAGTATTCAACGACCCATCTGAATCGATCGAGGTAGGACGGGAGCTTGAGCAGCAGGGTACCTATGCTTTGGTGGTAAAAGGTCAGTCGATGATCGAAGACCATATTTGCGATAAAGATTACGTGGTAATCAAGCCGCAATCCACCTGCGAGAATGGCGACATTGTCGTAGCTGTTCATTTGCTAGGAAATGGTGGTCGTGCCACCTTGAAGCGTTTCTTTCAAGAAAAAGAGCGCGATAGGGTACGCCTCCAACCCGCTAACTCCGAAATGGATCCTATCTATGTTCCCAGGAGCGAGTGGGACCAAGAGTGGCAGATACAGGGCAAAGTAGTGGCGATCTTCCGCAAATGCCAGGCTGCTTAACCTGTTTTAAACAGGTTTACCATACACTGAAAATGTATAGTGGGGGATTCCGCATTACAGAAATTCGCTGGAAAGCAATCCCCTGGTATGTATTGTACACGTCTCCGCATCTTTTACCTCGCGTGCCTCTATTACCTCTTGAATAATTTCCTCGTATCTGATATACTCTTCTTTGCCAGGCTTTTCGTTATAGCAAGGCCAGGTTTAACGGGCGCTTCCGCGAGTCGTGGTAGAGAAGAAAGGAATCGGTATTTATGAGAGCTGCCGCTGTGGCGCTAGTGCTCATTATTGGTGCTGTTGTACTCCTTATATTTGCGAATACACTTAACTCCTGGGTGCTTGGCGGCTTAATTGGTGGGTTGGCAGCCTTGCTCATCAGTATTCCGATTTCCCTGTTCTTATTTACGATCCTGGCGCGTCGTCATGATGAGGAACTGCGGGCCTTGCAGGAGGTGCTAGAAGAAGAGATGGCGGCGGCTGGCATTGAGGGGAGAGAATATGCTGAGGTCTACGAGGCCAATGCCTATGTGCTCTCTAACGAAGAAAATTCCTATAATGATCCAAGGGGTCGCAGGTTGTCCGGTGCGCGTGGTTTACCTGCTGCAGGTCAAAGCCAGGCATCTGTATCCGCTTATGGAACCTACAATCAACGTCCGGGGAACTATCCTCCAGGATCAAGACGGCCATCGCAGGCGTTGCCCCAGGCTCGTGGGAAAGGTATGCCTACACAACAACTTGCTCCCGACCATCGCCTACAAAAGCACTCGGTACACGAAGTGAACGCCATGCGTTCAAAGTATCAAACGGCGGCATTACGTGCCGCACAGCGAGAAGCAGAGCTAGAGTCCGATGATGTAGAGGTTGTGCCTACTCACTCCACTGCTCCATATAAACGTGTCTCACCGGCACGCTCTTCACAACCTTTATCTGAGCAGTCCACTCGTTTTAAACAAGCGCGGCCTACACATCAATTGCCGCCCGAGCAACAAGCAGTGAACCCAAATAGCCCACGCCGTGTTAGCGATGCTGCTTCTGGTCAAAAGGGTGGGACACGCCGTAATGCGCCATCTGGTGGGGTGTACTTCCCTGATAGAGCTCCCCGTACCGATTCTCTGCGTTCGCATCAGCCTCAAACAGATCGGCTTCGTGAGCGCTATCCAGAGACTGAACCTGTGTACCTGCGTTCGCAGACGGGTCAGCTCATACGCAACCCCCAGTTGGCTGAGCAATTACGCGATCCTGACATGATTACAGGCAGTCTCAATAACCCCCTGGTGCGCCGTGCGCCGTACATGTATGAGGATGATCCGCTGCGTGAAGAACTGGCGCAGCAGATTGATGGGGGGCCTATCATGCGCCGGTCATCACGGTTCTTGCAGAATGAGGAAGCGTAAGAATGTGGTGGAGGCAGGCCGAACCTGGCGAGGCTTGCCTCCACCACTCTTTTTCCAGTAATTCATCAAACACGGCTTTTGTACTACTGGCACTAGCCCCTTTGCACAAAATATGTTAGTATCTGACAAGCAAATGCATAGGAGTGCGAAGGAGGGTAGTTTTTTGTTAACACATCTTACTGATACAATAACAACATTTATTACAAGTCTCTACGTTACAGCGGGCCTGGCGGGTATTGTACTGGCTATGGCTATCGAAAGTTGCTGTATTCCCCTGCCTAGTGAAATTGTGATGCCTCTTGCTGGCGTGATGATTGTCACCGGTAAATTATTAGCGGGTGTGAATTTCGGGCTAAGTTTGATATTAGTGGCCCTGGCTGGCTCTATAGGCTGCCTGATTGGTTCAGTAGCTGCGTATGGCATTGGCTATGCCGGTGGCCGCCCTTTAATGCTGAAATATGGACGCTATGTACTGATTTCTCAGCATGATGCAGATAGGGCGGATCGTTTCTTCCAAAAGTGGGGAAGTGCAACAGTCTTTTTCGCCCGCCTCTTGCCGGTAGTACGCACCTACATTTCGCTGCCTGCCGGTATCGCAAAGATGCCTTTTGCGAAGTTTTGTCTCTACACATTTCTCGGTTCATTCCCCTGGTGCTTGCTGCTGGCGTATGTGGGGACAGTTATAGGCACCAACCTGTCAACACTCAGCCCGCTCTTCCATGATCTGGACGTGGTGATTATTGTGGTGGTGATAGCGCTGGTAGCCCTGTATATCTGGCGGCATATTCGCAATGATCGTAAGGCTCGTGCGGAGAAGGCTGCTGCCGAGCACCAGGCGTCACAACAGAACGGATGGATGCAGCAGCCACAGCAGCAACAATGGGGTCAACCACAGCAATTCTCGCAGGGGCAGCCCTGGAAACCTCAACAGCAGTGGGGTCAACCACAGCAATCTCCCCAACAGCCCTCGCAGCAGTCCTGGGGTCAACCGCAGCAGCCACAGCGGGTGCAGTCGCCACAGCAACAGCCGCCGTGGCCTCCACAGGGGGATAACAGCGGCTGGGGTGGACAGCAGCGCTAACTCTAAGATTACCGGGTTAGAAAGAAAAATTAAGGAGGGAGAACCGGAGAAAGCCTGGATTCTCCCTTCCATATGTGACTCTCCCTTATTGCCCCACGAGCCGTGCAACCACCGGGGCAAAGTTCTCCATCTGTCCTTCGTAAATCTGAAGGTAGGAGAATCCGTAGCGCTCGCGCTGTTCAAGGAGATGTGCAACCGCCTGTTCAGTACTTAGTGGTCTCTTTGGAATGGGCGGCCCTCCTGCCTGGGGGGCGAGATCAGTTCCACTGTCGGTGATCACCAAGTCGTAGATCGTCTGACTCAGTTCCAGGTCGGCGAAACGCTTCCCGGCGGCTTCTTTGACCCACGCAATCTTTTGCTCCAAGGTGGCATCTGCTGGGTCTCTACCCTGCGTGCTGATTCTTGACCCGATGGCAATGATATTCGCTTCTCTGGCCGCCAGCTTGAGCATGCGTTCTCCGGCGCCGGCAACGAGAATAGGCAGATGCGGCTGCTGGACCGACCTGATATTTCCTTTCATCTCGGTAATTGTGTAGTACTTCCCACTGAAATTTACTGTCTCTTCTGTGAAGAGGTGTTTCAGCAACTGAAGGGTTTCCTCAAGATGGCCGACGCGCGTGCCCGCGTTCGCAAACGGAATCCCCAGCTGTTGAAACTCAGTTGGGCCGACTCCTGCTCCCAGGCCAAGCTCAAAACGGCCCTCGGAGAGTAGATCGAGCGTGGCAGCTTCTCTGGCGAGGAGCACAGGATGGCGATACTCATTGCAGAAGACATAACTGCCAATGCGCAACGAAGTAGTTGCCTGGGCAGCCACAGCTAACGCTGGAATAGGGGCCAGGCTCCCTACGCTAACGCGATCTGGCATTAACAAGGTCGCGTAGCCAAGCTCCTCGGCTCTGCGAGCAGTCCTGATCCAGGCAGTATGCGATGGAGCATAAGCCGCTGTGACGCCAAAACGAAATGGTCGGTGCATCTGGTGATTCTCCTCTCATCGTCGATCAATACATGGTTTGGACCGCATCTCTATTGAGAGCTCCTTCCTTGACATGAGTCTCAGGACGAGATATTATGTAGGCAGTCCATCCAATTAATTTTTGGATATACGGATTATATAATGAATTATTGGGGGTGTCAAGTCATTTATGAGTCCTCGCCCATATCGACTCGGCCAGCGTCAAGCCACTACTGAACAGACGCGAGCCCGCATTATCAATGCAGCCCGCGAACTGCTCGCGGAAAGCTCAGGCTTCTCTGGCTTTAGCATTGACGCCGTCGCCCGCCAGGCCGACGTTGCCCGCATGACCGTCTACCACCAGTTCGGCTCCAAAATCGGGCTCCTCGAAGCTCTGAGCGACTCCTTTGCCGCCCATGGAGGGATGGAGCACCTGGCCGACGCCTTCCGTCGCCCCGAACCGCTCGATGCGCTGGATGAATACATTACCGTCTTCGGTCGCTTCTGGAGCGCCGATCGGCTCGTGATGCGTCGGCTCCGAGCTCTGGCGGCCCTCGATCCAGATTTTGAGCATGTGATACGGACAAGAGACGAATGGAGACGGCAAGGTCTTCGTGTCATTGTTCAGCGGTTTGCTGAGAAGCACGGACGACCTGCTCCTGAAGCCCTCGATGAGGCGATCAATGTCCTCTTCACCTTGATCGGCTTCGAGTGTTTCGACACCCTCGCTGGCCCCACGCGTAGTATTGAGGAAGTCGCGCCCATGATGCAGCGGCTCGCGCGTGCGGCACTTGGCCTGGACGGGGGATAGCAGGGAGTGGGCCTTTTTTCTCACCTTCTCCCAAAAATAAAACCGCTTGAGAAACGGCTTCTCAAGCGGTCTTAGTGGTGGAGATGGGGGAGAGTTGAACTCCCCGTACTGCGATTTTCGTCCCGCTCTGGGTCTGCCTTGAAGGAGTCCAGAGCGCTCAGCAAGCAGATGTGCTGTTCGTCTTTGTTCGTCTCTGATCGTCTGAAATCACTGACGTTGCTGCCAGAATTGCTGCCATAGATTCACTATGGAATAGGTATAACTTTTGTTTTCAGGATGGGAACGGGTGTTTCCCATCTGGGCGTTCGAGAAGGTGGTGGAAGCCACTTCTGAGAGCCTGATACTATCCCCTCTCGTGTTCTGTTGTATCGCTGACATTCACTGAGATGTG
>Ga0070707_100006277_pt1 | contig 11056 bp, 8 predicted proteins | sample KBSK5502metaG_FD_65468 | JGI IMG/M metagenome (GOLD analysis project Ga0070707, IMG submission 65468) | Corn, switchgrass and miscanthus rhizosphere microbial communities from Kellogg Biological Station, Michigan, USA - KBS K5-50-2 metaG | ecosystem: Host-associated > Plants > Roots >... | reverse complement strand
GCCACTCGCACCGTCATAAAGATCGAGTGGTAAGACGTCAACCTTCATCTTCTCAGGGTGCTGTACGGAAACAATCGAAAGAGCTGACGCTGAACCGTCCCGACCGTAAACGAGAGCTCGCTCCACGATATCGGCTAGCGCGTTCGATGCGCTAAGAGCGCTCTGTAAATTGATTTGAGGGACACGGCGGCGTGGTTGTCCCGCAAGTTCTCTGGGGCGCATGCCTAGGCCGTCCCGGCGAAGTGCAAAAGCTGTCGCAAGTAAGGCTGACTGTCGAGCCGAATCCGCGCTCGACAGTTGCGCGATGCGCTCGATCACCTGCTCATAGGGAGATTGCACCATCGCAGCCTCCCTGATGTCACGGTCAAGAAATATGGACCTACCCGCGACGTCGGCTTCGAGGATCGGTATGTCAAGACACTCAAGTCTGTTTCGCTCGTGAGTTGCGATATGTCCGACCCAAGTCGGCGCTCTGTGAATCTCAGGGATGTATCGCAAAGATTCGAGAGCGATGCTCCGGTCGATGCCCTCAACAAGAAGTGAGGGGCTGCTTAAGCGCTGAAGCAGGGCGGCGTAGCTCGCGGTCGGCCTCCAAAGAACGCGGATTCTGGAGCCAAGGAAACGTTCCAACGGTCCGCCCGACGCCAGCAACTGGCGTGCGTGGCCTTCAATGAATCGCATGCCTCGGAGGAATCCATGGTGGACATCCGATTCGTAGTCGGCAGGCTCAACTGGACGGCCATTAACCCTGACCACGTTCTGTTGGGCCGTTGGAGAGATGCGTTCGACGTGGACGCGGATACCGTCTGTACTCACATCACTCCACTTAAGCGTCGGGAATGCGGCGTGATTCGTCGAGATTCCCACGAGGCCGGAAATATCTGCGATCGTGCCGGCCATATCGACCCATAACGGAGCAAGATTCGTCGTTAGAACGGATCCTTCTATTGATGTCCACACATCTCGTCCCGCGTCGTCTTGTGGGCGGCCCTGGCTGGAATACGAAAGCGTCGGATGAAAAAGCGTTTCCGCGTCGATCACGACAGGACGGTCACGCACCGCAACCAGATTCTCTGAATGGATGTCTGTGGCGCGAAGAGCGTAGAGAACAGCTAACAATGTTCCAGCTCGAAAGAAGTAGTGCCGAGCTTCCCCTTCCGATTGACAGTCTTCCTGTTCCACATACTCGACCCATCCATAGGCGATGCAGTCGGCAATGGCGGGTGGGGCGGCCACGTCTAGGCCATTCGCCGAGAGCCACTCGAGGAAGTGACCAAACGCGACCTCTAATTGCACCGGCCGCGGTTTATAGACAATTCTTGCGCCTGAAGCCAGGTCTAGAACTGTCACTCTTCGTCCGCCGCGGTGTGAGTCCCCGATCGCCGTGAGGCTGACGATAAGATCTACTGGTCGATCGGTCATTGCCGCGATTGCCGACCTGTCGCGGGACATCCTGTTCAGCATCTCTGCTGTCGAGGCAGCCCATTGCTCAGCCAATATTCCGATCATCCGCAAGAGTGCGGGATACGCTGACAGGCTCACAATTAGGCCACGACCTACGACGCCAGACACAAACTCACGGTAAATGACGTCTGTCTTATCAGGTTGGCCGAATTCGAGCCACCAACGGGGATGCCTCTGGTACCGCCGTGCAATGAACTCTGACATCAGAACCGGCCCAGCAACCTCAGCCAAGCGTATCGCCCAGTCACGCTTTAGCTGATGTGCCGCGCCGAGGTCAAGCAACCTGCTCGCGGTCGGTGCACGCTGCTGGGTGTCATCAAGTATCGCTTTCGCGATTGGCCACACAATTTCCCTGAAGGGGACGTCGGGATCGCCTGATTCAGGCGACGCTAAAGAGATGTTTGAGATGCAATGCCACCAGGATGGGAGCTCTCGCCCGCGCCAAATTGCAGGCGAGGCTACGATGTCCGCCGATGCGCCAAGCGTTCGCAAAACCTGCGGGAACATCGACTCCTCGTATCCGACTGCAAGAGCTCTCCAAGCCGCTAAGCGCTCCTCAGAAATTCTCGTCAGACTGCCAGCACCTGCTCGAGCGGTTCCGGCTAACCGGTCTTCGAGGGTACTGGCCCTCCCAACCAAGCGTCGAGCTTTCAAAGACATGCTGCCTTTAGGCGCGCAATTAGTGTTGCGCAGACAGAAGAGCTACCGGCCAGCTCCCCAGAAAGTTCCAGTGTTCGTGCATGAACATCCAGTCCGAAGCACTCCCATCCCCAAGCCACTTTCAATGAGCGTGTACAACGCTGCACGCTCACCGGCCGCAGTATGAATCCAACCTGGGTCCGGAAGTACGAGATACACCTTGTGCGGATCTTCCTGGAGAACTTCCACGCTTAGATCCTCAGGCAATTCAATGTTGAATTCCTTGGCCAACACTTTCTTGGGATCGGTTCGAAGCGCCTCCGCGAACTTTGGGTCGCGCACTGCCCGCGCCAGAATCTGCGCCTCGACCGCCCGCCCTACTGGCTCCTCAGTCATGGCGTCTCCTCCTCTGTGTAATCGGATGCGTTCAAGCACGCCGCGGGCCTAGTTGCCGCTGCCGAAGGCATTCTACTCAGGACTGCATGTGCCGACCGTCCCCAGTGATTCGTTCGACGTTCAAACCGGTCCGTTCCTGGACGGTGCCGACTTCCCAGCAAGCCTGATGCGCGCCATGGGCCCTGCCTAGCCCGCGATTGTCGCTGTACGCAAGGGCTGGCGCCCGTTGCGCCAGAGGTAATCTCACAGACCTGACACTCAGCACCGGGTCAGCTACAGCTCAGGCGCGAGAGAGATACTGTCGATAGGCCCGCATTATCGTCACATTAGGAGCCCAACGATGACTCACACAAACAAGGGACACGCGGGTGCGGAGTCTCAATAAGCCGCCATAGGGGCAGCACGTCCGAGAATGATCTGTGTCCCGGGTAGCTCGAGGCGCGTTTGTGAGGCTGCACACGATGGCATGAGCCGCCCAGTGCCGGTCCTGGCACCCATTAGCGCTCATATGCATCCGACGCCGCGCCTCTCCTTGCGACGCATCCTGGAAATGGGCTAAGTCGGGTCCCTCCGACCTCTTGAATTAGAGTTGCTATCTACTCAAAACGCAAGAGTCTGGTGTCCCACAGGGCCAAGCCACCTACGTTGCCAGCAACTAGCCAGTTGCCGTCTGATGACCAGTTATGCCGGACCGTAAACCCGAGCCCCGTGACGGTCCATTCTCCATCTTCGGTTGTGATCGCAGCCGGAGTGACCTCCGAGTAGTAAGAAGGCAATGAGTCCAGCGCATGAAGATCCTCGGGATCGATTATGAGAATTTCTTCGCCCGTGCAGCACGTGATGAAGCGTCCATCAGGAGACCACTGTGCGCCAAAAACGCCGAAAGGTCCGAGCTTGAACTGGCGTCGTAGTATCGCAGGCGGATTCGCAAATGGTTTCCAAACAACGATCTCGGTATAGTCGGCAATCTCGGTTTCGCTTCCACTCGGGACGATCGGTTGGAAAGCGATCACTATCTCGATGCCGCTTGGCAACCACGCTTGCGAGATAACCGGGCGGACGACCCATCCACTACCCAATTGAAGGCCCCCGATCTCCTCGGATCCGTGCCAAATCACGAGGCGGGCAAGCTGAGCATAATCGCAAATCAACCCGGCCAAATGTTTGCCGTTGGGGGACCAGCCGATCGAAACAACTTGTGCGTGAACACTAGAATCTCGCTCGATGAATCGCATGAGTTCCGGACGTTGGTTCAAGCGATAGATCTCAACTCGGTTGGCCTCGTCGTTTGTCGGCGCTAGTGCCACTGCTAAATCGCCGGAGATCGTTGACCAGGATATGCTCAATGGGCGACGCTTGGTTTCGATCGCCGCGAGCCTCTTCTGGCGTACCACGTCCACAATTGCGACGCCCTCTGGCTCGACGATTGCGAGTGCAGCATTGTCAGGTGACCATGCGAGACCATCTATCGTGAGAGCTGGCGCCGCTGGTAGTTGGTCCAGACGGCCTGTTGCCGGAGTGAAGACGTAGGCACCTCCGACGTCCGTAATACCCTCCGCTTTAGGGGGTGGACTGAAGCTGGTCACCCCAAGCCTCTCAACCTCAGGCGACCAGGCGAGCTTCGGAACCGCATGTGTCCAAGCCAGGCTCTGAATCGCGCCCTTGGCCGGGGTAGGGTACTTAAAGGGCGCTGGCTGCCCCGATGAACTGACAGGAGCAGATAGGGTTTGGACTCTTTCAGCTAGACCGGTCATTTCTGCTCTTCGTCTGGCACCTCTTCGAGGTGCTCTGCATCTGGTGAGAGTCTGTCCAACTCGTAGGTCCGATTCCCGCGAACCTTTAGTGCGTACCTTGCAATGCCAGAATGAAAAACGGTCACGTACATGGGCAGTGCGGCTACCGGAGAGCGGGGATCAGGGCCCTCCGGCTCAGGGCCACCAACGGCTACATCGACGGTCACCTCTTCTCCAAAGCGGCCGCGCCCATTTCCAACGCAGCCAGCGTCCTTCACGTACTGCCCGCGGCCGGCGTAACTTCCCCCGCCCTTCCACGAGTGATAGAGAGTGATGTTTACAACCGGAACTTTGAACTTGGTCCGCCGATATCTAAGCTGGACGACGTCTGCACAATCGAACCACCCGGTGACTGCTTCCCAGGCGATACCAGTCGGCAGCGCAGAGGCCAGGTTAGATGTATCCCGGACAGGTCGATTGCCGATGATGGCTTTCCAGAAGGCCTTTCCAACCTGCACAAGGATCGGCCCGGCCTCCTTCGCAAGTTCGCCCTCGTACCCGGACATGTGGCGGTGCAGAGGCTATTACGGAACGCCACTTTTCGCAAGGCAAGCGCTGTGCGGAGGCTGCCGATGACACACAGCGATCATAAGGACCCGAACCCGCCTATCTTAGGCAACGCATAGCGCTGCTATTGGATTTAGCTCTCTGTGAACGCTTCAGGTCACTGGTCTGGACCTAGATCTAGCCGTCAGACCCATGGGCGAGCTGTCAGCCATGGTGGCGCCTTATCGATAGCATCGCTTCGCTCTGCGTGACTACGAAGAGCGCGATCGCGACCGATCGGTCTCACTAACGAGCGCCCGCAGCTCACGCTCAGACATGGTGAGTAGACGTCCAATTTCGCTAAGACCGAGAAGACCAGTCGAGATCACAACGCGCCTTCGTTTAACCGCGAAAGCCTGAGACCGGATACACCTGCTGCACGACACCGGCTGGCAAGGGGACGTAGGAACGGTTCTTCTTCTCGGGGAACCGAAGACCCTGTGGGTCGAGGAAATCGATCAGATCGATGAGAGCACGTTGGAGGTAAATGGGTCGCACGTGATGGGCGCTGTTCGCGGCCAGGGCAGAGATTCCCGATCGCAGCTTCTCAAACCAGCCTCCGAACGACTCATTCTGCAAGCGCGACTTGAAGGCGGCGTATCCCATGCTGTCGCTTCGGTGCTGCCCCGCGACGGTTCGCTCAACGACCATTAGTTCACCGATTGCTCTTTGCTCGGTTCTGAACAGATTGAACACAGGATCTTCAATGCTCATATCGGAAGCGAGGATCGACGTGACGGTCGCTAGGTGCAATTGAAAGGTTGCCGTGCGCTTAACGTCACCAAACTCGACTAGCTGGACTTCTCTTCTCAGAATCTCGGCCCAGGCTAGGTACTGCCCGAAAAGCCATAACGTGCTCAGTTCGGCATAGTCATCTTTGCCGAAGTACGCAGTTAGGAATTGTCTGCAAAGGATGTTATAGAGGCGGCTTTGCAGATCGAAAGCTGCCCTACCCAGCGGCTCCGCGTACTCTGCAATAAGGAGGTCCGACCGGTCTCGCCTGTCTCGCCGGCGGTCGAGCCTCAGTTTCCAGATGGGGCCGTATATAACGGTTATCAACGTTGTAAGTACGCCTGCGGACGCACCAATGACCGCTGGCACCAGTTGATCCAGACCCACGCGCCCTCTGATGGTAGTCGGGCGCTGGCGAGCTGTCCAGGCAACGCGATGCCCGCCTGTTTTCGAAAACAAGCCGTTATGAGCACCCTTCACGGAGGGCGCATGCTTTGTTCGCGCCAGGTCCGCACGCCTATTCGACTCAAGGTGAACATCGGCACAGTGCGGTGCGGTGACTACACTCTGATCTTGCTTGGAACCATCAATCCGGGCAATCCTCTTCAGTGATCTGGCAGGCTCGACCGCTTTAACGACCACGTTGGGCGACGATCGAGCTCGAAGCCTGATTCGCTCGCAGTATGAGCGAGTCTGTGAAGAGTCGATCGCACGGCACCATGGCCACGTATTCAAGAAACTCGGAGACGGAATCCTGGCGGATTTCAGTTCAGCTAGGCAGGCGGTCCTGTGTGCGACCGACATCCATCAACAGTTAGCGGCTGACGGTGGCCGCCTAATGGCCCGGGTCGCGATCACTGTGGGTGAGCCACTCGAAGAGGCAGGCGACTTCTTTGGCTCGGCGGTCAATGCAGCGCAGCGTGCGGCTTCCGTCGGACGTGCTGGCGAAACGGTGCTAGCCGCAGCGGTACCTGAGGTCGTCGGATTGATGCGAGGAATCAAGTTTGTTGAACTTGCACCTCAACGCCTTAAGGGATTGCCACCCCGGCAAATACTCTTTCTCGCAGCCGATGCCACGACGACGGGACCGCGGGCGGCCGTGACCAAGCTTCGGAGCTGGCCGCGAGTTCGGTGGATCGCCTTGACCGGGACCTTCGTCTTCGCTGTGCTGGTTTTCGTCGGCCTGTCAACTGCCAATTCGCCAGGCGGAATTGCGCTATCGGATCCAAGTGGAATCGCGGTCGATGCCTCCGGACGAGCGTATGTCATCTCCGGTAACCGAATCCTGATGGTCTCTGATGGAACCACTAGCACGTTTGCCGGGTCTGGCGTGAAGGGGTTTGCAGGCGATGGCGGGTCTGCGCGGTTGGCGGAGTTAGGTGCGCCCGAAGCGGTTGCCGTCTCACCCGTCGGCGATGTCTATATTGCCGACACTGGAAACGATCGCATCCGACGAGTCCACGATGGGCTCATCACGACCGTTGTTGGAGACGGTGTACCCGCCTACGGTGGAGATGGCGGCCAGGCTACGTCAGCGCACATTACTGCGCCCGAAGGCGTGGCCGTCGACTCACGTGGCGACATCTTCGTCGCTGACAACGGAAACAATGTAGTGCGCAAGGTGAATTCAGCAGGCATAATCACAACGGTCGCTGGAAGCGCAACAGCGAACCGTTACATGGATGGCGCGATGGCCATCTCGGTCAAGCTTGGCAGCCCGATCGGTATCGCCGCCAACGAGGTTGGCGATGTCTGGTTCACCGCGGACCAAGCCATCTACCACCTCAGTTCAGATGGAAGAATTCATCAAATCGCGGGCGCAGACGAGCCAGGATACTCTGGAGACGGCGGCCCAGCGACCTCCGCCGTTCTGCGGGATCCCGAAGGGCTAGCAATTCACGGGTCTGATTTGTTCGTCGCCGACACCGACAACGAGCGTGTGCGAAAGATTGACGGGTCAGGTGTAATAACAACCGTTGCAGGAACGGGACTGAAGGGTTATTCGGGTGACAGTGGCGAAGCCACTTCGGCCCAATTGACTTCGCCAGGCGACGTCGGCCTCGACAGGAATGGCCGATTGTTCATAGCGGACACCGGCAACAATCACCTGCGCCTGGTCACTGTAGCTGGCCTCATCACGACGGTTGCTTGAACGGCGGCGACGATCTATTGCGATTCGCAGAGATCGTCAGGATAGGTCTTGTCCTGGGATCGATAGGTAGAACACCGCTTTGAGCGGCAGGAGACGTCGCTTTGTCTCGTCGATCTTGATGTAGTTAGACGTCCACAGATCCAGGAACTCCTCAAGATCAACGAGGGTGAGCCGTCGGGTCTCGTGACTCCTGGCGAGTTCCTCGGCGTCCTTTGTGAAACCACCTGTTGAAACGTAGATTCCCACATCGCGTTGGCCTAGCACTGCTAGAAACTCGCGAACGTCTGATACGCTCGCGACTGAGGTTCGATGCTTCACTTGAACCTTGACGCGAGGGTCGGATAGTCCTAATTGGTCGACGCCAGCGACGATGTCGATTCCTTGATCTGGACCGGGCGGAGCAATCCAGCGAACGTGATAGCCCATCGCCGAGACAAGTGCCGCCACGAGGTCCTGAAAGTCATAGGGAGCCATTTTGTCAACGTAGTCCTTGATCTCTGCGAACGCATTCTCCTCAGCTTCTTCGAGAGTTCCAACTGCCTCTGCAGCGTCGTCAGACGTTTCGGATAGGTCGTCCGCTGGTTCAGGTTGGTCCTTCTTCCACTGGCGATAGCGCTGGATTGCCTCCCGCATGAACCCTTCTGGGTCGTGCGCATATTGGCTGAAGGCTTTGAGTCCTTCGTCAGTGGCTGACCATTGACCCTTCCTTTTGACTAGCCAACCAGCCTTAACGAATGGGATGCTGCTGAAGCGGACGATCTTGTCGTATCGCACCACGCCGGGCCGGTTCGGGTATTCGGAAGCTTCGGCTGGCGTGGGAGGCACGGTGCTTCGCAGCCGCGTCAAGACTTCTTTGGCTTGCATCCCGTCGAGGTGGTTTTTGAGCAGCTCGAAGACACCAGTCAGGAGTTCACCCTGCCGCCGTTTCCTGGGAACTACCGCCATGGGAGGAATTCTGATGCTAGAGGTAACCAAGTTGGCACCTTTTGATCTCTTGTCGATGAGTGATGGAGGCTCGGTAGAAACCTAAGCCCGTGAAACAAGATTTCGAGCCCGTCAGAGCATTTTTCCTACCCAAAGTGGAAGGTTGTGACAGCCCCACGCTTATCGTGAGCAAGGATGAGTCCTCGGAGCACCCGGTCGAAGTGGTGCTGCGATTCACACTGCGAGTCGCCGACCGGGTTGCGTCGACGACCTGGCACGAATCTCACGAGCTGAAAGCACCTGCCTGAAGGAGGCGTCAAGATTCGGTTGGTGATTGCCGAGCCGATCGAGATCTTGCCGAGGATCCTCGGCTCGGGCAAAGAGTGCGAAGTCGTCGCGCCGGCCGAACTGCGCGAGTCAATCGCGGTCGAGCTCGAGGAAGCAGTCGGAGCCTATCGAGTTGTGGCGTTGACGCGGTCCATGGCCGGATGAGCAGACGGGCCAGGTAGATACCGACCCGCACGAGCCGCCTGAACGAAAGGACACCAGCGCGCCTGGCCAGGCGATGGAGTTCCGGATCTGGACGGAGTTGATCCAGCAGTCGCGAGGGACGCTGCACCCATTCCTTCCGCTTCTGGACAGAGGCCTGGACGCGGTGATCCACCGTTTGACCGACGGCGCCTACCTCCCAATCCAGGTGAAATGCCGCACCGAGACCGTTGAGGGCATGGTTGAGATCGTGGTCCCCGGCAGCCGGCTGGTTGACGATCGGGCACTTCTGATCGCGGGCCTGCTTACCGATGAAGGCCTCGGGCCGATGCTGCTCGTGATCGAGGAGGGCAAGTTCAAGCAGTTGGCCGCGCGCGATGCTGTGCGCGGCGACGACATCTACTCCGCATCGTTCAGCATGCATCCGAAAACCAGCCACTGGAAGCCTTACCTGATTTCGCGCGATCAACTGGCCGAACGGCTGCTTGGTGGGGTAACGCCCGCCAGCCCGCAATCCGTGGCGGTGGAATCAGCAGTCGGGCCCATGTATCGGCACAACCAATGGCTCGGGTTCCTCGGCGAGGCGGAGGTGATTCGCAGGCTGGCTGAGAATCCGCGCCTGGACCTGTTTCGGCCATTTCCAGACCTGGAGATGGTCGAGGTTCTTGCGCGAGACAACGTGAATGGAGGGTTCGTCGGCCTGCAGGTCAAGACGGCCGTTCCGGTGCAGTGGGGGGAGGCGCATTTCCACGTCCGGAAAGCGACCTTCCTGCCCGCGGCCACGACGTGGATTGCCGGACTTGCATGGATTGCCGAAGAGGGGCGATTTGCCGACGAGTGCTTGCTGGTGCCGACCGAAGATCTTCGGAATGTTGCCACTGACGTTGGCGTGAGCTGGGCGTTTAATTTCCATCCGCATAGTCCCGAGCGGACGCCGCTCGATCCCTATCGGCGTCCGTTAGCGGAGCTTGGGGCGCGCGTGGGAGCCATCATGTCGGGCGGTTCGACCGCGACTTAGTCGTCCGCTGTTTCAAAAACCACGTCTCGTCAACGACTCAGCAACGGCCGCGAATTCGGCCAGCGCCGCCTGCAGGTCCTCGACGATCTCGGCGGCGATCACCTCGGGTGGCGGCAGGTGGTCGGTATCTTCCAGCGACTCGTCGCGAAGCCAGAAGATGTCGAGCGAAGCTTTGTCCCGCGCCATGAGGTCTGCATAGGTGAATGACTTGAAGCGCTCCGTCTCTTTACGCTCCTGACGGTTGTCGGGGTTGTAGCAGCTCACGAAGTCTTCGAGATCGGACCGAACAAGCTGCCGCGTCTTGAGGGTGAAGCTCTGATTTGTTCGGAAGTCGTAGATCCACAGCTGTCTTGTCCACGGTTGCTCGGACGGTGGCTTCCGGTCGAAGAAGAGAACGTTGGCCTTGACTCCTCCGGCGTAGAAGATGCCTGTCGGGAGCCGCAGCAGCGTGTGTACGTCGCATTGCTCGAGGAGCCGGCGCCGAACCGTCTCCCCCGCCCCACCCTCGAACAGCACGTTGTCAGGAACCACGATCGCGGCGCGCCCATTGATCTCCAAAAGCGAGCGGACGTGTTGCAGGAAGTTGAGCTGCTTGTTGGACGTCGTGGCCCAGAAGTCCTCTCGCAGGTAGCTCATGGATTCGGTCTCTGTGTCGCCTTCGGCGGTGATCACCTTGTAGGACGACTTCTTGCCGAAGGGTGGGTTGGTGAGCACCACCTTGAAGTGAGTCGACGGGGCCGTGCGAAGCGAATCGTCGACGGTGATGAGGCTGTCCCCTTCAGGGTGGCCGACGCCGTGCAGCAACAGATTCATCGCACAGATGCGGGCTGTTGCATCCACGATCTCCCAACCACGCAGCGCGTCGTCGCGAAGGAACTTCTTCTGGTCCGGGTCGAGCTCCCC
>Ga0070707_100006275_pt1 | contig 11060 bp, 14 predicted proteins | sample KBSK5502metaG_FD_65468 | JGI IMG/M metagenome (GOLD analysis project Ga0070707, IMG submission 65468) | Corn, switchgrass and miscanthus rhizosphere microbial communities from Kellogg Biological Station, Michigan, USA - KBS K5-50-2 metaG | ecosystem: Host-associated > Plants > Roots >... | reverse complement strand
CTCGATGCGCTGCTGCAGGCTGGCGCGCATCGTCGCCGTGCCGAGCAGGCCCTTCGAGGCGCTGCGCCGCCACTCGCGCATCGCGGCGGCAAACACCGAGCTCATCGGGTCGTTCGGCCGCTGGCCGACCCGGTCGAACAGATCGTCGAGCGAACCGCCGGACCAGAATGTCTCCTCGAAGCTCGTCGCGGCCTGCTGCAGCCGGCGCATGCGCAATGTCTTGTCGAAAATGACCGCCCACGACCAGAACGAGGCCAGAAGAAGGATCAGGATCACCAGTTTGACGATGCTGTCGGACTGCAGGAACAGTTCGAAGACGGAGAGGTGCTGGGTCACGGTGCCGGGAAGTGCGGTGGTATCGAAGGACTGCATTGATGGCGGCCTTTTATGGCGTCATTTGGACAATCGGTGGCTTTATGAGGGCAGGGTTCATAAGCGCGGCGCGCAAGCCCGGCGGCACCCGCCGCGGCCTGCCATCCCGCCCGACGCAGGCGACCAGCACGTCGAGCGCGACGATCGTCTCGCCGTCGCGGCGGATCTGCTGGTCAAGCGACAGGGTCGCCGCGCCGATCTCCTGGATGCGGGTCTCGACCGTCAGCATGTCGTCGAGCCGGGCGGCGGCGCGGTAATCGGCCAAGCAGCGCCGCACGGTGAAGACGATGCCGGTCTCCCCGGCGATCTCGCTATGCGCAAAGCCGAGGTCGCGCATCATCTCGGTCCGGCCGCGCTCGGCGAATTTGAGGTAATTGGCGTAATAGACGATGCCGGCTGCGTCGGTATCCTCGTAATAGACGCGCAATGCCATGCGATGCACTGCACCCGAGTTGGCCGCACTCATCGCGAGGCACCCGGGGCAGCAGTGCCCCCGATCCGTCGTCCCGGCGAAAGCCGGGACCCACTCGTCCGAGGCACGAGCGTCTGAACAGTGGGTCCCGGCTTTCGCCGGGACGACGGCTTTAACTTATCGCCCGCGACCGTCATTCCGCTTCCGGCTCCGCCGGGAGCGCCGCGAGCAGGTCGAGCTGCCCCGGCAGGCTCGCCGGCACCTGAATGTCGAGGTGGCGATAGGCGATCTCGGTCAGCATGCGGCCGCGCGGCGTGCGCTGCACAAAGCCTTGCTGCAGCAGATACGGCTCGATGACTTCTTCCAGCACGTCCCGCTGATCGCTGAGCGCCGCCGCCATCGTCTCCACCCCGACCGGGCCGCCGCCGTAATGCTCGGCGATCGCGCGCAGATAACGGCGGTCCATCGCGTCGAGGCCGCGATGATCGACTTCGAGCCGCAGCAAGGCCTTGTCGGCGGTCGCGGCATCGACACTGTGCCAGCCACCGACCGCGGCGAAATCGCGGATGCGGCGCAACAGCCGCATCGCGATGCGCGGCGTGCCGCGGGCGCGGCGGGCGATTTCGGCGGCGCCGTCGGCGGTCAGGTCGAGCGCCAGGATGCCGGCGCCGCGCGCCAGGATCTCCGCCAGCTCGGCCGGCTCATAGAACAGGAGGCGCAGCGGAATGCCGAAGCGTTCGCGCAAGGGCCGGGTGATCAGCCCCGAGCGGGTCGTCGCGCCGACCAGCGTGAAAGGCGGCAGGTCGATGCGGATCGAGCGCGCCCCGGGGCCCTCGCCGATGATCAGGTCGAGCTGAAAATCCTCCATCGCCGGGTAGAGGATCTCCTCGACCGCCGGCGCGAGGCGGTGGATCTCGTCGATGAACAGGATGTCGCGCGGCTGCAGATTGGTCAGGAGCGCGGCGAGATCGCCGGCGCGCTGGATGACGGGACCGGAGGTGGCGCGGAAACCGACCGCCAATTCGCGGGCGACGATCTGCGCCAGCGTCGTCTTGCCGAGACCGGGCGGGCCGAAGAACAGCACATGGTCGAGCGCCTCGCGGCGGCTCCGGGCGGCGTCGATGAAGACCCGCAGATTGTCGCGCAACTGCCGCTGGCCGACGAATTCGTCGAGCGTCGTCGGCCGGATCGAGGCTTCCGGAGCGTCCTGCTCGGCCTGCTCGGGGGCGATCACCCGCGGCGCGGCATCGCTCACCGCAGCGCCCCCTGGTTGGTTGCCTGCCCGAGTTCCTGCAGCCCGGCGCGGATCAGCGCATCGAGCGCGGCCTCCTCGCCGAGCTTGCGCGCCGCCGCCGCCACCGCGCTGAATGCCTCGGCGCGGCGATAGCCGAGATTGACCAGCGCCGAGACGGCATCGGCGGCGGCCCCGGCCTCCTTGCCGGTGGCCGCCGGATTGGCAGTCACGGTTGCGGGCGCTGCGGTCGCCAGCCCGCCGACCTTGTCGCGCAATTCGTTCGCGATCCGGGCGGCGAGGCGCGGCCCGATCCCGTCGGCGCGTGCCAAAGTCGCCTTGTCCTGCGACAGGATTGCCAGCGCCAGCTGATCGGGCGAGAGGGCGGAGAGCAGCGCCAGCGCCAGCCGTGCCCCGACGCCCTGCACGGTCGTCAGCAGGCGAAACCAGTCGCGCTCGACCGCATCGATAAAGCCGTAAAGGTGGATGTGGTCTTCGCGGACATGCGTCTCGACCAACAACTTCGCGGCGCCGCCCGGTGCCGGCAATTGCCCGATCGTGCGCGTCGAGCAGAAGACGAGATAGCCGACGCCGCCGACATCGATGACCGCACTATCGGGCATGATCTGGTCGAGCAAGCCGGCGAGCTTCGCGATCATCGGGCCACCTGCCACGCTCGGTTGGTACTGGCGTGATGCGCGTGGCAGATCGCCACCGCCAGCGCGTCGGCCGCGTCGGGCATAGCGATCGCGCAGCCGGGCAACAGCCGGCGCACCATCATCTGGATTTGCGCCTTCTCGGCATGGCCGGCGCCAACCACCGACTTCTTGACGAGATTGGCCGAGTACTCGGCGACCGGCAGGCCGCGTTCGGCCGGCGCCAGCAGCACGACGCCGCGGGCGACGCCGAGCTTCAGGGTCGAGGCGGCGTTCTTGTTGACAAAGGTTTCCTCGACCGCCGCCTCGTCGGGGCGGAAGCGCTCGAGCACATCGATCACCTGGCGGAACAGCACGACCAGCCGATCGGCCAATGGCAGATCGACCGGGGCGTGCACCACCCCGTCGGCGACGTGTGAGAGCCGGTTGCCGGCCACGTCGATGACCCCCCACCCCGTATGTCGCAGCCCGGGATCGAGCCCCAGGACCCGCATCTCGTCCCCCCCTCTGGCCGAGATCAGGCGCTCAAGCGCTCCAGCACGTCCTCGCCGACCTCGAAATTGGCGTAAACGTTCTGGACATCGTCGCTGTCTTCGAGCGTCTCGAGCAGCTTGAATAGGCCTTGCGCGGCTTCCTCCTCGATTACCGTCGCGCTTTTCGGGCGCCAGCCGAGCCGGGCCGATGCCGCCGGCCCGAATTGCTTTTCGAGAGCATCGCGCACCGCATTGAAATCGTCGGGCGCCGAGATCACGACATGACCCTCAACATCGCTCTCGACATCGCTGGCGCCGGCCTCGATCGCCGCTTCGAGCATCTCATCGGCGCTGCCCGCACTGGCGGGATAGGCGATCTCGCCGACATGATCGAACATGAACCCCACGCTGCCGGTTTCGCCGAGCGCTCCGCCCGCCTTGGTGAAGGCGGCGCGCACCTCGCTGGCGGTGCGGTTGCGGTTGTCGGTCAGCGCCTCGACGATGACCGCAACACCGCCCGGCCCATAGCCCTCGTAGCGCACCTCTTCGTAGGCCTCGCCACCCTCGCCGCCGGCGCCGCGCCGGATCGCGCGCTCGACGGTGTCCTTCGGCATGTTGGCCTGGCGCGCCGCCAGGACGGCCGCGCGCAGCCGCGGGTTGGCGTTCGGGTCGGGCAAACCGGAACGTGCCGCGGTGGTCAGTTCCCGGATGATCTTGGTAAAGACCTTGGCGCGCTTTTTGTCCTGCGCGCCCTTCCGGTACATGATGTTTTTGAATTGCGAATGGCCGGCCATTTTCCGCGGCTTTCCTTAGGGATGCGGCCTAACAAGCCAATATGGCAGGATTGGGGCGGGTCCGGCGCAAGCGAAGCATCCTCCGGCTCATGGAAGCGGCACGTTTTCGGCGAGGCGTCCGCCGACCCGCACCGGTTCGATGCGGCGGGCCAGCCCCGTTGCATCGTCGATTACCACAAAGACGCCGCAGAGGCTCGCCTCGCCCTCGGCGGGCTTTGGTTTCTCGCCCGGCATCTTGGTCACGAAGCGACGCACCGACGGGGCCTTTTCCATGCCGATCACCGAATCGTAGTCGGCGCACATCCCGGCATCGCTGATATAGGCGGTGCCGCCGGGCAGAATCTGATGGTCTGCGGTCGGCACATGCGTGTGGGTGCCGAGCACTGCCGAGACCCGGCCGTCGGCGAAATGGCCAAACGCCATCTTCTCGCTGGTCGCCTCGCCGTGAAAATCGACGACGATCGCGGTCGCGCCCCTACCCGGTCCGGCCGCCAGCGGGTGTTGCGCGAGGATCGATTCGAGCCGGGCGAACGGATCGTCGAGCGCTTCCATGAACAGCCGGCCCATCAAATTGACGACGAGCACGGTGCGCTCGCCATCGACCGGATGCAGCCGCCAGCCGGCCCCCGGCGTCCCCTCCGGGAAGTTGGCGGGACGGAGAATGCGCCGGTCGCGCTCGATGTATTGGATCAGCTCGCGCTGGTCCCAGACATGGTTGCCGGTGCTCAGGATATCGGCGCCGGAATCGTAAAGCTCGCCGGCGAGCCGCTCGTTCAGCCCGAAGCCGTGCGCCGCGTTCTCGGCGTTGACGATCGCCACGTCGATGCACAGATCGCGTTTCAGCGCCGGGAGGTGGCGCTTGATCGCCTCCCGTCCCGAGCGCCCGACGACATCGCCGCACAAAAGAATGTTCACGACGCTAATCTCCAGCCTATCCAGATAGACAACACGTCATTCCGGGGCGCCGCGCAGCGGCGAGTCCGGAATCCATTTTCCAGAGGCCCGTGTTCATGGATTCCGGGCTCTCGGCTTCGCCGAGCCCCGGAATGACCGTCTCGGATGATGATAAATTATGTGGGTGGAGCCGCCTCGGCCGTTGGCGTTGCAAACCCACCGTGGCCCTGCACTGCAGGTGGGCGCCATGTATCGAAGCCACGACTCCGACAGGGACAGCTCCCAAACGGTAGATATCGGCCCCGGGGTATAAGCGGCCTGACGCACCGCGCAGCCCCACCCGCCCTTTAGCTAGGCGGTTTCGATGCGTGCCGCAATGGACTCGATGCGCTCGGCGATCTCGCGGATGCCGGATACCACCGCTTCGGTGGCGGTCTCGGGCGGGGGTGGGCGGTTACGCTCCTGCTGCAAGGCCTCGCCGGCATCCGACAATTCATCGGCGATGACGAGCGCCGCCAGCAGCAGCAGACGGGCTTCGCCGATCTGGCCGAGGCTCTTGCTGAACTCGGCAATCTTGCCGTCGACATACTGCGCCAGCCGGCGCGTGCGCGGCTCCTGGCCGTCGGCGCAAGCGAGCGGGAAGTCGCGCCCGTTGATCTTGACGACGACCTCGCCCATTCAGGCTTCTTCCCGTTCGAGCAGCTGCCCCAGCTTGACGAGCGCCACGTCGAGCCGGCCGGTTATCGCGGCAGCCGCGACCGCGACCTGCTCGTCCTCCCGGCGGCGCGGTTCCCGGGCGGCGGCCGCTTCAAGCCGCGCTACGGCGCGTTCGAGCCGCGCGATAGCCTCGGCGAGCTCGCTCAACGCCGCCGCCTCTACTGCACCTTCTCGTATTTCTGCAGCGAGCGGATATGGGCCGGCCGCGGCGTGTCGAAGAATTGCGGCCATTGCGTCCACGACACCTCGCCGACATAAAGATCGCCGCGGGAATCGACGGCGAGGCCGTGCGGACCGAGAAACGCGGTCGGGGCGGTGCCGGCATGCGCGTCGCCAAAGCGCGACAAGAGCTTGCCCTGATGATCGACGATGCTGACCCGCGGCCCGAGGTTGGGGCTGTTGCGGTTGACCCCCATCACCGGCCCCAATTCGCCGATGTAGCAGACCGGGTTGCGGGTGTTGTGCATGTAGAGGCCGCACGGACGGTGGAGGTTGTTCCACTGCGCCTCGTATTTGCCGTTGCCGTCGAACACCTGCACCCGGTGGTTTTCGCGGTCGGCGACATAGACCCAGCCATCGGCGTCGGTGCAGATGTTGTGCACGATGTTGAACTGGCCCGGATCGGTGCCGGGCTCGCCCCATGAGCTCAGCAATTTGCCGTCGGGCGAGTATTTGTGGACGCGCGCATTGCCGTAGCCGTCGGACACGTAGATCTCGCCCTTCGGCGACAGCGCGGTATGGGTGCAGCGGTGGAACGGCTCGCCGCTCATATAGGGCGCCGGCTTGCCGGGGACTCCGAGCTCCAAGAGCACCTTGCCGTCCTCGAGCCGGCATTTGCGCACAAAATGGCCGCCGTCATCGGTCAGGTAGATCGACTCGTCGGGGCCCATATGGACGCCATGTGCCCGCGGGTACTCCCCCTCGCCCCAGGAGCGCAGGAAGTTGCCGTCGCGGTCGAACACCATCATCGGGTGGTCGCCGCGATTGAACACATAGACGTTGTCGTTGCTGTCGACGCCGACCGCGCCGACTTCCTTGAACGACCAGCCGTCCGGCAATTTCGCCCAGTCCTCGACGATGCGGTATTTGAAATCGCCCGTTCCGACGATGGTCGCCATTGCGGATCTCCCCGGTTTTTGATCTCGGCCCGCAAAGACGTTATCGGACCCCTCGATGTGAGGCAATCGCGGTCGGACGAGGCTTCGGTGTCAAATTTCCGAAACTGGTAGCGAGGGCTGACAGCCCTGTAGTTTCCTTCCCGGAGCGAAGGGAGGATGCCATGGCGTTCATCGCATCGAATGGCCTGACCGAAGAGGGCACCAGCAAAACGATCCAGGCCGGCGGCATGCCGGTGCATTACCACGATGTCGGCGCCGGCGAGCCCGTGCTGTTCCTCCACTCTTACGGCCCCGGCACCACCGCGTGGATCACATTCCACAAAACGGTCGGCGCGCTGTCGCAGCACTTCCGCTGCATCCTGATGGACCTGCCGAATTTTTCGAAGACGGGCCCCGTCGTCTACCGCGAGGGGGTGCACGCGGTGCAGGCGCGCACCGCGGTTGCCCTGTTGGATGCGCTCGGCATCGCCGAGGCGCACTGGGTCGGCAACTCCCAGGGCGGCCAGTCGGCGATGGTCGCGGCGATCTCGTACCCCGACCGGGTGCGGAAATTTGTCATGGGCGGCTCGCATATCGGCACGGGCGGCGATCGCTACCTGTTGTCCAACCGCCCCTCCGAGGGCAGCCGCGCCACCCGCCAGGCTCTCGACGACCCGAGCCGCGACACCATCCGGCGCTATCTGCGCGTGCACATCGACGACGAAGGCCTCGTGACCGACGAGCTGGTGGATTACATCCACCGGGCGCACACCTGGTCGCCCGAATTCACCGAGGCGCGCCGGCAATCGGAGAGCCTGCCGCACGACTACACGCCGGACCTTGCCGGCATCAAGGCGCCGGTCCTGCTGATCCACGGGCGCTACGACCGCATGGTGCCGTTCGAGGTCTCGATCGCGATCCTCAACCACATCACCGATTCGCGGCTCGTGCTGCTCAACAATTGCGGCCATTGGCCGCCCTTCGAGAAGCCGGCCGAATGGACCGCCCACGTCCTCGCGTTCCTGCGGGGTTACTGACGGTGACGGCTGCGCGGCTCGGAGGGCGGGTGAGCGAAGCGTAACCCGCCGAAATCGACGCCGGCATCGGCGGATTGCGCTGCGCCTATCCGCCTTACGGAGCCTTTGCTCCGATTTCCGCTAGAGGAACACGCTGAGGTTCTTGTCGAGGAGGACGTTGGCGTCGAGCACGATCGTGCGCCGCGCGACCTTCCACGCGCCGTCCGCCTTGCGCAGTCGATCCTCGCGGCAGCCGGCGAGGAGCTGATGATCCGTCTCCAGATGCGACCGGTAGACGAGAAACGCGGTCTTGGCCTCGACCTCGCCGTTCTCCAGCGGCGCCGCTTCGAGGTTGCCGATCAGGTGACGGGTGCGCGACGGCGGGTCCTCGGCCCAGGCCATGCCGGTGTCGAGCCGGGCGACGCGCATTTCGAGATAGCGCTTGTCCTCCTCGAGGATCGCGAGATCGCCGAGCGGCGTCAGCTCGCGGTGCAATTCCCGGCGCGGCACGTTCTTGCGGCGCGGCATGAAATAAAGGACGTCGTCGGTGAAGAGATCGAGCCACTCCTTGTATCGTCGCTCGTCGAGCAGCCACGCCTCGCGGATGTAGAATTGCATCAGTTCGAACCACAGCGCCTGCTGCTCTGTCAGCGCCACCGGGCGACCCCCAGTCCCCGCGCGCTTCGTCATCAACGCGTCCCCGAGCGTGAAAGCCCTCCCCCTAGATGGGGGAGGGTTTGGGTGGGGGTGATGCGGCCGAGTTCGCCGGCAATCACCTCATACACTCCGTCGAGATTCGCCAGCACGTCGTTGTTCCAGAACCGCAGAACGCGATAGCCCTCGTTTTGGAGGAACGCACTTCGCGCGGCTTCTTGCGGCGATGAGCGATCGTGTTGGCCGCCGTCAATTTCCACGATCAGCCGGGCATCGTGGCATACGAAATCGGCGATGTAGCGGCCGATGGGTACCTGGCGCCGGAATTTGTGTCCGTGCATCTGCTCCGAGCGCAGTATGCGCCAGACGCGCCTTTCCGCTTCGGTCATACTTCGCCGCAAGTCGCGAGCTCGCGCATGGGCACCAAGTGCGGGGTATTTCTTCATGTTGCGGCCTGGGTCGCGGGCAGCATCACCCCCTCCCAGCCCTCCCCCTTCAAGGGGGAGGGTTCTAAAAGTAGAGACAGCCTCGCGCAGAGAACCCATAGGAGGTCCGTCAAGCGCGCATTGTCGCGGTGCCATCGAAGCGGGCCGTGATCGGGTCGAGCGGGATCTCGGCCCAGCTTCCCGCATTCATGAACTGCTCCCAGCGTTCATAGAACAGGCGCTGGTTGTTCTCCGAGACGTAGCGCTCGGAGACGAGCCCGGGATAATCCGGGTGCGGCCCCGCATGCCCCAGGCCCATCGACAGCTCCTGGGGGTGCCGGCGCCCGATGCGGCTCGTGCTCGCTTGGGTCACCTGCCGCCAGTTGTCGACATCGTCCTGCTCGAACATGCCTGCGGCGCCGTTGTTGGCCTGGCTGCCGATACGAAGACCTCGCTTGATCTCTTCCGGCGCATCCCGCTCAACGAGCACGAAATGCCAGAATTCGGTCTTCAGCGGGCCGCGGGGCAAGGCGAGCCGCAATCCCAGGATCCCGTTGGGGAAGATCGAATGGTTCCCGAGCTGGACCCGGCGCGCGCGCAGCGTGCCGAGCCGCCGCTCGACCTCGGGCATTGTCGCTTCGTGATACTCCTGGAACAGCCGCAAATTGTCCTTCGACATGCCGTGCACGTAGCGCGGGGTGTCGTCCTCGGCGACCCGGAAGGTGATCGAGTGCCCGTTGACGAAGGCGTGTTTCTGCGGGCTCGCGAACTGGTCCTCGTGGGACAGGCGCGGGCGTCCGATGTAGCGGCTCTGGACCTGGGCGCTGGAGAGATGGCTGGTCGGGACGTGGTAGTTGTCCGAACAGTTGTCGACCAGCGTCTTCCAGTTGACCGGCTCCAGCCATTTCATCGGCCCCAGCGCCTGCATGCCTCCGTCGCGCCGATTGAACACGGTGTCAAGATACCAGCGCGCGTCGCCGAGATAGGCGTCCAGGCTCGGAGCGTCCTTGGCCCAGGTCGCGAAGACGATACCCGCATAAGTGCCCACGCGGGCCTCGATCAAACCGAGCGATGCCTTGTCGAGCGCGTTGTAATACGCCTCAGATTCGCCGGGGACGTGTTCGAGCGTGCCGTCGTTGCGGTAGGTCCAGCCGTGATAGGTGCACATGAAGCGCTTGGCGTTGCCGTCGTCGCAGCGCACGACGCGGTTGCCGCGGTGCCGGCACATGTTCAGCAGCGCGTGCAGCCGGCCCTGCCCGTCGCGGGTCAGGATGACCGGGTCTTCGCCCATATAGGTGTGGAAGAAATCGTCGGCCGCAGGCACCAGGCTCTCATGCCCGATCATCAGCCAGGCGCGCCCGAAGATCTGCTCCATCTCCTGGTCGTAGATCGCCTGCTCGCTGAAGATGCGTCGGTCGAGCTTGCCGGTGGCGGGATCGATGACGGCGCATTTCCCAATGGTGCTCATACCGGCTCCCTCCTCTCGCAGTCATCATAGCAGGAGCACTGCCAGATCATCACGGGGCTGCTCGCGGTCGCCGTAAGCATTCTTTTTACCATGGCCTGTTATGCGTCCCGGAGCGGACGAGCGAGATGTTGCCGAGGGAAGGGCAGGGCATGGCGGCGGAGAATTTTCACGAAGAGCGGCTGGTTCTCGCTGCCTATGACGAGCGCGTCAAAGAGCTGTTCAAGGTGTTCGCCGAGGGTCTCGCCCAGGGCGAGCCGGAACGGCCGAGCCAGGATCGCTTCCGCCGCGCGCTGCGCTTTGCCAAGCGCGCGCGCAATCTCGCGCTGCAGGCGGTTGAAATGGAAAAGGCCGAGGTTGCCGCCGCCGCAGTCTCGGAAGCGGCGAGCTGAGCTGGCGCCCCCTGCACGGAGCCGTATCGGCGCGGGGCGCGGCATCCCGCCGCAAATAGCGGGATGCAACGCTGCATCGGACGTTTGCGCACGACCCGATGCGCGATAGATTGCCGCCATGGCCGATTCCGCTGCGCCGCTCCCCCCTCCCGCCAACCCCAAATTGCGCCGCATGGCGAACGCGCTCAGGGCGCTCGCCATGGACGCCGTCGAACAGGCCAAATCCGGTCACCCCGGCATGCCGATGGGCATGGCCGACATCGCGACCGTGCTGTTCACGCAGTTCCTGCGCTTCGACCCGCAGGTCCCGGATTGGCCCGACCGCGACCGTTTCATCCTGTCGAACGGGCACGGCTCGATGCTGCTCTATGCGCTGTTGCATCTGACCGGCTATCCCGACATGACGATGGACGAGATCCGCCGCTTCCGGCAGATCGGCAGCCGCACCGCCGGTCATCCCGA
>Ga0070707_100006273_pt1 | contig 11063 bp, 10 predicted proteins | sample KBSK5502metaG_FD_65468 | JGI IMG/M metagenome (GOLD analysis project Ga0070707, IMG submission 65468) | Corn, switchgrass and miscanthus rhizosphere microbial communities from Kellogg Biological Station, Michigan, USA - KBS K5-50-2 metaG | ecosystem: Host-associated > Plants > Roots >... | reverse complement strand
GGTGGTCGCGCTTTCCCTACCGGCCGGACACTTGGCGGATCGATTTAGCCGCAAACAAATCATTCTTGTTTCGCAAGTTTTCAGTGCACTGACTTCTATCGGGCTGGCGCTGGTTTCCTGGCAACACCTGGCCATCCCGCAGCTGGCGATCTTGCGTCACGGGAATGGCGTATTGAGCGCGATCGCTGTGGTTTTTGAGCGCCACCGTCCTGCCTTCCATTTCGATGACGCTTCCATTCCGATTATTTATGGTTTGCTGTTTATCTATGGCACAGCGCGCACGTTTGGTTGGGCCGCGCGCAGTTCGTTTTTCCCCACGCTTATCTCGCGGGACGCATTCGCGAACGCGGTGACGTGGAATAACAGTATGTTTCAAATTGGATCCGTCGTCGGCCCGGCCATCAGCGGTCTCCTCGTCGCTTATCTTGGATTTCCGTTTGTTTATGCACTCGACGCGCTTTGTGCCTCCGCATTTTTCCTGCTCGTTCTTCCCATTCGTCGCGGTGCGCGGGTGCCTAATCGCGCGGAAAAGAACCCCTGGCGCAGCTTGATTGCGGGGCTCCGCTTCGTCTTTAGCAAAAACGTCATTCTGGCAACCATCACGCTCGACTTGTTTGCGGTTTTGCTCGGCGGTGTCACGGCGTTGCTGCCGATTTTCGCCGATCAGATCCTGCATTGCGGGCCGGTCGGCCTGGGATGGATGCGTGCCTCGCCAGCCGTCGGCGCTTTCGTCATGGCACTCCTGCTCGCGCACTTCCCGCCAATGAAACATGCGGGCAAGGCATTGCTCTGGTGTGTCACTGGTTTTGGCATCTCGACGATTATTTTTGGCCTCTCGACGACCTTGTGGTTGTCACTCGCCATGCTGTTTTTTGCGGGAGCCTTTGACAGCGTGAGTGTCATCATTCGCGGGTCGATCGTTCAGCTCGTCACGCCGGATGAGATGCGCGGCCGCGTTTCTTCCGTGAACAACATTTTCATCGGAACCTCGAACGAGTTCGGCGCGCTTGAGTCTGGACTGACCGCCGCTTTGTTTGGGCCGGTTGTTTCCGTCGTCGGCGGAGGTATCGGAACGATTTTAGCGGTACTGGCGGCGGCTTGGCGATGGCCCGAGATTCGCAAGATCGGCGCGCTGGACAGGACCTTGCGATAGCAAGTTAGCGGCGATTGAGCTTTACTGCGGTGTAGCAAGGAGCAAAACGCCCCTTCCATCGCTGAGCGTGGCAAAGAAGAGCACCTGTCCGCGCTCATTGATAATCGCTCCGGCACCGAAAAAGGATGGAATAATATCTAGCGAAGTTCCCAGATAAGCGATCGTGCCGAGGCCTGGAATGACAGTCCCTGTTCGGGCTACGAGGCGAATGGAGCCCTTCGAAAAGACGTACAGGCCGCTGTCAGCGAGGCCATCGTTGTTCACGTCAGTGCTGAGCGTGGCGGCGAAGCTCACATCTCCACGTTGGTTCAGGTCATACCCCGTGAGCTGAAAACCCGCCCTCAGAAATGTTCCGCCCCCCGGCATGGGGTCCCCCGGACGGGCCACTGCGATGACAGTACCTCTCGAGTAGAGGAAGACGCCAACGGCGTCGGCAGTGGCAGGTGCTGGGGTTAGGTCGCCGATGAATACGATGTCGTCTCGGCTATTCAGGACGGGCCCAAAAGCCAGGCGGAAGACACCGCCGCCCGGCGCCGGGTCGCCTTGATGAGCGATCGACCGAATCCTGCCGGTAGCAGCGTCCTTTAGGTACACGCTCTCGGCACAAAAGAGCGGATTTCCGACGTTTATACATTCGTCGCCGGCCACATGGCCGCCAAACGCGATATCTCCGCCGTTGTTGATTGAGGCGTTGGTAGCCATGTCGAATGTATGGCCGCCTGGCGCCGGATCGCCCGGCCTTATCACGTTGGAGATAGTGCCATTCTTGTCTGCCAGGAAGAGACCAACGCCTAGCCCCATAAAGCCTGGTGCGGAGTTAGGATCAATATCGCCCCCCGTCACGATGCCAGAAAAAACAATGTCTCCCTGGTTGTTCATGGCAGTATTAAAGTACACTGCCGCCAAGTGTTCGCCCCCAGGTACCGGAGTACCAGGCCCGGCCACTCGGCTCAGCGTCTGTGTGCTGTGGGAGAAGCGGAAAAGGCCGCCGTTAGTCACGGGGGCATTGAAATCGAAAGGCTCCAAAGAAAAAGGGATAGCGATGTCGCCGCCGTCGTTTACACCGAGGCGGCCGAACTCAGTAGGACCGAAAGTGCCGCCACCGGGGGCGGGTTGGCCAGAGCGCGCGATCTGGGTGAGCTGTCCCCCAAATCCGACAAACACGGCTTCGCCGCCCGTGGTCACGTCCGCGGTAAAGGGGACTTCACCACTATTATTGAGGGCGCTCGGTTCGAAGTCGAAAGTGAAGTTGCCGCCGCCGGGCGCAGGATTATCGAGAAACGCTATCGGCGTGAAACTGTACCCCCAGGCGACTGGGACAAGAGCGAGTGCGAGTGCGAGTGCGATGATGGCTGTGATCTTTTTCACGAGGATCGCGAGCAGACCTACGAAGACAGCGGAGGACCGGCGAAGAATGAATTCTTTTTTCATAACCAACCTTTCTTTTTCTGCGAATGAATGCCCCCATTCGCGTTTTCCCTTGGAGGCGGGAAGAGGGTCAGGTGACCTCGGCAAAGGCAACCTAACAAACTTGGCGCGGCGGGATTTTGTTGTAAGAAGGGACCTTACGTCAAGCCATTTATTCTGATAGATATGACAGTTGTTATAGGACTGAATCCTACAGAACGGCGGCCCAATAGAATCACGTTGCAGACCATCCGCCTCGCATTTGGGCATTTCATGGAATTGGACGTAGTGGCGATTGACTCAATCGCCATGGCGGTTCGGTGAACCGCCGCTACCTTTCCAAACGATGAAAATCGCGGCTGCTCAAATTTCGTGCGTTTCTGGCGATCTAAAAGCGAACATTGGCAAGATTCGCGAGTTCGCTTCGCTCGCCAAAGATGCCAGTGCAGAACTCGTCGTTTTTCCAGAGATGGTCGACACCGGTTATTCGATGCCGATAATCCCAAAGCACGCGACTTTTTGGGAAGAAGGTAGCCACGAGGGTGCGTCACCGTCTTCTCGGAAACGCGCCGACCTGCGTTGGCTTAGCTTGGGCCCAGCGACGCGCCTTCGCTGAGCTTCGCCCCGGCGGATCGGCGCGCCTACACCTAAAACGCGCCGTGGAGAGAAATCATTCCGTAAGGCGAGCTGCCATCTTCGTGGAAGCGAACCTCCGCCCGATAGAAATCGAAATCGCGATACGGCTGATAGCCGGCTTCAGCTGTTAAGGTAAGGGAGGGCGCGATTTTCCAGTCCGCTCCGATGCCAGCGCGCGCCTCGCTGTAAGTGAGCACGGCGTGGTTGAGCGCAGGCTTACCATGTTCGTTGCCGAAGTCATCGTCCACCCGAAAGTTGGTTTGCTTGATGTTGCCGCCACCATAGAGGGTTAAGTTTTTCGTGGCTTCGTATTCGAGGCGCGGTTGCGGCAAAACGGCGTTGATAACCCATTGGCGTGCAATCTTCCACCGAATGCCGGCCGCGGGGATGACCGGATATTCGCGCTCCACATCAACGCTGACCCCCAGGATGAATTGCAGGTTGGGATTGTAAATGTACGTGCCGCCCGCGATGAACGGCGCGTTCATCTGATTGAAGTCAAAGTTGTTCGTGCCATAGAAGCCGGGCTGAGACTCGATGCGCAAGAGGATTGAATCGGAAAGCCTCATATCGAGGCCGATAATAGCGCTAATTTCCTGCAAAGTGTTTGGCAGCGGCGTGCGATCCGGAAAGCCAAAGGAAAAGTGTTCCCATTCTATTCCCAGGCGAAGGACGCCAATTTTAACCCTTGGCGTCAGCACAAAACGCAGGATCGTATCACTTTCATCGAAATTGTGAATGGCGCGATTACCGCGACGAACGTCGGCATCGCTCACGTAGGTTTCTTCGGCGGTATATTCGCCGCTTAGCGAGGAGAAAGGTTTGAACCAATCGAAGCTGGAATTCGTTTCCTCGGCAAATATCGGCACCGCCACGAAGAACAGCGCCGTCCCCGCCGCTCTAATGAAAGCTAATCGTGAGAAAATTCTCATCTCGTTAACGACCTGTGTCCTTGCGGAAAGCGGTAACCGCTTTCGAAATATCTTTCATCATGGCGCCTTCTGATGCGAGCCTTTCCACTCCGTGTAAGGAGGCCAGAGAGGCGGACGAGATCATGTCCCCGCGCCAGACTAATGTGGAAGGTTTGCCATCCGCGCTCACCGGCCACATCTGGTAGAGCGTGAGCGCTACGTAGTAGCCGCCGCTTGCATAGTAAAGGACATCGGCCGCCTGGTAGGTTCCGGCCCCGCCGGCCCGACTATAAGAAGCGCCCAGGGTCAACACTCCCTTATCGTCCACATCAAGCAATTCCCAATAAAGTTCCGGGCCGAGCGACCCGGCGCCGCGGCCTATCCCTGTCTCACCGAGGAAGACAGAAAACTGACGGCGGATTTTATCCTGTTGTTTAAGCAAACCGTTTAACTCGTCACCAGGTTTGATCGCTTCTCCGGTATGATCGTAAGGCGATTGGGCCGATGTTCCGCCGGAGGCGAAACTTCGCGCCCTAGCGTTTAACAGTTCAGCCCAAAATGCAGCCACCGGTGCCGGCATCGCACCGCCGCCGCCCTTTTCACCGCCAGAGGAAAATTTCTTGGCTTCTTCGCGGCTAATTTGAAGATCTGAACTCATTTTCTCGGTGTCAGCAACGAGTGCGCGCACGGAGCCGTTATCTGGCGCATTCTTCAATTTGGAAAAATCAGTCGTGCTCGGTGAACGGGGGAGGTCCGAGTGAAGAAAAATTTTCAACTCGCGATGCTTGCTCGGATTCCATTGGCGTAACGCCTCAATTTGCTTGGCCGGCGCTCCTGAAGTCACATAGCAACTTTGCACTGCGAGGAATCGAGCGTTGCTCATTGGCGGGACCTTTTCCGTTTTCACGTCGCTCTTGGCCAGCGCATTGATATCGACCTTGTCGAACACGGAAAATGCGGCCAGCTCCGCAACCGCGTCCGCGGCGGAGATTATCGGCTTCGCCATGAGAAGTAAAAGCAAGCTCGCGAGTAGAGGCTTCATGATGGAAGGATAACTATTCGCTGACCGCCGATGGTTGCAAATGTGAGTGGGTCATCGCAATAAAGTTTCGCAAATGAAGGAACCGGCAATCGTGCTAAAAGATTTGAGCAAGAGTTTTGGCAGCGTCCATGCCGTCCAAAATCTTTCGCTGACTATCGCACCGGGAACCATTTTCGGTTTCCTCGGGGCGAATGGCGCCGGCAAGACGACAACGATCCGAATGTTGTGCGGGTTGACGCGGCCGACGGGGGGAACGGCCGCGATTGCACGGCATGACGTGTGGAAAGATCGGCAGTTTGTCCGAACGCAATTTGGTTATGTCGCCCAACGTTTCAGTATCTATCGCGATCTAACTGTAGTGGAAAACCTTCGCTTCTTCGGCGGCGCCTGCCGGGTGCCTCGGTCCGAGCTGGAGAAGCGGATCGAGAACCTCCTGCGCCTGAGCGATCTCGAAGCCAAGCGCGACACCGAAGCGGGAAGTCTCTCGGGAGGCATGCGCCAGTTGCTGGCGCTTGCCTGTGCGCTCGTGCACGATCCGCCGTTGCTGTTTCTTGATGAACCGACTTCCGGGCTTGATCCGGTCCATCGCCAGCAAATCTGGAACTTGCTTTACGATTTGAGCAACCAGGGCAAAACCATTTTTGTGACAACTCATTACATGGATGAAGCCGAGCGTTGCACCGAGGTTGGGTTTCTCCACAACGGCCGGCTTTTGGCCAAGGATTCTCCGCGCACGCTGAAATCAAACTTCCGCACGCGCCTGCTGGAGATAGATGTGGAACCCCTCATGCCGGGACTGGTGCGAGTGCGAACCGTTCCCGGCATTTTGGGTGTTTCCTTGCGCAGTGGCAGTCTGAGGATTTACGCGCCCGAGCCGGAGAAATTGATCGAAAGTTGGCGGGAACGATGGCCATTTCCAGACCTCAAACTGTTAGAGGAACGGTGGGTCGAGCCAGATATGGAAGATGTTTTTACGGCTTATTCGCAGGGCTACGAACAACTGCTAAAAAAATCGACGACATGAAGTGGCCATCTTTCGGCGCGATTGCCAGCGTTGCTTACAAAGAGTTCCTGCACATTTACCGCGACAAACGCGTGCTGCTGTTGCTGCTCATTCTGCCGCCGCTTTTTACTCTGCTGTTCGGACACGCCTTCGAAACGACGGAAATAGGGGGCGTGCCCGCCCTGCTTATTAATCGCGACAGCACACCGCGGACGGAGCGTTTCCTCGCGATCATTTCCAAGAACAAGACGTTTCGCTGGCGAAAAGAACCTCCGGAGTTTAACCGGGAATCGGATCTGCTGGGGAACCATGTCCAGGCGTCATTGGTTATACCGGCTGGATGGAGCGACAGCATCAACAGTGGTGATCCGAAGCCATTGCCCTTTTACCTCGATGGCAGCGACACCAACACGGCCAGTGCGCTTGAGGGCAGCGTGCAGCTGAGCCTGGCTGAATTTCAGTCGAAGGAACGTGACCTTATCGTCGAGACGCTGCCGGAGGAAGTCATAGAGCTTGGCAAGAAGCTTCCGGTCGATATTCGCAAACAATTTGTCTCGCTCATGACCGCCTGGTCGGCCGATAGCAAACTTCTCTACAATCCCAAGTCGCGCTTCATCGACTACGTGGTGCCGGGAATCATCGGACTGATTCTGCAATTGCTCACGGTCACGTTGATGGCATGCACGATCGCGCGCGAGCGCGAGTCCGGAACGCTTTATCAGCTCATGGTGACCTCACTGCAACGTGGCGAAATCGTGATCGGGAAAATTCTGCCCTACCTGGCAGTGTCGATCTGCTTGATCGTGGTGATCAATTTGGTGACCTGGCTGCACTTTCACGTGCCGTTTTATCAACCACCGGTGCTGGCCTTGATCTGCTTGCTCTTTCTTCTCTGTTCGCTTGGGCTCGGTTTGCTTATCTCGGCATTTTCACGGACCCAAACCCAGGCCATACAGTTCTCGGTTTTCTTCCTTCTCCCAGTGTTTGTGCTCTCGGGCGCCTTCGCTCCGCTCGAGCAATTGCCGCAAACGATTCGTTACATCTCAGAGCTATTCCCCCTGACGCACTTCTGTCGCGCCTTTCGCCTGGTGAACATGTATCACGCGGCGCCCCCGTTTTACCTGGCCGACTTGATTGTACTCTTCGCTGGCGCAATCATCACTTTTTTAGGCGCGGCCTTTCTTCTGAAACGGATCGAGCAATAAAAATTGACAGCTGCTGTTTGCCGATTAGACAGCCCGTTCAAGCCGGGCCAGCAATGGCGATATTGAGCAAACTTTTGATGAGAACGAAAACTGCGCCCTATTATCTCACTGCGGCTGCAATAGTTGCCCTCTGCGTGCAGGTGATCAGCGCGGCCTCGAACGAGCCTGCCAATTCAACCCCGCAGGAGGTGTTTGATGGGATGCGCAAAAGTTTCCGCGCTGAAAAAGCCAAGGGCGTTCATGCGCGCTACCAATGGCAGCTCAGCGGACCAAACGGGGGCGAATGGTGGATTGATGTAAACGACGGGAAGTTTCAGATGGGCAAGGGGAAGATCGACAACCCAGACGTCACATTTATCACAAGTGATAAGGACTGGGTCGCGCTCTCGAACGGGACGCTCAGTGGCAAGTGGGCTTTTTTTACCGGTCGCTTGAAGATTCGTGGGCCGCAAAGCCTGGCCCGCAAGCTGGACGAGATCTTCCCTTAGCGACCATTTCGCCACGTGCCAAAGGCGACCTTCTTTGGACTAACCGCCTCCAGGCAGCGTTGCACGGCACAACCTGGCGGTGGTGCATTTCTATCCATAATAGCCTAGCGTTTTAACGCTGGGTTTTAATCTGTGGCCATCTCGCACAGAGGACACAACGGCCACAAAGTTCGCAATTCAACCTCTGAGTTCGGCGGTGGAGGTTCTGCCTTCCTTCGGCGTTTGTACGAATTTTTTTCCGCCACAGATTAACACGGATAAACACAGATAAGCTGTGAGGACCCCCTGGAGCGGCAATCTCGTCGACTTAAATCTGTGCCAATCTGTGTGCATGGATTCGACTGCGCTCACCACGGCGTCTGTGGCAAAAGAAAAACCGCGCACGAGGAGGGTAGCCTGGCAATAGTAGTCCTGCTGTCCCTGTCGGGACTTGCGGATTCTGATTTGCATAGTTCACCCAGCGTTAAAACGCTGGGCTCTTCTCAACCTGGAGCGGAATGCCCTGGCGGCTTCTAGAATTTCGCTTCGATCGAAAATCTAACGTAGGGCGCGGGATCGGCTTTGACGCTCTGAGTCGAGCGGAAGAAATCGAAGTCGCGCTTGAGAGTGTAACCACCCTCGGCAATTATTTTGAATGGCTTGAAGCCCCTGTAAGCCACGTAAGCGCCGGCGCGATCCTCGCTATATTGCACGACCGCATTGTGCAGCTGCATATTGTGCGCTGGCGTGTTGACGTCCTCCGTGCGGAAACTGGTGTAGTAAAGCTCGCCTAACAACTTGAATTGCCAGTCATCGTTTGGCTCCCAAACCAAAGCCGGCTTCGGGAACACGCCTTGCAAACGCAATGTGTCGCTGAAAAGCACGATGAGACCACCGCCAGGCGCAACGACCGGATCCTGATACAACGCGCCACCGAGGCCGATCACGCCAAAGATTTTATCCTTCTTGAGCGGAAAGCTAACGAAAATCTTCCACGGAATGTCAAAGGCATCGCCGCTCATCTCGTTTTGAAAATATTCGCCCGGATCGATCTCGATGCCGGCGCCGGGGAAATCATGCACCACATACTCAACCGCGAAGTGCCCGTAGAGTGCCTGCAAATGATCGGGCAGTCCGTTGTTCGTGCCGTCGAAATCGTAGCGCTCATATTCGATGCCGGCGCGGAAAAACCATTTGCCCGTAATAGGGAAGCGATGGTCGTAACTGAAATCGTTATGGAACGAATCGCCATCACCGAAACGTGAATCTTTGAAATCACTGCTGAACGTATAGGTTGTTTCCGTCGAGAAAAGATCGCGCGAGTTCTCGTCTTTTTGCTGGGTGGGAACTTCGACCTGGGGCTCGGTGCCCGCGAAAACGACTGAACTGGCGCCAAGAAAAAGAGCTAAAAGCGATACTCGATTTTTTTTCATAATAGGCTAAGGCGAACGGATATCAGTAAATCGAACAAACGCGTCGAGATCGATGTATCGGAGCAATAGCTTCGGGGCAAGTAGTGATTGGAAAAAGAATTTAAGAAGCAAGTTTCGTGTCAGATGCGGGCTTACAAGCTGATAGTTTCCGGTAAGCGATCTAAGGTTTGTCCGCTTTCGTATCCATTTTTGAACGCGCAAAACATGCGGTTCCGAAGCGTTGCGGGAGGCACCAAGTGGGGGGCGCGGGCTGCCAGGCTGCAGTCTCGCGGCGAGCACGTCCTGCCCGCGGAGGAGGCAATTGAGCCGGTAAAATGCATGCCAAATGACTTGACTGGCGGCTGGCAAGGATTAAGCTCCTACGCTTCTTTTTTGTGAACGCCCTTACTCTCCCCCAGAACGGCGCGATCCTTGCGATAGCAAACCCCTTAGGGGGAGCCGATAAGCAAGTCGCGGCATGGTTTCACGCGCATTTGACCCAGACATTTGTGACAGTGTTGCGGGCGCTAAGTGAGCCTGGCTCAGGTACTTGGATAGGAATCGTTTTATTTTTCCTCGTCTTGTTTTTTCTTTGGAAAAGATCCTGGCCTGCAATCGTCACTCTCATCGTGGCTGTCCCGGGCGGCATGTTGATGAACGAACTGCTTAAGATTCTAGTCCATCGGCCGCGTCCTTTTCTTGAGGGGCCGTTTGTCGACTGGTCCGGCTACAGCTTTGCCAGCGGCCACACCATTGGGGCAACTCTGCTTTACGGACAGCTCGCTCTTTTCATCGTGCCGGCAATGAAAGCGCGGCACTGGCGCGCACTGACCAGTTCCACGGCGATAGTGATCGTGTTGCTGGTCGGGTTCAGTCGCATTGCCTTGGGCGCGCATTATCTGACGGACGTGCTCGTCGCGATCGTTTTCGGTATTCTTTGGTTGGCATTCTGTTTAGTCGCAGGTAAACCGATGCATCGCGTTAACGAGCAATATCAGGTTACGGAAATCGTGACTTTGCCAGAAGGCGGCGAAGTTGTCGCTGTACCGGTGGAGCAAACGAGCGCACCTGCTCAGAATCTTCTGAGCTAGGCCCGAGACGCGCACGCGGCTGGGCCCGCGCAAATCCGTATTCGTGCTAATGTCATGGGCGCGCTGTCTCGCGCTCAAGCGAATTGTTTCGCAGCAAGCGGATGAAAGCACCGGGAAAAGCTCAACTCACCATTTACGTACTCGGGCTCGTCGGGGCGGCGCTTTTTACCGTCCTGCTCATTCGGCAGGGGGCCGGGGCGGTCGGGACTGCGATTGCCACAGCCGGGTGGGGGATTGCGGCCGTGGCGGCTTTTCATTTCGTGCCGCTTTCTCTCGATGCCATGGCTTGGTGGGTTCTTTTTCCGGAAACCGATCGCCCCCGTTGGCAGAGCCTGATTTGGATGCGCTGGATCGGCGAATCGGTCAGCAACCTTGTGCCTTCGGCCGCTGTGGGTGGCGATATTGTGCGGGCGCGACTGGCCACCATTAGTGGCGTCCCGTTGCCCATTGCGGCCGCGAGCGTGATCGTGGACATCACTCTCGGAGTTTTTACGCAGATTGGCTTTACGTTGCTCGGATTCGGTCTGCTTGTCGGCGTGACAGGGCGAACGAGTTTCGTCGGCCCAGCTTTGCTTGGGGCGTTGATCGCAATTGCCGCGGTTGCGGGGTTCTATTTTGTCCAGCGGCGCGGGATGTTCCGCGTCGTCGGCATGATCATCTCGCGCCTGGTTAACTCGCCGGATTGGCAGTCTCTCGTCCAAAGCGGCGATACCTTGGATCAGGCTGTGCGCATGCT
>Ga0070707_100006272_pt1 | contig 11064 bp, 10 predicted proteins | sample KBSK5502metaG_FD_65468 | JGI IMG/M metagenome (GOLD analysis project Ga0070707, IMG submission 65468) | Corn, switchgrass and miscanthus rhizosphere microbial communities from Kellogg Biological Station, Michigan, USA - KBS K5-50-2 metaG | ecosystem: Host-associated > Plants > Roots >... | reverse complement strand
GCCACTTACCTGCAAGCTTGCGCGGACTTCGTCCATCCGGCCTGTTGTGCTCACCGTCGGGCCTGCGCCTGGCTGGGTGCCGGCGCGTCGAGGAACGCGGCGATCATCGGCGACAGCCACTCGCTTCGGTCGAGCATGCCGACGTGTGAGGTGCCGGGCAAGACCGCGAGCTGCGAGGTCGGGAGCCCGGCGAGATCGCCGGGTACTCCTCCGCCGAGGAGCCGGAACATCTGCATCGTGTGCTCGGGGCGGACGATGTCTGAGTCTCCGATGACGAGCATCGTGGGCGCCCTTACGCGCTGCACCTCCTCAGCCGGCCAGCCCGCGAACGTCCGGTCGAGCTCATTGACCTTGGCGACCAGCCCCGGCCACGCGCCGGGATGGGGCGCCACGTTCCGGTAGGCCTGATGCCAGACCGAGCCGTCAAGGTGTCCGGCTGGCGTCTTGGTCATCGCGTCGAGGGCTTGTGGGTACAGACCCGCGCTGTCGAAGCAGGCACCGCCTGCATAGACCAGCCGCCGCACCAGCCGCGGATGCCACATGGCGACTTGCAGGGCGACGGCGCCGCCCATGCTGTAGCCAACGAAGTCCGCGCGCTGGATGCCGAGCGCGTGCAGGAGCGCCGCGGTGTCTTCTGCCATCTGGCCGTAGGTCAGCGGGCGGGCGACATCGGCGGTGTGGCCGTGGCCCTGGAGTTCGACGGCGATGACCTGCCGGATCGAGGCGAGGGCTGGCAGGAGCTCCCTGAAGCAGCTGTCGATGGCGCCCAGGGCGCCGTGCAGCAGTACCAGTGGCCGGCCTTCGGCGTGGATCTCGTAGTACATCTCGAGTTCGCCGACATGGGCCCGGCCAGCCGTGACGCTCATTTTTGATCCGCGATCATGGCTAGAGCTCGCATCAAGACTTCATTCCTGTGCGGGGTGCGGCCGGCTTGGGAATGTGCGCTGCCGCACTCGGTCAAGCCCGCCCGTAGCACAGGACGACGACACCGGTGCGGAACGTTGTGGTGTCGGCGAGCCGGAGCTTGGTCGGCTGTTCGCGGTGATGGAAGAGATGTTTTCCGCTGCCGAGCACAAGGGGAAAGACCCAGAGCCGGAAGTCATCGATGAGACGGTGGTCCAGAAGCGTGTTGAACAGCTGGTTGCTCCCGTAGAGCAGGATGTCCTCGCCCGGTTGCTGCTTCAGCTTGGAGACTTCCGCGACGGCGTCTCCCCTGAGGACCCGCGAGTTGTTCCATTCAAGGTCGTCGCCCAGCGTCGAGGACACGACGTATTTGCGGAGGCTGTTTATCCGGGCGGCGAAGTCGTCCCCGGTCCTCGACGGCCACGAGGCAGCGAAGGTCTCGTAGGTCGAACGGCCAAGCAAAAGCGCATCCGCCGCGGACAGCCGCTCGTAGGCGTACTGCTCGTGCTCGTCGGTCCAGTACGGGAACGACCACTTCTCTGGCGCCTCCATGACGCCATCGACTGACATGTACATCTGCACCGCTATCTTCCTCACGGGCACCTCCTCGGTCTGGGCTTGGCCGCATTCGCAGCATGCCGGCGGTGACTATTGCCCGCCCCAACTCGAGGCGCTCCATGAGCCCCGGCCGGCCGGCACCTATGCCCTCATGGGCGGGCCAGGCCGGGCCGTCGCCGGACCGCATCGAGCGTCAGGGTAAGCCGATGCGGCGTTCTGTCTCACGTTGCGCCTCCCGTGCGGAGCAGCTGGTGCCGGCTTCGCTTGGCCAGTCCTCGCCGGTACCTGGCTGCTCAAGCCACGATGGATCTGCACGTAACACTGTTACACGGCCGCGGATTCATCGGTGGCGCGCAATGACGGCCGCGGGTATGCCTCGCCCTGCACACGACGAACAACGCGAGGCCGCCGTGCAGTCCGGCCGCTGGGTCGTCATATAACGAGAATCGTTAACAGGTGCGTCACGCCAGCGGCAGCGTTACGAGATGAACGAGGCGACTCGTGGCCACGCGGAACGTCAGCGGCCTGCTGCTCCGGCTACGAGACGCGTGAACAGGCCCCGGCAATGACATCCTCATGTCCGCGTTTCGGGGCACCTGCGCATCCGGAAGTCGCAGCAGATACTCCAGGATCGGCTGATCAGCCGGCTGCCTGGATGATCCGGTAGCCGACGCCAGGGGAGGTCGCGATGACTGGCGGATCGCCGAGTTTGCGGCGGAGCCTGCCGATTGTGACCGTTACGGTGTTGGTGAATGGGTCGGCCTGTTCGTCCCAGACCCGCTCCAGCAAATCTTCCGCGCGCAGGAAGGCGGGCGTAGCCAGCAGCAGCGCCTCAAGCACGCCGAACTCCTTGACCGAGAGATCTAGCTGGCGAGCATCACGGCTGACGGTGCGCCGGATCTGGTCCAGCTCGATCCCGGCCGCGCGCAGGATCCGGCCCCGTGCCGCTGGCTGCCGACGGGCCAGTGCGCGGATGCGGAGCACCAGCTCAGCGAAGTGGAATGGCTTGCCGAGATAGTCGTCGGCACCCAGGCCCAGGCCTGAGACCCGGTCGCCGGGCCTGCCCGCTGCGGTCAGCATGAGCACCATGGACCGGTCGTCCCGGTCGGTGAGCATCTGGCACAGGGCGTCGCCGTGGATGCCGGGCAGGTCGCGGTCCAGGACCACGACGTCGTAGGCGTTGAGGTCCAGCTTCGCGGCCGCTTCCAGGCCGTCGTGCGCAGAATCGACCGCCATGCCCTGATCTCGCAGGCCCTCTACCAGGACCTCGGCGAGGGACAGCGAGTCCTCGACGACCAGGACTCTCATGCTCGCGCTCCGGCCGGCACGCCCGCCACGGCGGGCAACAGGATGCTGACCCGCAGGCCGCCTCCTGGCCGCGCCTGGAGATCAAGCGAGCCGCCGTGCGCCTCGGCGATCGCGGCGACAATCGAGAGCCCGAGCCCCGATCCCTTGTCCGAGCCGGTCCGGTCGGCTCCGATCCGCCGGAAGGGCTGGGACAGCTCGCGCGCCTGGTCCTGCTCGAGCAAGGGCCCGCCGTTCTCGACCACCAGGCTGGCCTGCCCGTCGGCGGTTCGGCAGGTGACGCGGATCCAGCCGCCGTCGGTGTTGTGGCAGACGGCGTTGTCGATGACGTTCTCCACCATCCGTGATATCAGGGCCGCACTTCCGGTTACCCCCGCGCCACCGGGCTCGCTGGTCTCCTTGACGGTCAGCTTCCGCGCCCTGATCGCGGCCGCCTGGCCGGTCAGCGCATTGGCAGTCAGGTAGTCGAGCGGCAGGTCCGCCTGACCGGGCAGGCTGCGGTGCTGGGCGCGGGCCAGGACCAGGAAGGCCTCGAGCAGCCGGTCGATCCTGTCCAGCTCCCTGCGCAAACGCGCGGCCAGCGCCGCCGTCTGCGGCGGAGCCGGTTCGGGCTTGGCCAGCGCCACGTCCAGCGCGGCCCGCATCGTGGTCAGCGGGGTACGCAGCTCGTGCGAAGCGTTGGCGACGAACCGGCGCTGAGCCCTGAACGCGATCTCCAGCCGTTCCAGCAGGCCGTCGATGGTGTCACCAAGCTCCTTCAGCTCGTCCTTCGGGCCAAGAACGGCCAGCCGCTCGTCCAGGTTGTGCTCGGAAATGCGCTGCGCCGCCGCCGTCATCTCGCGCACCGGACGTAGTGCGCGCCCGGCGACCAGCCACCCGAGCGCCACCGATACCACCGTCATGACGGCCAGCGCGAACAGCGAGGCGATCAGCAGATCGCGTGACAGCCGCCCCTGGCCCGGCTGCCCGCTGACCTGCGCCTGCAGGCTCTGGACCTGAGCCTGCAGGTGGTGAATACGGGCCTGAGCCCGGTCGAGCGCAGTCCCGGGCGTGACGGTGGCCCGACCAGGTACCGCCCTCGAAACGGAACTTGAGCGCACGACGGCCACGCCGCTCGCGATGGCCAGCAGCAACGCGCCGGACACCACGAACATGATCCCGTACAGCGCCGTCAGGCGTACTCGTACAGTACGGCCAGGCAGCTGGAGCCAGACCGGCCGCCTCATCCAGCCCGGCAGCCTCATCCGCCTCCCCCTTGCCTCGAGATGGCACGATCGCGGGCTTCGGCCCCGCTGCCATCCCGCTTCAGCATGCCCTGGTGCGCCTAACAACGGGATAACAGCTCCCGTGCGGCCCATGTTATGGCCGCTCCAGTAGAACCAGGTCACAGCAAGTTCCAACCCCGACCAAGAAGGATCTAGTGATGCAAGCCACGATCGAAGTGACCGGGCTGCGCAAGCGGTTCGGGCCGACGCTGGCGCTGGACGGCATGTCGTTCACCGTCCAGCCGGGTCAGGTGACCGGCTTCGTCGGCCCGAACGGCGCAGGCAAGTCCACCACCATGCGGGTCATGCTCGGCCTGGATGCGCCTGACGAGGGCCAGGCGCTGGTAAACGGACAGGCGTACGCGAGCCTGCGGCACCCGATGCGGGTGATCGGCTCGCTTCTGGACGCGAGTGCGCTGCAGCCCAGCCGCAGTGCCCGTAACCACCTGCTCTGGCTGGCCCGCTCGCAAGGCCTGAAGGTCCAGCGGGTCGATGAGGTCATCACACAGGCGGGGCTGGACGGCGTCGCACGCCGCCGGGCAGGCGGCTACTCGCTCGGCATGCGCCAGCGGCTGGGGATCGCAGCGGCGATGCTGGGCAACCCGGCAGCGATCATGCTGGATGAGCCATTCAACGGCATGGACCCCGAGGGCATCGTGTGGATGCGCGGCTTCCTGCGCGGACTGGCCGCCGAGGGCCGCACCGTGCTGGTTTCCAGCCACCTGATGAGCGAACTCCAGGACACCGCCGACCACCTGGTCGTGGTCGGCCGCGGCCGGGTCATCGCAGACACGACGGTCGCGAGCCTGCTCGCGGTCGCGTCCGGCGACCGAGTTGCGTTGCGCACCTCCGCGCAGGCGGAGGCAACGAAGGTCCTGGAGAACGCGGGGGCCGCCGCCGCCGCCATCGGCGGGGACGCGCTCACGATCTCGGGACTGCCCGCGGAGCGGGTCGTCGCGGTGCTGAGCGAGAGTGCCGTGCCGTTCTCCGAGGTTTCCGCGCACCGGGCCACCTTGGAGCAGGCCTACATGGAACTGACCAGGGATGCGGTCGAGTTCCGTCCGGCTGGCTTCGACGCCGCTGAGGCAGAGGAGGCCGGGCGATGACCACGCAGCGGACCGCGCAGCGCCGGCCAGGCGCCGATCTTGGCAGAATCACTGGCAGGACCAGCTTCGGCGGGCTGTTGCGCGCTGAGTGGGTCAAGTTCCGCAGTGTGCGCGGCTGGATGATCGGCATGATCCTGGCCGCCTTGCTGATGGCCTTCATCGGCGTGTTCGCGGCCGCGAACGCCAACATCGGGTGCCAGATCAATGGCGGACCCCCCAAATCCGGGAAGGCATGCCTGCCGTACATCCCGCACGGTCCGGGTGGCGAGGTTGTCAGCGACAGCTTCTATTTCGTGCACCAGCCGCTGACCGGCAACGGCAGCATCACCGCGCGCATCACCTCGCTCACCGGCGAGCACGCGAACCTCACCGGGGGGCCCGTGCAGGTCGGCAGCGGCTACATGGTGCCCGGCCTGGCGTCGTGGGCGAAGGCAGGGATCATCATCAAGCAGGGTACGCATCAGGGCTCCGCCTACGCGGCGATGATGGTGACCGGCAGTAACGGCGTCCGGATGCAGTACAACTACACCGCGGACAGCGCGGGCATGCCGGGCAAGGTGTCGGCGGCCCATCCTCGCTGGCTGCGGCTGACTCGCTCCGGCGACACGATCACCGGCTACGACTCCGCGGACGGCACGCACTGGACGCGGGTGAGCACGGTCCAGCTGACCGGGCTGCCCGCGACTGTTCAGGTCGGCATGTTCGCGACCTCGCCTAACTACACACTGACCCAGAAGTCGTTCGGCGGGACCAGTAATGATAGCGGACCCGCCCAGGCCACCGGTGTCTTCGATCACGTCAGCTTGCCCGGCGCGGCACCAGGCGGCACGTGGACCGGAACGGCCGTCGGTGGCGGCGGACCGGTCGGCCAGACTCGTGCCCAGGCCCAGGGCCAGCCAGGCTTCGGTGATTCCCACGGCACGTTCACCATGACCGGCTCCGGTGACATCGCGCCGGTGACGCCCGGGCCCGACGGCGGCATTCCGACCGTCACGATCGAGCAGAGCCTGGCCGGCGCGTTCCTGGGGCTGATCGCCATCGTGGTCGTGGCGGCGATGTTCTTCACCGCCGAGTACCGTCGCGGGCTGATTCGCACCACGCTGGCCGCAACCCCGAGCAGGGGCGCGGTACTGGCCGCCAAGGCGCTCGTGATCGGCGCGGTGGCGTTCGTCACCGGGCTGGTCGCCTCGGTGATATCGGTCGCGGTCGGTGTCCCGAAGGAACAGAACCAGGGGCTGGTGCTGCTGACCGTGTCCCCGCTGACCGAGGCACGGGTCATCGTCGGCACCGCAGCGGTGCTGGCCGTGGCCGCCGTCTTCGCGGTCGCGCTCGGTGCCGTGCTCCGGCGCAGCGCCGCGGCCATCACGGTCGCGGTCGTGACGGTCGTGCTGCCGTTCCTGCTGGCTGGCCTCAACGTCGTCCCGTCAGGCGTGGGCGCGTGGCTGCTCCGGCTGACCCCGGCCGCCGGGCTGGCGATCCAGCAGAGCATCCCGCGGTACCCGCAGGTCACCACCGTCCTGTCGCCCGTGCGGGGCTATTATCCGCTGTCGCCGTACGCCGGGTTCGCCGTGCTGTGCCTCTGGGCGGCCGCCGCGCTCGGGTTGGCATTTGTCCTGCTCCGGCGGCGAGACGCATGAGCACGGTAGCGCAGACGCAGCCCGTGGCAGCCCTCGCCACGGGTGTCAGGCGCGGCACGAGACTGGGGTACGCGCTGCAGGCCGAATGGACCAAGCTGCGCACCGTTCCGGGGCCCGCCTGGCTGCTGATCGGGGTCGCGGTGCTGACCGTCGCTGTCAGCACCGCGGCCGTGGGCGCAACCCACTGCCCGCAGGGCATGATGTGCCCGGTCGACACCACGAAGCTCAGCCTGACCGGGGTGCAGTTCGGCCAGGCCGTGGTCGCGATCCTGGCCGCGCTGATGATCAGCGACGAGTACAGCACCGGCATGATTCGCGTCACGCTCGCCGCAATGCCGGCCCGCCACGCCGTTCTGGCCGCCAAGGCGATCCTTGTCGCGGCGCTGGTGCTGGTCGCCGGGGCGGTGGCCGTCTTCGGGTCGGTGCTGGCCGGGCACCTCATCCTGCCTGGCCACGGGTTCACTGCCGCCCGCGGCTTCCACCAGGTCTGGCTGAGTTACGGGCCCGCGCTCCGCGCGGCGTCCGGGTCGGTGCTGTACCTAGCCCTGATCTCGCTGCTGAGCCTTGGCGTGGCGGTCATAGTCCGGGACTCGGCCGTCGCCATCGGCACCGTGCTCGCGCTGCTGTACGTGTTCCCGATCCTCCTGGCTTTCATCGGGAACGCGCACTGGCAGCACCGGCTCGAACGATGGACGCCCACCGTCGCGGGACTGACCATCCAAGACACCACCGGCCTGCGCAGCCTCGCGATCACGCCATGGGCCGGACTCGGCGTGCTGGCACTGTGGGCCGCCGGCGCACTGATCGCCGGCGGCCTGACGTTCCGGCTACGTGACGCCTGAACCGGAGGGTCGGCGATCTGACCGGCGCCCGATCGCAGCAGCAGCGATTACTCCAGATCACCGCCGCTGAAGCAGGACCGCGCCCGCAATACTCGGGACCGCACTCCCGACCGCCGACCGCTCGCTGCGTTCCGGACGAGGCTCGGCGGGCCGAGCGAGGGTTTGCGTGCGGACTGGCGCCGGTGGCCGTCACACCCCGTGAGCGGGATTCCAGTGGCGTCGCTGCGGGCGGCTGGCGCTCTGGTCCGGCTGGGCCGGGCGGTTGCGCCTGGGGAATGGCCGGAGATGCCCCGGGAGGTGCGGGGGTATGGCGGCGGGGTGGGGCATGGTTGGAAGATGTGCAGAAGGCAGTCGGCTTGGCCCCGTACGAGGCTCCTGGGCGTGCCGCTGCGATGGGCACGCTCTTGACGGCCGGCACGCGGCGGGCTTGGGCAGGGGCGGGGTCCGTGGAAGGAGGCGCGATGAGCGCACAGCAGCGGGTAGGCGCGGCTGCCGATCTCCCGCCGGGCGCGGTGGTCGGCGTGGGGCGGTTTGCCGTCGGGAACGCCGGCGGGCGGTACTTCGCGGTAACCCGCCGGTGCCGCCATCTCGGCGCTGACCTGGCGGCCGGCAGCATCGACGAGAACGGCTGCCTGGTGTGCCCTTGGCACCACTCGGCTTACGATGTCGGGACCGGCCGGATGGTCCGCGGGCCGCAGGGGATCTTCGCCAAGGTGCCGGGCCTGGACTTCGGGTACCTCATGCTCACCCGGGTGCTGCCACTCGGGCGCGCACCGGTGACCGAGCGGGACGGCGAGCTCTACCTCGGAGACGGCTAAGCACGGCTGCAGGGCGTCGCGCCAGCAGGCATGTGAGTGTTTGCTTTATGGGTGGTCTGAGTGAGTCGCCGGGTATCTAGCGCGATCGTGGCCCGGGCGATCATGGCTTCGTGACGGGCGGGGCGGCTTCCGTCGTCGCGGGCGGCGGGGCGGTGGGTGCTGCTCCGGGCGCAGGTGCGCTCGACAGCCCGGCGGCGAGGCAGCGCCTCGATGGTGTGCCGGTCGCGTGTGGTCATACGCTCTGGGCATGACGATTGAGCGGGAGACGGAGTCGGATGCCGTCTTCGGCGGGCTGGAGCGGGCCGAGTACGAGCGGCTGGCCCGCGAGCTGACGGGGTACTGCTACCGGATGCTGGGCTCGCCGTTCGACGCTGAGGACGCGGTGCAGGACACGATGATCCGCGCCTGGCGGGAGTTCGGCGGGTTCGAGGGCCGCTCGTCGCTGGGCACCTGGCTGCACCGGATTGCCACGAACGTGTGCATCGACATGCTGCGCAAGCGGAGCCGCCGCACCGTGCCGATGGAGCTGCAGCCGCCTACGCGGGCGGAGGGTGCCGTGATCCCGCCGCCGCTGAACGAGCGCACCTGGGTGCTGCCGATCCCGGACGCCAGGCTCGCTGACGGCAACGCCGATCCGGCCGAGCAGGTGGTGTCCAGGGAGACGGTCAGGCTCGCTTTCGTGGCCGCGCTGCAGCGGCTCACCCCGCGCCAGCGCGCGGCGCTGATCCTGCGCGACGTGCTGCAGCTCTCGGCCGCCGAGACCGCGGACCTGCTCGGCACGACCGTGGCCTCGGCGAACAGCGCGCTGCAGCGTGCCCGCGCCGCGGTGCCGTCCATCGACCAGGATGACCCGGCGCGCGGCGGGGCCGACCCTGCCCTGCTGGAGGAGTACGTCGCCGCCTTCGAGGCCTACGACGTGCCCCGGCTGACCGCGCTGCTGCGCAGCGACGCGGTGAACTCGATGCCGCCGCTGCCGCTGTGGCTGCGCGGCCAGGACGACATCCGGGTGTGGATGCTGGGACCGGGCTCGGAATGCCGAGGCTCCCGGCTGCTGCCCACCGCGGCGAACGGCTGCGGCGCCTTCGCGCAATACCGCCCGGACGGCCGCGGCGGCTACCACCCGTGGGCGCTGCAGGTGCTCGAGACCGACGGCAGCCTCATCACCGGTCTGCACTGCTATGTGTTTCCCGAGCTGTTCGCGTGCTTCGGCTTGCCTGCCGCCTTGTAACATTGCCCGGCCCGGGCGATGAGTTCCGGGGATCCCGTTTGTCCAACCTCGTGACGGTGGCGTAGGGAGCCCGCCTGAGGACGGAGGAGAGTTGGGTTCCCGCATGAAGCGCGCGGTTGATCCGGTCACGCAGCGCCTTGTCGACCTGGCTGGTGAGCGTATTGTCCAGGTCGCGGGACGATGCGGTCGGCTCGGCCGTTGCCGGCCGGGCGAACGTGGGCGCGACCACGGATTCGGGCCGCCGTCTCGGGGACCCTCAGGCGCGGTCTGGAACGTCGGGAGAGCACCGCTGGATTCAGCGTTGGGGCGGCGGAGCGGCGACGATGTAGGCGAACCGGACCGGCCCGGCCGGGCCGCCGAGCTTGACGAGGCGGAAGTGCCAGATCGCCGGCGGCATCGGGCACCACTCCTCGCGCTGCGTGCAGATGTCGAAGGCCCCGTGCCGCCGGCAGGAGGCTGACGGGCGGTGCCGGCTTGGCCGGCTCCAGACCTCGGCGCCGGCCAGGTGCGGGAGGCGCGCGACGACGAACGCGCGGACGTCGTGCCGGACGGTCAGCCGGTTGAGAAGAATGACGCCGCCCCGCTCGCGGAAGGTGAACGTCCTGGTTGCCCGGCCTGGGCCGAGCCGGAACGTCCGTGTCGTCTCGAACCGGGATCGGAGCAGGCGCGACTGGTGTCCGCTGGCCGCGGCGGCGAGCGCGGCGTGCGCCGGGCGGCGGCGTGGTGCTCCCTGATGGCCGTGAGCCGGTCGGCTCCCGCAGGCGCTCAGCGCGACCGCGCAGGCGACCGCCGCGACGGCCACGCCAGCTGAACCGAGCGCGCGGGCCCTTCGCGCGGCAGTGCGCCGCGCCCAGATCCCGCTCGTGTGCATCGGGCGCTCCGATGAGTCGGCTGCGTGCAGTATCACCAGGGTAGACCGGATCTGGCCGCCGGGACCGGGCGGGCTTTGCTGAACGGCGCGGCGCGAATGCCGCGCATGCCGAACGGACCGCCACCCGGGCCCGATCGCCTCCTCTGGAGGGCTGACATGAGCAGGGCCGCGCCGGCGGTGAGGTGCAGCTCGGCATGGCCCGTGCCCGGCCGGGACGCCGCGCTCTGGGGGGCGCTGGGCCCGCGTGAGTGGGCGCCCCCCGAGCGCTGGCGGCCGTGATTGCCGCCGCTGGCGCGTATTGTTTAACTGTCCTTTTTTGCTGGCTTCCGGCGGCGCCGGGCTCGCTCCGGCCTGGTCGGCGCGCCGCCAGCGCCACCGGTGCCTGCTGAGCAGCGCGGAGCGACGGGCATGTTCGAGAGGTTTACCGACCGGGCGCGGCGGGTTGTGGTCCTGGCTCAGGAAGAGGCCAGGATGCTGAACCATAATTACATCGGCACGGAGCACATCCTGCTCGGCTTGATTCACGAGGGC
>Ga0070707_100006271_pt1 | contig 11065 bp, 23 predicted proteins | sample KBSK5502metaG_FD_65468 | JGI IMG/M metagenome (GOLD analysis project Ga0070707, IMG submission 65468) | Corn, switchgrass and miscanthus rhizosphere microbial communities from Kellogg Biological Station, Michigan, USA - KBS K5-50-2 metaG | ecosystem: Host-associated > Plants > Roots >... | reverse complement strand
TGTTCAGGTGTGGATGGGCGGGCTTCGGTATGGCAAGGCTGGGCAGGCGATGTACGGTGCGGGCTGGTGTGGCAAGGTGCGGTCTGGAGGGGTTTGGGCTGGCAGGCGAGGTCTGGTGTTAGCCATGGTCGGGCAAGGCACGGTAGTGAGCGGCGGGGTGGGGTCGGGGCCGGTAAGGCAGGCGGGGTGGGGTGGGGTGTGGTCTGGTGAGGACTGGTATGGCCAGGGTTGGAGCGGCAGGTGAGTTCGGGCGAGGTAATGCAAGGCACGGCGCAGTGCGGTCTGGTCTGGTCAGGTCGGGACTGGCAGGCCTGGGCGGTTTGGGTCTGGTTCGTTTCGGAACGATAGGGTACGGCGCGGCAGGCATGGCACGGCTGAGGCGTGGTACGGCGGGACACGGTGAGGCACAGCGGGACACGGTTCGATACGGCAGGACGGGCAAGGCTTAGTAATGGCGCGCCACGGCTTGGTGGGTTCTGGCGAGGTCAGGCAGGCTCGGCAAGGGCCGACTGGGTGCGGTCAGGTTGGGTATGGCAAGGCAGGCGCGGACGGGTGAGGCATGGCCGGTGACGGACAGGTTTGACACGGCGAGGTTGGGTCCAGTCGGGCAGGCACCGGCACGGCACAGCGAGGCGTGGTTTGATGCGGCAGGCGAGGTGCGGTGCGGTAAGCGGGGTGCGATGGGATGCGGTCCAGCAAGGCAGGACAGGCAAGGCTTGAGTCGGTATGGTCCAGCTTGTTGTGGCTGGCAACGGTTAGGCTTGGTGTGGTCCGGTAAGGCAGGCAGGGTCTGGCGGGCTTTGGTCTAGCTCGGTCCAGTTGGGCGCGGCGGGGTTAGGCAGGCGAGGTGTGGGATGGAAGAGTGTTAAAGAAAACAAAGCCACCAGCAGCACTTAAACGCCACCACATCCATAGAAAACAGTCCATGGCGGTTGTGGAAGAACTGCGCCGTCAGGGTTGGTTTGTGGACGTTCGGATGGAAGTTATCTGGCGGGATAAGAAATGACGACAACTCTAAATGAAGGCGAGCAGTTAGTGTGCAAAATATTAGCTCGAAAGCGATCCCGTGCTAACCGCACGGCTGGCATTAGGAATTCCAAGATTGGTGGGCAGAAGGACAAAGAGATTGAGTTGGATGGTATTGGAGGTGAGCTTACCTTCTGCAAGCTGTACGGTTTGTATCCTGATTTCAGTATCTATACGCGGTCAGCGGTGGACGGCACCGATACTTTCGATGCGTGCCTAAACGGGGTGTGGGTGGATGTCAAAACCACCCAATGTCCAACCGGCAGGTTACTGGTTGCGGTTTGGAAGCGGGACGGTCCACTACCCGATTACTATGCGCTGATGATCGGAGCCTTTCCTACATACGAGTTTAAGGGTTTCGCAAGGAGTAGTGATTTAGATAAGGTAGGTCGCCTGGGGAATCGTGGTCGCGGACCAACTTGGGAAGTATTACAAAACAAGCTCACCTTCGATATCCCGCGAATCGACACAAGTATTGGTGTGTACGTGGAGGCACCTCAACCCATGCCAGTTTCAGTCCCAAGAAAACAGATTACACAGGTAACCTATGGATCGCTTTAACCCCAGAGGTATCCTAACGGCGCAGTGCATTATCTGCGGCCAACCGTTCATTAAGTTAGCACCAAATTCAACGGTTTGCAGTGTGAAATGCAGGACAATAAGAGCAGCAATGGTCATGAAGCGCGGTCAACAACGTACGAAAGATAAAATAAAGAAGGCGCAAAATGGAATTCCAACTGGAGGAAAGGTACTGTGAAAAGTGCGGTTCCTATCTTCCAAAAGACAAGCTGGCCTGCATGGAATGCGCACAGCTGGCATCCGAGCGCGAAATACTGCGCCGGTTGAACCATCACGAGGAAAGAGTCTTCCTCATCTCCTATAAAAAACAAACACATATCAGCGTTACGAAAGTCTGCGCAGTGCTGTGCCGCGAGACTATCAAAACCAGAACAAGGTGCCAGCCGGTGGACCTGTGCGGTATTCGCGATGCCATGGCTGTGGACGATCTCCTGTGCGGCGAGTGCAAGAAGGCCTATAGAACACTCCAGAAGCAGGTAGCGGCGTGACGTACCGTATTAAAGATTGGAACCGGTACTTTGAGCACCATCGAACACGAGATCTTGTGAAGATGACATGGGTGCCAATGCCGAACAAGATGGACGGCGACGGATACACAGAATTACTCTCTCATGCAAACGGCGCAGCGCATCTCGGCGCATGGCTTGCACTGGTAGAAATCGCGTCGAAATCCGAAACTCGCGGAACTTTGACGCGCGGCAACGCAAAACCACACACGCTCCAAACACTCGAAAGAATCTCTCTAATACCGGCAAGAGTGTTTGCAGAGGCAATACCGCGACTTGTAGAAATTGGATGGCTCGAAAAGCTAACTGATAGCAACGACACGGCGGAAGATGTAAGCTCTGATACAGACGCGGGAAATCTCGCGGTCAAGCGCGGGGAATCTCGCGCACTAGCGCCGGAAGGCGCGGTGAATCCCGCGCGGCAGCGCCGTGCGTGTACTGTTCTGTCTTGTTCTGTTAATACAGGAAAAGAGGTGCAGGAGAAAAACCAGTGGTTCGACCAGCTGCGGGAGATTTACTGGGCTTCCGGAAAAACGTGGTCCCCGAAAGCGGAGCCTGCGCTGCGGAAGAAGTTTCAGAAGCTCTCGCTCGAAAAACAGAAGGCGCTTTGCGAGTACGTCACCGGCAAAATTGCGGACGGCAGCTGGAGCGAACCGCGATACACCAAATCGCTGGCCAACGTTTTGCGCGAAGCTGACTTCGACGCGCCGGTGGTGCCGCGCTCCATTCCGCGTATGAATTCCAAGTCGAAAACCGAGATCGCAAATGACCAAGCGGCGTTAAAATTCATGCAGGAGGACTCGAAGGATGAGGCCGACGAAGAAGCAAATAGCTGAAGCTGTTGCGTTTATGGGTGGCGGATGTCGTTTCTTTCCAAGTGGCGAAGATCGCCAAGTCGTAATGAAAATCATCGAGCAGATGGTTCCGACGAAAGAAGCGCTCGATTGGCTGGTGGCGCAAATGGTCAATCACGTCGGTGTGTGGAATGGCTCTTCCGAGCTTCGTGGCGTGCTCTGCTGCCGTTTTCGGCCTCTGGACGGCGTAGAGGCTACCTGCGCGCTTTCGATTGGCTACAGGCCGTCTGACGGCGAGCAGCGGTACTTGGAAAAACAGGCCGAAGAACAAAAACTGCTGGCGGCTGGTCAGAAGCTCCTGGCCGGACCACCACCCTCGCCGGAAGAACTGGCAGCATCCGAAGCAGCGCGTACTGCCACTGTCGGCCTGTTCTCTCGCGCCAGGACGGTACCAGAGGCTCCGCGATATCCGGAGGAGTACTACGGTGCCAAAGATCCAGGCATCGCTCCACGCTGCGCCAAGTGCCACGGCAGTGGGTATTTGGCCAAGGACAAGCTGTGCGACTGCAAGATGGCTCAAGACATCGCAAAGGTGATGAATCGTGGCACTTGAACCAGAACTGGCATTCGATTGGATCTGCGTGCTTTGCCTGTGGTGGATAACGTCCGAGTATCCGGTTGACCTTCGTGGTTACCCTTGCCTTGAGTGCGGCCAAGGCACCATGCGGCCAAAGTGTGAAACGTACCCATGTGCGGAAGGTGCCGATTGATGAAACCGAAGCGTGTGATTTCAAAGCGGGAAGCCATTGTTCGGATTTGCTTTTTGTGGTTCTACCTTCTGCTGGTTGTTTGGGCCAGTCATTCTTGGTCGTGGCCGGTGTTTATTGCGATATTTATGGGAGCTTTTGTCGGTTGGAGAAGTATGGAAATTTGGGAGGAAACAAAATAATGGCGCAAGAATTACTTAACCCATTGCGGTTAGAGCACGACATAGTAGCTGACGTACTTTACATTGAAGGTGTCCCATATTCAGGAAATGTCTTTCGCTATTTAGCGCAGGCTGGACCTGGGGGACACTGGGTTCAGCTACAGGAAAAAGATGGCGTGATGGCTCTTGATTTGAAGCTGAACTCCAGTCCAATGGTGAGGCCAATATGGAGATGAGATGAAGCTCTGGTTGGATGACGTTCGCGATCCATTGCAGTACGGACGTATTGGTTGGATGTGGGTTACTACGGCTGAAGATGCGATTGCAGTTCTTAAAACCGGCGCGGTGACCCAAGCGTCTTTGGACCACGATCTAAGCGCGATGGCTTCAATTGGCCAACCGGCAATTGGTGAGAAAACCGGCTACACCGTAGTGCTGTGGATGGAAGAGAACAACGTGTGGCCGAAGGACGGCGTGGAAGTTCATTCGATGAATCCGGCAGGCGCTCAACGGATGCTGGATGTAATCTGCCGACATTGTAACGGCAGGAGGGTAACGTTATGCAAATAGCACCAGGGTTGTACTCGATGAGCCAGACAGCAGGCGGCAGAGTCCACGCGTTTTTGATTGACGACGGAATCGACCTCACGCTGATCGATACGTTGTATGACGACAATGCGCATGTGATTTTCGAGGAACTGAAAACCATAGGGAAGCAACCAATTGACATCCGGCGCATCCTGCTAACCCACAGCCACAAGTCTCACCTGGGTGGCCTGGAGGCAATTGCTGCGGCCTCCAACGCGGCTATCTACGCGCACGAGGCCGAGATACCTATCGTGCAGGGCGAACGCAAGGCCAAGCCTGTGGGGTGGCGTTTGCCGCATCCGTTCAACCTGGAGGTTTACGGACTCCAGACGGCGTTGAATCTTGGCGTCGGATCGCACCAGCCGTGTATCGTTCAGGAGCGTTTGCAGGACGGTATGAAGGTGGGTCCGGTGGAATGTATCGGTGCTCCAGGCCATACGTCTGGATGTATCGCATTCTGGTGGCCGGAACGGAAGGCTCTGATCGCCGGTGATACGGTGGCAAGCTGGCCGGTGGTAGATGTGGGGTGGCCAAGTTTTAATTTGAATCAGTGGCAGGCCACTCGTTCAGTGGGTAAGATGTCCGAACTCCCTTGTGAGGTGTTGTGCGTTGGTCATGGGGAGCCTATTCTACACAACGCGAAGGGCGTGCTGAAAAAGCTATCGTTTCGGTTATAGCTAGGCCGGATTGAATACAAGGTCAGGGTTTGGCTCGGGCGGCATCCGCTTACCTGTCAGGAAGACATAACGCCGCGCTCTATCTTTGGCCAGTATCCTGTAATCGGAACGGATATAGCCTTCGTCCTCCAGGCGGTTCAGGCCGACGTACAGCCTGCCAAAATTGGTTTTGATGCCGAGGCTTTCCAGGTACTCGAATATCGTTACGCCGTACGCGTTCGGCTCCAGCACGGCGATAGCGTCAAGGATGGGTTGCTCTATTTCAGACATTCTTTACCTGCCCACATCACGGCTGCCGTGATGGCAACCTGTACCAAGAAGACCGTTAGCGGCACACGGTAAAGGAGTGGCCCTTGAAGACATGGCCTCCTATAACCACAGGAGCCGATTCATAGTTCGTCGTTCCACCCGATGTTGTACGGAATTTGGATGAAGGACCGCATGAGGTCACAGAATTCAGGCGTTTCTATTGTGCGGCGTTCTTTCCTTTCCAGCCTGCCAACAGCGCGGAACACCTTGGTTTGCATTTGGATAATTTGCTTGCCGTTAGGCCAGCCTGGGGTGGTCCGCATGTTGTCAAGTAGGAAGTACATCCAACTGTAGTTCTCGCAAGTCTCCCAGGCCTGCTTTAACGTTTTTCTACCAACCCACCGGCGTGCTGCCGCGCAGGCACCGATGTATTTTAGTAATTCCTTTGTCTGGGCGTTGGTAAGGTCCGGCGCAACCAGCTTTGGCTTCCTGACGGCGGCCTTCTTAACAGCGGCCTTCTTGACAGCTTTCTTAATGGTCATACGGTAGTCTCCGTGGCTATGTTTATCAGCTGTGCGCTTGTGTTTAGTGCGCTTCCAAGTTTGTCCGACAGGCCGTGGCTCTTTAGAAATGCGTACATTTCAGCCATATCAGGATCTTGTGGTCCGAACATCTTCTGGCGTCCCATAAAGTTGCCTTGCGGCAAGGCTTCTGCTGGTCTGGTTGGTCCATGGATAGCCGTTATAGTGCCATCTGTATCACGGTCAAATGGCAGCGATACAACGGTGAAGTGTTCGGCTGTCTGGCCGGTTACGATCATCGTTTCGGCGCGTTCTCCGTACCCGTTCTCAGCCAACCAGCTAACACCTCGCTTTGCGAGTTCCAGTTGTGCTTCGTGGGTTGTGATGTCTAAGAACTTTTGGCTTGGCTTCATCGCCCAGGCTTCGGTGGATATGATGACGCAATCGTAGCCACCGGCCTCAGCTGATAGCCGGATCATATTGAACAGGTAATCTTTGTGCTCTCCGGAATTCATCCAATTGCCGATACTTTGAAGCCGTAAGCGATACAGTAGATCGCCGGAACCTTTGGCGAAGTAGATATCCGGATGAGCGCCTGTAGTGCCGACGACGGTTCTTGCGATCTCGGCGGCAACCCAGGCGACACGTCTAAGAAGCTCTTGTTCGGGTGTCATTTCTTCTCCTCTTGGGCTGCGGTGCCGTCGAGGGCGGTTCTCCCCGCGACGTCTCGGGTTTGCCTTGGTATCTCGCTCACGGTATGCCTCCTTTCCGGCTGAAGGTCTCAATCGATGTGAATGGTGCTGCGGTGATGATCTTACTTGGGATATCGAAGACAAAATCGCGGGTGTTGCCAAGGCAGATATCCGGCGAGTCCACCACGTTGTGCTTCACTTCAATAACCGCGCCTTCGTGTTGGCGCGGAGCAGGCCGGTACCCCTTCAAGCCACTGAGGTACGGACAAACGGACAGTGCGTAGCGGGCACACTCTTCATGCATCCCAGGATCGAAGAAGCTTCTAATTTCCATGGACTGCGGTCCACCGATAAACCAGATCCAGTAATCCAGCGGCGTGCCACAGACGCCGCACAGGCGCTCAGAGACGGCAGCATACCAGCGCTCCATGTCGGTAGCTGTGAAGTCAGGGATACCGGTCACAAGATCAACCAGCACCGTGAAAGGTACCGGGAATCCACCGTACCTTTGTAGAAGCACCATGCGATCAGGGATGCTCATTTTTTATCTCCACAAACGCGGAAGCATAAATAATTGGAGCGTGTTCTTCTGTTATCTCCCAATTCAGTTCACCGAAAAGCGTTTTAGCTTCGGACATGGTACGTTCCGCTGTTTGCCAGCGGGTACCCATAAGAAGTGCGGGTGAAGTTCGCGTTGCTCTTACTTTCAAAGTAAATCGCGCACCACGGATACCTCCTACAGATACCGACCTTTCTCGCTCAACTGTTAGAAAAAACGTCAGCATTAGTCCGTGATCTCCTCCGTTAAGTGCGCCAACTCATCAGGAATCGCGCAGCCGTTCAGTGCAAGCCAGCGAACCGCTTCCTCTGGACTTACCCATTCAGCGTGAGCTTTCGAGCCTTGGTATTGGCTGAAATGTTCTACGTAGTAACGGCCTTTACGCGAGCGGTAAAGGGTCTGGTGGGTCCACTGTTGGCCAGTGTTCCGGCTGATATGATTTTGACCGTTCCAATCCTCGGCTTCGGTCCAGAAGTTCGTGGACTTAGTTGTGTCAATGACGGTGCCATCTTGCATTCTGTATAGCGACATCAAATTGCCTCCTGCGGTTGACCGCATTCATGCTAACTACAACTTCAAACTTTTGTTGCCTCCAACCGGCGTGGTGCTTCTTTCAGCCGGTGTTCTTGAAACTGCTTATGTAGATGCAGAAAGTACGATAGCGCATCGGTGGACGGCATTTGGCTTTTGATCCATGGCGGAAAGGTGGAATAGCAGCGTTCGGCAAGCTTCTGCCAAGCGTCCTTTTCGATCAGATCGTGGCAAGCGTCACAGGCGCTCCAGTCGTCCTGGCTGGATGCCGGTATTCCATCCAGCTTAAAGCTAATGCACAGGTATTTCCAGGTGGGGTTTAGCTCAGAGCAGAAGTCGCACTTCACCGCACGCCTCCATCCAGGCAGGTAGTAACGGACTGGCAGTGTGGATCTTGGTTAGTGTGGAGCACCCAGGCGGACATAGCCAGGATACAAAGGACGGTGAAATAAACGAGAGTGGTCGTGCGTGGTTTAACCATAGCCTTGACTATACAGCATGCTGTTCAGGATTACTACAGATATGTTTGATCCGCGCGGCGCGTGCCACGGTAAATTGTCCACACTCACAGCGTGGTGATTTCGGACCACTTCTAGTTACGCGCATAGCGCTGGTTCGCTTTCCCCATTCGCTTTTTAGAACTTCATCTGGGATCGTTGCTGGATTGATTGAGTCATGCCAGTCCTTTTGTTTACTCATGAATCCAGCCATCATACATCATGCTGTCAGCTAGTGCTTTGATTCTACGCTGTATTGGTTTCGATAGGTACGGATAACACTCAACCATGACAGCCATAGCGCGAGCGCAGCGCTTTTCGGCGTGAATCCGCTTCATTGTCTGGCTTGCTTTTTCTTTTTGTTCATCGGTACGAGGTTTCCATGGAGTGAATACGTCCAGGGCCGATTACCATTTTCTTGTTTGCCATTTCAAAATAATCCTTGACAGCAGGTAAACCCTACGCTTATCGTGTGTCTAGTTAGACACGTTTCATCTGCTGGTGGCATTCGCCATCCAGTCCGCGAGCCAGGGTGAAATCTTCCAGCCTGCAACTCTTCCTGCCATAGCTGTTCTCCAAATTCCAAAATGCTAATCCAGTCAGTGCTACCGATGGTGGATGTAATCCGCGCACATGGTCGTACGGTGATGGTTCATCCGGTGCGCTTGCTCGATTCCAAGTTTGATTTCATCCGGAAGATCGGCACTCATGAATTGTACACGCTGGCGACGGCTCACAAGATCGATCTGAAGACCGATAAGCATGGCAACCTGGAACACGTCCGGCTGAAGCCTGGAGTCTGCATTCAATCAGTAGGCCGGTTGCTCAATCCAATGAATGCCGGTGCCTGCAAAGTGATAACGAAGCGGCGGCAGAACCGAGGGGCTAAGAAGTGGGTTCCGCATTTCGATAAGTCCGAATGTGGATCGGTAGCCAATCACAAACACGTTGTGTTCCCGCTGGCCATGGCCGAGCAGTATGTCCGAGTTGCCTAGTCTTGCGATCCCTGGTGAGCAGGCTATCGTGGCTATCGGCCAAACCGTCCAGGCGATCATCAACCTGAACATTGAGGTGTGGCACAACGCTTCACCAGAGCAGCGCACTAAGCTGGCTGACAAGCTCCTCGAATCCAACTACAGAGCGCTGCTGTTCTGGGATCGCATGTGCGATCTGTTGCATGTCCCTAAGCCGGTGTGAATCTAAATCTAAAACGAAAAGCAAATGTTAAACGTCTTCCTCACCATCATTGCTGGTTGCGTGGCCTTCTCCTTTGTATTCCTGACAGCTTCGGTGTGCATCTCTATCGCGGTTGCCACGGTGAGGGTGTTCATCCCTAAAAAGCCAACGCCAGCGATGCCATCGCGTGGAATGACAGCGCTCGAAATGAAGAAGCAAAAGGAAGTGATGGACGAGTGGGATCGCACTCGCCAGACACTCAACTGAAATGATGGTAAAAGCCGCACAGCCGTGTACCCACACCTGGGGGGAGATAGAGCGGATCACCATCCAAAAGTGCGAGAAATGCGGAACGGTCGAACGTGTAGCTAAAAACCTATGTACCGAAGTGGTGATAGCCAAGCCGGTGGCCTTAAAGCATGCTGCATCAAAGATATAAGGCTCGTGGAGATGAAATGATTACTGTACATTTACTGCTTATCGTTCTGGCTATTGTGTTTGCTGGGCTTGCAACCTTCAAAGTACCCGAACCAACACGCCTATCCTATATAGCGGGTGCTGTGTTTGTCTATATGCTGGCCACATTGGTTAGCTTCTGAGTAATGAATCGTAGGGGGTTCTTCCGCACGCTATACGTAGCACCGCTGGCAATGTCAATGACGCCAGTTGCGTTACGTGAACCAGCGGTGCGGGTACTCCACGCTAACGCTGTCCTGTATGTCGGCCATCCATCGCCAGACGGTGAAGTGATTTATACCAAGGTCGCAGAAGCACAGGAACTCCATGCCTTCGGCGGCACCTTCTAAATGTTCAAAACCTGGGTGCTTTACTCTTATCATTCGTAGGGCCGGTGGGTTATACCTATGTGACAAGCACCGCAGGGAGAAGCACCAGCGTATTGACGCTGGGCGCGGTACTCCTGAGGAACGTGGGTACGGTAGCGGCTGGGAAGCGTTGCGTGTGCAGGCCTTTCTGCGCGACGGCTGGCGTTGTGTGGCGTGTGGGTGGGAGCCGGTACTAGTGGGGATATACCGTAAGGGAGGCCTGGGTGTGCCACCCACATCAGCGGTGCTTAAGATCCTGCGTGGTAGGAAGAACGCGCGCGAGCAACACCTGCACGCCGACCACGTAGTACCTATAGGCGTGGACCCTAGTCGTCGCTTGGACCTAAGCAACGTACAGACGCTGTGCAATCGCTGTCACAGCGCCAAGACCCTACGAGAGGGGCGGTTGTGTGCCGAACTACCAACCTAAGCCGTGTTAAAAGAGGCTACGTGGAACGGCGATACTACCTGTGCTTGTTGGTGTAGCGTCCCTATAGGATAGCCCTTGGCGCGCGCTGGCGGTACCCCTGTGGGCGACTAGCGGCGTCGTCCGACCAACCACTAGACCTCAGAAGTGAAGGCCCACAAGGCTGCATTCCGGAAGACCCAGTTGGATGGCGGCTACCACTATTGCACCTTCAGCGAGGGTGCTACCGGCGTGGTAGTAAGGACGCGGAGGGTTGACTCGGCGGCATCGAGACGCTGGCGCATTCGCCGTAAGCGATAAAGGACAAGCAGGCTGGTGATGAGCTTGGCGAGTAGTACTAGGACGTTATCCATGTGTCACACACTAGTCGGTGTTCGCTTGGATTGGAAGAGCTAAGTGTAAGCGTTCTCAAGACTTAACAGCGATGGTACGAGCGAGTAACCAGTACTAAGGTAGATGGGGGTACGGGCGTGGTACCGATGGGCGGGGGG
>Ga0070707_100006270_pt1 | contig 11065 bp, 11 predicted proteins | sample KBSK5502metaG_FD_65468 | JGI IMG/M metagenome (GOLD analysis project Ga0070707, IMG submission 65468) | Corn, switchgrass and miscanthus rhizosphere microbial communities from Kellogg Biological Station, Michigan, USA - KBS K5-50-2 metaG | ecosystem: Host-associated > Plants > Roots >... | reverse complement strand
CTGGGCGAAAGCGACCAAAGACAATCTGGATTTGAAAAAGGCGCAGAAGATTCTCGATGAAGATCATTACGGCCTTGAAAAGATCAAAGACCGCATCATCGAACATCTCGCCGTGCGCAAACTCAAGAAAGACACCAAAGGCCCGATCCTCTGCTTCGTTGGCCCGCCGGGCGTCGGAAAGACGTCGCTCGGCAAATCCATCGCGCGAGCGCTCGGCCGGAAGTTTGTGCGGATGAGCCTCGGCGGCGTCCACGATGAAGCGGAGATTCGCGGCCATCGGCGGACGTATGTTGGCGCGATGCCCGGCCGGATCATTCAGAACATTCATCAGGGCGGCACGAACAATCCCGTCTTCATGATGGACGAGGTCGACAAGATCGGCTCGGATTTCCGAGGCGATCCATCATCCGCATTATTAGAAGTCCTCGATCCGGAGCAGAACCATTCGTTCAGAGACAACTATCTCGGCGTGCCGTTTGATCTCTCGAATGTGATGTTCATCACGACCGCGAACATGCTGGACCCGATCCAGCCGGCATTCCGCGATCGCATGGAGATCATCCAGCTCAGCGGCTACACGGAAGAAGAGAAGGTCGAAATCGCGAAACGCCATCTCATTCCGAAGCAGATCGAAGAGCATGGCCTGAAGAAGAGCCAGATCCAATTTACGGATGAAGGCATCCGCACCATGATCAACCTCTACACGCAGGAAGCGGGCTTGCGAAACCTCGAGCGCGAAATCGCCGCGGTTTGCCGCAAGGTTGCGAAGCAGGTGGCGATTGGCGAAAAGAAGATCCGCAAAATTCATACTGACAACCTCGATCAATTTCTCGGCCGGCCAAAAGTCTTCCAGGAAGAGTTGCTCAAGCGCGATCAGGTCGGTGTGGCCACGGGCCTGGCGTGGACGCCGGTCGGTGGCGACGTCCTCTTCGTCGAAGCAACCGCGATGAAGGGCCGTGGCGGTCTGACACTTACCGGACAGCTTGGCGATGTGATGAAAGAGTCCGCCCACGCCGCGCTCAGCTACGCGCGCTCGCACACGAAAGAATTTGGAATCAGCGACGACTTCTTCGCGAAACACGACATCCATCTCCACGTTCCCGAGGGAGCAATTCCAAAAGACGGTCCTTCGGCCGGCGTGACGATGGCGACCGCCATCCTTTCGCTTCTGACCGGTAAAGCCGTCCATCGCAAGATCGCGATGACCGGTGAAATCACGTTGCGCGGTGAAGTGCTTCCAGTCGGAGGTATCAAGGAAAAGGTCCTTGCGGCGCGCCGCGCGAAGATCGATACGGTGGTTCTGCCGTCATTGAACAAGCGTGATCTCGAAGACGTGAATGAAACGATCCGTAAGGAAATGAAATTCGTCCTCGTCGATGACGTGAAGAGCGTCTTCAAGGCAGCGCTGCTGGAAAACAAGAAAACCGCCAAGGCCGCGCGAGGGCCTCGACGCCTGCGCAAGGGTGCAGAGGCCACGGTGTGAAGCTTGATCAGCTCGGCGAAGGCGGGCTCATTCGGAAAATCCGGGAAAGATTTAGAGCGGCGGTAGTCGTCCCGATAGGAGACGATGCCGCCGTTTTTGATGTCCCGGCGAATGAGTCACTGGTCTTCTGTTCCGACCTGCTTGTCGAAAACCGCCATTTCGTTCGCGACCTTCACCCTCCTGATGCCGTTGCGTACAAATCGATTGCCGCAAATGTCAGCGATGTCGGTGCGATGGGCGGAACACCGCTTCACTTTCTCATCTCCCTGGCCGCGCCCGGCAATCTCGATGTGACATGGGTCGACGGTTTTCTCGATGGGGTCGAGCGCGCGTGCACGGATTTCGAGGTTTCGCTTCTCGGTGGGGACTCGTCGTCTTCAGACGAAATCTTCATCGATGTTTCAATGATCGGCAGCGTTCCTCAAGGTAGGGCGATCCGGCGATCCGGCGCTCGGCATGGAGATTTCATCTACCTGAGCGGCACCGTTGGCGGTTCCATGCTTGGCCTTGAACTCTTGAAAGCGGGCGATCGCGGCAATCCTGCGGTTCAGCGGCATCTTTATCCTCAACCGCGGCACAAAGTCGGTGCCGCCGTTCGTGATCAGGTTCACGCGATGATCGACATCAGCGACGGCCTGTCGACCGACCTCACGCACATTTTGGAGGAATCGAAAGTCTCCGCCCGCATCTACAAAGATCGGCTTCCCGCCTGGCCGGGCGCCGAAGACCGTCATATTCTGCACGGCGGTGAAGAATACGAACTGATCATGGCCGCCCCGAATCTTCCCAACATGATTGCGGACGTGCCTGTCACGCGGATCGGCGAGATCATCGATTCCCAGATCGCAAACCAGGTTTTTCTCATCGACGGCAGTAACGAATCGGCTTTACGGCCTCAGGGCTGGCAACACTTCTGATGATCAAGGCAATCTTTTGGGACAACGATGGCGTTCTCGTGGATACCGAGCGTCTCTACTTTCTAGCGACACAACGCGTGCTGGCAACCGTCGGCGTCACGCTCACTAAGGAACAATACATCGAGTTTTTCCTCGTCCAGGGAAAAGGCGCATGGCACCTCGCCGCGCAACAAGGCATCTCTGCCGCCGCCATCGAGCAGTTGCGGCACGAACGCAACACGCTCTACGGCAAATTACTTTCTGAAGAGCATTTCCTCATGGACGGCGTTCGCGACGTGCTCGAGGCCTTGCATAAGAGATACGTTATGGGAATTGTCACCAGCTCCGATCCGGACCACTTCGAGATCATCCATCGGACAACGGGTCTCCTGCCGTACTTTCAGTTCGCCCTCACCTCCGGCGATTACAAAAACAGCAAACCCCATCCCGAGCCGTACCTCAAGGCACTCGAGCGCAGTGGTTGCCGCAAGGAAGAGTGTCTCGTTATCGAAGACTCCGAGCGCGGGCTTATCGCGGCAAAGGAAGCCGGCCTCCGCTGCATCGTCGTGCCGGGCGAACTAACGCGAGGACAGAAATTCCATGGGGCCTACAAAGTGCTCGAAAGCCTGAGAGAACTTCTGCGGGATCTCACATGAACATCAGTTCCCGCGAAACTTTCGCCCCAGCGGCAGCGCCGAACGGGAGACTATCGGAGCGAGGCCTCCGTACAAGACATTAATAAGATGATGGCGTGACCAAGCAGGAGAACGCGTCCAACTCTTTGGTGATGGCTCTCCGTCCCCAGCGCGGACCGGCCCCGCGAATTTGAACGACGGTAGGGCCGCTGATCACTCCTTTTCTTTTCTCGACCTTCGGCGGGACTTCAGTTCCAGATTGGCCAGAAGAATGATTACAAACACCGTTATTAAGAGAACAAACACTTTTCCTGCGTCCATGGCACTCCTTAGCGATTTGTGTGTACGAATTGAGGCTATTGAAGAGCGACTACGCCGTTTGGAGGAGAGCGGTCGCAGATGACGCGAGTTTGATCCGCATCCGGCTGGTTCTCAACATCGGCACAAACGCTTTGAGCACCAGAAAGCAGATTGATGGGCGGGGAGATCTCACGAATCACTGCATCAAGAGACTGACGCGGCGCGAACGGTGCCGCCACACCCGAACCCGACGGGACCAGGAAGGCAGCAACGATCGGGGTCGTCTGAAGTCCTCTCGCCGGTTCTGCACTCGCGGAATCCACGAGGATACTGCATTGAAGAGCAACGGCAACACATACCGCCGGAAGAACAGACCAATTGGAGTTTCGTTTACGCATGTGAGATCCGCGTATAGATAGAGTAACGAAAAGTATCGGCGTGGGCACTTATACTAAGGTTTACTTTTCTATACCTGAGGACAATACGTGCTCAGAGGTATCATCAGGCACGCATGCGTATTTCCCAGTCTCCGGCTTTCAGGTATGGAATCGCCCTCGCTTTTGTCGGAGCTGCACTGGGTCTGTCACTGCTCATTCAGCGTTCTCTTCCGGACGGCTTCCTGATCTTATTTCTGTCTGCCGTAATGCTCGCCGGCTGGTTTGGCCGGACAGGAGCGGGATTGTTTGCCGTAGTGGTTTCGACAATACTCGTTGACTACTACTTCATCCCACCGTACCGCGCCTTTTTTGTGGAACTCGAGCAAGTGCCGTACTTTCTCTCATTCCTTTTGAGCGCCGTCGTCACCAGTTGGCTGGGCTCGGCGCGACGATCTGCTGAGGAGAAGCAGAGAGCCCACCTGGATGAACTTTTCGAGCAATCACCAGAAGCGATACTTCTGGTGGATCTGCACGATCGCGTGATCCGGGTCAATAAAGAGTTCACACACATTTTCGGGTACGCAATGGACGAAATGGTCAACCGTCCCAGCAGTGAATTGATCGTCCCGGCTCAAATGCAGGCGGAAGCTCTAAACGCTCGTGAGAAACTCGCAAGGGGCGAGGATGTCAATGTGGAAACTGTCCGAAAACGGAAGGATGGCTCACAGGTCAATGTCTCGGAGGTGGCTTTTCCGGTGGTTGTGGACGGTAAGAGCATCGGTTACTACATGATTTTTCGAGACATCACGGAAAGCAAACGAGCACACGATAGACTACAAAAGGCTCAAGCGGAGCTGGCCCACCTCTCTCGAATTACAACAATGGGGGAGTTGGCCGCATCAATCGCACATGAAATCAATCAGCCTATTGGCGCGATCGTAACCAATGGAAACGCTGCGGTACGCTGGCTCGGTCAACAACCACCGTATCTCGAAGGTGCTGGAGAAGCCCTGGACTGTATCGTTCGGGATGCGAATCGAGCCGCACAGGTCATCGGAAGGATCCGGTCGCTTCTGAGGAAGAACCCCACTCCGATAGTGCAGGTGGATATTAACGAGATCATTCGAGAAGTTCTGCTGCTCACGAGCTACGAAACCAACAGACGTCAGATCGCGGTGATGACGGAACTGGACAGCGATCTGCCGTCCATCCCCGGCGACCGCGTGCAGCTGCAGCAGGTCATGTTGAATCTGATAATGAACAGCCTTGATGCCATGACTGCGATAACGGATCGGACCCGCCAGTTACGCATTAAGTCGTCCAGGAATCCTGATTGCGTGTTGATCCAGGTAGCGGATACCGGTCATGGCTGGGAACCTCAGCATTCGAATTCCATCTTCGATCCCTTCTTTACGACAAAAAAGGACGGAATCGGAATGGGACTCACGATCAGCCGCTCCATTATCGAGGCACACGGAGGTCGTCTGTGGGCTGAACGCGGAACACCGCACGGAGCCATTCTCAAGTTTTCTCTTCCCATCTCAGCCAAAGCCGAATGAAACCTTCACAGAATTGTGTGTTTGTCGTCGAAGACGACCCATCGATGCGGATCGCACTCAAAAACCTGCTGAAATCCGTCGGACTGGAATCGGAACTCTTCGCGTCGGCACAGGAATTTCTGGAAGCCGATCGTCCCGATGTGCCCAGTTGCCTGATCCTCGATGTTCGATTACCCGGCTTGAGTGGACTGGACCTGCAGAGAGAACTGTCCGCTGCGAATATTCACATCCCGATTATCTTCATCACTGCACATGGAGACATTCCAATGTCCGTTCGTGCCATGAAGGCTGGTGCAGTGGAGTTCCTGACTAAACCGTTTCGTGATCAGGATCTGCTGGACGCCATCCAGGTAGCGCTGGCCCAGGACCGAGTCCGGCGTCAGAAAGAGAGTGAACTTGCGGAACTGCAGCGCCGGCTTCAGTCACTCACTGCCCGGGAACGGGAACTGCTTCCACTCGTGATTTCCGGTCGCTCCAATAAAGAAATAGCTGCAGAGATCGGCACGAGCGAGGTCACCGTAAAGGTACACCGCGGCAACCTGATGCGAAAAATGGAAGCGGCATCCTTCGCTGATCTCCTTCGTATGGCTGCCGATCTGAAGATACCCTATACGAAAGTTTAGATTTCTTTACCTCAGGACAATATCGCCTCGTCTTTTCGGATGGTAGGTTACGCCTCTCTTAGTCAACCTTTCGCAAATCGGCGTGGGGGGACCGGCCAGATGTGAAGAGGCCGCCGCGAAGCGCAAGCCCGGCAGGGCGCAGCAGTAATGAAAGGCGGTGTACCGCAATGAAATGGACGGTGGGCCCGACGCTAACAAAAGGAGAAACATAATGATTGATACCGGCGACACCGCATGGATGCTCACATCGACGGCCCTCGTCCTGTTCATGACAATCCCTGGATTGTTTCTGTTCTACGGTGGCCTTGTCCGTTCAAAAAATGTTCTCGGCATGCTGATGCAAAACTTCATCATGGTGGGAATCATCACGGTTCAGTGGATTGTTATCGGTTACAGCATCGCGTTTGCAAACGGCTCGAGCTTTCTCGGCGGCCTGCAATGGGTCGGGCTCAGTGGCGTCGGATTGACTCCCAATGCGGATTACGCTGCGACAATCCCGCATCAGACGTTCATGTTCTACCAGCTCATGTTCGCCATCATCACACCCGCGTTGATGACCGGCGCATTTGCGGAGCGCATGAAATTCTCGACGTTTCTTGTCTTTTCGTTCCTTTGGGCGACACTCGTCTATGACCCCCTGGCGCACTGGGTCTGGGGAGTCGGCGGCTTTCTCCGCAATATGGGCGCACTGGATTTTGCGGGCGGGACTGTCGTGCACATCAGCGCGGGTATTTCGGCGCTGGTCGCCGTCTTGATAATGGGCAAGCGTGTCGGTTTCGGCAAGACACCGATGGCGCCGCACAATCTGCCTTTTGCCGTAGTCGGCGCCGCGATGTTGTGGGTGGGATGGTTCGGCTTCAATGCAGGCTCCGCTCTTGGAGCGAATGGCCTGGCCTCGAGCGCGTTCATGGCGACGCACACGGCGGCCTCAGTGGCAGCCCTGGGTTGGATGGTTGCAGAGTGGATTCGAACCGGCAAACCGACAATGCTTGGCGCTGCGTCCGGCGCCGTCGCCGGTCTGGTCGCAATTACACCGGCGTCCGGTTTTGTGACACCGCTTGCAGCGGTTGTCATCGGGTTCGGTGCCGGCGTCATTTGTTATAGCGCTTGCCTGCTGAAACCACTTTTTGGATACGACGACTCCCTGGATGTCGTCGGCGTGCACGGTGTCGGTGGAATCTTCGGAGCTATCATGACGGGGGTCTTCGCGACGAAAGCCGTCAATCCCGCAGGCAACAACGGCTTGCTCTACGGAAATCCTTCACTGCTTGTGACGCAACTGATCGCGGTGGGCGTCACTGTCGTATTCGTTGCCGTGGGCAGCGGAGTGATTCTGCTGGCGCTGAAAGCGATCATGGGCCTCCGCGTTACAGAGAAAGATGAGCGCCAGGGTCTCGACCTCAGCCAGCACAACGAGAGTGCCTACGTATTCGCCAGCGAATACGATGAAATGGTCACGACTCAAAGCTCCGAATACCTGCCTGCAGGTGCGAAGGTCCACTCACAGAACGCCTGAGCCGCCAGTTGGGGGAATCGAAAATCGGACGATTTCAAGATCTCCCCCTTTGCCCCCGCCATTGTTCTACCGGACGCCTTATTGATATCCTCAATCCATGTCCAACTCCGACATTCTCAGCAAAGCCGACAAGGCTCTGCGACCCGTGCTGAAGGAGATCGGAAGATTTCCCTGGATCCGGCTGGAAGGTTGCTGTGCGGGCCACAAGCCGGAAGACAGTCTCTGGCTCGAGATCAACGTTCTCGGTTCGTCAGGTTTACGGCGCCTTACAGAACTCTTACGAATACTCGACAGCAAACTGGCCGATACGGATTGCCGCGTCGACTGCCTCCTGAGTTATTCCGCTCCGGCGGAGCTTCCGCCGGCGCCGCACGGCTGGATTCCAACGGCAATCGAAATGTTCTGGCCGTCTCGCAATGACTGGCGCCGCGCCCAATCGATGATCATCGAGACGCTGTTGTCATCGATCGAAGAATTCAGCAACCGGCTGGGCGAAGCAACGAACCCGCCTTGCGCGATCAACTACTGTCCATTTTGCTCTTCATCTTTTATACGCGTGGACACGGTCGAGAAGTCCAGCCACCGTTACCGGTGCGGCGACTGCGATATGACGTGGACCATGATCGATCCCGTGGTTTGAGTTTCAGGTTGGGGGCTTTATGGAGTTCAGCTACAGCGAGGAACTGCTCGAAATCAAACGTATCGTGCGGGACTTCGCGGAAAACGAGATTCGGCCGCACGTGCCGGAGTGGGATGAGAAACAGATCTTCCCGCGAGATGTGCTGAAGAAGCTCGCCGATCTCGGGTTCATGGGCGTGTTGATCCCCACCGAGTACGGAGGAGCGGGTCTCGGATACGTCGAATACACCACGATCGTCGAGGAACTCTCGCGCGTGGATGGCTCCATCGGTATTTCCGTCGCGGCCCACAATTCTCTCTGCACCGGTCACATTTACACCTCCGGAACCGAAGAGCAACGCCGTAAATTCGTTGTTCCTCTCGCGAAGGGCGAAAAACTCGGCGCGTGGAGTTTGACGGAGCCTGAGGCCGGCAGCGACGCCGGCGGCACCCAGACGGTCGCGCGCCTGGATGGAGATCACTGGGTTCTCAATGGACAAAAGACCTTCACGACCCATGGAACCTATGGCGACATCTGCGTCGCAATGGCTGTCACCGACAAAACGGCCGGCCATCATGGGATCTCCGCATTCATCCTCGAAAAAGGCATGCCCGGATTCTTTCCCGGCAAGAAGGAAAACAAACTCGGCCTCCGCGCGAGCGACACATCGACGGTGGTGTTCGAAGATTGCCGGGTTCCGAAAGAAAATCTCCTCGGCGAACCAGGCAACGGTTTTATCGATGCACTGAAAGTACTCGACGGCGGCCGCATCAGCATCGCCGCGCTTGGCGTCGGAATGGCGCAGGGCGCGTATGAAGCAGCGCTGAATTACGCCAAGCAGCGGAAACAATTTGGGAGGCCCATCGCCGATTTCCAGGCGATCCAGTTCAAGCTCGCCGACATGGCAACCGAAATCGATGCCGCACGCCTGCTCACGTATCGCGCCGCGTGGATGAAAGATCAGGGCATGCTGACGACCGCGCAGTCTTCAATGGCGAAACTGTACGCGGGAGAGGTTGCTGTGCGCGTCGCCAACGAGTGCGTGCAAATTCATGGCGGCTACGGTTACATCAAGGAATATCCTGCGGAAAAATTCTATCGAGACGTTAAACTCTGCACGATCGGTGAAGGCACCAGCGAAATCCAGCGGCTCGTTATTGCGAGAGAGATACTGAGACAATAGGTGGACACACTCCTCCAGGATTTCTTCAAAGGTGATACGCGCGCGCTTTCGCGTGTCATCACTCGCGTGGAGAATCGCTCGGGGGACAGTCTGGAGATCCTTCGCGAGCTGTTTCCACACACCGGCAGGTCTCAGATCATCGGTGTAACGGGCAGTCCGGGCTCCGGCAAGAGCACGCTGGTGGACCGGCTCGCCATGGCCTTCCGGAAGAAAGATAAAACGCTGGGCATCGTGGCTGTCGATCCCAGCAGTCCGTTCACCGGTGGCGCTATCCTTGGAGATCGCATTCGCATGCAGACGCTTGGCGTCGATCCGGGAGTCTACATCCGGAGCATGGCGACACGCGGCCATCTGGGCGGCCTGGCGACGGCGACGGCCGATGTCGTCACGGTAATCGACGCCGCAGGGAAGGATCCGATCATTGTCGAAACAGTCGGCGTCGGCCAGGATGAAATCGATATCGTGAAGCTCGCCGAGATTTCGATTGTCGTGCTGGTGCCGGGCATGGGCGACGACATCCAGGCCCTCAAAGCAGGCATCATGGAGATCGGCGATATTTTCGTGATCAATAAATGCGACCGCCCCGGAGTTGAAAAAATGGAGCGCGCAGTCCAAATGATGCTGTCGCTGGCTCATCGCCCGGATGGATGGCAGCCGCCGATTGTGAAAACAACCGCGACGAAGGGCGATGGTATCGACGAACTGATGGAGACCATTGATCGATGCCGCTCGTTTTTTCAGAATTCGGCGTCGCGAGTTCAAAAGAAACAGGAAGCCGAACGTCAGCGGCTCATCGCGCTTCTCGAGGAACGGCTGGTCACGACAGCCGTCCAGCAGGTCTTTCCGAATGGAGAACTCAATAGGGTTGTTGCGGAAATCGCAGAACGCCGGAAAGATCCATATTCGGTGGTGGACCAGATCGTTCGTAATTCGCGGTTTCAGAAGCTGAGTCATTCATGAAAATCGATCACATTGGTATTGCGGTCAAGTCGCTGGCGGAAGCGGCGAAAGTGTACGAGCAGGCTCTTGGATTGAAAGTCTCGGGCGTGGATCAGGTCGATGACCAGGGCGTGCGCGTGGCGATGCTGAATATCGGCGAGAGCCGGTTCGAGTTGCTGGAACCGACCGGGCCGGATTCGCCAATCGAAAAATTCGTCTCGAAACGCGGCGAAGGGCTGCATCATATCGCCGTGCAGGTGGAGAATATCGAAGCGGCGCTGGCGCGGCTCAGGGCTTCGGGAGTGCGCCTGATCGACGAGAAGCCCCGGAAGGGCGCGCACAATACGAAAATCGCATTCATTCATCCGTCTTCAACACATGGCGTGTTACTGGAGTTAGTCGAGCATGGCAAGTGAGATCAGGATTGGAATCATCGGCGGCAGTGGCCTGTATCAAATGGATGGCCTCACGAATATCGAGGAAGTCGAAGTGGAAACTCCCTTCGGGAAGCCTTCCGATGCATACAGGATCGGCACGCTTGAAGGAAAGAGTGTCGCTTTTCTCGCGCGACACAACCGCAATCATTCGATTTTGCCTTCCGAGCTGAACTTCCGCGCCAATATTTACGGATTCAAGAAGCTGGGCGTCGAATGGATTCTTTCGGCCAGCGCTGTCGGTTCATTGAAAGAAGAGCATCGCCCGCTCGACATCATGTTGCCGGATCAGTTCTACGATCGCACGAAGACGCGCATCTCGACATTTTTCGGCGACGGTATTGTGGTGCATATCACCTTCGCGCACCCGGTTTGCTCGCGGCTTGCAACAGTCATCGAGGAGGCCGGCAAAGAAGTGGATGTCCCGGTCAAACGCGGCGGTACCTATCTATGCATGGAGGGGCCGCAATTTTCGACGCTGGCGGAATCCAATGTTTATCG
>Ga0070707_100006269_pt1 | contig 11066 bp, 10 predicted proteins | sample KBSK5502metaG_FD_65468 | JGI IMG/M metagenome (GOLD analysis project Ga0070707, IMG submission 65468) | Corn, switchgrass and miscanthus rhizosphere microbial communities from Kellogg Biological Station, Michigan, USA - KBS K5-50-2 metaG | ecosystem: Host-associated > Plants > Roots >... | reverse complement strand
TTCAACCTGATCCTGCTTGCCATCGCGTCCGACATTGCGGGCTATTTCTTCGTGCTCGCCGTGTCGAATGTCGGCTACATCATCTTCAACTTCCTCAATCTCAATGCCGGCTGGATCCATCGCGTGGATTCAGGCCATGTTGCGCGTCCATGGAAGGCGCCGACATGGCTGATCGGCCTCAACACCATACTGGCCTTCGTGAACGCTCTGTTCCTGGGCGCCGGTGCGAAAGTGTGGGGCTATACCAATGCTCTGTGGGTCGGCCTCGTTTTCGCGGCACTCATCCTGCCGGTCTTCGCCTTCCGCCATTATGCACAGGACGGCGGGCGTTTCCCGGCCGCAGCATTGACGGATCTGGGCTTGAAGGAAGGCGATATGGGTGAGCGCAAAGCGGGCATGCTGCCTTATCTCACTCTGGCGGCAGGCCTGATCGTCGTCTTGATCGCCAACTGGTTTTTCGTCCTTCCAACATAGGACGATACAGCCTTTGAAGACGTGGTGGCGGCTCTCCGGAGCCGCCATTTTATTTGCCTTGATCGGTCAGGGCGCCCCGCCGATACTCCTGCGCTCTATGCAGGGGAGGAATCAATGTCGCTGGGCTACATACTTCTGGCTGTCATTGTCATTATCGGCGCCTATCTGGTCTATGCTTATAACGCGCTGGTCAAGAACAAGAATCTCGTTTCCGAGGGCTGGAGCGGCATCGATGTGCAACTGCGCCGCCGGGCCGATCTCATCCCCAACCTGGTCGAGACGGTGAAAGGCTATGCCGCGCATGAGGACAAGCTGTTCCGCGATATCGCCGAATTGCGCGCCAAGAGCATCTCCGGCGGAACCGTGACCGAACAGTCGCAAGTGAGCCAGGCGATGTCCGGCATGCTGGGCCGTCTCTTCGCCATTGCCGAGGCTTATCCTGAGCTCAAGGCGGATGCCAATTTCCGCGATCTCCAGGACAAGCTCGCAGGCGTCGAGGACGAGATCCAGCTGTCGCGGCGCTACTACAATGGTGCCGTTCGCAACTTCAACACCATGATCGAATCCTTCCCGACCAATATCATTTCGGGCTTCTTCCAATTCGCCAAGGCCGACTTCTTCGAGATCGGCGATCAGGCGGCGCGCCAGGTCCCCAAGGTGGAATTCAACAAGGCGTCATAATTCATGCGCGCACTGCTATTTTCTCTGGCGCTGCTGCTGGCGGCATCGGGTGAGGTCGCGGCCGCCGAACGCGTCACCTCGTTTCTGAGCGAAGTCACGATCGGTGCCGATTCCGCGCTGACCGTGAAGGAGACGATAGCTGTCGTCTCGGAAGGCAATGAGATCAAGCGCGGCATCCAGCGCGATTTCCCGACCAAGTACAAGGACAGCAAGGGCCTCGACTATGTCGTGGGTTTCGACGTCGTCGACGTAAAGCGCGACGGCAGGAGCGAACCCTTCACCATCATGTCGATCAGCAACGGCAAGCGCGTCCGCATCGGCAGTGCCGATGTCTTTCTCGACGACGGTCCGCATGTCTATGAGATCACCTACAGGACGACGCGCCAGCTCGGCTATTTCACCGACTATGATGAGCTCTATTGGAATGTCACCGGCAATTCCTGGACCTTCCCGATCGAGAAGGCCGAAACCATCATTCAGCTACCGCCCGGCGCCACCGTAAAGCAGCATGCCGAATATACCGGCCCTCAAGGAGCCAGCGGCAGTGATGCCGAAGTGGCCCAGGCGACGGGTGATCGCTATCAGGCACGCACCACACGGACGCTCAGTCCCAATGAAGGCTTCACCGTCGCCGTCGGCTGGCCCAAGGGCTTCGTTCAACCGCCGACCGAGATCGAAAAGACCGGGCAGGCGATCAAGGACAATCTCGGCTTTTTCGCCATTGTGGGCGGTGTCATTGCGGCACTGCTCTATTATCTCCTCGCCTGGTTCCGCGTCGGGCGCGATCCCCCGGCCGGGACCATCATTCCGCTGTTCACGCCACCCGCCGGCCTGGGTCCTGCCGGCATGCGCTATGTCTGGAAGCAGGGTTTTGACGACAAGGCCTTCGCGTCCTCACTTGTCGGCCTCGCCGTCAAAGGCCGTCTGAAGATCGTCGAGAAGGACGGGGATTTCTCGATCCAGCGCAAGGAAGATCAGGCCCAGCCGCTGACCCAGGCAGAAGCCGCCCTCTACAAGGCGATCCCACGCGGCACGACGGAACTGGAAAAGACCAATCACGTGACCGTGCGCGCCATGAAGAGCGCGGTCGAGGATACACTCGAGAAGGAACATGAAGGCGTCGCCTTCATGCGTAACCTCAAATGGTTCTGGGGCGGCGTGGCGATTTCCGTCCTGGTTCTCCTGCTCGGTGCGGCGATGCTGCCGCCCGATGATGCCTTTGTCGGCCTGTTCCTCTCGGTCTGGGGCGGCTTCTGGTGGGGCATCCTGCTGGTCATCAGCTGGGCGCTGGTCAAGGGAATCTGGCAGACGAAAGGTTTCCTGGCGAAGATCGGATCGATTTTCTCACTTGGCTTCCTCTTGCCCTTCTTCATCGTTGGCGGGGCGGCGCCGACCGCTGTCTTCTTCAATGCCAGCTCGCCAGGGCTTTACGCCTTTGCCGGTGGTGCGATCCTTCTCGTCATCATGGGCTTCGTCTTCCACAAATTGCTGCGCGCGCCAACCATCGTGGGACGCAAGCGCCTTGATCAGATCGAAGGCTTCCGCATGTATATGAAGACAGCGGAGGAGGAGCGCCTCAAGGTGCTCAATCCGCCCGAGAAGACGCCGGAACTGTTCGAACGCTATCTGCCTTATGCTTTGGCGCTCGATTGCGAGAATGAATGGAACGCGAAATTCGCCGCGGTCCTCGCCGCCGCGGCGGCTGCAGGCGTTGCGACGTCGCCCGTCTGGTATTCCGGCAATAACTGGAATCCGGGCAATGTGGGAAGCTTCACCGACAGCATCGGCTCGAGCCTCAGCAGCGCCACTTCATCGGCATCCGTGGCGCCGGGCAGCAGCTCGAGTTCTGGCGGCGGTTTCTCGGGCGGCGGTGGCTCATCCGGCGGCGGTGGCGGTGGTGGTGGCGGCTCGGGCTGGTAGTGTATTCGGACGCAGGGCTATGAAGATAGTTGTGCATGGGGATCAGCCGCGCGAGGCGTGGCGGACGGGCGTTGAAACCTTGATGCATGTCTCTGCCGCGACCGGTGCACAGCATCTTTGCATATTCGAGCAATGGGTGGTGCCCGGGACCGGCGCCCCCACCCACACGCATCCCGTCGAGGAGGTGCTGACCGTCGTCGCCGGCAAGGCCGACATGTGGATCGATGAAGACCATGCCGTAGTGACCAGCGGGCAGTCTCTTATTGTTCCTGCCCATCGCAAGCACGGATTCAAGAATATTGGTTCAGACGTACTTCATATCCATGCCGTGCTGGCCTCTCCGATCTTCGAGGCATTGCCCGACGGAGCCGCGGAACCCGTGCGGCACTGGGCCTGACAGCCGGATCACCTTACCGAGCCTTAATGTTTCGGCCATCTCGCCGTAAGGCCTGGGAGAGGACAACCGTATCTCACGAGTGACGGATTCCCGGCATTCATGACCAAGCAATCATTGGGGAGTCGAGACATGACTATTCGTATCATCACGCCGGCGCTTCTGCTGGCGGGTGTCGCCGTCCTCAGCGTCGCCGGACCGGCCAGTGCTGCCAGCAATGCCACCATGACCACCTGTTTCGAGCAATATAAGTCGGAAAAGGATGCAGGCACCCTTCCGGAAGGAGAAATCTGGACGAAATTCTACAGTGACTGCGCCAGCCGCCTGAAGAAGGGGAAGGCCACTGCCACCGCACCGGTCAAGAAGACCAAGAAATCCACTGCCGCGAAATCACCGGCGGTGGAAGATACGCCTGGCTATGTGCCGCAGGAACCGACGGCCAATGACAAGACCGCCGCAATTCCGGCCAAGGATGCTTCAGGCAAGCCGCTGAGCGCTTCCGAGATCGCCTTCCGCAAACGCATCAAGGAATGCGGTGCGGAGTGGCGTGAGGACAAGTCCAAGGGCACACTGCCCGCGGGCGAAGACTGGCCGCAATTCTGGAGCGCCTGCAATACGCGCCTCAAGGCTCAAGGTTGAACGGGCGCTATCCGATATAGTCTTCGAGCTCTGGCAGATCGCGCCGTTTGAGCAATTGCTGGGTCGGTTCGAAGGCGAGGATGCGGCCATTGCTGAGGAAGGCTGTCCGTGTCGCCGCATAGGAAGCATCGTCGGGATGATGCGACACCAACATGACGGTGTAACTCTTTTCGCGCTGCAGTTCCTTGACGAGATCGAGCATTTCGCGCCTGAGCGCCGGCCCCAGCGCGGCGAAGGGCTCATCGAGGAGAAGGATCGGCTCGTCGCGCAGCAATGCACGCGCGATGGCGATGCGCTGACGTTCGCCGCCCGAGACTTCGCCGGGCTTGCGGCGCGCCAGGGCCTTGAGTCCGGTACGCTCAAGGGCATCGTCGACGGATTGCCTCTCGGCCGCATCGAGCTTGAGCGCTGGCGAGATGCCGAGCGCTACATTCGTCCACAGATCGAGATGGGCGAAAGTATTGTTGTCCTGGAACACCATCGTTAACGGTCGCGTCGAAGGTGAAGCTTCGGTCATGTCCTTGCCATCGAGAATGATGCGGCCGGATTGGATCGAATCGAAGCCGGCGATGATCGACAGGAGCGTCGATTTGCCGGAACCTGACGGGCCGATGACGGCGACGAATTCGCCGCGCGCGATCTCGAAATTGAAATCCGCGGTGAAATCGTCATAGCGGAAATGGATGTGATCGAGCCTGATCATGCCCTGGCACCCCATTTGTCGAGAAGCGTGATGATGGCCATCGAGAAGAGCGCCAGGATGAGGGCCGAGCCTGCCGCCGCGTCGATGCGGTAGCTGCCCATTTGCGCATAGATGAGCGCCGGGAGCGTCACGAGGTTTTGCGATCCGAAGAGGGTGATCGCGGTGAGATCGCCAAGCGACAGGACGAAGGCCATGGCGGCCGAAAGGCCGAGCGGCCGGCGCAGCACCGGGAGATCGATGAGAATGAGGCGCTGCAGGCCGCTGATGCCGAGGCTGGCGCAGAGCCTGTCATGCTGCGCCATCGCCTGCTGCACGGAAGGCGCAAGCGTGCCGAGCGCGAAAGGCAGTGCCATCAGCGCGTTCATGGCGATGACGAGGAACGGGGCCGCCGAAAAGGCAAGACCGGCGCGGCTTGCCGCGATGAACCATCCGGTCGCCAGCACCGCCGGCGGCACGATGAGGGTGAGGAGGGCCGAGAGATTGAGGAGCGAGCGCCAGTGGCGGCTCGGGGCTCTCGCACTCGCCTGGGCGAGCGGCCAGGCCAGCGCGAGGCTCAAGGCTGAGGCGGGCAGGGCAATGAGGAAACTGGTGAGGGTCGCGCTTGAGAGGGCGGGCCAGTTGAATTGGGCGAGCACACCTGAAAGGACGATCGCCAATATGGGAATGCCGACAAAAGCGCCGGCCAGTATTATGATGAGAGCAAGGGCGAGCGAGGCGCCGGCCGATCGCGTCTCATAGCGTTGCTGGGCGCGCTTGAGCGACGGCCAGTTCTGCACCGCATGGGCATATTGCCCGGCAAGCAGCACGAAGAGTCCGCACAGCACGAGCTGCAGGAGCGCCAGCACTGTGGCGCGCGCCGGATCGTAGTCGAAGCGCAGCGCCTGATAGATGCCGACTTCCAGCGTCGTGGCGGAGGGGCCGCCGCCCAGGGTCAGGACGACCGCAAAGCTCGCGGCACAGAGGAGAAAGATCAGGCTTGCAACGCCGGGAAGGCTTACCCGCATCTGCGGCCATTCGATCAGGCGAAAGCGCGCCATCTGGGTAAAATCGAGCTGCGCCGCGAGCCGCCAGCTTTCCGGCTGGATTCCGTCGAGCTGTTGCAGCAGCAGCCGCGTGGCGAGCGGCAGGTTGAAAAACACATGAGCGAGGAGGATGCCCGTGAGGCCATAGACATTGAGCGGACTGCCGATGAGAGTCGAGAGCCATCCGGTACGGCCATAGACCGTGACGATGCCGAGAATGACGACAATAGCGGGGAGCGCCAAAGGCAGCGCGAAGAGCCGCAGCAGGAGGCTGCGTCCTGGGAAATCGACCCGCGCGAAAGCGAGCGCCACTGGAATGGCAAGTGTTAGCGAGATCAGCGTCGAGAGGCTGGCCTGCAGCAGCGTGAACCACAGGATGCGCAGTACATAGGTATCGACGATGTGGCCGGTAATCAGTCCCTCGCCGATGCCGATCGCGGCCACTGGCGCCAGGCCCACGACGACGGCCAGCAGAATGGCCGCCAGCGGCGGGCCGGCGGCCAGCATCGCCCCTTTAGACGCAGTCGTCATTTACTCATCGCATTGAGCCACTCATCGATCCAGGCGCGACGGTTGCTCGCCACTTCCTCCGGCGTGAACAGGAAGGTCTTGTCCGGCTTGACCAGCGTGTTGAAGGTCTGAGGCAGGGGTGCCGTGGTCTTGCCGGCGGGGAACATCCAGTTGTTCTCGGGGATCGCATCCTGGAAGCCCGGGCCTTCCATGAAGGCGAGGAATTTTTGCGCCAATTGCTTTTCCGGTGAATTGGCGATGATCCCGGCGACTTCGACTTGCAGATAATGGCCTTCGGAGAATTTCATCGCCTGGTAGCGCTCCGTCTTCTCGGCGATGATGTGATAGGCGGGCGATGTCGTATAGGAGAGCACCATCGGCGCCTCGCCCTTGGTGAAGAGCCCGTAGGCTTCCGACCAGCCCGGCGTCGTGGTGAGGATGCGGGGCTTGAGCTTCGTCCAGGCTTCCGCGGCTTTGTCGCCGTAGACTTCCTTGACCCATAGGAGGAAGCCCAGGCCCGGCGTCGAGGTGCGCGGGTCCTCCAGGATGATCTTCTCGTCGGACGCGCTTTCGACGAGGTCCTTGAGGCTTTTATAGGCCTTGACGGCGGGCATCTTCTCGGTGTCGTAGATCACCGCGAAATGCGCATAGTCATAGGGAAGGAACGTGTCGTCGGTCCAGGCGATGGGGAGCGTGAGCCTGGAAGCATCCTGGCCATGCGGGCCGAACAGACCGGTCGCCTTCGCTTCCGCTGTGAGATTGGTGTCAAGCCCCAGAACGACATCCGCCTGGGTGCCGGTGCCTTCGAGCTTGAGGCGGTTGAGCATGGCGACACCGTCGGTTACCGCCACCCAGTTGAGCGCGCAGCCGCAATCCTTCTCGAAGGCTTCCTTGACCTTGGGACCGGGTCCCCAGTCGGCGACGAAGCTTTCATACGTATAGACGGTCAGCGTTTCCGCGGCTTGAGCGGCGCTCGCCAGGGCGCAAAAGGCCAACAGGGTGAAAAGAAGCTTTTTCATCTCATTTCCTCCTAGTCACCGGATGAAGGAGGAAGGGGTCTTGAAAACCCGCCCACAATCCCTCCGCCGGTATGATCCGGATCAGGTTCAGCGGGTTAGCCTTGCGGCCTCTCAGCTCTGTCGAGCACCCCGTTGAGAGCGAGGGGGACCATAGGCATTGAGGGATGCACTGGCAAGCGGCTTCTGATATGCCTTGGGGATGACCCGTTTCGTTGTGCTTCTCGGCGGGGATCTGACGGCGACAAGGCGCCTCAGATCCCAGATACAGAAAGCGCGCATCATCGCCGCCGATGGCGGCATGGCGCATGCAGAGACGCTTGGCGTGACACCTGAATTATGGGTCGGCGATTTTGATTCAACCTCGGACGAGCTTGCCGAACGCCACAAGGATGTCGTCCGCCACGCCTTTCCGGCCGAGAAGGACAAGACCGATGGCGAGATCGCGGTGGATGAAGCCATGCGATTGGGTGCGCGCGAGATCATCATGGTGGGTGGGCTCGGTGGTCAAGCCGACCATGCTTTGGCCCATCTGGGCCTCATCCTGAAACTGGGGCGCAGGCGCGTTGCCGCCTTCATCACCAGCGGTCATGAGGAAGCCTATCCGATCCTCAACGGTACGCATCATTTCGACGTGCCGCGCGGCAGCCGCTTTAGCGTCATTCCTTTCACCGACCTGGCCGGACTCGATCTCGACGGGGTCCGGTGGCCGCTGACCAATCGCTCTGTTCCCCTGGGCTCCAGCCTCACCGTGTCGAATATCGCGATCGGCCCCGTTACCGTGCGGTTGAGCCAGGGCTATGCGGTGGCGTTAGCCTATCCCGAGAGTGCGGCGTGACCAGGCTTACGTTGACCGAGATGGGCCGGCACGGCGAGGCTGTCGGCGAGACGGGCGGCCGGTCCGTCTATGTGCCCTATGCCCTGCCGGGTGAAGTGATCGAGGCCGATATTTCCGGAGCGCATGCGAATTTGCGCGAGATACTGTCGGCGAGTCCCCAGCGCATCGCTCCTTTCTGTCCGCATTTCGGCTTCTGCGGCGGTTGTCAGATCCAGCATTGGCAGGCAGAGGCCTATCGTCACTGGAAGCGCAATCTGCTGGTCACCGCGCTCAAGAACCAGGGCATCGAGGTGGACGTCGAGTCGCTCATCGATGCGCAAGGCGAGGGCCGGCGGCGCGCCACCTTGCATGTCGTAACATCAGCGGATGGCGTTGTCGCCGGCTTCAATGCGGCCCGCAGCCATGCCATCCATCCCCTGGATCACTGTCCCATTCTCGTTCCGGCGCTGAAATCCGCACCCGACATTGCGCGGCACATCGGTGCCGTCATCGGCGCCTGCGATATCGCCTTCACGGCGAGTGAAACCGGCCTCGATGTCGACGTCGCGACGGCGCGCAAACCCACGCCGGCTCTTGCCGCACTCGTCCATGGTGAAAATCTGGCGCGGCTCTCGCTCAATTATGAGCCATTGGCGACGCGCTTTGCGCCGGAAATCATGATTGGAAAGGCGCGCCTGCGCCTGCCTCCGGGTGCTTTCCTGCAAGCGACGAGAGCGGGGGAGGAAATACTGTCAGCGCTTGTCACCGAGAATGTGAAGAAGGCGAAACGCGTCGCCGATCTCTTCTGTGGCGTCGGCGTCTTCGCGCTCCGTCTCGCCGCCACATCGCAGGTCTTCGCTGCCGACAGCGACAAGGCTTCGATTGCCGCACTCGCCGAAGCGGTGCGCAACACATCCGGCCTCAAGCCGATCGAAGCGAAGACCCGTGATCTCTTTCGCGAGCCCCTGATGCCGCGCGAGCTGAAAGACTTTGACGCGGTCGTCTTCGATCCGCCGCGTGCCGGCGCCGAGGCGCAGGCGCGGCAACTGGCGAAATCAGCGGTCAAGACGGTAGTCGCCGTCTCCTGCGATCCGGCAAGCTTCGCCCGCGATGCGCGCATCCTGATCGAAGGCGGTTATCGCCTGACGCGGGTGACACCGGTCGATCAATTTGCCTTCACCGCCCATATCGAGACGGTTGCCGCATTCCAAAGATCTTCCGGCAGGACTTAGTCCTTGGCGCGCTCGACATAGGAGCCGTCTTCCGTCGCGATCACGACGCGGGTGCCGGTCGCGATATGGGGCGGCACTGCGGTGCGCACGCCATTCGACAGCATCGCCGGCTTGAACGAGGACGCCGCCGTCTGGTTCTTGATGACGGGCTCGGTATCGACGATTTCGAGCGTCACGCGCTGTGGCAGTTCGATGGTGATCGGTATGCCGTTGAACAGCGCGATCATGCATTCCATGTTTTCCTGGAGATAGGCAGCCCCGTCGCCGATAAGATCGGCTGGCAGGTGAATCTGATCGAAACTGTCCGGATTCATGAAGACGTACTCATTGCCGTCCTTGTAGAGATAGTTGAACGGCAGCGTCTCGACGAAGGCCCGTTCCATCTGGTCAGTCGTCTTGTAGCGGATCACGGTTTTGACGCCATCCGAGATGCGGCGCATGTCGATGGAGGTGGTGGGGGTGCCCTTGCCCGGATGAAAGCTTTCGGCTTTCAGCACGACATAGAGCTTGCCATCCTCATGTTCGATGACATTGCCTTTACGCACGGCGCTTGCGATGATCTTGGCCACGAAAACTCTCTATAAATAAATGCTTTTGATGAATTGGATTGGGCGGGTATTAGCAGCCGCCATGCCAGAAGCCAAGCCCTGCCGGAGTTCCCTGTTTTGACGCCCAATCCGCCCTGGTGGCGTCCTGATATCCACGCCGACCGCCGACCCTTCTTGATGGCCCGCGGGCGCATCGTAGCAGCGATCCGGGACTGGTTCGGGACGCAAGATTTCATCGAGGTCGATTGCGGGGCGCTGCAGGTCTCGCCTGGCAATGAGACCCATCTCCATGCCTTCACGACCTCCATCGTCAATCCGGACGGCTCGCACGAACCTCGCTACCTCCACACCTCGCCCGAATTCGCCTGCAAGAAGCTCCTGGCCGCCGGTGAGAAGCGCATTTTCAGCATGGTCCATTGCTTCCGCAACCGCGAACGCACTCCGCTCCATGCGCCGGAATTCACCATGCTCGAATGGTATCGCGCCGGCGAACCCTATGAGCGGATCATTGCTGATACAATCGAGATGCTGCGCATCACCACGCGCGCAACCGGGAACCTTCTTAACTGGCGCGGCAAGGTCGCGGATCCGCTGGTCGAGCCCGAGCAGTTGAGCGTAGCGGAGGCTTTTTCGCGTTATGCGGGGATAGACTTGCTGGCGACCCTGGCGCCGGGCGGCGCTGATCGCATGGCTCTCGCCGCTGAGGCCAGGGCACAAGGCGTTGCTTTCGCCGACGATGACTCATGGTCCGACATCTTCAGCCGTATCCTGGTCGAGCGGGTCGAACCCCATCTGGGGCAGGGCCGGCCCACTATCCTGTTCGAATATCCTGCCGTCGAGGCCGCCTTGGCGCGGGTGAGCCCGCGTGATCCGCGCATCGCCGAGCGTTTCGAACTCTATGCTTCGGGCGTCGAACTCGCCAATGGCTTTGGCGAATTGACCGATCCCATCGAGCAGCGCCGCCGCTTCGAGGCCGATATGGCGCTGAAGCAGAAGCTCTATGGCGAGCGCTATCCAATTGACGAGAGTTTTCTTGCAGCTTTGCAGCATATGCCGGAAGCTTCGGGCGTGGCGCTCGGTCTCGACCGCCTTGTCATGCTGGCAACGGGT
>Ga0070707_100006264_pt1 | contig 11070 bp, 12 predicted proteins | sample KBSK5502metaG_FD_65468 | JGI IMG/M metagenome (GOLD analysis project Ga0070707, IMG submission 65468) | Corn, switchgrass and miscanthus rhizosphere microbial communities from Kellogg Biological Station, Michigan, USA - KBS K5-50-2 metaG | ecosystem: Host-associated > Plants > Roots >... | reverse complement strand
CATGACGGCTTCGTTTACCGTATAGACCACGCGTTTACCGTCAGGAGAGACTCTCGGCGTGCCGACAGCCTTGAATTTCAAATGCATCTCCGGTTCCCATGTTTGTGCAACGGCAGTTGCGGCGAGAAGGACAACAAGACTTAGAGCTGTGGCAAGGGATCTCATGACAGTTCTCCTGGAGTTGGAATCGAACGAAGGTGCTGAACTTTTACTCGCGTGCGCAGTGAAAGTCAACAAACTTCTCGCGTGAATTGCTACGTTCGGTGTAATCTCCGAAATCTGTGGAGTTGATCCAAATTTCTGCAATTGAAGAGGCACGACGACGAATCGCAAATGCGGCGATTCGCACGCCGCTCGTGCGTCTGAATGGTCCAGACACGCAGGCCGAGATCTACTTAAAACTGGAGAATCTCCAACCAATTGGATCATTCAAGATTCGTGGCGCTGCAAATGCGATTGCGCGCCTGTCGCCAGAGCAACTCGAACGCGGTGTGGTGACGGCATCGGCCGGCAATATGGCCCAGGGTGTGGCGTGGTGTGCGCGCCGGCTTGGTATTCCCTGCACTGTGATCGCGCCCGCAACGGCGCCGGATGCGAAGGTCAATGCGATCGAGCGACTTGGTGGACGTGTGGTCAAGGTTTCGTTTGACGAATGGTGGCGAGCGTTTGAGCAGCGATCGTATCCCGGCGTTGAGGGAAGATTCATTCACGCGTTTGACGACCCGGATGTTATGGCCGGCAACGGCACGATCGCTCTCGAGATTCTCGAAGATCTTCCGGAAGTTGATGCGGTGATAATTCCGTGGGGCGGTGGCGGACTCACCTGCGGAATCGCAACAGCGCTTCGTTCGCTTCGTCCGAGTTGCAAAGTCTTCACGGCTGAAGTCTCGACGGGTGCACCGCTCGCAGCCTCGATGGCCGCCGGTGCTCCAACGACGATCGATTATCAACCTTCATGGGTTGACGGCATTGGCGCTCGCGCGGTCTTTCCGCAAATGTTCGAGCGAGCGCGCTCTTTGATCGATGGAACACTCGTCGCAGACCTCGACGCCGTCGCAGCCGCCCTACGCCTTCTGGCCCAACACAACCGCATCATCGCTGAAGGCGCCGGCGCCTGCCCGGTCGCCTGCGCCCTCTCCACCAACCTCCCCGGCAAAATCGTCTGCATCATCTCCGGCGGCAACATCGACGCGTTAAAGCTCGCGCAAATCCTAACCAGCTAAGAGGACTTAATCCTGTGGAACGTACTGTAGGGGCGGCCCTCCGTGGCCGCCCTTCGTCTGAAATTTGATTTCCGTGTTAGCGAATGTTAAGTATTCAGCTTCACTCTGGAAAGGTAACCTCACGATGCCTCACTTTGATCATCTTCCCTATCCTTCTCGGTACAACACGCTGCGCCTTCTCGGATACGATTACACCTCAACAAGAAAACTCTGTGCAGTCACGTTAGTCGCGTACTCTCGCCGACCTATCTTTGCCGACATGACACTTGCCAAGTTGATCCTGAAATCCTTATTGAGCCACGAGACGCTAGCACACATCGATCTACGAGCCTTTACTCTAATGCCGGATCATCTTCACTTCCTCGGCGGAGTTCGTAAGCCCGAATTTACTCTTCCGAATCTGATTGGCACATTTAAGAGTTTCACAACACAACTCTATTGGAAGCGCAGTCGCGAAATCATTGAGTCTGGAGAGATTAGTTTGCCATCGAAAGAGGTGAGCAAATCTCGCGTGGAAAACTACCGACAGTTGATGTCTTCGTTGCTCGATGGTCGTGTTACGTTGCGGCCAGAAGTTGTTGAATTAAGGGACTGGCCGACTGTTCAACCTGAGAGTTTTCTGAAGAAACAACTGTGGCAACCCAGATTCTTTGACCACGTCATACGAAATGATAAGGACCTTCGCGAGAATCTTAATTACATAGCGATGAATCCTGTAAAGGCAGGTTATGTTTCGCGGCCATGTTTTTATCCGTACACAGGGTTCTTGGATTGATATATTCAGATGCGGTCGTATTTAAACGAAGGGCGGCCACGGAGGGCCGCCCCTACAGTACGTTCCGAGGGGCAGTACGTTCCGAGGGGCAGTACGTTCCGAGGGCCAGTACGTTCCGAGGGCCAGTACGTTCCGAAGGCCTGTACATTCCGAGTGGAATTCAATACGTTCCAAGACGATTTACTTATTTTGCAACTGGTGAAGCAGGGCGGCGATGCCGGCGCCGAGGAAGAGGCCGTAGATGAGGCCCCAGAGGAGCATGCCGGGGCGGCCGCCGATGGAATTGTTGATTGCTGAACCGACGAAGTATCCGGCTGAGTTCGCGAGGAAGAGAAACAAAGACAGCTTTGGGATGAGACGCGCTGCGCCGAAGCCGAGTGCGAAGACTATAGTCATCAAAACAGAGCCGGCCAGTGAGCCGACCCATTCACCTGCCGCGCCGCGCAGCGTGAAGTACGCAACAACCCAACCTGCCGCATACGCAAAGAACGCAAGACCCCAAAGCAGATAAAACTTCGGCAATCGCCAACGACTGCCACCGACGAGCGATCCAAGCACTGCGCCGCCGAGTAGTATGAACGCGAGCGTCCAAACTACGTACGCGCCCAACACACCAAGCCGCGTGTACATCCAACGCTCGCCGAATGCGACGGTCGCGAACACAACCAAACTCACCAGACAAAAACCGACGCCGCCCCTCAACACCGCAGATGAAAGTTGATCAGTTCTTGTCACCTTGTAGCCTCACTTGGGAATATACGCCAGCAAATCCGCCGCGAGGTTCGGATCGATGTTCTGCAGAATGTGATACTGCTGCATCGCGCCAGTCGTGTTGCCGGTGCGCACGTACGCTAAACCCAGGGCATGATTCGCGAACCCGTTCCTTGGCTCAACTTGCAGCATCTTTTGTAGCGGCTCAATTGCCTCTTCTTACTGATCTTTCTTTATGTAAACAGAGGCCAGATTGTCGGTCTGCGGTTCCTGGGCCACACTCACCGAGACGAGTGCAAACAAACAGACGATCAGCACTTTGCAAGGTCTGAGCTTAACAAACATGAGGATCGTCCCCTTTTTTGTCTTTGTGCCTTTTGTGGCCCGTTTTTACTGGACCTTGAATGGCGGCACTGCGATCAAATCGCCGGTGTAGGTCTTTCGATATTGCGCCATTTCGTCGGCGAGTTTTGCGTCGAGCTTTCGCAGCCTGGCTAGTTCGACGTCAACCTTCTTACTATTCTCGGGCCGAATGTCGGCCAACTGAATGGATGCTTTGACGATTCCATACTGCGCACGCGCATCGTCAGGCTTCAGATCGAGAGCCTTTTTGAAATGCACGATTGCGCGCTCCTGCCGGAAATCAATTACCCACGATTCACCTTCCATCGTTGCAAATCCCAAATCAACAAGCGCAACTGGATCGTCCGGTTTCTGAGCGACGGCATCGGTCGCACGCTTCAAGTTCTCGGACCGCGTAAGCTCGACAACAAAGGTGGGTCGCATGTTGTCTTCGTCTGAAGTGCGACCTTCCCAAAGTTCACGAGCTTCAGCGAGGCGTTTTTGCTTCAGCAGTATGCGACCAAGATTGAAGCGCCCAGCCATGTGAAACGGATCCGCAGCGATGCTCTTTCGGTAACTCTCTGCAGCGTTCTTTACCTGTTCTTGCGACTCGAATATCTCTCCCATAGCTGCGTACACCTGGAAAAGCTGTGGGTTGATACTGACTGCCTTCTGATAGGCCTCGAGCGCTTTAGGCTGGTCCTTGTGCTCAAGCACTTTGCCAAGCATCCAGTAAGCATCGGCGTAATTGGGATCCAGCTCGATTGCCTTACGCACGCTTGGTAATGCGTCCTGATTCGCACCCCGACGATAGTCGTACTGAGCCTTGAGTAAATGGACTTCCTTGTCGGTTGGGTCAATCTTGATCGCTTTGGCAACCGAATCCGACGCCTCTTTCAGCTTGTCCTGAGCGGCGTAAACGTACCCGATGAGTACATAAGCGCGACGGTCTTTGGAATCGATAGCCAGCACCTTGGCACAGTTTGCGAGTGCTTTCTGGTATTGGCCCGCCTTATATTGAGCGAATGCGGTTTGCAATAGTTTCAGACCTTCGGACGAATCCTGCTGCTGGTTTTGCGCGAGGACGGGCGTAACCAAAATGGCAAAAACTACGGTAAATATGATTAAACGAAATCTTTTCATGTTCGAAGTGTACCAAACAGCGGCTCGTTTACGCGCTAACCTATAGGCTCTTTTATGACTTAACTCCGCCGGGCGGCTGAGCTACAATAGCCGCCGCTTCGCAGAGCCCAGTTGACTCCCCCGGATTGTTTTGGCGTTGTCATTCCCCGTGCGCAAAAAAATTGGCCGCTACGAAATCTGCTCCAAAATCGGGGCGGGTGGCATGGGCGAAGTTTACCTCGCTCAGGACACCAAACTCGATCGCAAAGTCGCTCTAAAAATATTACCGTCAGACATGGTCGACGACCAGACCGGTGATCGGGTGCGACGCTTTGTCCAGGAAGCAAAAGCGGCTTCCGCACTCAACCACCCAAACATTCTGACAATCTACGAAATCGACGAGATCGATTCCGAACAATTCATCGCCACCGAGTACATCGACGGCGAAACGCTGCGCGACCGCGTGAGAAAAGGTTCGATACCGGCGAGTGAAGTGCTCGACATCGGTATCCAGGTTGCCAGCGCCCTCTCCGCAACACACACCGTCGGCATCATTCATCGCGACATCAAGCCCGACAACATCATGTTGCGGCACGATGGCATCGTCAAGGTGCTCGACTTCGGTCTTGCCAAACTTACTAAAGAACGAGAGTCACCTGAAACCAACTCGTTTGCAACCACTCAGAATTTCTTTGACACGGCCGTTGGCGTCGTACTCGGCACCGCGCAATACATGTCGCCGGAGCAGGCTCGCGGGCTCGATGTCGATCCCCGCACAGACATTTGGAGCCTCGGTTGTGTGCTTTACGAAATGATCTCCAGTCGACAACCGTTCGCTGCTCCTACGACAGTCGACGTGATGTCGGGAATCCTGCATCGCGAACCCGATTCACTGTTGCCGCATCTTCCCGAAGGACCACGCGATCTCGATCGCGTCGTCTCGCGTGCTCTTCGCAAGGATCGCGAAGAACGCTACCAGACCATTAAGGATTTCCTCATCGATCTCAAAGATCTGAAACGAGAGATCGATAGTCATTCACATCGATTCTCGCGGACATCTGGCGGCTTTGCAGCCGAGGCTGTGCCGGAGAAGTCAGTTGCCGTTCTCTATTTCGAGAATATGAACTCCGAAAAAGAGAGCGACTACTTTTGCGCCGGCATCACTGAAGACATCATCACCGATCTCTCAAAGATCAAAGAGCTGAAAGTCGTCTCGCGCACCGACGTGCTTCCGTTTCGCAACAAGGAAGTGAACACGCGCCACGTTGGCGATGCCTTGCGCGTCAATTACATCCTCGAAGGCAGCGTCCGCACGGCCGGCAACAGGATTCGGATCACCGCGCAGCTCATCAGCGTCCGCGACGGCTATCACCTCTGGGCCGAACGTTTCGATCGCCAGGTCGAAGATATCTTTGACCTGCAAAATGAAGTGTCGCAAAAGATCGTTGACGCATTAAAAATCTCACTCACAGATTCCGAACGACAACTCCTGACACAGAAGCCAACTGACGATCTGCGTGCCTACGACTTCTACATGCGCGGCCGTGAGCTGCTGTACCGCAAAGGCCGAAGAAGCACCGAGAGCGCAATCACGATGTTCGAAAGCGCCATCGCGCTCGATACGGGTTTTGCGTCTGCCTATGCGGGACTCGCCGAAGCGTATTCCTCAATGTATGAGTGGTACGACGGCGCTACTTCATGGCTGAGCAAATCGATCGAGATGAATCAGAAAGCCCTCGCGCTGGAGTCGACGTGTCTGGACGCCAAATTCGGCATCGCGATGGTCTACTTCAATCAACGCCGGCTGGCAGAGTCGAAGCGCGCGCTCGAAGAGATACTCAAAGAGAACGCCGACTTCTATCCGGGTTATTTGCGACTCGGCATGATCGCTGAGCTTTCCGGAGATCTCGACGATGCACTAGCTTATTACCGTCGCGCCGCTGAACTGAAACCGTACGACGAAGACGCCTGGAAGTTCATGGCAGAGATTCAGAAGAGGCTAGGAAACGTCGTGGCGGCGGAAAAAGAAGCCTTAAAAGTAATCGAAATCACTTCGCGAAAGCTCGAAGAAAGCGTCGACGACGTCATCGTGATGAGCCGCCTTGCCGAAGCCTACGCACAGTTTGGCAGCATCGAAGAAGCAAACGCTACGTTGAAAAGGGTCCTGGAATTAGAGCCAAATGATGGCCTGGCTGTGTACAACTGCTCCCGCGCTTACGCGTTACTTAATGAGACGAAGGCTTCGTTGCTCCTCCTGCGCCGCGCCTTTGAAAGTGGATTCAGGGCTGTAGCGCACTGGGCCAGGACCGACAGCGCCTTCGAATCGATGCGTAACGACGCAGAATTTCGCAAGTTATTGGTCGAATTGCAGTGATATATAAGGAAACGGAGAACACTATGCCAAAGTATGTTATCGAGCGAGTCGTACCCGGGGCGGGCAAGCTGAGTCCCGCAGAATTGAAAACACTGTCGCAGCGATCCTGCGGCGTGCTGAATGAGCTTGGACCACAGATTCAGTGGGTGCAAAGCTACGTCACCGACAACAAGCTATACTGCATTTACATCGCGCCGAATGAAGAGATGGTCCACGAACACGCACGACGAGGCGGTTTCCCGGCCAATCACGTGTCGCAGGTCAAAACCGTTATCGATCCGACAACGTCCGAAGGCTAAGCAGCAAAATGGATCTCCGCGCTATCCAAAAGCCTCTGAAGGAAAAGTATCGTAGCGATCCGAACAGCTCTCGCATTACACTCAGAGCGCACAGCGATCAAACCGATACGCCAATCTCGTGTTCGGTCGAAGTAGGACAGAAAATATTTGCAGCCCAGGCACACAGCGGTGTTGGTGGTCCGGGAACCGCTGCGTGCTCGGGTGATCTCCTGCTTGGCGCACTCGCAGCCTGCGCTCAACTGACGTGTCAACTGGTTGCGACTGCGATGGGCATACCGTTCGAACACATCCGCGTTGAAGTCGAAGGTGAAATGGACCTGAGCGGCACTCTGGGAATTTCGAAGGAAGTACCGGTTGGATTCCAGGACATTCATGCTAAATTCGACATCAAAGCTCCGCAGGCAACCGCAGAACAGTTAGCAGCATTGAAGGAAAAGACAGAACAGTATTGCGTGGTAATGCAAACGCTCTTGAAGCCCCCACAGATTAAAACCAGCTGGTCTTAATCGCACTGGATGAAGGTCGACGTACAGTTGCCATCATTTGAACGGGCCGCCGAATGGTTGAACGGTCGCGTCACGACGCGGCAGACAAAGGGCCATCCGACACTCGTTCATTTCTGGTCCATCAGTTCCGAAGCAGCCAAGACTAATCTGGCCCAGGTTGCGCAGATTCGCGATCGGCGCAAGCGTGAAGGTGTGCGCGTGATTGCCGTGCATGTGCCGCAATCGGAAGCTGAGAAAGATTCGAAAGCTGTCCGTGACGCAGTCGCACGATTGAATCTCACCGAGCCGTGCGCACTCGATAACGATCAAAAGGTCAGCCAGGGACAGCAGGATTTACCGGCATACTTTCTCTTCGATCCTGAAGGCGAGGTTCGGGCTTCTGCGACCGGAGCAAACGGCCTCGACTCGATTGAGGACGATCTCGATCTACTGCTCGGCGAGCTGAGAACGAACAATCCTTTTTGCGTGCCGTGTGAGTTGTTCCTTAACAAAGAGGCGATGTTTTGCGCCGAGTGTGGTTCGCCGCTGACGCTGCCCGGCGCCAACACACATCCTTATTACGAAGATCATTTCAACTCCGCGCTTCCGACCATTCGACTGACGAATCCCGATCCGCTCATCGGACACAAGATCGACGGCCGATATGAACTCGTAGCGCGCCTGGGTGAGGGCGGCATGAGCGTCGTTTATCGCGCTCGTCGCGTTCACATCGGCGACGATGTCGCGGTAAAGATCCTGACCGACAAGTTCGTTACAGACGATGCCGCACTCGCGCGCTTTCGACGCGAAGCTCGTGCGGCTGCTATGCTGCGTCATCCAAACGTCATCACGATTCACGATTTCGGTGAGACTGATGACGCACACGCTCCGGCTTACATCGTGATGGAGTTTGTCAAAGGAACTCCGCTGCGCGAACTGTTACGAAGTGAAGATCACTTCTCCGTCGAACGTGGACTGCGATTGATGCGAGGGATTTGTGCCGGCGTTGGTTCCGCGCACCGTCAGGGCGTGGTCCATCGCGATCTGAAACCCGAGAATATTCTGGTAGTCGCGCCTGACGACGATTTTGAAGCCGAGAGTGTGAGAGTGGTTGACTTCGGCCTCGCGAAACTTCTGGCTGATGCGGGAGCGACGTCGTCTGGAGCAGTAGTGGGAACGCCTTTTTACATGTCGCCCGAGCAATGTTTGGGTGAGCCGCTCGATGCGCGATCCGATGTGTACAGTCTCGGGGCGATGTTTTACGAGATGCTTTCCGGACACCAGCCGTTTGGCGCGGAGACGGTGTCGGGTGTGATTAACAGGCACCTGTATGAGCCACCGGCGCCGTTTGCCGAGTCGCTTGGGATACCGAGAAGAGTGTCGCTCGGCATCATGCATGCCCTCGCGAAGGATCCGGACGACCGCCCACAAAATGCGACGGAGCTGGCGCGGCAAATGCAGTTAGTATAGTCCTCACTTGGATCGGGTCAGTACAGGGAGCGGTAGCGACCTGGTAAACCGTGGGAGTCAAACCGATCACTGACCAGGTCGCTACCGCTCCCTGTACTGACCCGATCCAAGCATGGTTTCATTTGATACGAGTATCGATCGCGATCCAGTTCGCCTCCCACGTCTTGCCGCCATCATCCGAAAACGACTGCTCAAACCGGTATGAATCATCCGTGATCTTCGTGATCACGAATCGCACGAGTATCGCTCGACCGTTGTATTGATCCTGGTTGTAAAACTCGCCGCGGCCATCTTTGAATTCGCCAATGCTCGGCGTCGTGAGCATCCCATCGCTGATATTCGCAAAGTTCAAACTCCACTGCCGCGCCTGCGGGTTGTACAAACGCAGACTCATTCCCTCGATACGTCCGGCTGGACCAGCAACCTTCAGCTCGACCAGGTTCGCACGACCATCCAGCACTGTTCGCACGACTGTCGTACCTTCATACTCGACCCACGTCGTCGAACCACTCAACGGCCGCTGCAAACGCTTCAACTGCGTTTTCCAGTTTCCGATCTCCCAATCGAAATCATGTTGTCCGTCGTGTTGAGCAAAAGCTTGAGCGGGGAGGAAGACGAGTAGCACGAGAAGAATGTATTTCATGACGGGCACAAACTTAGTCCGGCCATGAAATCCGGTCAAGACGTTACCTCGAGGTAACTTAGGCCCGGTGAGATACTCTTGCGATCACCGAAACGAGTTTATTCAACTCGATCGGCTTCGAAAGATGGACTTCGTAACCCGCATCGAGCGCTTTCGACTCGTCGATGGCGCCGGCGTAACCGGTGACGGCAATCGCGGGAATCCGTTCTCCGTCACCTTCGATCTCACGCAACTGTCGCATGAAGTCGTAGCCGTCCGTGCCTGGTAGTCCGATGTCGGAGACGACAACGTGTGGTTTCCAGTCTTTGATCATTTGCAGCGCCATTGCGGCAGAATCGCTCGCTTTCACTTCGGCGCCATAACGAGCGAGAGCCAGTGTGATCAACTCGCGCGTGTCCTGCTGATCGTCGACCGTTAGAACTCTCAATCCGCTGAGCAGCTCCGGATTCAAATCAGCATTCGTGTCGCCGTCGCCCTTTTTGTGCCGTCGCATCGCCAACAAATGCGCGCTGACTTCAGGCAGTTCTTCCGCCAAACCTTCCAGCTCAGACAACGACATCAGTGGCAAAATAACCGTAAATATCGCCCCCTTCCCTTTCCCGTCGCTGGCCGCGTGTACTTCGCCGCCATGCATCGTCACCAGACTGCTGACGATTGAGAGTCCAAGCCCGAGACCACCGTGCACACGCTTCGAAGATGTGTCTGCCTGTCTGAAGCGTTCGAACATGTGAGGCAAAAACTCCGCATCGATGCCTTCACCTGTGTCGCGCACCGTCAATTTCAAGTTTGTTCCGGCAGCCTTGAGCTCTACCTCGACACGACCATTACTCGGCGTGAACTTCACCGAGTTGGAAAGCAGGTTCCAAACCACTTGTTGCAGCCGGACGGCTTCGCCCATTACCAGGCCCACATTGCGCTCTATCGCGGTAAAGATTTGAACATTCTTAGTCTCTGCGGCGGGACGAACTGCGTCAATCGCACTTTCGATCACTCCGGAAAGCTCAACCGGTCTCGGATCCAGTTTCAACTTACCAGTAACAATGCGTGAAATGTCGAGGAGCTCGTCGATGATGGAGCGCTGAGCGGCAGCATTGCGCTCGATGACGTCGATGCCACGCTGGCGCTCTTGATCGTTGAGCTTGCCGCCTTTCAATAAGTGGGTCCAACCTACAATTGCGTTGAGCGGCGTGCGCAGTTCGTGCGACAGGATCGCGAGGAAATCGTCCTTGATGCGATTTGCTATCTCAGCACTCGTCCGCGCTGCCTTCTCGCTAGCCATCAACTCCCGCGCCGCCGCTTCAGCCTCGCGACGAATGCGTTGGAGGTTTAAATGCGCTTCGACACGGGCCAATAGCTCGCGCGCTGAAAAAGGTTTGACGAGATAATCGTCGGCGCCGGCTCCCATTCCTTTGACACGTGACTCTTCGCCGGCACGAGCCGACAACAAAATGACGGGAACAGTTGCCGTCCGTTCGTCTGCGCGCAATCCCTTCAGCAGACCGAAACCGTCGAGCTTCGGCATCATCACATCCGACAAAACCAGATCGAATTTCTCAAGGCGCGCCATGCCAAGAGCAGATTCGCCATCCGCGACTGCAACAACGTCATACTTCGGAGCCAGCAGTC
>Ga0070707_100006258_pt1 | contig 11075 bp, 8 predicted proteins | sample KBSK5502metaG_FD_65468 | JGI IMG/M metagenome (GOLD analysis project Ga0070707, IMG submission 65468) | Corn, switchgrass and miscanthus rhizosphere microbial communities from Kellogg Biological Station, Michigan, USA - KBS K5-50-2 metaG | ecosystem: Host-associated > Plants > Roots >... | reverse complement strand
ATCGCGCGCAACATCAGCCGGCTTCCGGCGGCGCCGCCGCGCGTGGCCACGGTGATCGAGGAATGCGTTGCCGCTATCGTCGAAGAAGTTTCGAGTTTGAAACATCTGGTCGACGAGTTCGTGCGCTTCGCGCGGCTGCCGGCGGTGTCGCGCGTTCCGAACAGCATGAAGGACCTCGTCGACAGGACCATGGCGCTCTACGAGGATCGGCTTGATGGCGTGAAAGTCGCCGTCGACGTTCCCGCCGAACTCCCACTGATCCTGATGGACCCGCTGCAAATGAAGCGCGTTCTCATCAATCTCCTCGATAATGCGCTCGAGGCGCTGGCCAGCGAGCCTGCTCAGGAGCTGACCATTCGATGCGAGCTCGCACGCGACGAAACCATGGCGCGGCTGACCATCGCCGACACCGGCCGCGGCATTGCTTCCGAAGACCGTGAACGTTTGTTCACGCCATATTTCTCGACACGCAAGAACGGTACAGGCCTCGGCCTCGCCATCTCGAGCCGCATTGTCGCCGACCACGGCGGCTACATTGGCGTGGAGCCGAACTCGCCGAAAGGCACACGATTCATCCTTGAACTACCTGTATGCCAAGAATCCTCATTGTCGATGACGAGCCCGGCATCCGGCAGTCGCTGAAGGGCGTCTTCGAAGACGAAGGCTTTCCTACCGAAGCGGTCTCTTCCGGCGAGGACTGCCTGAAGAAAATCGAACAGGACGCGTACGATCTCGTGCTGCTCGATATCTGGCTTCCCGGCATCGATGGTCTCGAAACGCTGCGCCGGCTGCGGGAGAAATCGCCCCACACGCACGTCATCATGATTTCCGGTCACGCAACGATTGCAACCGCTGTGAGCGCAACGAAACTCGGCGCATACGACTTCATCGAAAAGCCGTTGTCGCTCGAGCACACGCTGCTCACCGCCCGTAATGCCCTGTCGCACCGGCGGCTGGAGCAGGCGAACGACGTGCTTCGGCATCAACTGGAAGAGCGATTCAATATCGTCGGCGAAAGCGTTCCCACAAAAGCACTTCGCAAGCAGATCGCCCTCGTCGCTCCGACCAACAGCCGCATCCTTATATATGGTGAAAGCGGAACCGGAAAAGAGCTGGTCAGCCGCAACATCCATTTCATGAGCAATCGCGTGACGTCGCCCTTTGTGGAAGTCAATTGCGCGGCCATTCCCGAAGAACTCATCGAGAGCGAGTTATTCGGTCACACGAAGGGCTCATTTACAGGCGCCAGCGAAGCCAAGAAAGGAAAATTCGAACTGGCGGACGGCGGAACGCTGTTTCTGGACGAGATCGGCGACATGTCGCTCAAGACGCAGGCCAAGGTGCTGCGCGCTCTCGAGGAACAAAGTTTCCAGCCGATCGGTGCGCCGACCGGCGTGCGTGTGGATGTCCGTGTCATCACGGCGACGAACAAGAATCTGCAAAGCGAAATCGCGGCGGGGCGCTTTCGCGAGGACTTGTTTTATCGGCTGAACGTCATTCCCTTCTTTGTTCCGCCGCTGCGCGAACGCCGCGAGGACATCCCGATCCTCGCCCGCTACTTCATGCGCGTGTTCTCGGCCGAACATGGACGGGGACCGAAAGACTTCTCCTCGGACGCTCTCGACATGCTGGTGGATTACTCCTGGCCCGGCAATGTCCGTGAGCTTCGAAACGAAATCGAGAGGCTCGTCATCATGGCGCAGGAAGAGGTGATCCGGACTTCGGATCTCTCGCTTCCAAACGGCAACCATGGAAAAAGCGCCTCGACGCTTCATGAAGCGCGCGCGCAGTACGAGCGCGAGTTCATCCTGTCGAAGTTGCGAGAGAATGACTGGAACATTTCGCAAACCGCGCGGCTGCTCGGGCTGGAGCGCAGCTACCTCTATCGAAAGATGAAAGCTTATGGCATCGAGAAGTAGGTCGTTCTGGTGGGTGTCTTCGTGTCTTTGTGTTTTCGTGTTTCTATTCCAGTCCTCCGCTCAGACATCATCTTCTTATGTGCTCCGTCCCGCTCGCGTCTTCGACGGCGAATCTTCTCACGATGGCTGGATCGTCGTGGTAAGCGGCGACAGGATAGCCGGCGCCGGCCCTGCTTCTGCCGTAACCATTCCCCCCGACGCGCGCTCCGTCGATCTTCCCAACCTGACACTCATGCCCGGCCTCATCGACGCGCACTCGCACGTTCTCCTTCATCCCTACAGCGAAACACTCTGGGCCGACCAGGTCGCTCACGAAGCCCTCGCACTGCGCGTCGCCCGCGCAACGAATCATCTTCGCAATACGCTCCTGGCGGGATTTACGACCATCCGCGACCTCGGCACTGAAGGCGCCGGCTACGCCGATGTCGGATTGAAGCAGGCCGTCGAGCAAGGCATCATCCCCGGCCCGCGCATGCTCGTCGTCACACGCGCGATCGTTGCAACCGGCAGTTATGCTCCGAAAGGCTACGCGCCGGAGTGGCGGGTTCCGCAAGGCGCTGAGGAAGCCGATGGTGTGGACAGCCTGATTCGCGTCGTCCGCGATCAGATTGGAAAGGGCGCGGACTGGATCAAGGTCTATGCCGACTACAGCTGGGGGCCGACTGGCGACGCGCAGCCGACGTTTTCTCTGGATGAATTAAAGCTTGCGGTTGAAACCGCGAAGTCGAGCGGCCGTGCCGTTGCCGCTCACGCATCGACTCCGGAAGGAATGCGCCGGGCTGCCCTCGCAGGCGTCGAGACGATCGAGCACGGCGACGGCGGCACACCTGAAGTATTCCGCCTGATGAAAGAGCACAACGTCGCCCTGTGCCCGACGCTGACGACGTCGATCACCATCGCGCGCGATCTTACGCGCAAGCGCGCCAGCTTCAAAGCCGCACTCGATGCCGGCGTTACCATCGCGAGCGGCAGCGACGTCGGCGTCTTCACGCATGGTGACAACGGCCGCGAACTCGAGGCCCTCGTCGATTTCGGCGTGTCTCCGATCAACGCGTTGCGCTCCGCAACATCGATCGACGCGCGCGTCCTCCACATGGAAAACCGCATCGGTCGCGTGAAAGACGGCCTCCTCGCCGATCTCATCGCCATCGACGGCGATCCCACGCGCGACATTTCCGCAGTCCGCCGTGTCCGCTTTGTGATGAAAGCGGGCACGATCTTCCGAAACGACCGATAGTCCTTGTTGCTTTTCCGTTTTCTGACTTATCCCAATCCAAGCTAAGGCCTGCAGTTGTACTGGCTGGTGGCATGTAACAGATGAATCGATACCAGCGGTTTTCTGTAGGGGCGGTCTGTGACCGCCCACATGTCACAATTGCGGGATTGTCGGCGGTCATAGAAGAGTGAACGAATGTGGAATCGAGCGTATTCCCCTCCTTGCATCACCGCAAGGAGGGGTGGCTGCGCGGTCAATAAAGAAGTCGCGAAGCTACCTTGTTCCGCGCAGACGGGGTGGTTTTCCTTTTTGTTCCCAATCGGAAAACCACCCCGGCCTCGCGATCAGCGGACGCTTCGCGAAATCTTTTTAGTCGCTCGGCCACCCCTCCTTGCGGTGATGCAAGGAGGGGAATATGCTCCCCCGTAATTCATTCAAACCTTCATAGACCGCCGCTACAGGTGAAGAACTGGTATCAATCTTTCCGTTACAGGCCACTAGCCGATGCCGATCGAGGCGAAGCGTCATGACTTGCGGCGCCCGGCGATGCGCTGCTCGGCGGAAGCCCAGCCGGCATCGATGGCACAGCCGGGCTCGTCGATGTCAATCAGCAGAGGTGCGTGATCCGAGGGTAGCGGCTTGCCTTTGCGGGCTTCGCGATCGATCTCGGCCCAGAGGACGCGGGGCTTCAATGCTTCATTGACCAGCAGGTGGTCGATACGCATGCCAAAGTTTTTGTGGAAATTTCCTGCCCGATAGTCCCACCACGTATACCGGCCAGGCTCCGGGTGGCGCAGGCGGTAGGCGTCGACAAATCCCAGCCGGCAAAGACGAGCGAACGCCTCCCTCTCACGATCCGAGACGTGCGTTCCTCCGTGGCAGGCCTGGACGTCCCACACATCGATATCTTCGGGGGCCACGTTCATGTCGCCCCCGATGACAGCCGGTGCACTCTGGTCGACGGCGCTTTCGAGCCATCGCGCGAGCCGATCGAACCACGCGAGCTTGGCCTCGTAAAACGACGAGCCAACGATCCGGCCGTTCGGCGCATAGACGCACACGACGCGCACGCCACCGCTGACCGCGGAAATCATTCGCGCCTCAGCGAACGGCTCGTCGTCACCGACGTCAGACGTTCGCGCGGGGCGCAGCGGTTCCCCGAAGTTCGTGACTACTCCGTCAATGCCGCACCGGCTCGCGATGGCGACGCCATTCCATCGCCCTTCGCCATGATGCGCCAGCTCGTAGCCCGCCTTGCGGAACTCCTCGACTGGCGCATCGGTATCGGTCAGCTTCGTCTCCTGCATCAGGAGAACGTCCGGCTGCGCCCGATCGAGCCACCATGTGACTTTCTCGAGGCGCGCCTTCAGCGAATTAACATTCCAGGTGGCAATACGCATGCCACCCGATTGTATCTGAATGGGTAATTCTTCGTCGGACGCACAATTACCGAATTAGCTCAAACATCTTTGGAAGGCTAATTCGGTAATTGTGCGTCCGACGAAGAATTACCCGAATTGCTAGAACCGCATCTTCGCGCTGAACATCATCTCGCGAGAGTCTGTCAGAAGCGGTGCGGTATTCAAACCGAACGTCGGGCTGCTCATGCGAGCATCCGGCGGACGGAAATTGTTGTGGTTCCACATATTCACGAAGTCCGTGCGCAACTGGAGATGCCAGTTCTCCCGGATCTGAACCTTCCTGCTCAGTGAGAAGTTCCAGTTCTGGAATGACGGTCCACGGAACGTGTTGCGTCCGAAGTTGCCGCCACTCGGCATGGAGTTCGCCAGAATCAGATTGTTCTTCATCGGAGCGACGACGATTCCCGTTCCATCGAGCGGCGTCGAGAATGTGCGCAGATCGCCCGTCACCGGATCGCTCATGAATATGCCGTTCGGGTTGTAATTCGGCCGGCCCGGGAACGAGCTGGTCAAAAGAGTTCCGACGGTATCGACTCCAGTCGTGATCGTGAAGACCTGACCGGACTGGTACTCGGTCGCACCCGCAGCCTGCCATCCGGCAAAGACATGGCGCAGCGCAGCAGGGCCCGACTTGAACCAGGGAATCTCATACGTGTAGTGAACCGCGAAGCGATGCGGACGATCGAATACCGAACGGCTCCACTCGTTGCGCAGATTGAAGAAATCCTGCGCCTGCTGTGAGCTCCACGGCGAGATGTCCGTATCGGTGTACGCTTCGTCGTTGTCGCTGAACGTCGCGCTCCACGTGTAGTTGGCGCCGACGAGAAGTCCATGCGACATACGCTTGTCGAACTTCACGTAGCCCGCCTCATACGAAGCTTTCGCGCTCGTTTCCAGCAGGCTTCTCGAACCCCACGACGGATTCAGCCGCTGAACGCCGGCGCGGTTCGCCAGGCCGGTCGCAAAGACGACATCCGCTTGCGCGGCCGTCAGGATGCCGGGATTGGCCTGTCGCGGCCGGAGGTTGTGATACGAACGGTTGCCCGTGTATCCCAGCTCGAGAACGTAGTTCCGTCCCAGCTCACGCTGAATCGATAGATTCCAGAAATTCACTGTCGGATTCTGAACCTGCTCCGGCGTGTTGGTAAACGAAGCCAGCGGATTCAACGGCGGAACCGTCGCCACCTTCGGAGCCAGCGCCGGAAATTGGTTTGCGATCGCAGCGCCCGTTGTTGTCTGAGTCACCACGCGAGGATAGTTGCTCGCGGCACTGGCGACGATGTTGTAGAACAGAACGTCATAGGACATTCCGAATCCACCGCGAATCGACGTCTTCGCCGTCGGGCTGTAGGCAAAGCCGAATCGAGGCGCCCAGTTATTCGTGTCGGGCTGCGCCGGGCCGGGTACTCCAACGGCTCTCACCGCCGGATCGGTCGCCCCAAAGAAGCCCGCCGGGATGGTGGAATACTCGTAACGCATCCCGAGGTTAAACGTGAGATTCGGTGTCGCTTTGAAATCGTCCTGGAAGAAGTACGAGTGATGCCACTGATTCACATTGAACGTCGATTCATTCACTGCCTGAACCAGCGTCGAAGGCGTGCTGAACAGGAATTGCGGAAGTCCTGCGAACGTCCACGTACCTTTCGAGTTTGAACCGAATCGGCCGTAGAGCATGTTTCGCCGGACATCTCCGCCGAACTTGAACGAATTGCGTCCGGAGATCCAGGTCGCAACATCCTGGAATTCGTATAACTGCTCGACGCGGCCTTGAGGAAAAGTGCTCGAGCCACCAATGGTAAAGAATCCCGTAATGTTGGTCGTCGCCGTTTTCGGATCGTGCTCCGGAAAATCGAGGTGCGACCGAACATAGGCCACGCGCGCTTCATTCAACAGATGCGCGTTCACGACGTGCGTTTCGCTGATCGCATGATTCTGCCGCAGGAGGCTTTCATCCGCCGAGAAGCGGTCGCCGAAACCGAGATTGCTCGTCAGATTGGACTGGTTGCGTTTGTCCAGGTGATAGCGATACGTCACGTTATCTTTGTCCGAGAAGCGGTGATCCAACCGTCCGGCGTTGTACCAGAAGTTCGAAGGACTCGCCACCGGCATGAGAACCGTACCGATCTGAACCGGCACCGTAATTCGCGAACCATCCGCGTAAGTGGTCACGATGTTCAGGTTCTGCAGGTTGTCGTAGTTCTTTACCCGCGATTGAATGCTCGGCAGAAAACTTAACGCCGAAAGTGCGGCCTGCCGGCTTTCCGGCGTCTGGTCCGTACCCAGCGGCACCGAAGACAATGCAGCGTAGCCGGCTGGAGTAGGAATAGTGACTGCGGTCGAGTTGTTCGTATTCTCCGCTTCTCTCCGCCGATTGGCTTCCAGAAGAGCAAAGAAGAACGTCCGATCCTTAACGATCGCGCCGCCCACGCTGCCGCCGAACTGGTTGTGTACGAACCTGGGCGTTTCCGTGAGTCCCGCGCGTTTGTTCGTCAGACTCAGTGGCTCCATCCAGCTGCCGCGATAGTAATCCCAGAGGTCACCATGAAGTTTGTTGGAACCACTCCTGGTGATTGCGGAAATCTGCGCGCCGCTGGTGCGTCCGAACTCCGCGGAGTAGGCGCTCGTCTGGACCTGGACTTCCTGCACGGCTTCCGGAATCACGGCGGCCATGCTGAGAGTCACGCTGAGATCGTTGTTGTCGACGCCATCGATCGTGAAATTGTTATTGCGAGCGCGCTGCCCGTTGGCGGCGAACTCGTTGGATCCCGGTGCGCGCGTCACTGTCGGGGCCAGGAGGGCCAGCCTCGTGATGTCGCGGGCGCCGTTATAAACCTGGAACGGCAGGTCCTGAACGACACGCTGAGAAAACGTCCGCTCGACGGTAGCCGTTGTTTTTTCCAGCTCCACGCCAGGTGTGTCCGCTACCGATACTTCGGCGGTAACGGCTCCAACAACCATCTTCTGGTTGATGACCACTTCCTGGGCTGTCGTTACCGTGATGTTGTCGATCCTTTGTGTTTTAAAGCCCACCAGTTGAAATTCGACTGAATAGTCGCCGGGCTCGACAGCCGCAAAACGATAGAAACCGGTTTCATTCGTCACGCCTCCGCGTGATGTGTTCGTCGCCTTCCGTGTAATGGTCACTTGAACGCCGGGAATGACCGCATTGGTCTCGTCCGTCACCGTGCCGGAGATAAAGCCCCGCACCAGCTGCGCTTCCGCAACGTGCATCATTCCGACCAGCACAACGGGAATAAAGCCAATCACCTTCAATAATCGATGAATTTTACGCATTCGCGTTCTTCTCCTCCTGAGTCCAGAGATGTCTTATCGACAGGCTGGGGTTAGACCTTTAGGCGGGGAGAAAGAACCTCAGGCGTAATGACGCTCACGTTTAATATAACGTGATGCTGACTGTCGAGCGATTGCGTGTGCACGCGATCTCGCAATCTCTTTTCCCTCCGACGACATTGAAAGTGGCGGTCCGGCGCCTTGGATTTGTTCAGGCCGATCCGATTCGATCGCCGGCACGCGCACAGGACCTAATACTGCGTCACAGAGTCAAAGCGTATCGCGCCGGTGACCTGGAGCGGCGCTATGCTTCGCTGGATATCGAAGAAGATGTCCTATACGCGTACGGTTTTGTTCATCGAGCAATCTGGCAACTCCTGCATCCACGAAATATCGGAGACATGTCAAAACTCGAGACAAAAGTTCTCGATGTGGTTCGCAAATTCGGCGTGATGCATCCCCGAGAACTTGAATCGCATTTTGGAAATACGCGTGTCATTAACGCATGGGGCGGTTACTCCAAAGCGACGACGCATGCATTGGAGCATCTGCACTATCGCGGCCTTCTCCGAATCGCGCGCCGCGAAAAAGGAATCCGGATTTATGAAGCCGCCCCACGATCTCCAGAAGAGATGTCGCCGGCCGAACGTTTGCGGAAATTGGTGATGGTGTTCGCAACCATCCTCGCGCCGGTACCGGAAACGAGTCTTCTCGGAAACCTCGCCCGATATCGAGCTCTTGGCAATGCACGAGCAATCCTGCGTGATCTCCTGAGTTGCGGCGAGATGGAGAAACAAATCATTGATGGGATTGTGTACCTGTGGCCGCACGTCAGAATCAATCACGAAGCTCCGCGAAGTGTGCGATTCCTGGCGCCTTTCGATCCAGTGGTGTGGGATCGACGGCGATTCGAGCATCTTTGGGGTTGGCGTTATCGCTTCGAGGCTTACACTCCTGTTGCGAAGCGCCTTCGTGGGTACTACGCGATGCCGCTGCTCTGGCGCGACCGGGTTATTGGCTGGGCGAACGCGCGTGTCGAAGGAAAACGATTGAATGTCGAGGTCGGCTTCGTCGAGGAGCGCCCACACGATTCAGACTTTCGTGGGGCACTGGACGAAGAGCTCCACCGCCTGGAAGCGTTCCTGGATCTGGATTAGCGCAGCCGCTATTTAATGGATTCGACCTTGATCGTCTTGGTCTTGGCGTCGAGGGTGCCGGTGACGGTTACCTTTTTTCCTGCGAACTTTTCCGGCGTTTTCTGGTCGCTCAGGTCGTACACATTCTTGCCGTCATATAGAACATACAGGGCGCCATGGGCGGCGACACACGCGACTGTGCACTCGCCGTCGGTCGATCCCATGCGCATGCGCGAATGATCACCGGTCGGACACATACTATCTGTGATCGTACCGGTGAACGTCTGCTTGCCCTGCGCTGCGGCCAGAGTTGCAGTGATGAGAAGAGCAAAGATGAGAGGCTTCATATATGTTGTTGTGGCGGCGGGCTTCAATTGAGGCTGCGCGCTACCGCGCTTGCGCTTCGCGTGCCGCCGCCACTAAAAGAGTTTCTAGCTGCCGGGAGTCATCAAGTGTGCTTCGGACGAACCCGCGTCCATGATCCACACGCCTCCCCCTCTGGGATTATCGGGGAATCCGAGTGTCTGCGTCGTGGCTCCGGGCACGGCAATCGTCGTATGCATTCGAGCTGATGCCTGATCGGCGCCGCTCATGTGGATCCAGAGCGATCCGAATTCGGGCTTGACCCACTTTCCATCTTTCTCGAGCTTTTCGAATGCAGCCCGCAGGTCCTTCTTGTCGGTGGCGGCTTCGATTTTCAGGTTCTGTGCAACTCGGTCCAGGTTCGCAATGCTCGTGCACTCGACTGCGAATGGCTGCTGGCCGGGCTGTCCTGACCGGTCGTAGCAAACCAGCTTATTCGTTCCCTTCTTCAGCGTTTCGTACGTGAAGTCGGGCTTCCACTTGATAACCGTGGCGTCAGCTTTCAACTGGCGCGGGGCAGGAAGCAGCGCCTTGTCGATTTCCGCCTGCGATTGCGCGAATGCGGCGGCTGAAAGCGCCAGCACGATAAGAACGACCAGTACCATACGTCTCATTGTTTGACCTCCGTTTGTTCGCCTATCTTGGCGATCCGATGCAGTAGAGTATACGCGATGAATACAAATTCTTTGACCTCAATACTCCCTCGCGAGATGACCACGCTCGCCTGCCAGCCTCTGTTTATATTCCAGATCGAGGTCAAGCCGCCCAGCGTGATCGGCGCGACTCCCGGCTACGACAGACGCATCGGCGAAATCGCCGGCGGCCGTTTCGAAGGCGAACGCCTGCGCGGCAAGATTCTTTCGGGCGGAAGCGACTGGCAGTCATTGCGCGGCGACGGCGCTATTACTATCAACGTACGCCTCGTGATGGAGACCGACGACGGCGCTCTCATCGGCATGACATACCTCGGGATGCGTCACGGACCAAAGGAAGTGCTGGACCGCATCGCGCGTGGCGAGAGCGTCAGCCCTTCCGAATACTACATGCGCGTCACGCCGTATTATGAGACGGCATCCGAAAAATACGGCTGGCTCAACCGCATCGTTTCCGTTGCGTATGGTCACCGCATGGCCGGTGGCGCGATCTATCAGGTCTTCGAGATCCTCTAACTCGAAGGTCCATAGATCAGCACTCGAAACGTTCCCGGCTTAGCGACAGGCTGTCCGTTCGGCTGCGCCGGCGGACCGAAATCCGACGTGTCCACGTAGAGATTACGTGTCTTCGGATCGAGGGCCATCGTCTTGGCTCCGAATTCGGTCTTCACCGTTTCGACGACGCTGATTTTATCGGCCGAGTCTTCATGAAATACGTGAATCGTGCCTTCCCTTGTCGCAGCTGCAATCATGCCGTTCTCGGGATCGAAGATATTGGCATCCACGCGATCGCCGATCGGAAACGGCTGGCCGATCACTTTCCCGGTATCCGCGTTCATCACAACGAGCATTTTGGGACCGCGGCCTCCGATGAATAATCGCCGCTTTTGCCGGTCCATCGCGATGGAGACGGGTTGTCCCGCGGGCGCGACAGGCCAGCGTGATTTGATCTTGAGCGTGTTCGAATCGATGGCGATGACTTCGTTCGTGTCTTCGAGATTGTTGAAGATCGTTCCCTTCCCGTCGGCCACGGCCTGTTCGGGAGCGCCGCCAAGAGGAATTGTCGAGATGACGGT
>Ga0070707_100006256_pt1 | contig 11076 bp, 16 predicted proteins | sample KBSK5502metaG_FD_65468 | JGI IMG/M metagenome (GOLD analysis project Ga0070707, IMG submission 65468) | Corn, switchgrass and miscanthus rhizosphere microbial communities from Kellogg Biological Station, Michigan, USA - KBS K5-50-2 metaG | ecosystem: Host-associated > Plants > Roots >... | reverse complement strand
CGGGTGTCGGCCACAATCCCATGAGGACACCGCTGCCTCCAGCGTGGCATTCCACCGGCGAGATGATCACAGGTCACGCACTCGCCCCTTGTACCAATTCATCCATGATCTCGCTAAACCAGGGTCGCAATGTGAGACCAACCATGTGGAGCATGTCACGCACAGGGAGAGAGAACGCCACGCGAAGCGCTTGGACGGGTGTTGTGCTGTCCTTCACCACAGATGGTGCCGCCTACCCCCAGGCCTTTGCCCACACTTTTCCAGCTTGGCTCAGACATTCGGAAGCCTCGCCCGCGCGCGCCAGTCAATAGCCTTCCGTTAAGTAAATGCTCATACCTGACCTTGAATCGCGCTTCCAAGCAGTTGCCGTTCCGCGTTCAACCAGTCCTCAAGGCCCGGCTTTCTTGCCGTCCCCGTTCCTCATACAGTTCGTAGGCGCGTTGCGCAACGCGGCCTTGATGAGCCTCAGCACGCCGTGCGGCCTGTTCAGCGGGGCCTGTATTCTCACTGCCAGGGCCGGCGAGAGACGTGGCGCGTGGCATTGCCGGCGTGGCGCGACTGACAGTGGTTTCCTTGCTCATCGTTTTCCTCTTCACGCTGCCGTGTTCATAGTAGTTGACTCAGCGAGAGTCTCTGTCGTCCGTCGAGACCACTGTGGTTGAAAATCGACGGACGTAGAGCTCGTGTGTCTTGTGAGTAAAACCTTAGGCCTGTCCTTCAGCGTGAGATCGTCCTTCACAAACTTCACGCCGGGGACCTGCCAGGCAATCCAAGACGCTTGGGCACTGGTCATGAAATCCCGAACCTCGCCGGTCAGCGAGACCACTCCCGCATTGGTCTGAGCATGAATACCGGCTTTTTTCGGATAGGCGTCTTTCGCGATCCGCTCATTGACCCGTGTCGTAATCGCAGCATCCTTGTCATCGATCGTCGAGCCCGAACCGGTCGCTGCGACCGCGGTAATCAGCCTTGCAGCCGCAGGGTCGCCACCGACCCAGCCCGTCGCCGCGGCTTGCAACGACTGCGCTGGGACGGTGAGCACGAACAGTAGCGCGAACAACTCAGTCCGCACGCTTCGCCTGACCATAGTGAGCAAGACGCGCAACACCGTTGGAATGGATCGTGTCATCGCTGTCATGGTTTAAGCAGAGTGGAATGCACGTCATCGATGCGCGCGGCGCCTGAACGGTCGCTCGGGGCCGTATCGGTGGCTTCAGCGCCCTGCAAAGGCTTCTCGCAACGGGACCTGCCCAGCACTCGACACGCGCACAATCCGAGCGCGCACATGATGAGACAGGGAACGACACTTAAGACGATGGACGTAAGGCCGAGTGCCACCAACCAATGTCATCGGAACACGATGCCCGCAACGGCGAGGACAGTCAGCACTAGGACCCATCCCCACCGACTCAACATTACGTTGCGAACCCTATCCATGACTTCACGGCACCGTCATGAATATTTTCGAGGTGCTGCCATCCGTGGCGATCTCATAGATCGCGACCGGCTTGAATCGGATCCCAGGCATGCCAGGCAGCTTAGCTGGCATTTCAGGAATGGAAATGCCGACAATCTTCGGTCGCTCCGCCAGGAGCTTGCGGATCGCATCAACCGGTACGTGGCCTATTACGACATAGCCATCGATGAATGAGGTATGACAGCCTTCCAGAGCGTCTGGCACGCCGGCCTTTTGGTTGATCGAGTGCAGATCGGGTACCGGTTTGACCTCCACCTTGAAACCCTGCTCCTCGAGATATTTCGCATGGGCCTCGCAGCAGGTGCATTGCAGATTCTTGTAGAGCGTGACATTCGTCGGCGCGGCGAAAGCCTGGGTGGACAGGAGCGCCGCAAGCAGCGCCGCCAGCAGCGCGGTGCTGCGTCGAAACTTGAGCATTGTGGTGCGCATGTCGATCCTCCTTGTATGATGTGGTAACTCGTCAGCTGACACGGATCACAGCCATCATGCCGCTCTCCTGGTGATCGTTCACATGACAATGTAGCATCCAGTCGGCCGGATTGTCTGCGACAAAGGCGATGTCCTCAGTTTCATTGGGCTCCACCAACAAAGTGTCATGCCAGGTGCGTCGGACCAGTATACCATTGCGCGTGAACACGCGAAAACTAAACCCGTGCAGATACATCGGATACCACCACGAGGTGTTGTTCTTAAGTGTGCGGACACAGGTACGCCCGCGCGCCACGGTCAAGATCGGCTTCATGCCCTGCGCACTCTGTGCGCGGTCGGCGACGTCCCGCGTAATGGCCTAAGAAGTCCCGCCGCCCAGCATGCCCATCATCGGACCGGGCGGACTCATCATGCTGCCCTCGAGCATCAGCGCATGACGGTCCGGGTCCTTAGATCAGATTCTGGAACTGGATTCGCCGGCAGCCGAATGGATGCATCAAGAGGCTTGTCCCGCAACCGCGGTGCAGTCTGATAGGCAAGTCGTACCAGCGTGTATGTGAAATCCTCGCCATAGAAGCTGTCCGTGACCGCATAGCTGCGACCGGGTTCTCCGCTCATGTCAATGATGAGGTCGGCTCGCATCGCCGGACCGAGCAGCAGCCGCCCATTCTCCGGATCGAAAGGCTCGACTACCGGCTGGCCATCGAGCGCGATGATCCGTACGCGATGCTGCTCAAAGCGCAGCGCTATAATCCGAGCCAGCGCCGTGTTGCTAAGGCGCAACCGTCCCCGCTCCCCGGCGCGCACGGCGATCCGGCCGGCCATGGCCGCTTCCATCGCGTTGCCGAACTCTGCGGCGAGTTGCCCTTCGGCGTTGAGCCTCCCATCGCTCAATACCCACAGTAGCTCCCGATCGACCTGGATGGGTTCGCGATCCTCGATGATTAGCGCACCCGCCAGGCCATGCCCCAGTTTCTGCATACTGTCGGCGCGCGGGTGATACCAATAGATGCCCGCATCCGGCGGCGTAAAGTCATAAGTGAAACTCGCACCGGGAGGCATCGCGGCTTGCGTGAGATCGGGTACGCCTTCCATCGCGTTGCGCAGCCGAACGCCATGCCAATGCTCGGTCGTGGGCTCCGACAGCCGGTTTTCGACCACGGCTCGAGATGGCTCGCCCTGAGGCAGGCGCAGGACCGGTCCGGGAACGGTCCCGCTGTAAGCCCACACCGCGGTCGCGGGATGTCCGGTACCAAGCAGGAGTGCGCGGACAGCGCTGGGATCAAACTGACCGCGCGCGAGGTGGAAGACGCGCCGGCGACGGAGGCGATCGGGGAGCACAGCCGCGTGAATACAGCCGCTGCGCCGGCGCGCAGAGACTGTCTGCGATCCAGCTTGAGGATTGGGCTGCTTGGCATTGATCATGTCCTCCGTGGCCGTGATCCAGGCGGCCGACCCATCAGGCCGGCAGCCGCTCACTCACTTCACGCCCGTGATCACATAGACGCCGCTCTCGTCATTGGCAATCTTGAACTGCACCTTCTTGTCAATGAACAGCTTGCGCTGCAGCGCCTTGCCCCTGACCTCGAAGCCCATAGTCATCGGCGGCCACGACAGGCTCGGGATGGCTTCGTGCGAAATCACCACCACCCCGGTGTTCCGTTGAATTGCTTGACCACGCCCACGGCGTCATAGGTCTTCGCTGGCGCAGGCTTAGCGGCGTTGGTCGCCGGGACAATGGCCGGCTTATCCGCGGCCTGCGCGCCGTTGCCGAACGCCAGTACCAACGTGGTGGATGTCAACATAGCGGGAATCGTCTTCGTCAGAGTGGCTCTGTACGGTTATCAGACAAAGTTGAGCGAAGATCCCCTCGGCGCCGGATCATGAGATAGACAACGGGCACCACGAACATCGAGAGCAGTGGAGCGGTGATCATGCCACCCGCCATCGACACAGCAATGCGTTGCATGACCTCCGAGCCCGTGCCCCACATGACCGGCAGCAGGCCAGCGATGATCACAGCGACGGTCATGGCGATCGGGCGCGCTCGCAGTGCCGCGCCCTCGACGATCGCCTGCGTGAGGTCGCGTTCAAGTGTTTGTTTGTGCGGCTGGCCCATCGATCTGACCAAAGGCGGAGCGGAACGTCGTCGAGTAACGAAAGCTAGCCTGACCTTGAGCAGATGTCAAGGATCGGATAAATGATTTTGTCGTCACGCTCGGACGAGTGCGGACTTGTTCATGAGCGTCGCGACGAGACACGTGAGACGCGCGAGGGTTCGAGGTCCGAAGTTCCAGATTTTCAGAGCTTCGAACCCCGAACTTCGGATCGCGCCTTTCTCTCATATCTCGTGCTTCCCGCGTTACGGTCTGCGGCCGCCGGCCGACCTTTTCATTTTCCTGCTAATGTTCCAATTCATATCGCACAGCGTCCAGGAGATGCGGGATGCTAAAGGGCTTCTGGAAGGTCTGCCGTGCCCCGAGGAGTTTCGCGACATCCAAGACATTCTTTTCCTCTCCGGCGCCTGAAATCGCAATCACCTTGGCGTAGAGGAATTCACGCGTCAGTTCCAGGAGCATGTCCAGCCCATTCAGTTCGGGCATGACAATGTCTGTGATGACCAAATTCGTCGGCCTCTGGCGGTACAGCTCAAGTCCCTCACGACCGTTGGCAGCCTCCGTGACTTCATACCCTACCGCCTCAAGAGCGGAGCGGAGGAGTACGCGGATGATTTCCTCGTCATCGATGATCAGAATCGTCGCCATGGAAAAACACTCCTGTTATTCTCTATGAGAGCGGAATTCCTGAGCCCGGTATGGGGGCTCCCCAGCACGCAGGGCGAGAGGATCAAGTATTCCCGGTGATGGTAATGAAGAAATCCTGATCGCGGAGCAGAACGTCACGCTAGCCGACTCCCCGCCTGGAGAACAGCGAACCCGGTGAGGGATGCGCATGCCTAGCACCGAGAACCGACGTCATTGATTCAGGGCTCCTCATCCTCTTCGATGTCGTCGATTGACTGTTTAAGGGCCGCGACAAAGGCCTCCGGCTGAGCCAAGGCGCTCTCCGTCAGTTGGAATTCAGAGCCCAGCCCACCGGCCTTGTCGACAATGATCAACCGATAGCCCTGTTTCACAGACACGCCCCTGTATGTAGTAGTGATCCAATATGCCACGAAGCTAACACAATGAAAAGCAGAGTTCGACAAATGGTAAATTGAGGATAAATGGCGACGGATGAATAGCTGATGGTGTCAGCAAGAGCAGCGAAGAGGAAGTGAACGAGGAGCCAGACCTTCCACCTGGCGAGACTCCGAAAAGCGGAACAACCGTGCCTTCAGCCTACTCCCCGCCCGGAGGACTGGAGGACGGCGGCCTGTTGATCTCCCGTGCTCGCGCAACGCGCGGCCTGAGAAGGATGGGATGGGCAGCATGGTCGTCCTCCTGCTCGCGGAACGCGCACGCTCCGAAGATGCTCGTTCGACGCGCACACTCGAAGATCGACCAGGTTGCCCTGTGAAGAGCGAAGCAATCAAGCTCGGAAGGGATGGGAAAGGGGCAGCCAGGTGCCCTTCTTGCGCGCAGTAAAGAGCAGCCTCGGCCACTCCTCTAAGGAGAGATAGAGTGAATTGAAAGGCGCTCGTCAGACAGGGCCTAATTCATCTTGAGAGTTGCTTTTTTAAATTAACGTGTAGCGTCCTCATCTCAGCTCCGCCAACGAAATTATGTGCCTTCCCCACCAGAGACAGTTTCCCTCCGCCAAACATCCAGTTTTCCTTACATCCCATCTTGCCAAATTCCACGGCATAGACAAGAGCAGCTCTGACGGGCACTTTGTTCTCCTGGTCGGAAGTAGGCTTAGTTTCCTGCGTTTCGAGAGGGAACTTCTTGTTCTCGACCTGGCCGCCTTGTTCGCAAGCATACTGGACGTTGCCGCTCATGGTGACATCTTTCACGCCGCTGTTGAGATCTTCAACGGCCAGCGTCACCACGTATTGCTCGTCGGACGGTACGTCAATAGACTGGCCGTCTTTCATGATCTCTCTTCTCTCCTTCGTCAGCATGTTGTACGTCTGCCAGGCCATGGTTGGGGGAGAGGTATCAGAACCTGGAATCGGGACCCTCGGAATCGGCTGAGGACAGCCGATCAAGGAAAGACCCAAGACGACAATGGATCCAGGAACTCCGAACCGAGCCAAATACGAATGACATACCTTACCGTCCATCGTCACACCCTCCTTGCAAAGTCCGCGGTGTTCGCAGCATGACCAAGTGCCGGCCACCCGTTCCCGAGAGCGCCAAGCGCTTCGCCGAAAGGTAGTCCGTCTCCGGGTAGGTGTCAATGACGGGGATGTGGACCAACAGCCAAGATGGTCCTTGGCTCCTGAAGTGCGTTCGCGGGATTGCTCAGATTTCTCAAGTAAATAAGGGCGGGGGCTCTCTCGCTGGCCACAGTTGGACCAGCATGAGTGGCACTCCAAGAGGAGAGAAACGAGCACGCTTGGAAGGATGGGCGAGAATAGCCAGGCCATTCTTCTTGCCCGCTCGTACCCTCTCCTCATAAGAGGGGGACCCGGCTGAATCCAGAATTGCGGGCGTCGAACGACACAGCCGCACCGTGGGGGTTCCGCGAGCACCTGGATCAGCCGGGTCGCCCTTGTCCAATTTTACTTTCCGTCCCCTTCCAGAGCCGGACGATATTATCCTTGTGCTTGATCCAGATCAGCGTGCTGACGACCAGAGAAAAGATAAAAAATTCCTGCCTCTGTTCGTTCACGATCGCCACGACCGGAAAGCACCCGAAGGCTGCCAGCGCGCCACCGGATGAATAGCGCCAGATCGCTACAGCCCCAAGCCAGATCAACAACAAGAGGAGTCCGATAGAGGGAGACAGACCCAGCACCGCTCCCACGGCCGTCGCCACGCCCTTCCCTCCTTTGAAACCCAGAAACGGCGAGAACAAGTGCCCGAGGATCGGCGAGAGCGCAACGACCATGATGAAGGATTCAACGGTGAGCCATTGCATCGCAGCCCAGCCCAGCACCCACCCCTTGCCCATGTCGCCAAGAAGCGTGAGGACGCCCGCTTTCGTGCCGGACACGCGCAGTACGTTGGTGAAGCCGACGTTTTTGCTCCCGACCGTTCGTGGATCGGGCAGGCCCATCGCCTTCGACACCACGATGCCGAAGGGAATGGCCCCCAGCAGATAGCCGGCAACCACGAGCACTGCGACCAGCCCTTGATGATCCATGGAGAATTGCCTGAGGAGTCAGACCCAATGCGCTACAGGATGCTCAAACTAGCAGGATGATGAACAGTCCGCCATCGGCCATGGACGGTGATGCGTGAAGTGCGAGACAGGTGGGATGAGCGAGATGGGCCAAGCGAGGTGGGAACCCAATCTCTCCACGTCGCGCTTTCTCGCGCGGTTTCCCGCATCCTGTCAAAGTCCCTTGGCCACGACTTGCTTCCAAAAGCTCCACACGTATTGACCGCCTGAGACATAGCCGAGCACCAGCGACAGATAGAGCGTGACGATACCGGCGAGATGCAGATTGCCGAAATCAGCCAAGAACGTGCCCTCGAGGATCAACAGCACGATCGCCACAACCTGCAGCGCCATCTTGTACTTGCCCGTTGTCTCAGCCGCGATCACCATGCCTTCACCTGCGGCAATGGCACGAACACCCGTGACCGCGACTTCGCGCGCGATGATCAAGATCGCGACCAGTGCACTCACACGATCGACGTTGACCAGGAGAATCAAGGCGGAGAGGACCAACAACTTATCGGCAATGGGATCGAGCAGTTTCCCGAGTGTGGTCACTTGGCCGTTTCGGCGGGCCAGATAGCCATCCAACAAATCGGTGACCGCTGCGACGACAAAGACGAGGGCCGCGCTGAGAGATCGGTTCGGGGTCGGTGAGGCAAACAGTATCACGAAGACAGGGATCAAGAGGATGCGTGTGAGGGTAATGAAATTCGGCAGGTTGAGCGATTCCTGCCCGACCAATTTCCATGCCGCCAGTACGCGATTCATCGGTGACCTATTCCGTTAGACAATTCCATGTTTGAGCAAGTCATGCAGATGCACGACCCCGACGATTCGCTTGGCGTTGTCCGCGACAACGAGCGTGGTGATGGCATAGCGCTCCATCATTTCAACCGCCTTGGCTGCCAGCTCATCCGATCCGATCAACTTGGGGTGGCGCGAGGCCAAGGACCTAGCGGTGACCTTGGAGAAATCCCCGCCCTGTTGGACAAAGCGCCGCAGGTCGCCGTCGGTAATCACCCCCAGGAGTGTGCCGGCTCGATCGACCACCGTAGTCATGCCGAGTTTTTTGGCCGACATTTCCAGAAGGGCTACCGAGGCTGAGACAGTCTCCTGCACCTGAGGCAACTCCTCCCCGACATGCATAACGTCCCGCACTTTTACCAGCAAACGACGGCCGAGCGTCCCACCTGGATGGAATTGCGCAAAATCCTGCTCCTTGAATCCACGCTTCTCGAGCAAGGCGACGGCCAAGGCGTCGCCCATTGCGAGCGTCGCGGTCGTGCTCGCCGTCGGCGCTAGTCCCATGGGGCAGGCCTCTTCTGCGACTGACACATCCAACGCAACGGCGCTATTCTTGGCCAGAGCTGAACCCATTCGGCCAACGATTGCCACAACAGGAATGGCCATGCGATCCATGAAGGGCAAGAGCTGCAAAATTTCCTGCGTCTCTCCGCTATTCGAAATCGCAATGAGGACATCGCGGCGCGCCAACATGCCGAGGTCGCCGTGGAGCCCTTCGGCGGGATGGAGAAAGAACGACGGTGTCCCGGTACTCGCCATCGTGGCGGCGATCTTCTGCCCGATCAACCCGGACTTGCCCATACCCGATACCACGACTTTGCCGTTGCAGTGATAGAGCAGGTCCACGGCCTCCGAGAACCCACCATCGAGACGTTGAACAAGAGCCTGGACAGCACGCGCTTCGATATCCAGCACACGCCGACCTACATCGAGGCTCGTTCCGCCCTCCGGCAACGCCGCCCGAGCGCCCTTCGGCTTGGCTACTTTCGAGGTTGTGACGCGTCGCATATCCGCATGACCCGTTCTAGCAAAGCTTGTAATTGATGGAGCGGCACCATATTGGGTCCGTCCGATAAGGCCTCATCGGGATTGGGATGGACCTCCATGAAGAAGCCATCAACTCCGGCGCCGGCTGCTGCGCAGGCCAGGGGCTCGACGAATTCACGCTGGCCGCTGGATTTGGTTCCCCCGCCGCCCGGCAACTGCACACTATGGGTGGCGTCGAAAACCACCGGGTAGCCGAAGCTCCGAAGGACAGGGAAGGACCGCATATCGACGACGAGATTGTTGTAGCCGAACGACGATCCTCTTTCTGTCAGGATGATCCGCCTGTTTCCGGTCTCCTCCAATTTTTTCACCGCGTTGCCCATTTCTTGCGGGGAAAGGAACTGGCCCTTCTTCACGTTCACAACTTTGCCGGTCTTCGCCGCGGCAATGAGCAAGTCGGTCTGCCGGCAAAGAAACGCGGGAATCTGGAGCACGTCCACAATCTTCCCTGCCTCGGTCGCCTGCTCTTCCGTATGGACGTCCGTTAAGACAGGAAGGCCTAGCTGATCCTTGACCTGCTTCAGCACCGCCAGGCCTTTTTCGAGACCCGGTCCACGATACGACGTGTTGGAGGTCCGGTTCGCTTTATCGAAGGACGATTTGAAGATATAGGACATGCCCAGAGACTTGGCGATCGCAGCGATGCGCGCCGCCGTCTCCAGTACGAGCTGTTCGCTTTCGATGACACAAGGCCCGGCGATTAGAAACTGCCGATGGCCTGTGCCGACTTTGAAATTTCCTATCTCGACTTCCTGCGCCATAGGTTTCAAATCTATCTGTTTTCGTTGCGAGGCTCAAACTGACTTTCCAACAAGGCCGCAGGCGAGTCGAAACCGGAGGCGTACCCTCTGGGGTACGTTGAGGATTTCGACGACCCGAGAACGCCGTTGGAAGGCAGTTTCAGCCTCGCAAACTAGTGGCCGCATTTGCGGCGCAACCCCGCTCCCACAAAGCCGCTAAACAACGGATGTGGACGGTGGGGCCGAGAATTATATTCCGGATGGAACTGCGTCGCCAGAAACCAGGGATGGTCGCGTAACTCAACGATCTCGACAAGTCGGCCATCCGGCGAAAGCCCGCTCAGCACGAATCCCTTGGCGAGCAATTGCTCTCGGTACGCGTTGTTGAATTCGTACCGATGCCGATGGCGCTCACGCACTTCGCTTACCCCGTACATCTTTTGGGCCAGGGTTCCCTCCCCGAGCGTACAGACATAGGACCCGAGCCGCATCGTCCCGCCCTTGTTGCTGACGGAATGCTGATCCGACATCAAATGAATGACGGGATGGGGGGAGGCCTCGTCAAATTCGGCGCTGTTTGCGCCGGCCAGCCCGGCGACGTTCCGCGCAAACTCGATCGTCGCGCACTGCATGCCCAAACACAAGCCGAGAAACGGAATCTGGTGTTCCCGTGCGTATCGAATCGCGGCGATTTTGCCTTCGATCCCGCGCGCGCCGAACCCGCCGGGAACCAAGATGCCATCCACCTCGCGCAGGATACGCTCGGTCCCTTGCCGTTCAATCTCCTCCGATTCGATCCACTGGATGTTTACCCGCGTTTCATGGTCGATCCCGCCATGGACAAGCGATTCCGCGAGACTCTTGTAACATTCCCTCAAACCCGCGTACTTGCCGACTAGGGCGACTGAGACTTCATGCTTGGGATACTTGATCTTCTGGACCATCGCATCCCATTCGCGCAGGTTCGGCGGACCAGTCTCGAGTTGGAGCAAGCGCACGATCAGCTCGTCCAGCCCTTCCTTCCGGAACACGATCGGCACTTCATAAATCGTATCGACGTCCTTGGCCGTGATCACCGCGTCTTTCTCGACGTTACAGAACATCGCGATCTTGCTCTTGAGTTCTGGAGGCAGATACCGATCGGTCCGGCAGAGAAGGATATGCGGCTGAATTCCAATCTCCCGGAGCTTATTGACAGAGTGCTGCGTCGGTTTGGTCTTCAGCTCACCGGCTGTGCCGATGTAAGGCACCAGCGTAAGGTGGACATAGAGCACGTTCTCGCGGCCTACGTCGTACGGCATCTGGCGA
>Ga0070707_100006254_pt1 | contig 11077 bp, 7 predicted proteins | sample KBSK5502metaG_FD_65468 | JGI IMG/M metagenome (GOLD analysis project Ga0070707, IMG submission 65468) | Corn, switchgrass and miscanthus rhizosphere microbial communities from Kellogg Biological Station, Michigan, USA - KBS K5-50-2 metaG | ecosystem: Host-associated > Plants > Roots >... | reverse complement strand
TCGTTCCGAACAAGCCAATCCAGTACGTCATCAATACCCACCACCACTTCGACCACTCCGGCCGTTTGCGTACTTACGTCGCAAACGGCGCGACTGTCGTCACTCACCAGTCAAACCGTCAATTTTACGAGCAGGTGCTTTTCTATCCCGCGCCGCGGACGCTGCAGCCAGACTTGCTTTCGACACGATATCGCTGGTTCAGCGGGAATCGAGTTCCCTCGATTGAAACTGTTAACCAGAAATATGTCATCAGCGACGGCTTACGAACGATGGATATCTACCCGATGCAGGGTCTGGCGCACAACTCGAACATGTTGATTACCTACCTGCCCGCGGAAAAGATCTTGATCAGTGCCGACCTGTACGGCCCCCCGGCAGCCGGCGCGCCCTTGCCGGCAGCAAATGCGAACATGGTCAGCCTTCGCCAAAACATTCAGCGTTTGAAATTGGACGTCGCTCAGCACGTGCCGATACATGGCACGCCGGGCCCTCACGATCAGTTCCTGAGGATCGTGGGTACCGAGAGCCGTTAGTACGGGCACGTATATGTGGAACCACAAAGAGACCATATGCCAATGGGCCATTGCCCAATTCCCAGTTCCCATATGGGAGATGGGAACTGGGAAATGGCCCATTGGGATATGGTCTCTTTGTGGTTCCTTGTCATACGTTACGGTAATTACGAAACGCAGTACTAAGCCATCGTTCCGGTAGCGCGAACGCCGTCCGCATTTCATTCCGACGCGCGAGATAAAACGCAGAGCCAGCGCCCCGCGGTTGAATGTCTTTTCGGGTCTTTTTAGAAGGTGTCGTATGCCACTGGTGTAATTCTGGATAACCAACTAACAGGAAGTTGAGTCATTTCCCGACTGGAAGCGCGTTGGTTGAAACCATAAAGGAAGTCACTATGAAGATGCGCTCTCTCGGTATCGTCGCGACGCTGATTTTCCTGGTTGGACTCCAGGCAGAGACGATTCAACAAGGCAATCAATCACCTGCGGCAGCTCCTGGGCGATGATGCCGACCGGCCCCGGTTCATCGAGACACTGCCGAAACGCGGATACCGTTTCGTGGCCGGTGTCGCCCAATCAACGGCGCGACGAGAAATCCGGGACGAGGCGCGAGAATCCTATCTCAAGGCCCGATATTTTTGGAACAAGCGCACGCCTGACGATCTGAGGCGAAGCATCGAGTACTTCCGCCGGGCCATCGAAAAAGATCCGGAGTACGCTCTCGCGTGGACCGGATTGGCGGATACGTACACTATGCTTGGCATCTTTGGCCTGGAGCCGCCCAGCGAGGTGATGATTCCTGCAAAGGCCGCAGCCGAGCGGGCCTTGACGCTCGACGAATCGCTCAGCGCGGCGCATACCGTGCTTGCAGAAGTTCAGAAACTCTACGAGTGGAACTGGACCGAGGCGGAGCGCTCGTATCTGCGCGCCATCGAGCTGGACCAGAACTACGCCGTGGCACATCACTGGTATGCCCAGCTGCCGTCCATACTTGGCCGTCACGATGAGGCGCAGAGGCGAATCGAGCTGGCGCGGCGGTGCGACCCCGTGTCGCCGACGATCGCTGCCTTCTTTTCATATGTAGCGCTCGAGGCACGCCGGGTGGAGGCCGCAGTCGCCGCGGCCCGCGACGCGCTCGAACTCGACCGGAACGCGCCGATCACGCATTTTCTGTTAGGCCGTGCTTACGCGATCGCCGGTGATATGACTGAGGCGATCGCCACACTCCAGACGGCTGTGCGGCTCGCCAGCTGGTCCCCCCACATCGAAGCATGTCTCGGCTATGCGTACGCGCGAGCCGGCGATCGTCCACGCGCGGAGCAGATCCTCGCTCGATTGCGAACACGCGCCCTTACAGCCTATGTGTCGCCGATTGATCTCGCGCAGGTTCATTTGGAGCTTCACGATCGCGACGCGGCCATCGCGCTGTTAGAGGAGGCATATCGTACCCGCGCTGTGCGAACGGTCATCATTGGCGATCGGTTCTTTTCGGAGCTCGTATCCGATGCGCGGTATCGGGATCTACTGGCCTCGCTGCGGTTGCCGCTCCCCAAATGATGGCTGCGAGGGAATGACGCTGAGCCCGTAAGTGGTGATGCCGAAAAGAGGACTCGAACCTCCACGCCCTTGCGGGCACTAGAACCTGAATCTAGCGCGTCTGCCAATTCCGCCATTTCGGCTAAAGACTTCAAATCTATGTTCTTCGAGAATTGAAGTCAATAGACTGGAAGTATGAGGGTCAGGAGGTCGGGGGGAAGGAAATCGCGGAGGAAGGAGGAACCGGACTTTAATAAAGAGGATCTGGTCCGGTACATTCAGAAGTCGGCGGACCGTGGAACCAACCTGCAGCGCATTCTGGAAGACTTCGATGCGACGCCGGGGGCGCGCAAGCAAATCAAAGACATCCTCAATCAGCTCGTCAAGGAAGGAAAGCTCGCCAGGCATCGCGGGAACCGCTACGAGGCGGCGGCGCGAAATCTGAGCGAAGGCACGATCCTGGTGCATCGCGACGGGTACGGCTTCGTCATCCCGAAAGAAAAAATTCGCGGCATCGAGAGCGACATCTATATACCGGCCGCCTTGATGGGCTCCGCGATGAACGGCGACAAGGTCAAAGTCGAAGTCACGCTTCGCAAGCCGGGTGGCAGAGCCGAAGGCCGCGTCGTGAGCGTGGAGAAGCGGGCGCGCGACACCGTTGTTGGGCAGCTCCGCTGGGATGGACAGGTGTTCTTTGTCGCGCCGGCCGATGCGAAGTTGCCCGAAAAAATCCTGATCACGAACGACGTGGCCGAGCACAAGGACAAGATCGTCGAAGTGGAGATCACACGGTTTCCGAGCGAAAACCGATGGCCGGCGGGAAAGGTCGTTTCGGTTATCGGATTCATCGACGATCCGAATGTCGAAACGAATGTCATCATCCGGAAATTCGGCCTGCCGACGGCGTTTCCCACAGAGGTCGAAGAAGAAGCGGCAGCGCTGCCTCACGCCCTCACCGAAAAGGATTTCATCGGCCGCGACGACTTTCGAAAGCGAAACACGATCACCATCGATCCGAAGACCGCCCGGGATTTCGACGACGCGGTCGATGTCGAGGTGCTGCCGGATGGAACGTTTCAGCTGGGAGTCCACATTGCCGACGTTTCGCATTTCGTTGTCGGCGATTCCGCGATGGATGCGGAGGCTCGATATCGAGGCACGTCGGTTTACTTTCCGGATCGCGTCATCCCGATGCTGCCCGAAAGAGTATCGAATCATCTCTGCTCATTGAATCCGGGAGTGGACCGCCTGGCCATGAGCGTGATGATGCACCTTTCGCACGACGGCGCAGTGAAGGATTACTCCTTTCACAAAAGCGTCATTCATTCCAAAGAACGGATGACGTATGAAGACGTGCAGTCAATCCTGAATGGAAACGTCGCGATGGCGGACCGATACAGCCACGTCGTGGAGCAAATTCGCACGGTCGCCAGGCTGGCAGAGATCATTCGACGCCGTCGACAGCAGCGCGGCGCCATCGATTTCGATTTGCCCGAACCAATGCTGACGTACGACGAACGAGGCGAGGTGTCGGGCATCACGAAATCGGTGCGGTTGTTTTCACATCGTATTGTCGAAGAATTCATGATCCTCGCGAATGAAGTCGTGGCGCGGCATCTGGAAGAGAACGACACTCCGAGTTTGTATCGGGTCCACGAAGAACCCGATCCGATGAAGGTCCAGGAATTCGTCGAGATCGTCCGGGGATTCGGCCTGCAGTTTGAACCGCGCAAGGCGGAGCCGGCTGAATTTCAGAAATTCATTTCATCGATCGAAGGAAGGCCGGAAGAACGGATGCTGTCATACCTCATGCTGCGTTCGTTCAAACAGGCGCGATATTCCGAAGAGAATATCGGGCATTTCGGGCTAGCCTCCGACGCGTACACCCACTTCACTTCGCCGATACGGCGGTATCCCGACCTTGTGGTCCATCGAATCCTCAAAGCGTCGATGGCGAGAAGAACCGAGCCGGCCGTTCCGCACGCACAACTCGAGGCCATCGCCAACGAATCGAGCGAGCGCGAGCGGCTCGCGGATCAGGCGGAGCGCGAGCTGTTCGACTGGAAAAAGATGCTTCTCATGGAGCAGCATCTCGGCGAAACATTCGACGCGATCATCATCGGCGTCTGGCGCGATGGCTTCTCGGTGGAATTAATCGATTACTTCATTGAGGGATACGTGGCTGTAAACGAAATCCCGGATGATTATTACCAGCTCGATTCCAATCTGCATGCGCTCGTCGGCCGGCACACTCATCAACGGTTCCGGCTCGGCGACCGAATTAAAGTTCAGGTCGCCCGCGTCGACAAGCTTCTGCGGCGAGCTCATTTCGTTCCTGTCGCTCCGGGCCATGTGTTGGCGCGCAAACGGAGTTCACGCTAAAATGTGATGTTTGCGCCGGAGTAGCTCAGGTGGTTAGAGCGAAGGTCTCATAATCCTTAGGTCGGCGGTTCGAGTCCGCCCTCCGGCATCTGATTTCGCAGAAGAACGCCATCTCCTGCGAAAAAACGCCACGATCTCGCAAACGGATGCGACCGTCCTCGAGCACACGCCAACTTCGCCGGACTTGAATTCTAAGAGTAGCGCTTTCAGTCAGATCGGAATTTTTCGGCGCCTGCCCTCTTTGACCTGCCGCCAATCTGCTCTAGACTTCGGGCTATTAAGTTTCCGTCCGTGGATGCCGATAACGCTTACATGGGGTGGCGAATGTCGATCCGGGTACTGGTGATTTTGTTCCTGAGTGCGTCTTCGCTTGCCGCGCAGGTTTCACACGGAGGATTTCAGATCTCTGCAAGGATTGCGAGAGGCGGTTCGCTGGCGCTCGCAGCTGGGGATCCGGAACTCGTCCAAGGCTCCGCCATCCCAGGTTTAAAGCAGGTTCAGGTTCGACTCCGGCCATCGTCCGGCAATCGCATCGTCACAGTTCCGCTAATCGCGCGCTCCAACGCGCCTTACCGTCTCGCGGTCAAATCGGACGCGCCGCTGCGCATTTCGGTGACGTCGGTAACTCCAAACGGTGGAAACGCCCATCTGGTGGCTGATGCCACGAATGTCCGGGCAGTCCCGATTGAACTGGTCGAGGCGCTCGAGGAAGTCACCGTCGTTCAGGGCCCAAGAATTTCCAGCGGCGGCAATGACCTGACCGTCGACAACGCGATTCGGCTGGCTATGGAAGTCGAGTTTCCTCAAACCGTCTCCGAAGCGAACCTGATCGTCACGATGACATTCCCCGAAAATTGAAAATTAAGGTTGTTCCTCCGGCGGCGACTTCTCGATGACGGGTCTGGGCGGAATCACCAGTTGAAACTGAACACGGTCTGATGCCTTTCCCGGCTTCACTTCGATGCGCATCACTTCCGGTTTGGATACGTAAGACTGCGGTACCGTTTCCGGGTCCACGCGCAAGTCATAGCTGCCCGGTGGAAGATCGCTCAGTAGAAAATTGCCGTTGAACTCCGAGAATGTGTCGCGATCCCCACTGGCGATGATTCGGATATCTGCAGCGGGATGGTCGGTATAAGACACCCGGCCTGTGATTCTTCCGGCTTTCACTACTCTGAAATTCACAATGTTTTCGTTGTACGGAATGACAGCAGTCGTACGTTCCGGCAGGTCGGCGAACACCAGCTCTGCAGGAACGCCGTCGAGAGCCGCGCGTAACTTGTGTGCGTTCGTGGAAACATTCTCGAAGCGGAAGAGTCCCTGCGCATCCGTCCGCGCAACTTTCTCATCGTCCAACCAGACGGAAACGTCGCGCACCGGCGCATCGATTTTGCTGTCGAATGCGCCGTTGAAATCCGAATCCAGATACACGCGGCCGCTCAGCCGTGCGCCGACCACCGCGACTGCCCGCGATGCCGCGTCGGACCTGAATTCGCGGCCGCGATTCATATGGCCGCCCAGTTCGACTTGCAGCATCTTCGATTTCCCGTCGCGCACGAAGGTGAGAACGAAGCTGTGGCCGCCGGGCAGCGGCACTCGCGTCGCAAGGGATGAGGCGAAGCCTGGCTTTTGTTTCTGGTCAATGGATTGAGTGGATTGAATAGACCGATCGATTGCCGCGCGAAGGAAGGCATCGCGTGAGGCGAATTGCAGGCTCCAGTCGATTCCGTATCGATTGGAGTGTCCGAGCTGCATCTGGTCATGGAAACCGAAGCGGCCATAACGTCCGCGATCGCTCAGGATGATCAGGTTCACATCGCGAACGAGGTCGTTGCCCAGGCGAAGTCTGGAGTAGTACGTGTAGATCGAATAGCTCTTCATGTTCGGAACAGAAACGGAGTACTGCTCGAGGACGAATCGTCCGAGAGTGGAACCATCATCGGATTGTGCCGACCTGAATGCGCTCCACTGCAGCGCCTGAACTCCCGGTAGCGAGCCGTTCGCGCCGTAACTGGTGTTCCGGGAACGCCGTCCGGTTTGAAGAAAAGAACGGTCGCTCATGCTGCCGCTGAAGTTCAGCGATTGAAACGGGCGAAGAATCACGGAAGCGGATTTATTAAGCTGGCCGGTAAAACGGGATTCATCGCGAACCGTAAGAAAGTTTTTTCCGTACTGATCCAGCTGGCCCGCGATAGTGATGTACTTCGCCGGATTGAAAGTATTCGTCGCCGTCAGACCCCAGGCTGGACGCCAACCCTGGGAAGGGGCACTCGAGAAGCGTCCAATCGAACTTTGTATTTTGAATTGATCGGCCTTGTTGCCGATTCTGTAAGCCGCGCCGACGGCTGTGCCGCGGCGATCAGGGCCCTGAAAATAATTTCCGGCCAGAATGAACTCCTTATCTTTGGCGGCGCGCCGGATGCTGAAGCCGCTGAGGGTCGAGTCGTATTTCAGAACACCGACCGGGCCGACAGAAGCAAAACTCGTGCTGACCGCGCGGCCCGCAAAAAAGTGCGTGAACAAGCCTTTCGATTGCGATTGAAGGCCGGCTCCGCGAACGGTATCGGTGAACGCGTCGATGCCCGAGTAGGTGGAGTGATCGCCGATGACGAGAGAGCGGTCTGCGGAGAGATCGGCTCTCATCCAGCCCTGCGTGACACGCGGCTGCGAATATCCCGGCGCCTGACTTAGAGTCAGGTCTTCGGTTGTGGGAATGCTTCCGGCCAGAATCCGGCTTCGAACGGTTGCAAATTGCCCATGGTCTGCGCCGTTCATTGCGAATCCGTAGTTGTAGTCGACGGTTCCGACATTGAGCGGGGATCCGCCGAGACTGTGCGGGCGCGATTGCGAGGCATCGCGTGATTGGATGACAAGAAGATTTCGTTCGCTGTCCTCATACACGTCCACACCGAGCAGTGCGACGAGGCCGTTCAATGGAAAAAGCAGGTCGTCGGTCACGGAAATGATCTGAACCTGTTCGTACGCTTTCACGCGTCCGATCAGAACGGCCTGAGTTCGAATTTCTCCGGATCGATTGTCGTACGTGACGGTGGTACCGTCGGCACGCCGCACCGACAATTGTTGCGGCTGACCGCTGATGCGCAGCTCCGCGCCCACAGCCTGAGCGATGGGCACGAGCGGAAGGAACCAGTCGTTCGCGATGCGCGTCACGGGACGGACTGTGACAATCGGATTGCTGTTGACGGTGATGGCGGGACTCGAAATCTGGGCTGCGGCGGCGATGCAGAAGATAAGAATGACTGCAAACGCCCGCAGCAATCTAATTTGCGGAGCTCAAATCCACGGTTCGATGCATCGATTGCAGCGGGCCATTGTCCTGAAAATCGACTTGCGCGCTGACCTCGTAAACGTCGGGTACGAGGTTGTCTTTCAGGCGAAACGCTTCGCGTATCGTGGAGAACGGCAGGAGCACCGTACCTTCATAATTCCGGACGAGTTTGATTTCGTCTTTGTGCGAATTGCGAATGGATACCGTGATCAACGGGCGCACATGGCGCGAACCGTGATTGGCCAGGTCGCACACGATGTGAAGTCCGTCGCCGCCCGGGATCAGCCGCAGATCCGTGAGCGCCGGCTCGAACGAAACGGGAGGAATGACGACGTAGAGAAAGAAAACATAGCGGAAACGTATATAGAGAAGCTGCTCGCCGCTCTGAGGCGCGGCGGCCGGCGGCCGCTCTTGAACGAAAATCGCCGTGCGATACACACCTGCCGCGGTCTGTTGCGGTACCCGCACCGTCACGCGCACCAGTTGTTTCTGTCCGGATGAAATGCTCAGAGCCGCGGGACTGAAAACGACCCATGGTGACGCGGAGTTTTTCATGGTGCCCGGATCGGCATAACTGATGCTCGTGTCCTCATTCACATCCCAATCCGTGAGGCTGAGCAACAGCCTTCCCCGCACCGGTACTTCAGAGGAAGGTGAATCGATCGTGAAGGCGATTGTTTTTTCCTGACCCGGTTTCATTTCAACTTCCATCCGCCCGGGATCGAGCCCGAGCCCGGCTGTCTGAGCGTGGGAATTAGCCACGGCGGCGAGGATAAGGCCCAGGAGTAGCAGCAAAAGGATATCGATTCGTCTGTTCATGGCGCGGCAATCGTCAGCGTGACTGTGGTGCTGAATCCGGTGTTGGGAGTGAAGTACTGAGGCAACGTCGCAATTCCCAGCGTGAGGAGGACGAAGTTATTGTTCGTCGAGATATTCCCTTTGGCACTGATTCGCGATCCGCTCAGGATCTGCGTGTTGGCGGTCAGGTCGTTCAGCGTTGCGTTGGTGCCTGCGACGAACGGCGTCAAGCCGTTGGTGATGGCAGGAAAACCGCTGCTGTAGTTGAAGAGTGAAACGATCGTGTCGGTGTGTCCTGTGGCCACGTTTGCACCCGTCGCATCGACTGCTGTGATTCCGAAACCGATATCGCTCAGGGTGATCGATGATCCGCCGTCGGCGGCTGCCGGATTACTGAGGTTCAATGCGGCTGCCTGTGCGGAAAGCGTGTAGGCCTTGTTGCTGCGCAATCGTGCCTGAACGCTGCCTGTGATAAGACCGCCGCCCGCAGCCGGCGTCAGACTTCCGAGAGCGACTGTGGTGCTCAGCGCTGCATCCGACGCGTTGGTGACGGACACGGCTGTCGGCGTTGTTCCGGTCACGGTGATCGTTCCGGTCGTCTGCGCCAGTCCGGTTTGCACCAGAAGCGCGACCACTGGGCACACTAAAAATAGTTTCACTCCTGTTTGTTTCACGTGACCCTCCTAAGGTCCGTTGGAAATCGTCAGCGTCAGCACTGAAGAGAAATTTGCCGGCGTAAAGTACTGCGGCACGACTGCGAATTTCATCGTGACGGTCAGATAGTTTGTGGTGCTGCTACCGGTATTGATCGTGTTGTTGACTTTGTTGCCGCTCAGAATCTTCATTCCGGCGGCGAGGTCGGCCAGAGTTGCCTGCCCCGACGCCGCGCCTGCAAATGGCGTCAGGCCATTGACCGTGGATTGCGCGGAAGGGTCGTAGTTGAAGCCGGCCGAAATCACGTCTGATCTTGGCAGAATCGCTCCGGATGCAGGCGTCACCGACGTAATTCCGACGCCGACATCACCGGCGGAGACCGTGGCGCCTCCGGCGGCAACCGCGAGAAGCGTTGTCGTGAAGGTTGCCTGGCAGTCCACTCGGTAACCCGTCGATTGTCTGCTTCGGAGGCGAAATTGGACCTGCGTGGCTGTTGGCTTCGATGATGATCCGGGAGTCAACGTTCCTAAACCGGCGGTAGCGACGAGTACGCCGTCGGACGCATTCGTAACCCGATGGTTCTGCGCCAACGCGGATATGGGGAGCGATAAGGTGATCAACACGACAGTTGCATGCCTGGAAATCACAATCTCCTGCCAACCGTTGGCTTCCTGCGTTCCGGCGCGGTCACGATGGCAATTTAGAACCCAGTTGCTAAGTCATTGGCATCATGGAAACGGCGAGTGAGGCTGATCTAAAGTTGCTGGATATTGGTTACGTTATGTAACGGAAACAGTAAACGCGTTTATAATTGCTGGAATTCCTCTGTGTTGTCGAAATTCGTTACCCAGATCCGAAACACCATTCAAAAACACCAGATGCTGAGCCCGCGCGATCGTGTGCTGGCGGGCGTTTCCGGGGGGGCGGACTCCCTGTGCCTAGCTCTCGCGTTGAAGGAACTCGGGATCGAAGCCGCGATTGCGCACGTAAATCACGGATTGCGGGGCGCGGAATCCGACGCTGATGAAGCATTCACGCAGGGATTGGCCGAAACGCTGGGCGTGAAGTTCTTTTCGAAAAAAGTCGCTCTGTCCGGCCCGAATGTGGAAGCGGCGGGACGAGAGGCGCGAAAGACGTTCTTCAATGAAGTGTGCCGCACAAACGGCTTCTCCAAAATCGCGCTGGCGCACACGCGTAACGATCGCGTGGAAACATTTCTGTTGAATTTGCTGCGCGGCTCCGGGTCGGAAGGATTGGTTTCAATGGCGCCCGTCACTGAAAACACGATCCGTCCGCTTATTGAGAGCGGACGCGAGGAGGTTGAGGCGTATTTAAAGGAACAACATCAACCGTGGCGTACCGATTCGACCAATTTCGATCTAAATTTCGCCCGAAATCGCCTGCGGCACGTCGCGATTCCAAAGCTCGCCTCCGACTTCAACCCCAACCTTATTGAAACACTGGCGCGCACGGTGGAGATTCTGGAGGGCGAAGATACCTGGATGCGCGCCCTTACGAATGAGTGGCTCAGCAGGAATGGAACAAAAGAGCAGGGCGACTTCGTAGTTCGTGTAGCGGGGCTGGAATCCGCGCCGGTCGGGCTGGTCCGCCGGGTGCTTCGGACGGCGCTACGAATGGCCGGTTCGGGGCTGCGTGATGTCTCTTTCGATCATATTGAATCCATTCGCGCGCTTCTCGAACCGGGCAAAAGCGGAAAAGTCGTGGAAATTCCCGGTGGACTCGTTGTTGCCCGCGAATTCGGCCGTCTGGTTTTTCGTGAGCCGGCCGCAGGTCTGGTCGATTACGAGTACGAGTTGAAAATTCCGGGCGAGATCCATATACCGGAATTAGGAAAAGTTTTCAGGGCTGAAATTGTCGAGGCAGAAGCTAACGACAGCCTTGGTTT
>Ga0070707_100006252_pt1 | contig 11084 bp, 7 predicted proteins | sample KBSK5502metaG_FD_65468 | JGI IMG/M metagenome (GOLD analysis project Ga0070707, IMG submission 65468) | Corn, switchgrass and miscanthus rhizosphere microbial communities from Kellogg Biological Station, Michigan, USA - KBS K5-50-2 metaG | ecosystem: Host-associated > Plants > Roots >... | reverse complement strand
GCGGCGGCGCGGACGTAGCCGACCCACTGGTCGGCCAGGTACACCGGCTCGTTGCCGAACAGATCGGCGTCAGGGTCTTCGACCATCAGGCCGACGACGCGGTGTGGCGGCGGCCCGGCCTCCCGCGCGGCGAGCAGCGCATCCCGGCCGATGAAGCCGCCTGGCTTGTCCCAGGCGACGGCGAAGTCGAGGCCGGCCTCGATCGGGTTGTCGGTGTTGTCGATGTCGACGCCCATGTCGCGGTAGCCCTTCTCCAGCCGCAAGCCTGACATGGCCGACAGGCCGACGTTCCTGACCCCCAGATCGGCCCCTGCGGACATCAGGTCGTCGTAGACGCCGGCCGCGTACTCGGTCGGCACATGCAGCTCCCAGCCGAGTTCGCCGACGTAGGTGACCCGCAGCGCGAGCACCGGCGCGTAGCCGACATGGATCTGCCGTGCGGACAGGTACGGGAACGCTTGGTTGGACAGATCCGCGTCGGTTAGCCGGGAGATCAGTTCCCGTGCTGCCGGGCCCTGCACGGTCAGCAGCGTGGTGCCCGAGGTGACATCGGTGACGGCGACGAACTCGCCGGCGCGGGTCTCGCGGCGGATCAGCGGCTCGATCCTGCGGTGGATGATGTCGCTGGCCACGACCAGGAACTTCTCGTCCCCGAGGCGGGTCACGGTGAGGTCGGCGACGATGCCGCCCGCTCGGTTGAGCCACGGCGTGTAGACCAGGCGGCCTACCTCGCGCGCCACGTCGTTTGCCGACAGGCGGGACAGGACGGGGGCGGCGTCCGGACCCTGCACGATCAGCTTGGCCATCAGGCTCATGTCGATCACGCCAGCGGCCTCGCGGATCGCGCGGTGCTCGCGCCCGACGATGTCATGGCTGGCCTGGCGACGGTAATCCATGGTGGCTTGCGCGTGCCCGCCGGGTCCGGCGAACCACTCGGGGAACTCCCAGCCAGCCGAGACGCCGAAGTGAGCGCCAGCCGCGGCCAGCCGGTCGTGCAGGACCGACCGGCGCACGTTCCGCCCCGACTTGGGCTGCCAGGCGGGCCAGACCGCGTCGCCGAACAGGACGCCGAGCTGCTCGACGGTCCGTTCGCAACGGAACCGCCGGGAGGTCTCGTAGGTCGCGGTGCGGTCGATGGCGACGGCGGTCGCGTCCACCGGCGGCACGCCGTCCACGATCCAGTGCGCGACCATGTTGCCGACCCCGCCGCCTGACAGGATCCCCAGCGAGTTCAGGCCGGCCGCGACGAAATACCCGTCAAGCTCGGGTGCCGGACCCAGCAGCGGGCGGATGTCGGAGGTGAACGACTCCGGCCCGCAGAAGAACGTCCGCACGCCGGTGTCGGCCAGCGAAGGTATTCGCTCCATCGCCCTGGCCAGATAGGGTTCCATCCGCTCCCAGTCAGGCGGCAGCTTGCCGAACGCGAAGTCGCGCGGTATCCCGCCCAGCGACCACGGTGCCCCGACCGGCTCGAACAACCCGACCAGCATCCCGTCGCCCTCCGGCCGGTAGTAGCCGTAACTGTCAGGGTCTTCGATCACCGGCAGGTCGGAGTCCATCCCAGGGACCGTGTCGGTAAGCAGGTAGTAGTGCTCGGCGGCCTGGAGCGGCACGTGCACGCCGGCCAGGGCGCCGAACTGGCGCGCCCACATGCCCGCGGCGTTGACCACGACCTCGGTCTCGATCTCGCCCTCCTCGGTGAGCACGGCGGTGACGCGGCCGCGGCTGGTGCACACGCCGGTTGCCGCGATGCCCTCGACCACGGTGGCGCCGAGCTGCCTGGCTCCCTTGGCCAGCGAGGTCGCCACGCCGACCGGGTCGGCGCGGCCCTCGTCGGCCACGAAGAACGCAGACAGCACGTCGTTGGTCCTGGCGAGCGGCCACATGCGGGCGAGCTCGCCCGGGGAGATCTCGGTGTCCTCGATGCCGAAGCCGTGCATCCAGGCCGCCTCGCGCCGCAGCGCGGCCTGGCGCTCCGGCGTGGTCGCCACCGAGATGTGACCCACGGGCCGGAATCCGGTGGAGTGACCGGTCTCTTGCTCCAGCCTCGCGTACAGGTCGCGCGAGTAGCGGCTGAAGAACAGCGCTGTCTCGTCGGTCATGCCGGCCGAGGTGATCAGGCCCGCGGCGTGCCACGTGGTCCCGGCGGTCAGCCGGTTCTGCTCCAGCAGCATGATGTCGGTCCAGCCGAGATGGACCAGGTGATAGGCGATGCTGCAGCCGGTGACGCCGCCACCGACGATCACAACCCGGGCGCGCTGCGGGAGGGCGCGGGCAGGGAGTTCGGGCACCGCGGGGGTGGTGTCTGTCATGGCCTGCATTCCGGTGATCGACGTCAGCGCCTGGCGGCGGTCGCTACGCTCGCCGCGGGTCATCATAGCCACCATCACAGTCGTGTTGCGATTGTCGCTCTGCAGTTGATGGGGTTGCGGAACCAGGTTGTTGGTACGAAAATTCCCATTGACTCACCAGTCAGAGTTTGCTATCTCGATCGGTCGAGAACGTTAGCGAAAGGGTGTGACGGCGATGGCACGGCATCCGAAAGAGCGGCCGGCCTGGCACGGGGGTATGACGAGGCGGGAGGTCCTCAAGCGATCCGCGGCGGCTTCGCTCGCGCTGCCCTCGATGGCGGCGATCCTCGATGCGTGCTCGAAGCCGGGCACTGGTCCCAGCAGCAGCTCGCACGCACACGGCCCCGGAGTGGGCAAGTACTGGCCCGCAGGCTCGCCGTATCCGCTGGCACGGCAGAACTCGCCCGTCAGGTGGAAGCTGTGGCGTGAGCCGATAAAGTCGGGCCTTGCGCCGGAGAAGAACGCCACCCTCCAGATCTACAACTGGGACAACTACCTCTTCCCGAAGGTGATCAAGGAGTTCTGCAAGGCCCACAACTGCTCATACCAGTACACCACGTTCAACAATATGGACGAGGCGCTCAGCAAGATGCGCACGGGGCAGTTGCAGTTCGACATCTTCTTTCCGACCCCGGACATCCTCGGCAAGCTCATCACCGGCAAACTGCTCCAGCCGCTCAACCACAGCTACATTCCACACCTGGTCTCCGACGCCTGGGAGACCTACCAGAACCCGTTCTACGACCAGGGATGGAATTACACGGTGCCGTACACCGTGTACACGACCGGGATCGGGTACCGACGTGATCTCATCCCCGATGCTCAGATCCGTGGCATGTCAGACCCCTATGACATCCTCTGGGACACCAAGTTCAAGGGCAAGATCGGCATCTACGACGACTACCGCGAAGCCATCTCGTTGGCTCTGCTGAAGAACGGCATCAGCGATCTGAACACCGGAAATAGCAAGTACATCAACGAAGCGCAGAAGGCGCTGGTGGAGCTAATCAGCGCGGTCGACGTGCGCACCAGCATCAACGGCGCCTACATCGGCATCCCGAAGGGGACCTACGACGTCCATCAGTCATGGTCGGGAGACATGGTCGCCGCCTGGTTCTACACGCCGAAACAGACCATGAAGGCGTGGCAGACGCTCGGCTACTGGTTCCCGTCGAACCGCAAGGGCGCCGTCTTCAACGACACCATCACCATTCCCGCCAGCGCGCAACATCCGGTGCTGGCCCACATGTTCCTCGACTGGATGATGACCAACAGCCACGCGATGCTGAACTTCGCCTGGAACGGGTATCAGCCGCCGCAGCGGAAGGCGGATCCGGCGACGCTCACCACGACCAAGGGCTACTACGGAGAGCCTTACGTGTTCCCGTGGATGGCCGATGCGGTCGTGCACGAGAGCGATTTCCACACCGGGTACTTCGAGGAGGAACTCACCCCCCAGGTCGATCAGCTCTGGCACAACGCGTGGCAGGCGTTCAATAGCGGTGTCAGCTGAAAATCCGGCCTCTCAGCCCCGCCTCCGCCTGAGGCTCCTCCGGCGGAGGCGGTCGGGCGAAGAGGCCACGGGAGCCTGGTACCCACGATGGTACTGGCCGAGTTTCGCGCTCCCCGGCGCGTTCTGGATGGTTGTGCTCTTCGCGCTGCCGTTCTACGTGGTCGTGTCGATCGCGTTCGGCACGGTCGATCCGGTTTTCCGGAGTCCGCTGCCCGTCTACCAGCCGTGGTTCTGGACCTCGAAGTACCTGTTGGACGAGTGGACGTTCATCACCGGGCAATTCCGGCCCGTGGAGCTGCGGACGCTCGTCTACGTCGTCCTGGCGACCGCCGTCTGCCTTGTGATCGCCTACGCGGTCGCATATTACGTGGCCAGGTTCGGCGGGAAGCGAAAGGGGCTCTTCCTGACGCTCCTCATTGCGCCCTTCTTCATCAGCTACCTGATGAGGATGCTGTCCTGGGTCGAGCTCCTGCAGCCGAACGGCTACGTGAACAGCGTGCTGGCGTTCTTCCACATCACGCCGCATCCGATCAACTGGCTGGCCGGGGTGCCGTTCACCGTCGTGATCGGCCTTGTGTACGGCTATATCCCGTACATGATCTTGCCGCTATACGGGTTCCTCGACCGCATCGACCAGAGCCAGGTCGAGGCCGGGCGTGATCTTGGGGCGAGCCCTTTCTGGACGTTCGTACGGGTGACCCTCCCGCTGTCGAAACCGGCGATACTGGCGAGCCTGGTGATCGTCACGCTGCCCATGTTCGGCGACTACTACACGAACAATCTGCTCTCCGGATCCCCGAAGACCACGATGTTCGGGAATCTCCTCGACAACTCCATGGAGGCGACTGGGCAAGGGCCGGAGGCGGCGATCCTTGTCCTCTTCCTGGTCGTGTTCCTGATGATCCCGATGCTGTACTACATGCGGGAGACCGCGAAGGCGCAGAGGCGCCAATGAGCGAGACGATCAGCGAGCGGCCCCACGTCGACCGCCGGATGCAGGAACCTGTACCCCGGGCCCGCTCCAGGAGCACCAGAACGCCGCTGGGGTGGTGGCGAAATCCCTGGCGCAAGCCGCGCATCCTTGCCACATTCACTTGGGGGTATCTCGCGTGGTCGCTGCTGCCGGTGCTCATCGCCATCGCGATCTCGTTCAACGCGGGCCGATCGAATTCCGTGTGGCAGGGGTTCTCCTTCCAGTGGTGGTGGGGGCACCCTAAATTCGACCCATCCGGGGCGCTGTTCGTAAGTCCGGAGCTACGGGCCGCGCTGATCCAGAGCTTGCGCCTGTCGTTCCTCACCATGTTCATAGCGGTGCCACTCGGCGTGGCCTTCGCGATCGGGATATCCCGTTGGCGTGGGCCCGCGCCGGCCGGCGCCAACTTCCTCATGCTGTTCTCTTTTGTGATACCCGAGATCATCATCGGGATATCTATGTTCCTCTTCTTCACCTACTTGCTGAAGGTCGTGCATCTCGGGACCGGCGCTCAGTTGCTCTCGCTGGTGACCTACCAGGTTTCTTATCCGGTGATCATCGTCCGAGCCCGCTTGCTGTCGATCGGGAAGGAATACGAGGAAGCGGCGACGGATCTTGGCGCCTCCCCGACGCAGGCCATCCGCAGGGTCTTGCTGCCGCTGCTGTACCCCGCAATCCTGGTCAGCTTCGCCCTGGTGTTCGCGGATACGATCGACGACTTCATCACCGTGCGATACCTGTCCGCCGGTGCCAACACCGAACCGCTGTCGGTGAAGATCTACAACTTCTCGCGAGGCAGCCTCACGCCGGGCATAAACGCGGCCGCCACCTTCCTTCTGTTGTCGACGCTCGTTATCGCTCTCATCGGGGTCTTTCTATATCGTCGAATCACGAGCGGTCAGCGCGGCCAGACACATGAGATGGCTGACTACTTGACCTGAGGTGCCTGGAGGCGCCCAGTGATCACAGCGTGGAGAAACCTGGGCACCTGGGGTTGCCTAGTGCTGGCCGCGCTACTGCCGTCGTGCGCGGGAGGCGCGGGTCCCGGCCCGGCCTGCCAACGCGGGTGGCACGTGCTGACGGGCCCGGCCGACGCTCGTGCGTCCAACGAGCTGTTCGGCGTGTCCGTCGCTTCTGCTGGGGACGTATGGGCAGTTGGGACCGCCCTGCGCTCAGGAAGTCCAGCCGAGACACTGGTGGAGCGCTGGCAAGGGGCGCAATGGCGCATGGTCCCGAGCCCTGATCGACCCTCGGGAGACAGCTTCCTGAACGCCGTCGTGGCCTTGTCGGCTTTGGACGCTTGGGCAGTTGGGCTGTCGCGCTCCCCGGGCGGGCCGGCCAGGACGCTGGTCCTGCATTGGGACGGACGGCGGTGGGCTATCATCGCCAGCCCGAATGCGGGACCTGGGGACAACTCGCTCGAGTCGGTGGCGGCGGCATCGCCGCGGGATGCGTGGGCGGTCGGCTACCGCGACGCCGGGAAGGTTCATCGATCGCTGGTGGAGCACTGGAATGGCCATCACTGGACCGTCGTGCGGCTGCCGCAGCTCGGCGGCCAGGGCGATGCATTGAACGCGGTCGATGCGGACCCTTCGGGCGCCGTATGGGCGGTGGGTGGATCGGCCAGGGCCCGCGGCCCCTCCCAGCCTCTGGTCCTTCGACTCGTCGGACGGAGCTGGACTTCTGTCCCCGCTCCCGCGAGCCTGCACAGCGCTACGCTGGTGGGGGTCGCCGCCAGGGGCGGCAGGAGGGCATGGGTTGTTGGCGCAACGAGGAGCAGTGGTGGAGACCGTTCCTTCGGCATTCAGACAGATGGCCGAAACTGGCGCGTCGTCCCCATCGACCTCGCGGCGGCCCTGAGCGTCGACCTCAACGCCATCTGGGCGGCTGCCCCAGACGACATGTGGGCAGTCGGAAGCTCGTTCGATGGCCGCTGGTATCGGCCGCTCGTCGAGCACGGCGTAGGCGGGAGGTGGTCGCGCGTTCCCACCCCCGCCATCCCCGGCTTCGACAGTCGTCTGATGGCCGTGGACGGGCTCGCCAGTGGAGCGCTGTGGGCGGTAGGGAGCGCCTCACGACGAGGAGGCGCCGATCCCCAGCGTGTCCTGATCCTCCACCGCTGCGCCAGCTCGCCCTCCTGAGCGGAGGCCATCACCCGGCAGCGACAGGCGCCTCCTCGTCGAGGACGTCGGTCTCGTCTACGAGCACTCTGATCGCGTCAGCGGGCAGATAGACGCTCACGGCCGTTCCCTGCCGCCAGGGCGGTTCTCCGCCGCGATTCTGCATCCACGCCTGCAGGGTTTCGCCATGCGCCAGGTGAACGAGGACCTGGATAGTGGAGCCCACGTAGAGAACGCGCTCGACCATGCCAGGGATCCGGTTGTCGCCGGTGGTCCCGTGATCCTCGAGCTGGACCCGCTCGGGACGGACGACAACTCTGATCCCTCCTTGGGCGTCGAAGTCGCCGCGGGCGGCCGTGAGCTCGAAGTCGCCCAGGCGCACCCGTCCTCCGCCGTCCCCCTGCGCGGACATCAAGTTGGACACCCCGAGGAAGTCGGCGACGTACGCTGTAGACGGATCTTCGTAGACCTCTGCCGGGCTGCCGATCTGCTCGATCCTGCCGCTCGACATCACGGCCAGGCGGTCGGACATGGTGAGCGCCTCCTCCTGGTCGTGGGTGACGTAGATGAACGTGATGCCTACTTCCTCCTGTAGCGCCTTCAGTTCGATCTGAAGAGCCTTGCGCAGCTTGGCGTCGAGCGCGCCGAGGGGCTCGTCCAGCAGAAGCACGGCCGGGTTCAGGACGAGAGCCCTGGCGAGCGCAACCCGCTGCTGCTGGCCGCCAGACAGCTGGCCGGGGCGGCGCTTCTGGTAGCCCTCGAGTCGCACCAGGGCGAGGGCCTCAGCCGTCATCTTCCTCGCCTCTTCTTTGGTCACGGTCTTGTAGCGCAGCCCGAATGAGACGTTCTCCTCAACTGTGAGGAAGGGGAAGAGCGCGTATGACTGGAAGACCGTGTTGACGTTTCGCTTGTGGGGCGGAGTCTGCGCGACGTCGCGCCCGTCGAGGAGGATCCTTCCTTCCGTGGGTTGTTCGAACCCTGCGATGAGGCGGAGCGTGGTGGTCTTCCCGCAGCCGGACGGCCCGAGCAGCGAGAAGAACTCTCCTCCGGCTATGTCCAGGGTGATGCCGTCGACGGCAGTGACCTCGGCAAAGCGCTTGACAAGGTCGATGATCTGAACCTGGCCACCTGTCATGAGTCAGGATCTTAGGCGATTCGGAGCGTTTCGACATTAGCCACGAAGCACATCAGGACCCGCTACGTGACGAATCGCGACGTACGGCCCGCCAGGCCTGCCGCCAGAGCATGTCCACGGCGGGCAGGAATTGGAGTTCCTTGAAGCCGTGATCCCAGTACGTGGAGATCGTCGCGGCGGACGTCAGGGTCGGCGGCAGGATGCCCTCAGAGATCAGCCGGGACACCGACGCGTAGGTCAGCGGCATCGTGAAACCAGTCGAGGCCATGTTGCGCATGGCGTTGTGGCGATCGAGCATGAAGTTCAGGAACAGGTGGGCGAGGACGGGATTGCTGGCGCCGCGCAGCACGGTGTTCGTGTCGTTTGCCACCGGTCCTGCTCCGTCGGGCGGGAACCAGTAGCCGATGACCTCGACCGGAACTCCGCGCGGCAGCCGTTTCGTGGCCGCTACCGCCTGGCCGGACCAGGCGTGGTGGATCCATGACCGGGTTGTTGCGAGCTGTGAGCGCACGTTGTTGTTGATACTCAGGCCGACGCGGCCGCTGAGGTTCAACAGCGCGTCCCTGGCGTTGTTGATCGTGAGCGGGTCGGTGGAGTTGAGATTGGTTGCGAAGTTCTTCAGCAGCCCGAGGCCGATCGACTGCCGGTAGTCGTCCAGGATTGCCGTCTTGCCGGCGGCCTTGGCGAGCCACGGGAACTCCCAGCCGTTGCGCAGGGCGTATGGATCCATGTCGATGCGGTCCTTACGCCATGCGATGCCGGTTGTGTACGCGGTGTAGGGAACCGTGTACTGCCAGTGGCTGTCGTAGTACGGGTCCGTGTACACGGGCCAGGGCCTCGCTGATATTCGGGATGTAGCCGTGATTCAGCGGCTGGATGACCGACCGGCCGACCAGGATGCCGATGATGTGGGTCGGTGCTCCCATGAAGACGTCGAACCTGTCGCGGCCATGCGACACCCGCGTCAGCGCCTGCGTCATGCTCGTATAGGTGGTGAGCTCGACCCGGCACTGGTAGGCCCTGGAAAAATCGTGCAGGCAGCGGTGGCCGACCCGCCCTGCCCATCCGAAGACCTTGAGCGTCGCGTTGGCCTCGGGGAGCTGACCGTCTGCGATCGGCTTGTTGGCGGCGGTGATCGGCCAGATGACCGGATGCCTCAGATCGGGCAACGGCAAGAACCGCGTCGGAGCGGCTGCACCAGGGCCGCATGAGGTCAGCAGCGTGCTGAGCCCACTCGCGGCGACACTAGCGCCAGCCACCCGGCCTAGAAAGGTTCGCCTGCTGAGGCCGGCTGGCCGCCCTCGCGGATTCACGCAGCGGAATCTAGCATCTTTCCCAGCTCAGGCGATGCTACGTACGAGCCGCATGAAGTTGTCGACATTTCGATTAAATCTAGCTATGTCGCTCTCGTCGTGCTGAACTGAGATCAGCCATTGCTCCGATTTGCCCCACGGCGGCAGGAACACTCCGCCATTGTGCTGGAACAGCCAGTGCGCGTGGCTGTACTGGTCGTTGATCGCGAGGAAGCCCCGGAAGTCCCGTACCGGCTCAGCGCTGAAGACGATGCAGCCCTTGGCCCCGACCGCCACGATGCTCGCGGCGAGACCATAGCGTTCGATCGCCGCGGTGACGCCCTCGACGGCCTGCGCGCGCAGCGCGTCAATGCGCTCGTAGGCCTCTCGGGTGATGACCTCAGCCAGCATGGCGCGGGTGGCGGCCATCGCGAGCGGGTTGCCGTTGAAGGTGCCGACCATCTCGTAGTCGCCGTCGGCGACATGCTTCATGACCTCGTAGCTGCCGCCGACCGCCGCGACAGAGATTCCGCCGCCAATCGCCTTCGCCAGGCAGATGATGTCGGGGGTGACTCCCGACAGCCTGGTCACCCCGCCGGGCCCGGTCGTGAGCCCGGTCTTGACCTCGTCGAAGGCGAGCAGGGCACCATAGCTGTGCAGCAGGTCCTTCAGGCCGGCCAGGTAGCCGGGCTCGGGCAGGATGATGCCCGCGTTCATCATGATGGGCTCGAGGATCATGCCGGCGACCTGGTCCCGGTACTCACGGAGCACCCGGTCGACGACCGCGAGGTCGTTGAATCCAACGATCACAGTGAGGTCGGTGAGCACCCGCGGGATGCCGGTGCTCGCTGGGACGCTGGCCGGCCGGTCCGCCGGGCCGGTCTGGTCAGGTTCGGGGTAGACGGAGACCTGCACCGAGTCATGGTGGCCGTGGTAACAGCCCTCGACCTTGATGATCAGGTCGCGGCCGGTGATGGCCCGCATCAGGTGCACCGCGTCCATGGTGGCCTCGGTGCCCGAGTTAGCGAACCGCCACTGCGGCAGGCCGAAGCGGCTGGCCAGTTCCCTGGCCACGGTCAGTGCGTCGCGAGTCGGCTGGGCGAAGTGAGTGCCGTGGGTGACCTGGTTCTGGACCGCGGCGACGATCGCCGGGTGCCCGTGCCCGGCCAGCGAGACCCCGTATCCGCCGTGCATGTCGACGTACTCGTTGCCATCGACGTCGTAGAGCTTCGACCCGCTGCCGTGGCTGAGCCATACGGGTTGAGGGCGGGAGATCTGCCAGCTCGACGTCACTCCTCCCGCGAGGGCCTCGCGCGCCTCGACGGCGAGCCGCGCAGAGATGGGCTGACGGTCGATGAAGATGCGCTCTTGCTCGCTGATGATGTCGGCGAGGCTCGGACGGGTGGATGGTCTTCCGGCGTCGAGCGGCATCTCCGGCGCTCCTGTCCCGGGTCGCGTAACCGGGCGCGCGGCGAGGCCGACCGCGCTCTGATCGTTCGAGGCCTGTTTATCGGCCATGATTAGCTCCCTCGCGGAGTTGACTGAACATTCAGTCTAAATTGGGGACCCCAGCCGAGCAAGCGGCGGCGAGTCAGCGGCTGCCGGGACTAGCCTGCGGAACGGCAATCCGGGGTGGGTCCGGTTATGCTCCCGGCTCATGCGGCGTCTGCTGTTCGTACATCACACTCCGTCGCCGGCGA
>Ga0070707_100006249_pt1 | contig 11088 bp, 12 predicted proteins | sample KBSK5502metaG_FD_65468 | JGI IMG/M metagenome (GOLD analysis project Ga0070707, IMG submission 65468) | Corn, switchgrass and miscanthus rhizosphere microbial communities from Kellogg Biological Station, Michigan, USA - KBS K5-50-2 metaG | ecosystem: Host-associated > Plants > Roots >... | reverse complement strand
ACCTATCTGAGAAGCTGCGGCGAGGTTCATATGCGCGGTGACACCCTCGTCGCGACGTGTCGTGGCATGGACGGCTCCGCGCGGCGCACCTCGTTGTCCGGCGTGCAGAACTGCGTCGGCGATATCGGCAACATGAACGGCCAGCTCACCTGCAACTATGCCGGAGCGCCCGCAGCGCCGCAGCCCTATTATGGCGGGCCTGGTGGCGGAACGCGCGATTACGGGGGACCGCCGAGTTATGGCGGCTATGGACCGCCAGGCTATGGCAGGTAGGCATATGCGAGCCTTGCGTCGAGTTGTTCTGGCGAAGGCGGAGATCGACTGCTGTTGAGGGCGGGTGCTTGGCGTAACTGCCGCGCGTCGGCTGCGGTCGCCAGGATGACGGCTTTGGGTCAAGCCGGCCGAATGATCGCTACTCGACGACTGACTGGTTTCGGCGCGAAGCGGTCGACGGCAGGGGGAGTTGCACTTGGCCGGATTCGCCCCAAAGCCGCGCCTTCACGATCGGCGCCAAGCGAGGTCGTACCAGATGGGCCGACGTTGGCGCTTGTGTAGAAATCAGATTTTTGGCCGTCGGGATCGTTCTCAAAAAACAGGCGTTGCGGGGGTGTACCCCGTCAACATCGTGCATGAAGCGCGGCGGACGAGTTAGATGCGAGTCTTGATCGGCGGCGCCACCGGCGCGATCGGCCGGCCTTTGATTGGCTTCCTGCACGAGCGTGGCCATGCGGTTTTCGCGCTGGCGCGCTCGCCGGGCTCGGCGCAGATGGTCGCCGCATTGGGCGCCGAAGCAGTGATCGCCGATGTCCTCGACGCGAGCGCGGTGAAGGCTGCGATCATGCAAGTCCGACCGGAGGCGGTGATCAACGAGCTGACCTCGCTGCCACGACACTACACGGCGGCGGAAATGGCGGCGGCCGCTGAGCGCGACCGCCAGGTGCGCGTCGAGGGCAACAAAAACCTGCTTGCAGCGCTGCCGGAGGCCGGCGTCCGCCGCTACCTGCTGCAGAGCTCGGGGTTCTGGTACGCACCAGGGGCCGGCCTCGCCGCTGAGGACGAGCCGTTCGCTTTCGCGGCATCGCCGGCGGTCGCAGCCGGTACGCGCCGCTATGCGGAGCTGGAACAGACGGCATCGGCAGCGACAGGCAGCGAGGTCGTCGCGCTGCGCTACGGGTTCTTTTACGGCCCCGGCACCTGGTTCGACAGCGCCGGCGATATGGGTGAGCAGGTCCGCCGGCAGCAGGTGCCGGTGATCGGCGACGGCCAAGGCGTGTGGAGCTGGGTGCATATCGAGGATGCGGCAGCGGCGACCGCCGCGGCACTGGAAAGTGCGCCGGGCGCCTACAACGTTGTTGACGACGACCCCGCCCCGCAGCAGCGCTGGCTGCCGGCGTTCGCTCACGCGGTTGGCGCACCGCCGCCACCGCGGGTCTCTGAAGCGCAAGCGCTTGCCGCACTCGGCCCCGACACCGTCTATTACGCAACGCGGCTTCGCGGTGCCGCGAATGGGAAGGCGAAGCGCGAACTGAACTTCCGCCCACGTCGGCTCGAGTGGCTCAGCGAGACCTGATTGGATGGAGATGCGGATGCGCGAATTCCGCGATTCGCCTATCCACCTCCTAACGTTCGCAGCCTTCACCGTCGTGGGCGATGAGGTTGTGATCTTAAATCGGCTCTGTTTTAGAAATGGCCGCTTGCGGCGCTGAGCGGAAGCCGTGATTGAAGTTGGCTCCTTCCGGTTTTGCCCCACAGCCGACCTTGCCTAGATGGATAAAAAGCGGAGGGCACGGGGCGCACGGTGCCGAGCATCATTCTTTCACCGGCGTAAGGATCGGAGCCTCCTTACCCTTCAGCAGCACCACGACGAACCTGGCCGGCTCCGTGTTGCTGGCGTTGCGCCCCACGACGTGAACATCGGTGGGCCCCTCATAGAACGTCTGCCCTGCCTTGAGCGTGACGGCAGGTTTGCCCTTCAACTGCATAACGATCTGGCCTTCGAGCACGTAGACGAACGCATGGGCGTCGTGCCGATGCACTACTGGTCACGAGCGACAGAGAGCCGCTCCTAACGTGTTCGTGATGTTATGCACCGTCGTTGATGTATTTGCCGCTCCAGGCCGGTTACGGATTAGGCAACGTCGAGCGTCTTCAAAGCGCGGCCCAGCGTGTCGACAATGCGGTCGCATCACTGGCCTCGATGACAAGTCGATGGAAGATGTGCCGTCGGGGACCTCCGCGTCCGCCTGCTAACGCGCTATCCCTGGCGCTCCGGCGGGGACGTCATAAAACGCGAGCGTCATCGAGACGCTCGTATAGTAGCCCATCAAGGTGATCACGTCGGTGATCCCGACATGGCCGAGCGCCTTGACCGCACGATCGTAAAGCCCTTTCGATGCCCAGCGCGAATTGATCAGACAAATCGCCATCTCGTAAACGACCTGCTCGCGTTCGTCTTCGAACAAGGTCGGCAATCCTGACAGCATCGCCTCGACTTTCTCGGCCGGTAGCCCCACCTCATTGCCGCGCCGTTCATGCGCACCGGTCGGATAAGCCGAGTGCCATTTGCTGTTAGTGATGATCACGGCGATCTCGCGTTCGCGCTCGGTCAGCGAGTATTGCCCGGGATGAAAATGGCCGCCCAGAGGCCCTATCGCCCTCGCCAGCTTGGGATTGTGCACCCAGATCTTGCGCGGCCCGCCCAACGGACCGCGGGTCTCAATCAGAGAGCGGTAGCCCTCCTGCTGTTCAGGCGTCATCTGGTCGTACGGGATCTCGGCGTAGCGACCGAAGGTCGGCGTCTCGGGCATGACAGGTCTCCTTCGGGCGCTCAGCCGCGGGCCAGAGCATAGACTTGCGTCCCGCCCGGCGGCGGGGGTTGCGGAGCCCAGGTCTCACCTCCGTCATGACTGGTCCAGACCTCGCCACCATTGGTGGCGCACGACATCCGGTTTGGCCGACGCTCGTCGAATGCGACCTTGAACATCGTGTGCGGTACCGGCGCGCCGAAATCGACTTGCGTCCAGCTGTCGCCACCATCGCGGCTGTGCAGCAGGATGCCCAGATCGCTGATGAAGCCGGAGCCGGCGGCAACCCAAAGATGACGCGGATTACGGGGCACTTCGCGGATATCGCGGCAGTAGATCTGTCCTTTGACGTTGAGCGGCTCCAGCGGCACGTGGCTCCAATGGTCGCCGCCATCGGCGCTGCGGAACATGCCGGCGCGGGCGATGGCGAATACCGTACCTGGCCGCCAGCGGCTGGCAAGGACGCCGTGCATATCGACCATGTCGTCGTTGATGTATTGGCCGTGGCTCAAATTTTCCCAATGCTCGCCGCCGTCCGTCGAGCGGATCGTCCCCCCGACTTCGATCGCGCCGTAGAGGCAGTCGGGTTCGCTGGCGCTGGCATCGAGCATCAGGATGCGCTTTGCCGGGTTAGCGCCTGCCGCGGTTGTGATCTCGGGGAAGCGGACGCTGACTGGCAGTCGGGTCCAATGCTCGCCGGCGTCATCGCTGCGATAAATCTCGCAATTCTCGCACCCGACCAGGATCACATCGGGGTCATGCGGATGAAACAGGATCGACCATACCGGCAAACCGTGATCGGGCAGTTCGACCTTCTCCCAGTGCTCGCCGCGATCCGCGCTGCGGTACACCCCGGATTGGGTGCCGGCGTAGATGATCTCCGGCTTCGCCGGGTGCACTGCCAGAGCGCGCACAGCGGGGCCCTGCGGCAGGCCGTGCTGCAGCGCTTCCCACTCGTTGCCGCCGTCGGGTAACCGAAAAAGGCCGGAATGCACGACCCGGCCCGGTCCGGTTTCACCTGCCAAGCCCAGGTAGAGATAAGAGGGTTGATCTGCCATGGAGCACCTTCCTCCCTTCGGCGGTGGTCGCGTTACGATCGATCCGAGCCCCTTGCTCAAGCCACAACAGGGCGGGTTCGCCGACTCTGGACTAGCGCAGCATGATCGCGCTGAGCGCAGTTGCCAAGCGGCTGTGCGTACAGGTGGCGGCTGCTTTCGTCGGAGGGGTAATCGCGCGTGCTGCCAGATCCTGGAGAGTTAACCGCATGGCTGCGCCGGCGCCGAGACCCCAGCCCCTTCGGCGCATCCGCCAGCCGTCAGTCAATACCGGGCGTTTCCGGGAGTTCTCGGAAACGGGATCGCGTCTCGAACATTTGCGAGACCGGTCACGTACGCAATCGTTCGCTCGAAGCCCAAACCAAACCCGGCATGCGGCACAGTCCCGTAGCGACGCAGATCGCGATACCAGCGGTAGTGCTCCTTGTCGATGTGCCGCTCCGCCATGCTTCGGTCTAGCATTTCGAGACGTTCCTCGCGCTGGCTGCCGCCAACGATTTCGCCGATACCGGGCGCCAGAACGTCCATTGCCGCAACGGTCCTGCCGTCGTCGTTGACCCGCATGTAGAACGCTTTAATGTCCTTTGGGTAGTTCATCACGACGACGGGCTTTTTCACGTATTTCTCTGTCAGATATCGCTCGTGCTCCGACTGGAGGTCGACGCCCCATTTGACCGGGAACTCGAACTTCTCTCCTTTGGCCCGCTCGAGGGCTGCAATCGCATCGCCATAATCCATACGGACGAATTCCGAGCCGACGATTCCTTCCAGTTTCGCGATCAACCCTTTCTCGATCCGCTCATCGAAGAAGGCGAGATCTTCCTCTCTCTCGTTTAACAACGCCTCGAAGGTGTATTTCAGCAGCGCTTCCGCGAGCGCCGCATTGTCCGCAAGGTCGGCAAACGCGATCTCCGGCTCGATCATCCAGAATTCGGCCAGGTGGCGGCTGGTGTTCGAGTTCTCGGCGCGAAAGGTCGGTCCAAAGGTATAGACCTTGGTCAGCGCCAGGCAGTACGCCTCGATGTTGAGCTGCCCCGAGACCGTCAAGAAGGCCTCGCGGCCAAAAAAATCTTGCGAGAAATCCACGGCGCCCTTGTCGGTGCGTGGCAGGTTGGCGAGGTCCAGCGTCGAGACTCGAAACAGCGCCCCGGCGCCCTCGGCGTCGGATGAGGTGATGATCGGCGTATTGACCCAGAAGAAGCCGTTCTCGTCGAAGAAGCGATGGATAGCCCGAGCCAGCGCGTGGCGCACCCGCGTCGCCGCCCCGATTACATTGGTGCGCGGCCGCAGATGCGCCACGTCGCGCAGGAATTCCAGAGTGTGCGGCTTCGGTTGGATCGGATAGGTCTCCGGGTCATCGACCCAGCCGATCACTTCGATGGTGCTCGCCTGCATCTCGAAGGGTTGCCCCTTAGCCGGCGACGACGCGATGCTGCCCGTGGCCGCGACCGCGCAGCCGGCCGAAAGGCGGATTACCTCGTCACCGTAATTGGACAATGTATTCGGGACGACTACCTGCAGAGGATGGAACGACGAGCCGTCCGACAGATGCACGAAAGAAATCCCGGCTCTCGAGTCCCGACGGGTGCGCACCCAGCCTTTGACACTGACCGGCGCGTCAGACGGCGCTTCGCCGGCTAGGATCGCACGTATGTTGAACTCGTTCTCTGCCATTGATCGATATCCCGACTGCTTCATGGTCCAAAGGCACCCAACGGAGCCTCAAGTTTCGTCGGTTCGGACCGTTTGCGGACGTAAGATCGATGCATCAAGCCCGTTGGCTCGTAATATACATTCTGAACGAGCGTGAAGCCGAGTTTCTCGAGGATTCTTTGCGAGGCCCGATTATCGGGATGGTGCCCCGCGTACACTTTGGACAGCTGCAATTTTCCCCAACCGTAGTCGAGTATGCCGAGCGCTGCCTCCGTCGCCAAACCGTTGCCCCAGCAGCGCTTCACGAGATGGAAACCTAGCTCGAAATTCGGCTCGTCAGGCGTATAGGCCCAAGACCGGAATCCGCCGCAACCCACGAACTCACCAGTGCTCTGGTTGAACAACGTCCAATACTGAACACCGATGGATCGCTCCCGCTCGATCTCGGCGTGAAGCTTTTCTTGGACCTGCTCATTTGTGAGTTTTCCGCGGGAATCGATCAGTGCCGTGACTGCGGGATCGCCCCAGAGCTCCATCGCTAAGGTCAGATCCTCAATTTGCCACGATCGTGCCACGAGGCGCGCGGTCCTGAATTTTTCTCCTTCCGTCACGATCTCATCGCATCCCGAATTCGGCCGGGGTGGTCCCGGCTCTGAGCTCCGGATCTAAATTGGTTGAGAGTAGCCATTAGCAAGGTTTCCGGCCCGCTCGACGACCCAACGGGGCCGATCGAGGAGCGGGATGGTTGATGCTGATCAGCGCAGACTGAGATCGAGGTGGACTACCGGACAAATTAAACGTGGTCCGCCACGGGGAGCCGCGCGCCGTGCCGGGCTGTCGCATCGAATTCAGATTGGCGGCCTTCCTAGAAGCCGCGATCGCTGATCACTCGATTGGCGCGGCGCCGGTCAAACCACCGCATCCGGCGGGCGATGACGCTCGGCGAGACGCGTCCGCGTGCCCGTTTCCTCGACGCCCAAGCGGCGGTCCGCGAACCTGTTGTTGAAGAACCGGCAGACGCTCGCTCGCCCGCAACCGGAACCGGACACGGCCGCAGAGGCGCCGGGCCTTCGCGATTGGATCGGCGTCCTGGCGATCGGCACCGGCCTGTTCATGGCGATCATGGACGTGCAGATCGTCACCAGCTCCTTGACCCAGATTCAAAAGCAGCTCGGGGCTGAACGTACGGTGGCGTTGCTCAATGAAGCAGGCGGCCTCCAAGCTGGGCTTCCGCTCAGCGCCGTTAGCAGACCTTCCGACGATCTAACCGCCGAGTTTGTCCCTTTGCGGCCATTGCTGCTCGCCTGGCCAGTGGCGGGATCGGGTGGATTGCCGACCTTTGGCGCAAGCAGCCTGAGCAAGGCTTGGAAGCGCGGCTTCAAAGCATAGACCGAGGACATCGGCAACTCCCCTTGGGGCACCCCGTTAGGCCGCGCGGCGTCGCTCGTTGGTTCCCGGCCGGATCGTCTTCGAGTGACGGTGAAACGGATAGAAGAACTGCCGGACAATCCCCTTCGGCAATGGGATCCCAACCGTTCCGTACCGGCGTGGCCAGACATTCTTGTCCCGCGGCAGGTAGAAGGTGCCGAAGAGCCAGTCGATCACCGGCAGATGGGCGACATAGTTCTTGTCGATCGCTTCGTCGTCGCTCGAATGATGCCAATGATGATAGCGCGGCGAGCAGAGCACGTATTTGAGCGGGCCGAGATCCCAGCGGATGTTTGCGTGGATCAGGCCGGCCTGGAATCCGGCGAAGACGATGTAAACAGTGAGCGGCTCCTTGGCGATACCCAGAATGAACGCCGGGAGCAGCACAAACGTCCGCGTCACGAGCGGTTCAAGGAAATGAAGCCGCGAGCCAGCCAGCCAGTCGAGATGTTCGACGGAATGGTGTACCGCGTGAATAGGCCATAGCCACTTGACCTCGTGCATCGTGCGGTGGATCGCGTACTCGACAAGGTCGGCAAGCACGATCGCCATGAAGAACTGCACGATCCAGGGCAGTGACGATACGAAGGCCTGGACGTCATGATTGATCGCCCAGGTAAAAAAGGTCGGCGCGAACATCGTCGCCGCAAAGGCGTAGATGCCGATCAGCAGGTGGTTCAGCAGGAAATAGCGCGTATCATGCCGCCAATCCGGCCGCAAGATTGCCTGCTCGCGCAGATGCGGGAACAGCTTTTCGAGAAAGATAAAAATCATCGCCGACAGCATCAGGTCGAGAATGAACCAGTCGAGCCCGATATAGCCGGGTGCCGCGTAACGAGGTCCGACCTGCACCGAGGCACCACCGCCCCACAGCGCCAGCAAGGTCAGACTGATCCCGATCGCTCCCATCAACTTGTGGCGGTTGAGAGCGAAGGTGACGAGACCGAATGCGGCCGAAAACACCATGCCGGCGCCGAGCAAATAGCGCATCTGGTCGACGGTATAGGCTTGTCGCAATTGCGGCGTGGTCAGGAAATCGGGAAAGTGAAAGCACAGAACCCCGAGCACGCTTAGCGAGCCCAGGGTTACCGAGATCCACCCGCTGATCTTGCCTTCGCCGAAGCGAAACTCTGGGGTCGAAACGTGCTCGCTCATTGCCGCACTCGCCGCACGGTCTGGAGTTGCAATCTTAGCTCAAGCGCGCCATTGCCGCGAGATGTCGGATTGTGAGACGCCTTCTGCGTAGCTCGAGCGACCGATGAGCGACATTTCAATTTCGTTTCCCTTGTGGATGATCGCTTGGTTCCTTTTGGGCCAGGCCGCGCCGTTACTAACGATTGCGACGGCGGGTTTGGTAGTGGCGCTTGTCCTCAGCCGGAATAGCGACCGCGCCGGTCGCCGGCGCTGGCTAAAACTCAGCCTCGTGATTGTCGGTGGGGCGTGGCTCGGCGGGATCAGCTTTTGGGCGGCCGGTCTCGTCGATCAGATCAGCAGCGATGTCTATCGGGCGCAGCATCATTATCGGCTTAGCAAGAGTACCGCGTTTGCCGGGCTCGAAATTCCCAGCGGAAGCTGGGTCTCAGTGGACGACGAGGGGTCACTTTACGGGATCGAGACTGATCACGAGACCGCGGTGTCGATCGATGGCGCGCTGTGGCGCGGCGACATCAGCCTTATACCCGCAAGCAGCCGCTCGGTTTCAAATCGCGGGGTCGTCAAAAGCGCGACACTCGCCGCGGACTCGGTAATTCAAGGGATACCCTGTCGAGCTGGAATGCTCGTGGAGTTCTCCGAGTACAGCGGCGATCTCCAGCACTGTACCCTCACTCAGCGCACAGTGGCTGCGGCCGAAATCGCCGATGCGCAGGGCCGGAAGATCACCGCGAAACTCGCCTGCGCAGCAGGTCTAGAAATTCGGTTCCGAACCTTTGGAGACCGTCTTCTCGAGGGCTGCGTCCTCGCCGAAGCGGCGAAGGTCGGCTCGGTCGGTTGCGCCGCCGGCAAAGAAATCGTGCTCTCGGGAGACGGTCTGACCACCTGCACATTGGCATCGCGGCAATGGGTCGGACCATTCGATCTTGCAGCAGAAACCTCGGTTGGTTTTACCCAGGGACATCTCGATAGGTTCGAGATGTCCCCGAGTTCGACCCCAGTTTCAGTGTCAAGCCTCGATCTTCCACCCGGCACGGCCGTCCGATTATGCGATCGGGCTTGGGAACTTGGGTGGCTGCTCGTGCCCGAGGAGAGTCACGTCACCATTGCAGGGGTCAAGCTGACTGGCAGAATGAACTTCGATTGCGGTAAGTTCGAATACGGGGCACTTTTTGAGGATACGTTGCTGAACGGCCGACGGCTGCCGCGTGGTGCGGGGGTCTCGCACCAAGATCTGTTCCTTCCATCGTCCCGCTGAACGAGAAAGCAGGTAGGAGTGCGGTTGCTATGGGCAGAGCGTGATTAGAAAGAACGCGAGTTTTCGCTCGAAGCAACGCCTTGAGCACCTCGAGCTAGGGTACCAACGGCTGCGATTGCCGCGCGAGCAAGTGCTGGCGCGCGGGCGGTAAGAGAACCAGAAATGCGCCCGTAAATGTGGAAGATTGCGGTCTGCAGGACGATACCCATGACTATGGCAGCGGCAATTCCAGTGTCGACGGCCTCAATATCTTTTGAGGCGACTGCATCCGCTATGGCAGCCTCGATCGCGGCGACTGGCGCCGCGCGCGCATCGACTATCCGAGGCAGGAAATCGTGCTGTGCGATGAGCATAAATCGGAACAGCGCTGGGTCGCGATCATAAAGCGCGCAGAAATGCGCGATCATCGCGGCTAACCGCGCAGCGAAGTTCGGCTCGCCGCGGCGGATCGCCTCAAGTTCGCCACCGGTTCGGAGATAGGCCTCGGAGAACAGCTGCAAGGCCATCTCGTCCTTCGTGCGATAATGACGATAGAGTGCGCCCTGCGATACCCGAGCATGCGTGGCTATATCGGCGATCGATACCCCATCGACACCACGCTTCGCAAACAGGTCGACTGCGGCGCGGTCGATCTTCGCTTTGACGCCTACTGAGCGAGCCATCAAAAAGGCTGTTGTAAGTGAACGTTCACTCATTATATGATCGCGGCGAGTGGAACGCAACCAGGACGACGCTCAGCTCCTAGCTTGCGGATCGAGAGGCATGTGACATGGATTGGGATAATCCGCTGCCTTGGTTCCTGCTTGTGACCCTGTGCGCCCTGGCGGCGCGGTCGATCACCGTTGATCGCCGCTTGCGCGTACGGATCGACACCCTGGCCGATAAGCTGGCAACCCTCGAGCAGCGGCTGTTTGGGATTGATGAACGCCTCGCGCCGGCTGGTATTCAAGTACCCTCCGCTGCGCCGGACACAACTACTGGGCGTGAGGTTACACCCGAACTGGCGACACCGGAGGCGCATGCGAGTCAGTCCACGCCGCAGGCGCCCGTCCCTGCCGATCCAGTGGCCGCCGCTGCGATAGTGCCGGTATCGTCGCCTCCATTGCGCGACCTGGCTGTTCGGTTCGAGCAGCGCCTCGTCGAAAACTGGCTGGTTTGGCTCGGTGCGGTTACGCTGGCACTGGGTGGCTCCTTTTTGGTCAAGCTGTCAATCGATTACGGGCTGCTGACCCCGCCGGTGCGTGTCACGCTGGCGGTTCTGCTTGGGATTGGTCTATGCGTCGGGGCCGAATGGCTATCCCGTCGTGAGCATCCGGAGGAAACGGGGGCCTTCGGCGCCTCGTATGTACCTCAGGCCTTGGCCGCCGCTGGTGCGGCGACGATATTTGCCAGCCTCTATGCGGCCTATCAGCTCTACAGCCTGATTTCCGGTGGACTGGCGTTTCCGCTGCTCGCCGCGACAGCGGCGGCAACCGTCGCAATCTCGTTGAGACATGGGCCACTGGTTGCTGCGCTCGGCTTGATCGGCGCCTATATCGTGCCTGCGCTGGTCACGAGCGATGCAGCGCACGCGCTACCGCTCTTCGCTTATCTAATCTTTGTCACTGCGGCGGTGCTCGCGGTGCTCCGTCACCGTGCCTGGTGGTGGCTGGCAGCTCCCACACTTACCGGCGCCTTCGCGTGGGTGCTTGTATGGCTTGGGGTGCAGCCGGAACATCCCGAAACCCCGGTCGTCGGT
>Ga0070707_100006244_pt1 | contig 11092 bp, 8 predicted proteins | sample KBSK5502metaG_FD_65468 | JGI IMG/M metagenome (GOLD analysis project Ga0070707, IMG submission 65468) | Corn, switchgrass and miscanthus rhizosphere microbial communities from Kellogg Biological Station, Michigan, USA - KBS K5-50-2 metaG | ecosystem: Host-associated > Plants > Roots >... | reverse complement strand
CTTTGAGTTCGCCGCGGAGCATGCCGATGATGAGCTCCCCGAGTGGGGCGGGCGCCTTCAGTGGGACCCGGTCGTGCTGAAGGTTCCGCTGCCCTCGTCAGATGACGAGCCGATCATGACCTGGGGCAGGCACTCCCCCGAGCCGTGTCCCGGCGTGGCAACGCACCGCACCGTCACCTGCGCGTGCCGCACTCATTACATGCTGCCGGTGCTCGCGCTCATCTACGCCGGCATCCGGGTGGCGACCGGGCAGGCCCGGCCCGGCACCTGGGTGCGGCCGCTGGCCTGCCCGCCGCCCGGCCTCCCGCGCAGGCCGCAGGAACCCGGTGAAGACATCTACTCCTTCGACGGCGGCGGGAGGCTCGTCATTGATCTTCAGGAGCGACGCTGACCGCGCCGAGCAGGTGCTGCAGGCCGTCAGGCTGCACGGCAGGCACCTGCCATGCCCGTCTGAGACACGGTGCCCGCGCAGGACGGCCGCCGCCTCGGCGCGATCTTCAGGCTCCCTGACGGGCTGTGGGCATGGTCGGCAGGGAACCGGGAACCGCCCGAGGCCGCACGGCGGAAGGCGGCCGCGCTCTACCTGGACGCGCTCGACGATTGCAGCAGCCACAGCGAGCGGCAGGCGTGCTACGCCGCGGCCAGCCGGGCACTCGAGGCGGACGTCCGGCCGGTCGCCCGCCCGGCGGTCACTCCGGTCCGCGTCTGGTCCGCTGCCCCGGTCCGGTACCAGACCGGATTCGGGATCACCGTGTTAGCAGGCCCGCAGTTCCTGGTCACCAAGGTGTCGTGCGGCTGCCGGCAGCAGTACTACCTCGACCTGCACTCGCTGATCGCCCGGGCCGCCGCGCCGCGCCGTCCGGGCGAGCGCGGCCGGGCGCACGTCCCGCCGCTGCCGGCAGATCTGCCAGAGCGCGCGGGAGCGCATGCTAGAGTCGCTTCACAGTGCTCGGCGTGAGTCGCCGTCCCCATGAGTTGAGCGCCATGGATGCCCTGAAAAGGCTTCTTATGGCTGCCGTCATTTTCTCAATAGCCATCCTGGCCGGCGTCCTCGCCCCTGCCGTCACTTTCCTGGCGATCGCGCTCGTCTCCCTCAAAGGCACCCAGCCCGCTGAGCGGCCGGCCATCCTCCGTGCACTCGCCCTCATGCCCCGCCACCGTGACGAGCACGGGCCCCAGCTACCCGGCGCAGCATCCCGGGCGCTCACGGTCCGGCGGCGAGGCCAAGCACGGGCGAAAGGCCATAGGGCCCAGAGCGGGGCCGATAGGGGACGAGTCAGCGGTGGATGATGTCCGGGACTTGCCAGGCACCTGAAGGGCGAGCGGCAGGAACATGCGCTCGCCACCGCGCCCAAGCGTGACTGATGCTCTGATCGTGACTCAGTCAGTGGCGCCGGAAGTAGGCGCCTGTGGCAGCGCATTTCTCGGCGGCGTCCTTATCCGCGCGGCGGAATGCCGGGGACCGGTCCCCGGCCGCTCGTGGCCTGGGCGGGGGCCGGGAAGGTTCACCCGGTCAGGGTGTCCAGAGCCTGCGCCTGAGGTCTTCCCGGAGCAGGTCCTTCAGTGACGCCGGGTCGTCTGCGTGCTCGCTGGGGATGCGGATGGTGCGGACGCCGCAGCGGTCCCAGTGGCGGTCGCGAGTGTGGTCGTCGGCCTTGCGGGTCGCGCCGAAGTGATGCGGTCCGTCGACCTCGACGACGACGGCGCGGCCGTTGCCGATCACGACGAAGTCCGGGGTGCGCACGCCAGCGTCGCGGAGCCTGGCCCCGGGCAGCGGCAGCACGGCGATCGTGTTCTGCACGGGGGACTCCCGCTGGAGGTCCTTGAGGATCCGGTAGAGGGCAAGCTCCGCGCGGCTGGCGAACATGAGGCCGTCCTCGCTGGGATGCCCGCCGTCGGCGCGCTCGAGCCGGGCTGGTTGCCTACCGGCTGCTCCAGGACCCTGGCAGCGCCCGCCCGCCAGTCTGCCGTGAGGGCTGGCAATGCCGGCGTGGTCGGCTCGATCGCGAGCGATACCACGTCGTCGCGGCCATGGTGGACGAGGACCGTCCTCAGCACCTGCCAGATGCGGTCCCGGACTTCGTCGGTGAACTCGGCCGTGATCCGGGGATCAACGGTCAGAACGGCTTCGCTGCTTGACTCGGTCCAGTTGTCCCCTGGGGTCGGGTGGTAGTAGCCGCCGTCCGGGCGGAGCGTCAAGGTGGCGGCAGTGATGAGTCCCTGGGCGAGGGCGTGGCCGCCGTCGCCGAGGATCTGGCACGCCTGCCCTAGCACCAGGTCGAGCTTGCCGAGGTCCCCGTCGTCGATCTCCAGGCGGATCATCCGGCCTGGTCCTCCCGGGATCCGGACCGCCGCGTACACGGGCCGGCCGGAGATGAACCCGGTGGCCCGTAGTTCCCACCCGTCGGGTGACAGCAGGCTGTTCAGGCGGGTGACCAGGGCCATGGCCTTCCCGGTATCCGGCTGGACCACCGGGTGCGCCATGTAGGCGAGGAAGTCGAGCAGCACCTGGTCCGGCCCGTCGGCGAGCTGAAACCGCGGGTCGGTGAAGACCCAGGCGTCGTCCCAGTCGTCATTGGCAAGCCGGTGCCGGCCGATGTCCTCCCTGGCGGTGGCGTGGCGGCGGTCAGTCGACGGCAGCGAGTCAAGATCGTAAAGATGATCAAGGAAGCTGATGTCATCGAGCCGTCCCCACCACGGCTCTGCCTCGTCTCGCAGGAAGTCGAAAAGGTCCCTGCGGGTTACCGGGGTAACCTCATGCGACTGCACGGGTGCCGGTGCGGGGAATGCGGGATATGACTGTGCCACGTAGACAGGATGGCACCGGATACCGACACTCGCACCGCAGAATGAGTGCACGTCAATATTGCGGTGACTGGCCAGTAACTTGTCCGGTCTCCTGGTCAGACGGCATGCGCCTGAGAGTGCGTGCGGGGTTTCAGAACTCGGCCACTGGTCCTGACCTGGGCTTCTATGCGGAACGCTCATATTCGTTGACGAGGCCGCCGACGACGGGCCGGCGTCTGATTCGCTCCTGGGAGAGGTCTGCGATGGGGTGATTCGGCCGCGGCGGGCGGAGCTGGCGGCTGCGATGAGGGCGGCGCCCGTTGTAATGGGCCTCATACTCGGCCAGAATCGTTCGCAGATGCCGCTCGCCAAAGATCAGCATCCGGTCGGTGACCTCGGTCCGGACAGTAAGCACGAACCGTTCCGCATAAGCATTCGCCCTCGGACTCCGCGGCGGGATCTTCACCGCCTCGATCCCGGCATCAGCCAGCACCGCATCGAACGTGCCGGTGAACTGCCCGGCCCGGTCCCGGACCAGGAACCGGAAGTCCGCGGCGCGATCACCCAGGTCCATCAGCAGATTGCGGATCTGCTGTGTGGTCCACGGCCCGTCCGGGTTCGCGGTGATCCCGAGGATGTGCACGTAGCGGGAGCCGACCTCCATGACGAACAGGCAGTACAGGCGCCGCAAGGTCACCGCGCAGTCCACGTGGAAGAAGTCGGTGGCGAACATCGTGGCTGCCTGAGTGCGCAGGAACTTCCGCCACGTCGTGTCGGTGCGCCGTTGCGGTGCCGGAGGGATCTTCAGCGCCCTGAGGACCCGGCGGATCGTGGACGAGCTGACTCGATAGCCGAGTTTCAGCAGTTCGCCTTGGACCCGCTGGTATCCCCAGCCGTGGTTCTCGGTGGCGAGCCGCTCGATCAGCGCGGCGATCTCGGCGCTGACCCTCGGCCGTCCCGCCCGATACGGATAAGTCCACTTGCGGGCGACCAGGCGGCGGTGCCACCGCAGGACGGTACCAGGAGTGACCAGGCGATGCACCCGCAGCCGTGCCGGCAGCAGCCGGATCAGCGCGGCGAGGACCGCCCGGTCGGCCCAGTCGAGCCGGGGCCGCGGATTGATCCGCCGTAGCACGGCGACCTCGTGCCGGAGCACGAGCAGCTCGGCGTCCTTGGATGCCGATGACCGGCCGAGCAGGACCAGCCAGCCACAGAGCCGGACGAAGATGAGATAGAGCAGACGCAAGGACACGGATGATCATGATGCCCTACCGCTGACCCTGGCCATCGCCGCAGCTCACAGGCCAGGCAGACTTCTGGCACCCCACACGCTGTCGCCGACCTCTCCCAGAAGCGGATCAAACGCCGGCCTGTCCTCGGCGGCCTCATCAATGAGTATGAGCGGGCCGCATAGAAGACCGGGTCAAGACCAGTGGCCGAGTTTTGGAACCCCACAGCATAGGAGCTCAGGCGAGAGCCGGGACCGGCTGAGCTGAACCGCTACTCTTGACAGGTCATCTGACGGCTCCGTGGCAGCGTGGCCACCTTGATGTGATGGATGCGCTCTTGATTCTCAGCAGATACTTCGGCACCGAGACAACGCCGATCGAGGACGTGCGCCCCACTGTGTGGAACACGGCTGCCGGTCCCCCCGACAGCGACAAGGACCGCACCGTGACCCTGGAGCAATATAAGCTCTACGTCGAGATGGCCGACCGGATCAGCGCGCGCCGTGGCCTGACGAACACCTTCTTTCTCACGCTCAACACAGCGATCTTCGCCGCCATTGGGGCAGTGTGGAAAGGCCGACTCACATTTCCAGCATGGTTGCTTGTGTTCCCGCTAGTGGCGTTGCTAGTTCAATGCAGTGCGTGGTTCTTCCTGGTCCGTTCATACCGCCAGCTCAACTCGGCCAAATACACCGTCATCGGAGTCCTTGAAGAGCGGCTGCCGGCATCGCCGTACTGGAATGCCGAATGGAAAGCACTCGGCGAAGGGAAAGACAAGGCGAAGTACTGGCCGATGACTCATCTGGAGCAGTGGGTGCCCCTCATCTTTGCCGCGACCTACCTGGCTGCATTCATCGCCGCCGCTGCATATTGAGTCACAGAGCGTTCTTCATTCTGATCGTTCAGTAGCGTGGTGTTTGGCTCGGCTGGCGGGAAGGCCGCCTCTGTTCTTGACGGCGAAGGGATTCACTTTCAACCGCCCCGTGCAGTGTGGGCAGAGCATTTCCGTACCGAGTTGCTCCTCCTTCGGTGGGTATATGGCAGTGCACCACGGGCAGCGGATAGCAAGCCCGCCGCCGACGTCGAAGGCTGTGACGATGAGCGGACGCGAAACGGCGCCCGGCGCGTTTCGGAGCTTGGCGATGGCCAAGTCGAGGTCGTCCTGGAGCGCGAAGACTCCCGTGTGCGTCTTCCTGACCCGCCCCTGGGCATCCGTATGTTCCATCACGGCTACCTCGGCTGCCTTGCGCTCCAGGAAGCGGAAGTCCGTGAGTACCTCGAATAGCTCATCGAGTCGCTCGCCTTCCGCGAGGTGATAGGGCAGTTCACTGAGCGCGCGGTCGTGACCGCCGGTCCAGTCCTTCTCACCGCGCGGGTCGGCCGTCCGCCGGAAGTAGGCCGCGATTACTGTATGCGCCCTCTGGTGTGCCTCTTCGAGATGGAGGTACCTCTTCTCCACTGCCTGGCGGAGCTGGGTGTGGAAGAAGTCCAGCTGGCCGCCGCGCCGCTGGAGGTACTGGCGGATGCCTCGTTCGATGAGCGGCGCCGCAGATTCGGCCTGTTCTCCGTCACTGGTGGCGATGAGCTCGCGCAGTTCGATGCTGGACATGCCTACCCGGCCCAGGCACAGGTATGAACACCAGTCCCGTACCTGGTCCGCTCCGAAAGCCCTCTCAAGAGACTCCAATCGCCATTCGAAGAGGCTGACCGTGTCCGGTCGCGTTCGTGGGAGCTCGGCGATGAGCGAACGGACTATCCGCTGCATGTCGTTGCCACCCAGCGCGCGCAGCTCGTTGAGCATCACCAGGAGGTACAACGGATTCTTCGCTTGCTCCATCCAGCAGATCCTGTTGATCTCCGTCGGTTCTAGTTCTTTGCAGTACTCCTCCAGGTATCCGGCGACGATCTGACGGATGTCCTGCTCGGTGAGCCCGGGCAGCTTCACCAGCCGGGGCTGCGGTCTGCGTGCACGAAGTGCCGACGCGAGCGGTGCGGCGGTATCGCCGGCAGGTCCCGCGTCGGTGCAGGTGAGGACAATGCGTACGCCGCCGCCCAGCTGGTATGGCAACCAAGCCAGGTCCTGACCGCCGGCCAGCTGGTCGACGGCGTCGATGAGTAGGACGATCCGGCTTTCGTTCTCGTAATCCCTCAGGCGGGCGGCGAGGGACCTGCTCAGGATCTCTAGATCCGCCGCGGGACCTACAGGTTCCGGACCGGGAATTCCCGCACGGTCGAGTTCACCGGTGAGCCGGGCGAGTATGGCCCGGACGTTAGCCGACCGCTCGGTGGCCCCCACGAAATGGCTCAGGGCATGATGACGCGTGCCTGCCAGGTCTGCGGCGAGCCTGGCCAGTAGCGCGGACTTGCCCTGACCCGCTGGCGCCTGGACGACGCACAGGCGGCTGTCGTCAACGGGCAGATCGTCGTGCACGAACTGCGTGAGCGTACGCAGTTGGTCCGCTCGGCCGGTGAATCTCTGCAGCCGCCCGGCCGCGTAGCCGGTCATTTCCTGAGTTTCCGCGGCCAGCGGATCGGGAGGGCGCGGTCTGGCCGCCTGGATAAGCCGACTCCAGAGACTTTCGGGAATCGGCTGCGACTCGTCGGTGTAGACAGGATCGTCGTCGGGGTCGTGCCCGAGAACGCGCCGCCATGCCTCCTTGGCGACGTACCGCTGGTCGCGCAGGACACCCGACCACAGGTCCTCGAGCACAATCCGGCCAAAGCCCTCCAGGGATGAGAAACCCGAGCCGCTCCACCGGCACTCGTACCGGCGAACTGGCCTTCCCGATGCCTCAATCCGTCTACTGAGCGCATCGAGGCGGCTTTGCTGGACACGGTCCACGTACTCCGCGTAGATATCCTGCGGCGCGGTCTCAGGCACCGGCGTCGAGCGGAGGTAGAAGAAGCTACGGCGCCGCAGCCGGCCGTCGAGCACCGCATGGCGTACCTCCATCTCGGTGATCGACAGCCCTTCGTACGCCTGCCGTTCCTCCTGCCCGCCGGTCTCGGCGGGAGCGAGCACGAGGCCGTAGCGCTGGCCCAAGATGCAGATGAAAAAGGCTCCACGAGCTCGATCCAGCGCTTGCAGTACTGCCAGGGATTCGCCCGCTCACCGTCCCATCCGGTCTCCGGCACCCCCCAACGGAGATCGACATCGTAGAACTCCAACCCGAGACGGTCCAGCCGCTCCCGCAGCTCCGGGAACACCGCAGCGACCAAGTGATCGCGCTCGGCGTGCATGTCCCGGAACGTCGACGAGATGAACACGCGAACCTGTCTGGACGCCTCCGTCATGATCGCTCCGCCCCGCGCCCGGCAAGACAGTACAGTAACGAACACTACCCTCGGCCGCGTCACTGGTCCTGTCCAGCGGATCGCCGTGCTGCGGGCATCGGGCCACGTTCATCCGCGCCCACCCGCCGTACCGCCCCTGGCAGGGACGGAAGCAGCCTTGTGGCGGCAGGGAGGTGACGGCCGTGGAGGACGCCGAGCGCCGGGATTTGCTGGCCGCCATCCGCCGTGCGCTCCGGCGTGAGGTCGAGGCGCTGGCTGTCCACCCGGAACTCACCTGGCAGCAACTGCACAACCGCGTCCAGTGGGCAGGCAGCGTCGCCACCGACTTGCTGGACCGGGAACGGCGGCGGCAGCCGTCGGCACGGACCTGGTTCTGGTTGCAGTCCCCGCCCACGGAGTCACTGGCCCTGATGGGAATGCTCGCTAACACCGGCTCTGCCTTCGCCTTCACGCCCGACGGGTCCATGTTGATCGTCACGGACGGCGGCATCCTCCGGTACCTAAACCTCCTTACCGGCATGCCGACCCGTACAGTGGAACTCGACGGCACCGCAGGACGGCCGGTTGTTCCCAGCTGTGCGGTCAGCCCGGACGGCTCCTTCATAGTCACTGCGACCGTGCAGGGCCTCCAATTGAGGCTCCTGCCCACCGGACAGCTCCTAAACACGCTCGAGGTCGGCGACCTGGCGGACGATGAAGGCGCCAATAGCGGCGCATCTGGTAGGCGTCCCGGCCCGTCGCATCTGGATGTGTCGCAGACGGGCCTACCCTGCGCCGTCAGCCCGGATGCATCATTTGTGGTCGGCACCGGCCCTGACCACGCGGTCAGGATCTGGGACGCAGCCACAGGGCAGCCGCGTGCGGCATTCACCGGCCACACCGAACAGGTAACCGCCTGCGCGGTCAGCGCGGACGGATCGTTGGTCGTCTCGGCATCAGCGGACGGCACGGTAAGGCTGTGGGACCCGGCGACCGGGTGGCTCGGGACGATCTTCGCCGTCTTTCACGGCGGCCGTCGGCGCGACCCCGCGTCGTCGCCCGGCTCTGCGGCAGACCGCAGCGTCGAGGACCCGGCCGGGGCAGGTACCGGGCCTGAGGAGCTGCGGGTCGGCCCGGTTAACGGATGTGCCATCGGCCCTGACGCCTCGTTCCTCGCCGGGGTCAGCGAGGACATGGTCACCGTATGGGACCTGCCCAGCGGGCAGATCCGCTGGTCCGACCAGCATGTGGGCGGTGCCAAGTCCTGCGCCGTCAGCCCCGACGGGATTCTCGTCGTCTCGGGCGGGGAGCGCGGGGACCTCCGCGTGTGGGACGCGTCCAGCGGAGCGCAGCTCTGCGCCCTGAGCGGCCACACCGGTCCCGTATACGCGTGTGCGGTAAGCCCCGACGCAACCATCATCGCGTCCCGAGCTGATGACGGGATCCGGCTGTGGGACGCGCGCGCCCGCGGCGAGCAGGAGTCCCTGGAGGGGCACGGCAAACGGATCACGGCATGCCGCTTCGATCCGGCCGGAGAGCGCCTGGCATCCGCAGCAGCAGACAGCATCCTAGTGGTGTGGGATGCGCGCGGGCGGCACCACATCGCGTCCCTGGAGGGGCACGACGACGTCATGCAGGACTGTGCCTTCACTCCGGACGGCAGGCAGCTCGTCTCCACCTCCCGGGACGGGACGGTCCGGGTATGGGACGCCCGCAACGGCATGCCGCAGCGCACGTTCACAGCGCGCCACCCGGTGTGGGGGTGCGCCGCGCGGCCCGACGGCGGTGCCGTCCTGTTCAGCTGGGGCGAGCGCCCCGCAAAGTGGGACCTACAGACGGGCCAGCACCTCATGGCGTACGAATCGCAGCAGACCGAGACTTGGCGGTGTGCCTTCAGCCCGGACGCATCCTGGGCGGTGACGTCCGGCGGCGACGGCACGCTGACCCTCTACGACAGCGAAAGCGGCGATAAACGGGCGACACTTAACGGCCACACCGATACGGCGGGAGTGTGCGCGGTCAGCCCGGACGGTACCTTCATCGTCTCCGGCGGAGCCGACCGCACAGTGCGGATCTGGGACGCCAAGACGTTTCGTCAACGTCACCTGCTCAAGGGGCACTCTGATGCAGTCTGGGGTGTTGCGGTCAGCCCTGACGCGCGGGTCGTCGCGTCGGCGAGTTGGGACGGTTCCCTGCGCGTGTGGAGCACCGAATCCGGACGCGAGCAGATGCGCTTCGAACATCCGGTCAGCCTTACCGCGCTGGCGTTCCACCCTTGGCGGCTCGTCGTGGCCCTTGGCGACCACGCCGGATGGTTGCACCGTGTCCAACTGATGGGCCTGGATCCTGGACCGGTGATCGTCACAGCCCACGAGGCCGACGGTGCCTTGTTCCTGCGGTGTCCTGCATGCCGCACCATGGGCACGGTCGCCGAAACCACCCTCGGTCACGGCCTGCCGTGTCCGACGTGCGGCATCTCCCTGCGGCTTGCCGCGTCCGTCCTGCGGCCACTGCCGGAACCCGGTGCCGGCCGCGGCTACAAGCGCGCAATCCCGCTGGCCGGGGATCCTGGTGGCGACGACGAGCGCGCGCGGCGACTGATGAGCATGATGAAAACGTGCCCGTGCGGCACACAGTACGAACTGCTTCGGTACGCCTGCCCCAACTGCGGCAGTTCGATGTCCATGTCTGCACCACCGCTGCCCTTCGAGGCCATCGAGTTCATGCAGAACCGGCAAGGCCTGGCCAACCTGCACGTGGATCGAGGCGTGATGCTGGCCAAGCGGGGCCAGCATGAGGAGGCGTTGGCCGAGTACGGCAAGGCGATCGAGGCTAATCCGTGGAATGCGACCGCCTACCAGAACGTGGGTACCGCGCTATGGCAGCTAGGCGACCTGACCGAGGCGCTGCTCTGGTTCGATAAAGCCCTTGACCTCGATCCCAGGCGGGCACTGGCGGCGCAGATGGCCGCGCTCATCTACCGGGTGCGCAGCCTCGAGGCACACGCTAGGACCGAGGTGCAGGCCGGGCGGCGCGATGCGGCAGTGGTGGACTTGACCGCTGCCGCCAACCTTTGCAGGGGAAGCCGGTACCGGCAACAGATCGAACATGCCATCCAAGCGCTGTCCGCCGGATGACCTTCACCCGACGGTGAGCCGCCGGGAACTCGCCTTCCCTCTCGCCTCGGCGAAAGGTCAAGCCTAGACAGTGGACTCCTCGGTTACACGGCCTCGAAGGCCTGCGCCTGTGGGAGTGCTCAAGTTTGTGGCCTGCGAGCTTCTCCCGCAGCGCGTCTATCAGACCCACCAGTTCGGCGGGGCTGCTGCCTCGGTAAACGAAAGCGTGCGGCAGGTCGGCAGGAAGCGCACCCAGGTCTAGCAGGAGGATCCGGCCTGGCGCGCGTGTCGTCACCGCATCGAACTCCACCTTCGTCCAGTAGCAGTCGACGTAGTTCTGGGTGGACAGGACCAGGACGTACCTGCTCTGGACGCCGTATGTGTTGGGCAGCACCTTGTTGAGGTCGCTTCCCCACAGCGGCGCGTCCTCCGCGGGGGCAAAGAACACCTGGAACTCGTCGCGCAGTTGCCTGTGGATTTCCCTGGCGAGGGAATCGTCCTAGGCGGCGTATGAAATAGCGATATCCCACACCTGCTCGCCGGAGGCAACGTCGGCGAACCAGTCAAGAAACAGCCGCGGCCCATGGCAGATCCGGCCGTTGTCCCGCCTGATAACCTCGATAGACCGGCAGAAGGACGCCGCGCCGCGGTACCGCGTTCTGGGCGCCTTACTGAAGACGTCTCGCG
>Ga0070707_100006241_pt1 | contig 11096 bp, 6 predicted proteins | sample KBSK5502metaG_FD_65468 | JGI IMG/M metagenome (GOLD analysis project Ga0070707, IMG submission 65468) | Corn, switchgrass and miscanthus rhizosphere microbial communities from Kellogg Biological Station, Michigan, USA - KBS K5-50-2 metaG | ecosystem: Host-associated > Plants > Roots >... | reverse complement strand
TGGCTCGTCTGCAACTCGGCCGAGCAAGAGCTCGTGATCGCCGATGCCTCGTCAGGAGCCGTCACACGACGGGTCGAGCTGGATGGGTGGACGCGCGGGCTCGCGGTCAACGGTGAGCTGATCTACGCGGGCGAGAGCGCGAACCGCGCGACTCCCGTTCCGGGCGAGCTCGCCAGCGTGGCGGCGATCGATCGCCGGACGTGGTCGGTCGTCGACCGTTTGCCCCTGCCCTGCCAGGAGGTGTTCGATGTGATCCAGGTGCCGGCGGCCCTCGTGCGTGGCGTCCGGCAGGGGTTCCGGACGAATCGTCTGCGAGCGGCGGAGCAGGATCAGCACGCGTTGTTCCGGCAGGTCGGCGTTCACCCGGCGCGCCTCTGGGCCGTCGGCGAGCCGCTGCCCGCGAGCGCCTGCCGCGTGCGCCTGAGTGCCACCGTGCCCGAACAGCTCCCGGCCGGGACGGTGCACGAGCTCGAGTGCGTCATCGCGAATCTCGGTGACGCGATCCTGATCTCTGCCCCACCGAACCCGGTCCACATCTCCTATCGTTGGATCGCACCGGAACAGGCGATCGAGGGCCTCCGCTCGATCCTGCCCGCTGCGCTACCGCCGGGAGCCGAGCAGACTTGCCGCTTCGCGCTCTGCGCGCCCGAAGAGCCTGGTGACTATCGCCTGACGATCACCCCCGTCCAGGAGCAGGTCGCGTGGTTCGATGAGCTGGACGAGCGCAACGCCTGGTCGAGCCGCGTGCGGATCGTGTAAGCGCCCCGAGTACGCTTGCGCCGATGTCCGTCTCCGCAGCCGGAGTCAACGTCGTCGGCTTCTTTCGTGCCGAGTTCGGCCAGGGAGAGGCTGCTCGGAGGATAGTGACGGCGCTCGAGCGCGCCGGGATGCCGTTCTCGACGGTCACCTTCGACCGCGTGCCCCACCGCCAGGACCATCCGTTCGAGGACCGTCAGGCCGACACCGTCTACCCGGCGAACATCGTCTGCCTGAACGCCGAACACCTCCTGCAGTTCGTCCAGCAACCGGAGCGCGAACTGCTGCGCGGACGCTACTCGGCCGGCGTCTGGTTCTGGGAGACGAGCCGCCTGCCCCGCACACTGCGGCCCGCACTCGACTTCATTGACGAGGTGTGGGTGGCAAGCCCGTTCGTCGCGGGGGCGATCGCGGAAGAGACGGCCAAGCCGGTGCTTACGTTCCCGCTCCCCGTGCTGGTGCCCGAGCCACCGCCGCTCACTCGTGCCGACCTCGGCCTGCCGGAGGATGCGTTCGTCTTTCTCTTCGTCTTCGACTTCTTCAGCACGCTCGAGCGCAAGAACCCGCTCGGCCTGATCGAGGCCTTCAAGCGGGCCTTCCCCGAGCCGGACCGGGCTCTCCTCTACCTGAAGAGCATCAACGGCGAGCGGGTCCCCGCGGACCTCGCGCGGGTGCGTGCCGCAAGCGAGGGGCGTCGCGACATCGTCGTCGCCGACGGCTACATCGATCACGACCGCCTGACCGCCTTGACCGCGGTCTGCGACTGCTACGTCTCGCTGCACCGCAGCGAGGGCTTCGGGTTGACGATCGCCGAAGCGATGGCTTTCGGCAAGCCCGCGATTGCGACCGGCTACTCCGGCAACCTCGCGTTCATGGACGAGGACTCCAGCTACCTCGTGCCTTATTCCCTCACCTCGCTCGAGCACGCCGTCGGCCCCTATCCGGCCGGTACCGTCTGGGCGGACCCGGATCTGGACGAGGCGGCACGCCTCCTGCGGGACGTGTTCGACCGGCCGGACGAGGCACGCGAGCGCGGGCTGCGCGGCCGAAACGCCGTCGAGACGCGACAGTCGCTCGAGCGCGCCGCGTCCTTCCTGACCGAGCGCGTGCCGCAGCTGGAGCGTCTCGGCCTGGAGCGGGCGACGCGGCAGACGCCCGCCGGCCTCGCCGTCCGCTTCCTCGCCGACGGGCCGAGCGTTCCATGGGACGCACCCTCGCGCGTCGGCCGGCTCGGCGTCCTCTGGCGGCGGATCCTGCTCAGGCTGCTCCGGCCCTACCTCGTCCGCCAGCGCGAGCTCGAGAACATCCTCGTCACCGGCCTGAGCGAGGTGGAGCGGTCGCGCGACCGGCTGGAGGACGCCGTGCGGACGGTCCAGGGCCTCCTCGAGCAGCTCGGCGGACGCGTCGAAGACCTGTCCGACCAGCTCAGCGGCCGCCTCGACGAGTTGATCGGAAAGCTCTACGCCCGGCCGTACGTCGCCGAAACGGCAGTCGCCGAGCGGAGCAGCGCCTACGCAGAGTTCGAGGAGGTCTTCCGCGGTCCCGAGGATCGGGTCCGGCAGTTGCTGGAACCGTATGTGGAGCTGCTGCGGGAGCACGAGCCGGTCCTGGATATCGGCTGCGGACGCGGCGAGCTGCTCCAACTGCTCGCCGAGGCGGGAGTCGAGGCGCGTGGCATCGACATCGATCCGGGCATGGTCGAGCGCACCCGCGCGAAGGGCCTCAACGTCGAGCAGGCGGACGCGGTCTCCTACCTCGAAGGACAGTCGGAGGGAGCTCTGGGCGCGGTGATCGCAGTGCAGGTGATCGAGCACCTCTCGTACGAGGATCTCCAGCGCTTGTTCGAGCTCAGCCGCCGTGCGCTCGCGCCCGGCGGCCTGCTCGTCGTGGAGACGATCAACCCGCACTCGCTTCCGGCTTTCAAGACGTTCTGGGTCGACCCGACGCACCGAGCGCCGATCTTCCCCGAGGTCGCCTACGCGCTGGCGCTCATCCACTCCTTCGGCGAAGCACACATCCTCTACCCACACGGCAGCGGGGACGCCGAGATAGACCGCGTGGAGGAGACGGAGTACGCCGTCGTCGCTAAGGCGTCGGACGGAAGGTGACCCGCCTGAAGCGGATTCCCAGCTCGCGCGTGTCCGTACCGCCGAGAACCTGCGCCGGAACGGCGGTCGGCGAGATCGAGAACGCCACCTGGCAGAACTCGTTCCTGGGGCGGAGCGGGATGGCGAGGGTCCGATGCCCAGTCGCCGGGACGACGATCCGCACGACTCTGTCGGCGCTCCGCGCCACCACCGTGACCGGGCGAGGTTGCAGCCTCGCGTAACCGGCCAGCACGACCGAGAGCGTCCCGCTCACGCATGGCTGGCGCGAGTAGCCGACGGTGGGCCCGGACCACGAGTCCGGATAAACACCGTCGAGCCGGCCAATCAGCCTGATCGGTCCGCCGACGCGGTAGAGCGCCATCCCGAGGCCCGGATCCTGAGCGACCACGCGGCCTGCGACATTCAGCGACTTGTCAGTCAGGACGTACTGCGCGCGGACGACCTTGCCGCTTGGATCGCGGGCCACCGTGCTCCGGGGATCGATCGTGATTGTTTCCTGCGGAAGGCCGTCAGGTGGGCCGTGAAGGTTGTAGACAGGACCGACGCTGCGGTTGAAGAACTCGTTGTCCCAGAGGGTGACGAAGTTCAGGCCCGGTGCGCCGGTCCAGATGGCTGCAACGCGCGGTTTCGTCCCGACCGCGCGGTCGATCCAGTCTCTCTGCGGTGCCTGGATTCCGCCGTAGCGTGACTCAATCGACGTCTGGTGAATCTTGCCCACGACCGGAGAGTTCGCGGCCGCAAGGTAAAGAAGCACCACGGCGGGAGCGACGAGCGCCAGCCGGCGCGGGAGCAGCAGAAACACGAGCCCGCCGACCAGTGCTGCGAGGACCACGAACTCGGTGAGGTGCGAGGCCGCGACGTTTCCCCGATCGACGGCGCGCCACAGAGGCTGCAGGCCGAACGCATTCGCAACCTCGTTCGGGCCCAGGAAGGAGGCGTACGGCACCACGCCCGGCAGCGCGGCGGCCAAGATCGCGGCGGAACCCGTGAGCGTGCGCGACCACGGGAGGATGCCACCGACCCAAGCCGCGAGCGCGATCAGGAAGAGAGGCTCGAGGTAGAAGAGGTTTCGCTCCTGGATCTGGTGTCCGTAGCCCGTCGTGGCGAACGCCGCCACCTCGAGCAGGAGCCAGACCGATGCTGACAACCCGACCGCGGCAAATATCTGCACCTCTCGAGAAGGCGGTTTTCGCCTCAAAGCGGCGACCACCAGCACGATGAACGCCGCCAACGGGAGCACTCCTACCGCCAGGTCGAGCTCGCCGATGTGGTAGAGGAACCATCGCACCGTCTCGTGCACCGAGTAGCTCGACTCGGTGAGGACCGAGTAGCCGCCGAGGACGGCATTTGAAACCGTCTTCCCCTTGCTCCCGACCTCGAGGGCAAGGTAACCGGCGATTCCCGCCGCGAGCGTCACCCAGGTGACCGTGAACGCGGCCGCACGGCGTCCGACGGCGACAGCAAACCGCCGATCGTCGGCCCACGCCTCGAGGAGAATGGCCAAAACGATCGCCGTCACCAACGCCGGGACGAGCACTGCCGCCTGATTACGCGTCTCGTACGCGATGAGGGTGAGTGCAACGGCCGCCACCTGCCGGAGCGCTGTGGGCCGCTCGATCGCCAGCACGACGGCGAGCACCCAGAAGAGGAACGCAGTGAAGAACGCGTTCTCGGTCATGATCATGCTCGTGTAGACCATCCCGGGGAGCGCCAGCGTGAGCAGGCCGGCGACAAGCGCAAGGCCGCGCCCGACCAGCCGGCGCGCCAGCAGGTACACCGGGACGGCAGCCAGCGACATGATGACCGCGTTGATCGCCTTCGCCGCGTCGTAGGCCGCTGGCACCTTCTGGAACAGCGCCCACGCCGGCGCGATCAGCGCCGGATAGACGACCCCGAAGCCTCCTGCGCCCGGGCTCTCGCGAATGGCGAAATGACCTGTCGCTCCGAAGCTCTTGGCAAGCTCGGAGTACAGGAGCTCATCCTGGAAGATCCAGGGTGCCGGGTTGCGGAACGCGAGCGCGCTTCGGATCACGACCGAGACGGCGACGAACAGCGAGAGCCAGCCCCAAGCCGGAACGGCGACCACCAGATCCAACACTCGATGGCGCGCCCTGAGCGCCCGGCGCTCGAGCTCGATCGCGGTCAAGCCCCCTGCTCCCGGCACCTCGCGATTCTACGGTAGGGTCGGGCGGGATGGTCGGGATCAGCCTGCTGACGCTGGTTCCGCGTATCTCCGGCGGCTCAGAGACCTACGCGCGCGAGCTCGTCCGGGCTCTCGCCCGAGTTGGCAGGCTCGAGTACCACGTGTTCGCGCCGACGCTGGCGCCGGATGCGATCGACGGGCTGCCGGGAACAACGGTGAGCACGTATGCCGCGGCCGCGAGCCTGCCGGGCCGGGTTGCCGCGATGGCTGTCGCCACCGCGTTCCCGGCGCGGATCAAGCGCGAGCTCTCTCCTGAACGGCTGCGAGCGCTCCACTTCCCGCTCACGATCACGATCCCCCGGGGCACCGGAGTCCCGGCCGCGACCAGTGTGCTCGACCTCCAGCACGAGCTCTTCCCGCGGTTCTTTTCGCGCGCCGAGCTCACCTACCGCCGCGTTGCCTACCGGGCCGCGGTGCGTGGGAGCCGCCTCGTGATCGCGATCAGCGAGCACGTGAAGGAGACGATCGTCGAGCGGCTCGGCGTGGGGCCCGAGCGCGTGCGCGTCATCCAGCTCGGGATCGACCTCCAGCGGCTGCACCCGAGCGAGGCAGAGCGTGAGCCGTTCCTGCTCTACCCGGCCAACGGCTGGCCGCACAAGAATCACGCCCGGCTACTCGAGGCGTTCGCGCTCCTCAAGCGCGAGCGGCCCGAGCTGCGACTCGTGCTGACCGGTTCGGGCCTCGAGAGCCTCTCTACCGCTCCCGGCGTGGAGGTCCGGGGGCACGTTCCGCGCGACGAGCTCGTGCGTCTCTACCAGACGGCCGGGGCGCTCGTCTTCCCGAGCCTCTACGAGGGCTTCGGTCTGCCGCCGCTGGAGGCGATGGCCTGCGGCTGCCCGGTCGCGGTCGCGCGAGCCGGCGCACTACCCGAAGCCTGCGCCGACGCCGCACGCTACTTCGACCCGACAAAGCCCGAGGAGATCGCGGACGCGGTGCGCGACGTGCTCGCGAACCCGGCCGAGCTCGCCAAGCGCGGCCTTGCGCGGGCGCGCGGCTTTACCTGGGATGACTGCGCCCGCCGTCACGACGACGTCTACGAGGAGCTCGCCGGAGGCTAGAGCCGGCGGATCCAGAAGGCGCCGGGAACCGCGCCGTCGCGCCAGCTCGGAATGAGCTCGCGACGGTCGTCCGGGCGGCGCCGGGCAAGCGCGTAGTGCGCACAGAGGATCTCGAAGTCCTCGTTCAGGCTCAGGAATGCCTGCAGCCCGGCGAGCTCGCTCTCGCGCTCCCAGGTCGCTCCGGCATGCTCTTCAGATCCGGGATCGGGCTGTAGAAGCTCTTGACGACGACCCGCAGCCCCATCCTCGCCATCAGCCGCCGGAGGTCTCGGTAACCGGCGACGGCGAGCCGGCTCTCGTAGAGGCGTCGGCTGCGAAGAGCGGTGGCTATGGCGCGACCTCTCCGGCGCCTCTCTCCGCAGGCGCTTGCACGGAAGCCTGGAGCCGCTCGACATCCGCGTCGACCAGGCGGTGGACGAGCTCCTCGAAGCCAACGGTCGGCTCCCAGCCGAGGCGCTCACGCGCCTTCGACGGATCGCCGACCAGGTCGTGCAGCTCGGCCTTCCCACGCTCGAGCGAGCTGTCGATCTGGACGTATTCCTCCGCATCGAGGCCGACGCTTTCAAAGGCGAGCGCGACGAGCTCGCGGACGCTGTGCGTCTCGCCGGAGGCGACAACGTAGTCGCCCGGCTCGTCCTGCTGGAGCATCAGCCACATCGCGCGCACGTAATCGCCGGCATAGCCCCAGTCCCGGCGTGCATCGAGGTTGCCGAGCCAGAGCTCGCCCTGGAGTCCAAGCTTGATACCGGCCGCGGCGTGCGCGATCTTGCGCGTGACGAAGTCGAGGGGCCGGCGAGGCGACTCGTGGTTGTAGAGGATTCCCGAGGAGGCATGGAGTCCGTAGCGGCGTCGGTAGCTGCGGGTGATGAAGTGCCCGTAGGCCTTGGCGACGCCGTAGGGGGTGAGCGGCGCGAGCGGCGTCTCCTCGGTCTGCGGAACCTCGACCGGCTCGCCGAAGATCTCGCTGGAGGAGGCCTGATAGAAGCGGATCTCCTCGTCGACCGCCCTGATCGACTCCAGCATCGTCGTCACGCCCACCGCCGCAAACTCTGCCGTCAGCACAGGCTGCCGCCAGGACATCGGTACGAACGAGACCGAGGCGAGGTTGTAGACCTCGTGAGGCTCGCAGCTGCGGAGCGCGTCGACGAGCGAGTGCTCATCGAGCAGGTCGGCCTGGATCAGCTCGATCCGCTCGCGAATCGGCTCCAGGTTCTCGTAGCGCTCCGAGGGCGCACGGCGAACGACGCCGAAGACCTCGTACCCCTGCTCATCGAGGAGCTCGGCCAGGAAGGAGCCGTCCTGGCCTCCGATGCCGGTGATAAGCGCGCGGCGCCTCGTCACGCGCGGATGATATTCGGAGGCGCTCATGTGACGTGGGGCCGTGAGCCGATCGCTCGACAGCGGCCTTCGATCACCGTCGTCGCTCACGGTACAACGAGGGACGCTGGATCACGCAGGCGCTTGAGTCTGTGGTCGCGCAGTCGTCGCCCTCCGCCCGGCTGACGACATCTGGGAGCCGCGGAAGCTCGAATGGCAGCGCGAGGCGCTCGCGCAGAACTCCAACGTCGACGTCATGTTCGGCCGCGCCCCCTGGCGCCGAGTCGCCCCGCGAAGTACGCGGGCGCGATCGCGGCGAGAAACGCATAGTCGCGCGCATCGAGCCGCCGCGGGAGAGGCTCCGGACGGCTGCCGGCGCGCCCCGCCTCACGCCCTGCGACGCGCGCGCGTCCCAGCATCCAACGCCACCTCGCGCGCTCGGGCCGCAGGTGGTGGCGGACGACCGCGACGTCCTCCACGAAGCCCTCCCGCATCGTCCTGGCCCATTCCGGAGCCGGAACCGCATCGGCATCGACGAAGAGCAGGTACCGCGTGTTGGTCAGCTCGACCTCCTGTTGCGCGAAGACGACGTCCCGGCGGACTCGCGGGAGCGCACGTATCGGATCCGCCCGCAACGCGGCGACGGACTCGATGCCGTCCCTGCGCGACATGTCGACGACGAGCGAAGGCCGCTCGAGCGGCTCGGCGACAATCACGTCGAGAAGCTGCGCCACGAGCTCTGGGTCGTCATCGAATGTCGAGAGCCCACGGTGATGTCGTCCACTGGTTCGCGGCGATCCGATAGAACCGTCGGCAACTCGATGAGCTCACGACTACTGGGCATCACGAATTTCTACCCGCCCTTGGCAGGCGGCGGGTACGGTGAGATCTGCGGCGATGTCATGGCCGGGCTCGCCGCGCGCGGTCACCGGGTGACGATGCTCGTCGCACGCGGCGAGAGCGGGCGCGGCGTGCAGGTGCGAAGCGAGCTGGACTACGTTCTTGCACCCTGGCGACATCCGGCCCGCGGCCTGCGTGCGGTCGCGAACGACGAGCGAGTCGTTCGCAGCGAGCTTGCGCAAGGGGTGGACGCCGCGCTCGTCTGGCACATGAGGGGCATGGTCAAGCCTCCGCTCACCCTTCTGCACCGCGCGGGTGTTCCGGTGCTCTACTTGCTCCACGATCGCTGGGTGCTCTACGAGCGCCCGGGCGGACCGTTTCTGTTGCCGTGGCCCCGGCTGGATCGTGTGTTCGCGCGGCGCGTTCGCGATGGGCTTGCACGCATCGCGGCTCCACGGGTCGAGCTGCGCGCGCCGCCGATCCCGGAGGAGGGCGTCGTGCGCTTCGTCAGCCGCTGGTTGCACAACGAGTACGCGTGCGCGGGTTGGCTCGCCCGCGACGAGGGGATCCTTCCAGCCGGCGTCGACGTCGATGCGATCGCGCGACGCCGAACGGAACCCCCGCACATTCCCCCGCAACGCCTGCTGTTTGCGGGCCGCATTCATGCGTCGAAGGGCCTCGACGTCGCGGTCCGCGCGCTCGCTCGCATGGCGGACACATCGAGCTTGATCGTCGCCGGCCCGGTGGACGACGCCGCATACCTCGGGCGCGTTCGCGTGCTTGCCCGCGAACTTTCCGTCGACAACCGCATCGAATGGCGCGGTGAAGTGCCGCGCGAGGAGGTCTTGCGACTTCTCGCGACGGAGGACGTCCTCGTCTACCCGTCCGTCGGCGACGAGGCGTACTCGCTCGGGCTGCTCGAGGCGCTCGCCGCCGGAATCCTCGTGGTGACGAGCGCCGTCGGCGGCCCGGGTGAGTACCTCGAGCATGGGGTCAACTCGCTCGTCTTCGAGCCGGGAGACGACTCGCAGCTGGCTGCGCATCTGAATCGCCTCGGCGACGACGGCGGCCTCGCCGAGCTGTTGGCGGAGGGCGCGCGCAGGACGGCAGAGCGCCTCTCGCTCGACGACGTGCTCGATCGGCTCGAGAAGACCATCCTCGATGCGTCGGTACAACACTGACGTGTCGGGCGAGCGCATCCCGGTCAGCGTCGTCATCGCGACCTACAACCGGGGGGACGCCTGTCGCGCCGCCGTCGAGAGTGTGCTGGCGCAGCGGCCTCTGCCGCTGGAGGTGCTCGTCTGCGACGACGCGTCTCCTTCACACGTCGCCGAGGAGCTTCGCGAGTGGTGCGAGGCGCAGCCAACCGTCCTCTTCGTCGGCCTCGTCGAGAACGGTGGCCCGGCAAAGGCGCGCAACGCGGGCGTCGAGCGGGCGCGCGGCGAGTGGATCGCGTTCCTCGACGACGACGATCGCTGGCAACCGGGAAAGCTGGAGGCGCAATGGGTGCCCGTGCAAAGCGGCAAGTGGGACGTCATCGCCGCGAATGCCTTCCGCTCCTCGGACGGTCGGCCCTTCTACGACGACATGCCGCTGCCACGTGAGCCCACATACGCGGACGTCCACACCGCGAACCCGGTGATTCTCTCGACTGCGGTCGTGCGCCGGTCGTCCGTCCTGGGCGCCGGCCGGTTCCCGGAGGAGCGGAAGTACATGGGTATCGAGGACTATGCGCTGTGGCTGCGCATGGCCGACCGCGGCGCGCGCTTCCTCGTCCTCGAGGACTTGCTTGTCGAATACGCCGATGCGCCGCTGGACCGCTTGAGCACAGCGCACCTACGGCGCCAGCTTGCGGTCGCGGACCTCGCGGCTCGTCGCTGGCTGCGCGCGCCGCTGCAACCGCCGCGCGCGAGGGCGGCGGCACGCGAAAGCGTCAAGGCCGCCCGATTCGTCCTCGGCCGCGCGCTCGGGCGGTGACGAGATTGCTCGAGGAAAGGCGTCCACCGAATTCTCGCGCGGGGGCTGCGGCGGCCTTCGGCGAGCACCCGCGAGAGGACGCTGGTGCAGACGACGCTGCAACTCATCGGAAGCGCAGCCGAGACTCTGCGATGTCCAGGCTACGCTCCTGGAGTGGCGCACTACCTTTTCAACTTCGCACGGGGGACGAAGCGCCAGGGCCAGCGCTGCACGAAGAGGCCACTGGATTCCTACGGGTCAGGATGTGGGGTATCGACGCAGACGAGCCGTACCGCAACGCGCTTGCCGCCTGCGCCCTCGGCCTCGTCTAGCTGGGCGGGCGCAGGCGCTCGATGGGATCGAGGCGGCTGCCAAGACTGTGCTAGAGCTAGGTCATGACGGTCGCCGCAATCGTGCAAGCGCGAACGAGCTCGACACGCCTTTCCAACAAGGTGCTGCGAAGAGTGAACGCGAAGCCTCTCGTCGGATACGTTCTGGAACGTCTCGAGCGTGCAAGGTCCATCGACGTTGTCGTTGTCGCCACCTCCGACGACGCAAGCGACGATGCGCTCGCCTCGTTCTGCGAGGCCGCAAGAGTCGACTGCCATCGCGGATCGCTGAACGACGTGGCGGGGCGGATCCTCGGCGCCGCTCGGTCACGAGACGCCGACGTGTTCGTTCGCATCGGCGCCGACAGTCCGCTGCTTGATCAGACCCTCGTAGACCGTGCGGTCGCGCTACTCCAGCAGACCGGCTGCGACCTTGCCACGAACGTCTACCCGACCCGAACATTCCCGCACGGCCAGTCCGTCGAAGCGGTGCGGACCACGGCCTTCGAGCGCGCGCGCGCCTTCGCGA
>Ga0070707_100006239_pt1 | contig 11097 bp, 9 predicted proteins | sample KBSK5502metaG_FD_65468 | JGI IMG/M metagenome (GOLD analysis project Ga0070707, IMG submission 65468) | Corn, switchgrass and miscanthus rhizosphere microbial communities from Kellogg Biological Station, Michigan, USA - KBS K5-50-2 metaG | ecosystem: Host-associated > Plants > Roots >... | reverse complement strand
CGTCCATTCGGGAATTCTCTCGGTCTCGTGAACGACCCACCGGAACTTCGTGAATTGCTCGACGGTTTCCAACCAGTTATCGACGTCTTCGAATCCGTCTCGTCCCTCCCCGGTCGCTTTCCGCGTGATCGGAAGTGATGATGAGAGAACTCCGGTCCTTCATGGCGTTGTACATGTTGGCCGTCGCGTGGGGTGTTCCCACTCGGCTGAACATCACAAAGCCAGGCTTTCCGGAAGCCTTCGAGTAACCGTCGGCTATAGACACACAGTGGTCCTCGTGCACAGCAAGGATGATCTGCATGTCGGACCGATCCACCAGCGCGTCACACAGCGAGCCGAGCCCCGATCCATTCCCCAGGAAAAGGAACTTGACGCCGGCGGCTCGGAGCTGTTCGACGAGCACTTCGCCTCCGTTTCCTTCGAATGGAGTCGTCAGTCCCGCAGCCGGAAAGTTCACCTGACCGTTTTGCGCACGTGCGCCCGAGCGTCCCTGCGCACGCGCCAAAGGCTCCAGTGATTTGAGTGCGGATGCGGCGGCGGCAACTCCAAACCCCGCCTGGGACATGCGCTTCATAAAGGCCCGACGCGGAATACGACCGTCCAGATAGTCCCTAACGATGTCTCTCATGTCGGCTCCGAAATAGCTTTGCCGTATTCTAGTTCATCACTTGTAAATCTTAAAATTCCTTAACGATCACAGGGACCAGCAGTGGCCGAACGCATACAGCGACCGTGACACTGGTTGTCCAGTAAATAGAAAGAACCGCAGTTGAAGTTGTATTCAACATCGACTGCGGTTCTTTGGGATCCTTCCCCCCACGTCTTACTGGATGGTGATCGTTCCCTGATTCACCGTTGCAGCTGGCAGATTTACGCTGTTGAGTACCAGCAACAAGCTCGTTGACGTAGCCGTTAGTGTCAACGGCACATTGGTCAACGGAAGAGAGCCGTCACCCATGTCCACAGTGGCCGTGCCCGGCCCGTAATTGGTAACTGTCAGCGTATATGTCAATGAGCCGCCTGCATTCACCGGATTCGGACTGGCCGAACGCAGACGCCTATTTTCAAGAAAATCGCCTTAAAAGCGTAAAGCCTGCCGCCATTCCTGCCGATCTTCTGAAGGTGAAAGGACAGTGCGACGACATGGCAAGAACGCCTACGATCAACAAGAAATTATTCGACAAAATTCTGATGAATTTGGTGCGCACGCCACCGGTATCACGACATAAACAAAAGCGCGCGGCGCCGAAAAAATAGAACCTACCTTGCCTAAACCTCTAGCCGGCCGCCCTTGGCGATGGCTTGCTGGATCCGGCTCAGGATATAAGAAGCGGTCCGATGATGCACCTTCAGTTCACGCTTCAATTTGTTGACGTTGATTTCCGCCGTGCCGCCCACCAACGCGATAGCTTTGAACCACGCCGTCAGCGGCAGATGCGAATCCTGGAAAATGGTTCCAGTCCTGATCGTGAATTGCGCGCGACAAGCCAGACATTGATAGAGGTGTCGTGGCTTGCCACTTTTTCCGTGCGAGAGAATTCGCGAGATTCTGTCTCTGAAGCACCTGGGACACTGCACGCCAGACGGCCAGCGCAGCCGTTCCAGGTAGCCTAGACAGTCCTCTTCAGTCGAAAACTCTTTGCAAATATCCAGCAAAAGAACCAAGGCACCCACACTCGCGTCGTAAATCTCTTTTTATCCGAGCTCGGCCAGCATGCTTAGTGAGGGAAGATGCCTTTGTGAGAGGAACTGAGACTTGATCCGGGGTGAGCTTCCGCTGAATGGTTTATGGGCGACGCTCATCCAAAGCCTTATCCTTCTCAAGCGCGCCCACAAAAGATCGTGAGGCTTCATGTGAGCGTGCGCAAGAGGCCGACAACACACCCGCCGGTTCCCCCACGAACCGGCTGGTTCTTCCTGCCGAGCAGACCCTTAACCCTTCGAGGTCTACCTTCCTTACCGCATGTAAAATTCCAGTCGGTGGAGTTCGCAGTCTCACGGATGCCGCTTGTACGTTTTCGGACATAGGACAATCCACATCCGGCGCGGGTCCACACGGTAATATCGTTCGGTTGAAAAAGGCGCAGAGGCCGAATTGAACAAGACGAAAAGGCCGACGAGAAGTGGATAGGCGCTGCCATACAGTGCCATTGGAATGCCTCGAAATCCCAAACGGATGAAACTCTACAGACAAAATACAAGGGTGCAGTCCTGAACTTGAGTTGTTGAAGAGAATGAAAAATCGATCGAAGGCGGGATGCCTGAAATTACCTGGGGACCGACAGAAGTTGCGCCTCGATGTTGATTCGAACCTCAGCGGCCCATCGCTCATCGAGTCCTGCCTCAAAATTTTTGAGAGCGCGCGCTACGATGTCCCGGCATATGGCTCCGACGTTCAACATGTAAATCTCCAGCGCCTGCAGATCGGGCATGGACGCAGCGACCCTATCCTGAATCTCGAGTGCAACGACGTTGAACAAATGCAACGAGAGAAAGAGCTCGGAAAACCTTTTACGCCTCGCTTTCGGAGGGAGCGCCTGAGGCGGGTCTTGGCTGCCGGCTCGAATGCGTATTGTGTTCCGGCAAAATACAGGTAGGTTTCGAATAACGATTTGCTGGCCAGATTGCGATCTTTATTTTCCACGATACCGCGAATCTGATGCTCGATTATTCCAGGATCGATCCTGCTCGACGAAATCGGCGAAATGAGTCCTCACCTGCAAGCGAAGCTACAGCACGTGCCGTACGCCAGATTATCGAGTGAATGCGCCGGCAGTGTGAGCCAGCTGTATTGGTTCAATACAATCTCTCTCGATCTCTACCGCAACCGAACGCTGGAGCAAAGGTAAAGAAACGACCAAACGCACGTTCGGTTTGACCTCAACGACGATCCCACCGAGCCCCGTCAGTGGTCCTTTCGCAACCGTACCAACCTGACCGACCTTCGTGAATGGCCACGGCTCATACTGCAATCCGGACTGAATGATCCGCTCGATCGATGCGATTTCTTTGTCGCTGACCGGCGTTGGAGTTCTGCCGATTCCAACAATAGATAGCACTCCGGGAGCGACCAGAATCGGAAGCCTTTGTTGAACATCGAATTTGCAGAACGTGTATCCGGAAAATAGCGGAAGGTCCATTTCTTTCATCCGTTCTGACCAGCGGCGATGGCGAGGTTTATAGAGCGGAAGATATTCGCTGTATCCTTTGTGTTGCAGATGTCGCGCCACAATCTTTTCAAAATGCGGTCTCACTTGTAGCGCATACCACTGTTCGTTCTTGAGTTGAGACTTCACATTACCTTCCAGTTAACAAGTTAGGTCGATTCTGGTCCCGGCTGAGCATTTGTCAACAATTTCAATCCGGCTGCACCTGCTGGATCACTCCTTCGACACTTCCTTCAGCTACGCCAAGACAGAACCGGAGTGGTATGCACGCGGGTGACACTAAAAATGCAATTGCGATGCAATATTCATGTTGCATCGCAATGCACACCGCCCGCTAAGGCTGCCGGCTACAGGCGCACTTCGCGCAGGCGGCGTTCGAGATATCTCCGTTCACTATCGTTCGTAACGAGTTCGAGGGCTCGCTTGTAGCTTTCTGCGGCTTCAGCCGAGGATCCGATGCGGCGGAGCAGATCGGCCCGGGCTGCATGAAAGAGGTGGTACCTGTCGAGATCGCCTCGGGCGGCAAGTGAGTTAATCAATACCAGCGCCCGCTGAGGACCATGCACCATTGCCACTGCCACGGCACGGTTCAGCGACACGATGGGCGAGGGCTGGACGCGTTCAAGCAGATCGTAGAGGAGGACAATTTCTGGCCAGTTTGTTTCTTCGGCCCGCCTTGCCTCGCAATGGACAGCCGCGATCGCAGCCTGAATCGCGAATGGTCCCGCGTCATCGCTGCGAAGAGCTTCCTGCACCAGCGGCACAGCCTCAGCGATCTGCTCTCGATTCCAACGGCTCCGATCCTGATCTTCGAGAAGGACGAGATCTCCATTTTCATCCACGCGCGTGTTGCGCCGGGAATCGTGAAGAAGCATCAGCGCGAGGAGACCGGTCGCTTCCGCGGAAGGCGATGTCATCAACATTCGCACCAGCCGGCCGAGACGGATTGCCTCCACACAAAGATCGGCTCTCACGAGCGGACCGGTTCGCGTCGCAGCGTAACCTTCATTGAAGATGAGGTAGATCACGGTCAACACCGCGTCCAACCGCTCGGGCAGGTCGCGCGCGGCCGGCACCGCGTATGGAATCCCCGCATCATGAATTTTGCGTTTCGCCCGGACGAGCCGCTGCGCCATCGTCGCCACTGGCACGAGAAACGCGCGGGCAATTTCGTCGGTCTCGAGGCCGCATAGCGTGCGGAGCGTCAGCGCCACCTGCGTCTCAAAGGCCAGCGCCGGATGACAGCAGGTGAAGATCAGTCGAAGGCGGTCGTCGGGAATTTCACTCTCGTCGGAATCGGTATTGATGTCTGCAACGCGTTGTGTGATCTCTGAAGCGGCGTACGAATCCATTTTCTCGGCAAATCGCATCTTCCGGCGAATGCGGTCAATCGCCTTGTGCCGAGCCGTCTGAATAAGCCAGGCGCGAGGAGATTCGGGGATGCCCGAAACTCGCCACTGGTCGACTGCAGCTGCGAAAGCTTCCTGGGCCACCTCTTCGGCGAGTTCGAAATCTCCGAAAAGCCGGATCAATGCGGCAACAATTCGACCCCAGTCCGAGCGATAAACGTTCTCGATGGCGACGTTGGCGTCCAGGAGCATACTCCAGGATAAACAAATTCTTTTTTGAAATAGTGTCGATTCGAGCAATCGCGAGTCTACTTTAGCTAAGGGCACAGACATTTGAAATACATGTTGCTGGTTTATCTGGATGAGCAGATTTTGAGCGAAGCCGAGCGGGAGCAGTGTTACGTGAAATCCGCACAACTCACGCAAGAGATTCATTCAAACGGGCAATATCTGGATGCGTCGCCGCTCTATCCGACATCCACGGCAACCAGCATTCGTGTCCGTGAGGGCAAAAGGCAGGTGACCGACGGACCGTTTGCAGAGACTCGGGAACAGCTCGGCGGTTACTACCTGATCGATGCGGCCAATCTCGACGAGGCCATCGGTATCGCCGAGAGAATTCCCGTAGCGCGATGGGGCACCATCGAAATCCGGCCGGTGATGGAAATTTCGGGCCTGCCCAATAGAACGGCCTAAGGAGATTAAGAAGTGGCCAATCTGCCAATCTATAGGTAAAGTCCAGGCAAGAGGCCATCGATTGGGCGATCCGTGTCCCGAATCCATACGGCGAAGACGGTGAGATTGAGCTGCGCCAGTTGTTTGAGCTCGACGATTTTGAGCCGAGCGAATCGATCGAAAAGGCGCGTGAGATCGAAAAAGACCTCTGCAAGAAGACCCTAGGAGAAAGGAGCAGTCAAGCCAGTAGAATTCGTCTGACGTGGAACTTGTATTCCACATGCTCGTTGTGGATAATGTTCCGCCATTTAAGACAATTACGTACTTCCCTCTAGAGGCTTTGACCTTGCGATTGCTGGCTTTTGGTCTTGTTCATCGTACGTCGCGAATTTTTTCAGCGTCGAACTCGTCTGAAGCTGTGCGCACTGAAAGAATTCTGGCTCGTGCTCGAGCGGCCATGGCCGTATTTTCACTAATTGCAGTTTTCTTTGATCCACTGCCAATGCGGAGCCCGGTGGTCGCGTATACCGCGTTACTGCTGTATGCATGCCTGAGTTTTGCGTTCTTTGTTTTGGCTCGACGGCATTCCATACAACCCAGAATCATCCCGATTGTGCATGCGGCCGACGTGTCATTTATTTTTCTCATCAGCGCATTCACGCAGGGTCCTGACAGTCTTTCCTTTTTTGTCTTCTTCACGATCGTTGTTCTCGCTGCAGCTTACCGCTGGGGATTTTGGGAAACGGTTTTAACGGGCGGCACATTCCTGATCCTGTTCCTGATCGAAGGTGCGTTGACCGGCATCGCTGATACTTTCGATCTTAACCGTTTTCTGGCGACTTCCGCTTACTTGTCGCTTGTGTTTGGGCTTCTTGGCTATCTTGCGGAGCATGACAAAAGAGCCAGGAAGGAGAATTCGCTGATCACACACATCGTCCGAGTATGTCAGACGGAAGGCGAGATGAGCCCGACCATACACACGTGTTTGAAAATCATCAACGATTTTTATCATGCAAAGCGCGCTCTGCTTGTGATTCAGGAGAACGCCACACACCGCGTTTTTCGATGGCAGTATCCGAGTTCGGAAAATGACACATCAATCCGTCTGCATGAAGTGAACGCCGAGGAAGCTCGGAAATATTTATTCTGGTCTTCCGTGCCCGTATGGTTCTGGCGAGACTTACGTTCCGGATCGAATCCCCAAACGGCGGCTGTGGATGACGAAGGAAGTCTCATCCATCGGCTTCGCTTCCAACCTCCCGAAGCATTTGTTGAAGCGGTGGCGTGCGATTCGCTTCTGGCTGTGTCCCTTTTGTGCGGAGACGATCTTGCAGGACGGCTTTATATCCTTGATCCTCAATTAGACTCGTCTGAGTCCAGAGCCATGCGCCATCTGTTGCGACTGCTGAATGAGGTTCGTCCAATAGCGCACAACCTTTACCAGTGGCGGAGGGTTCGTTCCAAGGCGCACATTATCGAGCAGGTCCGGGCGGCGCGCGAGATACACGACGGTATTATTCAATCCCTGATTGGTCTGGAACTTGAGATCGAGGTACTACTCCTCAATGAGGGACATACCGCGACGAGCCGGCTTCAGCTGGAACGAGTTCAAAAGCTGCTTCGCGAGCAGAGCCAGGAGGCTCGAGATTTGATGCAGCGGATGAAGACGCCGGCTGTGATGTTTCGCGAGCTCATTCCTTTTCTGGATAACCTCGTAGCGAAGTTCGGCTATGAGACGGGAATCAATGCTCGATTCATTTGCGACGTTGAAGCCCCGCCTCTGCCTGCAAACGCCTGCCATGAACTGGCGCGCATCGTCCAGGAAGCGCTTGTGAACGTCCGCAAACACAGCCGCGCAACGAATGTCGACGTGAAACTGAGCAGGGATAACGATGGATTAAGACTCGTCATCGAAGATAACGGAGCCGGTTCCAGATGGGAAGGCCAGCGTCATGAGGACGGCCGGAAGCGAAAAAGTTGGGAACCGGCCGTGATTCGAGAACGAGTCCTCCTTCTTAACGGAACGCTAAAGGTTGAGTCGGGGTCTGACAGCGGAGTGCGGCTAATGATCAGAATTCCGATTTCTGAAGACACCGAGTGGTGGGTGCGTCGCCGCGCGATCCATAAAGAATCCCGACCTGTATAGCGCGTCTAGTCGGAGCAGGAAGCTTTGGATTCGGCGTGATCGCCGGCAAACGTGCAATCGTCTGACGGCTCAGCCAAAAGTTCAATCTGCTCGTCGAGATTTACGATCCGGTCGACCAGGCCCAAAATCGCGACATTCAAGTGATGGATGTCACGAAGCTCTTCGGTCGTCATGCCGAGATACTGGCCGTCGCCCATCTCTGCTTCGATGGCTCCCTCCGCCTCATTTAATTCGGATAGCGGCCCGGACCGAAGCGATAGCAGGATTTCGAGGGCTTCGACGCGGCCCGATTCCAGTAGCTCGGGTTGGCATTCGGCCAGATCAAGGATCTTTTCCAAGAGTTCCTTCTCTCGTTCAAGAGCTGATGCGATTAGATTGGCTTTCATATATCGATACCCCTCATGGTACCGCTGCGCGTGCAATTTTGCTACCCAAGGCAAAACTTTGGAGGAGTTCTTGATAACGCAACGCGGGGTTTTGCCGATAAGTACCAGGAGGGACAACGAGTTCTGTTGGTTGGTGGGCTGGTTACGCGGTGGACGTTTGCCTTCAAATTGGCGAGTTTGTCTACCAATTTCAGTGACAAATGTATCCAATATGTTGATTTGCCATGTCAAATTTCCGGCACTGCGTCAAATATAGAGACAAAAACATAGGTTTTTTGCACAAGTGGATGTGCCGGCCGGTGTAAAATCGTGTCTGAACGCAAGAAGCGTTTGAAGAGGGGCTTTGGTGGCAAAGCATTTAGTGACTGGTGGTGCTGGATTCATCGGATCGAGTCTGGTTGCGCGATTATTATCTCGCGGTGAGACTGTCACGGTTTTCGACAATCTCAGCCGGTTCGGGGTGGACGCGAATCTCCAATGGCTGAAAACACTGGACTGCGGCTCATGGTTAACCTTTATTAATGGTGATGTGCGTGATGCGGATGCGGTGTGGTCAGCGGCACGCGAAGCCGACGTCATCTATCACCTCGCGGCCCAAACCGCGGTCACGACCTCAGTTGAGAATCCCCGGAACGACTTTGAGATCAATGCGATAGGAACACTAAATCTCCTTGAAGCTGCCCGGCATTCGGACCGGAACCCTGTCCTCATTTACGCATCTACTAATAAGGTGTATGGCGGCATGGAGGAAGTCGGCGTTGTAGAGCTTGAGACTCGCTATTCCTACGTGGATCGCCCCCTCGGAATTGAGGAGGCAATGCCGCTGGATTTCCATTCCCCCTACGGGTGTTCTAAAGGCGCAGGCGACCAGTACACGCGCGATTATGCTCGCATTTATGGTATTCGGTCAGTGGTCGCGCGTCAGAGCTGCATTTATGGACCTCGACAGTTCGGAACTGAAGATCAGGGCTGGCTGGCATGGTTCTTTATTGCTGCGGCTCAGGATAAGCAACTGACGGTATACGGAGATGGCAAACAGGTTCGCGACCTGCTTTATATCGACGATCTCCTCGACTTCTACGATCTGGCGGTTCAAAACATCGAACGAGCCAAAGGACAAATTTACAATGTCGGCGGCGGCATCGAAAACAGCATGTCCGTGTGGATCGAGCTCGAGCCGCATCTGGATCGGTTGTTTCAGAAGAAGGTGAAGGTCGATTACGCCTCGTGGAGACCGGGTGATCAGCGCATCTACGTGTCCGACATCCGCCGGGCCGCTGCGGACCTTGGCTGGCAGCCGAAGACGAAGTTGGGAGAAGGACTCGGAAAGCTCTGCGATTGGGTGCAGGAACTCCTCGCCTCCCCCGTTAACCGATGATGCCGCTTCTCGCTTTACTTAAAGGACGCGCGAATTGACGGGACGCCCGGCGTCGAAATTACACGCGATTCCGCCGTCGCACGGACGGCGCTTCGTCATTGCGTATTCAATTTGATCGAACGGAAAATGTTGATTTCCACTCCGTCGCGCGCGACGTGGTTGTTTAGCTGTTATTAACGTGTCGCTCGTCAGGTTATAAACACTTCCCGTGATCCGAAATTGAGACTCGCCACCACGCCGGCGATCCACGCCAGAAGCATTGCGTTTGCGGGTATATAGAGGTTGTAATCCGTTAAGCTGTGAATCCCGATCGCGACGAGCGCCGCAAAGCTCGCGATTGCAAGGTGCCTCGTGGTCGAATCCCCACTCTTGAGAACAGCGCGAACCGCCGATGTCACGACGGCCATCATCCCAACCGCAGAAATCGCAAACCCGATCGCACCCAGCTCGGCGAGAAATTGCAGGTAATCGTTGTATACCGTATTCACAGCACGCTGAGGCAGGAACGTTCTGTACTTCGGAAAGGCTTTTTCGAACGCGCCCAACCCGCAACCCACAATCGGATAATCAGCGACCAGGCGTAGTGTATCCTTCCACACCTGGGTTCGTGTGTCGGGCTTAATATCTGTCGTGATTTCGCGAATCTCGCCAAACCGGCTGATCAGGCGATCGGGCGCCAGAAAAAACGAAGCTAGGATCACAGCGGCCGCGACAAAACCGATGGTCACAAATCGCCGAAGATCGTTCAATCGCCCCGCCGGCGTCAGGAAGCTGATAACAATCAGTGAAGCGAGTGACGCGATAAAGCCGCCCCTCGATAATGAAAGTATGACTCCCAGCGCCATGAGTGCAGCTAAGGCGAGTGATATGGAAATCACGACTGCATGGCGGAAAGACTCGTACTTACGCATTTTCAGAGCGGCAATGGGATTGACGGTCGCGAACGGCAGCGACAGCTCCAGCAGACCGGCAAAATGGTTACGATTTATGTATGACCCATGCGCCGTGGAATCCGGCGAATACTGCAACACACCCCAAGCGGCTTCCGCTCCGGCAATGACGACGAGGGGAGCAACAATCAACCACCTGTTTTCGATTGTTCTCCAGGCCAGCTCGCGCGTTAATACGAACACAACCGTATAGGCCGCCACGCGCAGCAGGTGCGCCAACGTCGCCGAAGGAAACACGCTGATCGGCGCTAATCCTGTTCCCGGCAATATGGGCTGTAATGATTCCGTGAGACTGGCTCGAGCGGGTGAAACGGCGCGCAGCAGCCACAACGGCAGTGGCGCCAGTTGAACACCGATGAATATCAAAAGCAGCAAAGCAGGCCAGTGCAACCACCACTGCAGAGGCGGCGCGAGATCGTCGTTGCTCGTGAATCGAAAATAAACGAGAGCAACAAGACCGAGAGCGACCATACATCCGTCCCAATCCACGGCTGCGATTCCGCCAGACTGGAACACGGCATACGCAAGAATCAGTGAGAGCGCAACGAGATACACATTGGGTGAGAGGGGTCTGACCTTCATATGCAGGCGCGGGGCCAAAGCCGGTGCCTACATTACTCTAATACGGGTCGAATCAGGAGCGCGTTCACAAAGTAGTTTGTTCGTGCTGATTTCCAGCCGCGCCAGAAAGTCGTCCCATGAGATCTTGCCCGGATGAACAGGCGCCAATTTCCTACTCTTATCCGTTCATTACCTCTGTGATAGTCAACGATCTCCATGTCGTATCATCGCTATTCCGCGAGACGAATGCGCCACTAATCATTGATCCGAATACTGTGCTGGCCCAACCTGTTACCCTTGAAGGCCTCCAGCCGATTTCCGGGAGGAATTGCAAGCTCATTAAGGTCAACGGCCACATTGCGTATTCCGGCTAAAGCCATCACTGATCCGAGTGAAAGCATCAACCGATTCCGACGAAAAGCATCCAGTGATCGGAGCGTAGCGACGCTGGAGCGTTCATCATTTCCGAAGTGGATGGCTTCGGT
>Ga0070707_100006236_pt1 | contig 11100 bp, 7 predicted proteins | sample KBSK5502metaG_FD_65468 | JGI IMG/M metagenome (GOLD analysis project Ga0070707, IMG submission 65468) | Corn, switchgrass and miscanthus rhizosphere microbial communities from Kellogg Biological Station, Michigan, USA - KBS K5-50-2 metaG | ecosystem: Host-associated > Plants > Roots >... | reverse complement strand
GCTGCACACGTCGAAGGTCTGTACAGTTGCCTCGACTACTATTGGGACGTCAGCGATCCGTTCAGCAAGGAACTGATCGCCCAGTACGATAAGCTCTTTCCAGGCAATGCCAAGTTCACTGCGGGCAGTGCGTGTTCAGGTCTGTACCGAGGTCTGAAGCTTTGGGAGGCTGCCGTGAAGGAGGCAGGCTCGCTAGAGCAAGAGGATGTCATCAAGGCACTCGACCACGCCACGATCGCTGAGGGGCCGGGTGGTCCAGCTGCAATGGTGCCCGGTGAGCATCACGTTCGAATGAACATGTACATCGCCCAAGCACACAATGGTAGTTTCAAGGTTGTCAAGAGCCTGGGGGTCATTGATCCAAAGGAGTGCGTGCAGGGCACTATCGATGCGATGCGCGAGGCACCTGCCGCCGCGTTAGCTGTGTGACTCCGGAGATCCATCGGCACCCGGCAGAAGGCTGACCGCCTTCCAGGGGGCCTCAAGATCGCGGGCAGGACGGCGCGGCCGCGTAGGGCCGCGCCGTTCCGGCCAGCCGGGTCAGAGCTTCGTGGACGGCTCCACCGCGACTCGCTATGGAGGCCGAGCTCTGAGATCTACGCGTCCACGCAGCCGGGTCGGCTCCAGAGGTCGAGCTGTGCTTCGCGCATTACACTGACCGTCCCTGGCATCGCCCGCGGCCGCGGCGTCCTGCCAGACGCGACCGACGTGAGGAGGGCCGACCCCATGGCCACCGACTTCGTCACGGCGCTGGACAAACTCGTGGATACCAGCCACGGGGATTGGCGAATCTTCATCCGCCGGCTCGGGCCGCTGCACGCCCGCTGGCACACGGAGCACAACGCAGGGCAAGCCACGCTCGGGTTCCTGCTGTTCCACTGGGAGTTGATACAGCGCTTCAAGGCGATCGGCGCCGACCAGGGCCTGGGCGGCCTACCCGGTATTCAGCCCTACTCCGAGGCACAGCTCGCCAACTTTGGCGCGCCCTACAACGTCACCGATTCGGTCGCTCCCGGAAACGTCACGAGCTTCGAGTTCTTCTCCGGGGACCTGGAGGCGTGGCACAACGACGCGCACATGCACGTCGGCATGGCGACCGGCCACAACCTCATGAACCCTCGCACCAACGTGCGCCGGCCGGAGTTCTGGCGGCTGCACTACTTCATCAACACCCGGTTCGAGGAGCAGCTTGCCAACTACGCAGGTGTCGGAACCGCAGCAGCCCAGGTGGTTGCCCAGGTTCAAGCAAACGCCGCGGCCGCGCCCTTGATCTGATAGCGAACTATTCCGTCCCCGTTGGTCCCGCGGCCTCGCCGGCGGGAGGGCGCCGCTGGCGGGCGCTGGCGCGGACCGCGCGTGCAGGTTGGCGACAGGGGCCGCGGTGGGGGGGACTGGGCTTGACAGTCGCCATCCCGTCGCGGTGGGCAGCAGTCGCGTGCTCTCGGGCGCGGCGGCATGGGTTGACGGATGCGCTGGCGGTGTGCGGCACCTCGCAGACCGCCGTCGTCTAGAGCCGCGTCAGGCTGGCGCAGCCGTTCGATCCCACTGCCTGCTGCCTACTGCCGGCGTGTGGCCTGATTGCGCCGCGTGACGGCATCGGCGCGACCGTGCGGCTGGCCGCCCGGATCCATCAAGATCCTGGCGGCCAGGGGTGAAAGTGCAGTCACTCGAATGGGGGAAAGGAGGCACACGGCCATGGAGCTGACACACGGATCGGGTCGTGCGGCGTGGTGGGGCGCAGGCCTTGCGGTCCTGGCCTTCGCCGCAGGGTGCGGCTCGTCGAGCTCGTCGTCGTCGAGTGGGTCGTCGTCGTCGGCCTCCTCGGGCGCCGGCCTGACCGCGACCTCGTTCGACGCCACCTTCTCGGCCATGAGCCAGCTCAAGGGCACGACCTCGGCGGGCAAGGGGCTCGTTGGCGTCATCCTGCCCGACACGACCTCATCGACGCGGTACGTCGACTTCGACCAGCCGTACCTCAAGCAGGCCTTCGACGCCGCCGGGTACGGCTCGTCGGACTACAAGATCGACAACGCGCAGGGGAACGATGCGACCGAGCTCTCGCTGGCGCAGGCGGACATCACCCAGGGTGCGACCGTGCTCGTGTTCGACCCGCTCGACAGCACCGTGGGCGCGCAGATCCAGCAGCTGGCCGCGCAGAAGGGCGTCAAGGTCATCAGCTACGACCGCGCCACCTTCACGGGCACGAACACCTACTACGTGAGCTTCGACAACGTGCAGGTCGGCAAGCTCATCGGCAAGGGCTTCACCGACTGCATCACGGCGTGGAGCGTCCAGAGCCCCAAGGTGTTCACCCTCGACGGCGGTGAGGACACCGACCCCAACGCCGTGTCGTTCGCGCAGGGCTACAACTCGGTTGTGTGGGGCGACATGACGACCCCTGAGCCCGCGGGCAAGACCAACAGCCAGGGCTACACGCTCGTCGGCGACCAGATCGCCCCCGCGTGGACCAACGCCACCGGTGGCCAGATCTTCCAGCAGCAGTTCACCGCCCACCCGGAGATCAACGCGACCATCGAGGCCAACGACGGGCTCGGCAACGCCGTCATCCAGGTGCTGAGGAACAAGGGCGTCGCCGCCAAGAAGATCCCGACAACGGGCCAGGACGCCACCCTGCAGGGCATGGAGAACGTGCTCCAGGGCTACCAGTGCGGGTCGGTCTACAAGGCCGTGTACGTCGAGGCGCAAGCGGCGGTCGCGCTGGCGACGTACCTGCGCGCCGGGCAGAACCCGCCGAGCGCGCTGGTCAACGGCACCACCTCGCCGCCCAGCGGCATACAGGGCAGCCAGCAGCCGGCGGTGTTGCTGACGCCCGTCTGGGTCGACGCGACGAACATGGCCACAACGGTCATCAAGGACAAGTTCGTGTCGGCCTCGGCGCTGTGCCAGGCGGTTGGGGCCAGCACCTGCTCAGCGGCGGGAATCTCCGGCTGACCATCGGCAGTCTCTCGCGACGCCGCCGCGCCTGGTGCTCGGCGGCGTCGCACATCGCCTGACGCATCATGGGCGCGGGGTCCGCAGCGTTCGTGCGAGGTCGACAGTCGTGATCGAGACCACGGTCGAGGACGACGCCTCCGCGGCGGTCGCAGAGGCGGACGCGCCGCTGCTCATGGTACGCGGCGTCGACAAGCACTTCGGTGCCGTGCAGGCGCTGACGAAGGTCGACCTGGACCTCCCCGCGGGGCATGTGACCTGCCTGTGCGGTGACAACGGCGCTGGCAAGTCGGTGCTGACGAAGACGATCGCCGGCATCTACCAGCCCGACCACGGGCAGATCCTCTGGGAGGGTCGACCCGTCCACATCCGCAACGCGCGCGACGCGGCCCGGCTGGGCATCGAGACCGTCTACCAGGACCTCGCGCTCGCCGACAACCTCGACATCGTCCAGAACATGTTCCTCGGGCGCGAGCGCATGCGGCAGGGGCCCTTCCTCGACGAGGACAACATGGAGCGCGCCGCCAAGGAGACGCTGGCGAGCCTGCGGGTGACGACGGTGCGGTCGATACGGCAGCCAGCGGCGTCGCTGTCCGGCGGCCAGCGCCAGTCGGTGGCCGTCGCCAAGGCGGTGATGTGGAACTCCAAGCTCGTCATGCTCGACGAGCCGACCGCGGCGCTCGGCGTCGTGCAGACGAAGATGGTGCTCGACCTCGTCCGCCGGCTGCGCGACCGCGGGTTGGCGGTGATGATCATCTCGCACAACCTCAACGACGTGTTCGAGGTCGCCGACCGCATCGCCGTGCTGTATCTCGGTCGAATGGTTGCCCAGAAGCCGGCGTCGGAGTTCGACCGCCAGAGCGTCGTCGAGTACATGACCTTCGGCGGGCCGGAGCGCGGTGCGGCCCGGGTACGGGAGGCTGCGCATGGCACGCGTTGACGTCTCGCCGCCCGCCGAGGAGGTCGTCGAGGACCCGACGGCGGCGACGCAGGCCGCGATGATCGAGGTGCCGCCGGCGATCGTGGCGCAGTCGCTCGGCGACTACCTGCGCGCCTGGACGACGCGGATCAGGGGCGGCGACAGCGGCATCCTCCCGGTGCTGCTCGGCCTGCTGATCATCGCCGTCGTCTTCGAGGTCATCAGCCCCGGACACGTGTTCCTCCATGCGGACAACCTCGTCAACCTGTTCCAGCAGAGCGCGGTGTTCATGGTGCTCGGCATGGCCGAGGTGTTCGTCCTGCTGATCGGGGAGATCGACCTCGCGCTGGGGTACGAGGCCGCCGTCGGCGGGGTGATCGCGGTGCAGTTCGTGCAGCCGGTGACCAGAGCCTGGCCGTGGTGGGCGGCGATCATCGTCGCGCTGCTGTCGGTGGCGATCATCGGGGCGTTCTGGGGCGTGCTCGTCGCCTACCTGCGGCTGCCGTCGTTCATCGTGACCCTCGGCGGGTTCCTCATCCTCAACGGGATGATGCTCATCCTGCTGCTGCTCGGCCCTTTCTCGGGATATCCGAGCCTGCTCGGGGAGGACTCGAACGTCAAGACGCTGTACGACCTGATGTGGGGGAACATCGACGCGACGGCGAGCTGGATCGCGATGGCGGTGATCGTCGCCGCGCTGGGGGGGCTGGTGTGGTTCCGTGACAGCAGCCGGCGGCGCAGCGGTCTGGTGGCGCCGCCGCCGAGCCTGACGCTCATCAAGGTCGGGATGACAGCGGTCATCGGGGTCATCGTCGTCGCCATCTGCGACACCAATCGCGGTGTCGGGTTCGTGGAGATCAAGGGGGTGCCCTATGTCATCCCCATCGTGCTCGGCGTGTGCGCCGCCTGGACCGTTCTGCTGGAGCAGACGCGCTTCGGGCGGTACATGTACGCGTTGGGGGGCAACGCGGAGGCGGCGCGGCGCGCAGGCATCAACCTGGCGCAGATCCGGATCTGGGCGTTCGCGCTGTGCGCGTTCACCGGAGGGATCGGCGGGATGCTGTACGCCTCGTACCTCGGGGGGATGTCGAACAACGTCAACGGCGGTCAGCTGGTGCTCTACGCCGTGGCGGCGGCGGTCATCGGGGGGACGAGCCTCTTCGGCGGGCGCGGGCGGGTGATGCACGGCGTGCTCGGGGGGCTCGTCATCGGCGGGATCTACAACGGGATGTACCTGCAGGGGCTGTCGGTGCAGTGGACGTTCATCGTGACGGGGTTCGTGCTGCTCGTCGCGGTGACCATCGATGCGGTGTCGCGGCGGGGCGGCTTGGCGCGGGCTTGATGCGCCGCTCGCGGCTACGGCGACAGGCCCGACCGTGATCCCGCCGATGCGGGGTGCGGGTGAAGCGCCCTGAGGCCGAGAGCCCGCCGCCTCCTCAGCGCACGTACGGCGGAGCTCCAGTGCCCTGCGCGGGAATCGCACCACCGCCGGGCGCGGTGGGGCCCTCCCGCTCAGGAAGAGGAGCCCGGGATCGAGGAGGCATAGGCAATGGGCAGGGGCGATCTCAGCGCCAGGGCATCCCGACGCGTCATCCCGCTGCTGGTTCCGGCCCTGCTCGTCGGGGCTGTCCTCCAGGCGGCCTGTGCGACTCCCCGGTCGGTCCACGCAGCGTCGCCGACGAGGGGCACCATCGACGGGTCCGCGCCCGTGGTCTGGGACTTCGCCCCCGTGGGCGGTCCGACGGGGGCCGCCGATTCCTTCGCGCTCACCGTCCAGCTGCCGCAGCCGGCCGCGACCTTCTACGCACCCCATCTGCGTCAGGGCAGCACGCACGCCGCGGTGCTGCGCATCGATGTGACCTGGACCGCGCCCGACACGAGCGAGGCGCTGTTCATCTCGGCGACGGATCCCGGCGGGAACGGCGTCGGCAATGACAGCTCCGCGGCCACCAGCGACCCCAACGGACTCGACGTCTTCGTGCTGCAGGACCCGCTGAACACGACCTACACCATCAACGCGTCGAACTTCACCGGCAACACTCCGACCGCGGTTGCCTCACACGCCGTCGCCACGCTGACGTTCATCGACCTCGCCGCCCAGCCGCAGTCGCCGGAGCCGCCGGCGGGGCCGCTGTTCAGCAACTACCACATCCCCCTCAGCCTCATGCCCCCCCTCCCCGAAGAGACGACGGTGCTCGGCGGACGTGCCTTCGGCGAGCCCTCGATCGGTGTCGATCCAAGGCCGGGGCACGACCAGACGATGTATCAGGCAGGCCTGTACACGATCAAGGTCACCTTCAACGACTCGACCACGCCAGCGACGGCGACGTACGCCGACGTCACCGACGCGCCGTTCACCTCGACGGCGAGCGAGGACGCGATCCTCGATGTCGACCGCAACACCGGGCGGACATTCGTCAGCCAGCTCACCGCGGTCTGCAGCCTGGGTGCGGTCTCCGACGACGACGGCGCCACCTGGACGCAGGCGACCAAGCCCTGCCAGACGCCGCCCGCAGTCGACCACGAGACCATCGGCGCCGGCCCGTTCGCCGCGCCGCTCCCTCCTGGCGCCGTCTACCCGGACGCCGTGTATTACTGCTCGCAGAACGTCGCTGCCGCGGAGTGCGCGCTGAGCCTCGATGGCGGGCTCAACTACGGCGTGGCCTCGCAGATGTGGACATCGTCGACGTGCTTCGGTCTGCACGGGCACATCAAGATCGCGCCCAACGACGGCACCGCGTACGTTCCCAACAAGGCGTGCGGCGCACCAGAGTGCCTCATCACTACCAGCACGGCCGGCCCCAACTGCCACCCGGGATTCGCGGTCTCCACGAACAACGGCCTGACCTGGACCGTCCACACCATCAACGACGGCCACACGCGCTACTTCAACACCGGCGACCCCTCGATCGGCATCGGTGCCGCGGGAACGATCTACTTCGGCTACGGGGATCGCGACGGACATCCGAAGATCGCCGTCTGCACTGGCCAAGGCGCGACATGCGGCGCCTCGGTCGACGTCGGCGCGGCGTTCAACATCGTGAACACCGAGATGGCGACCGTCATCGCCGGCGACGACAACCGCGCCGCCTTCGCCTTCCTGGGGAGCACGACTCCGGGTGACGATCAGCAGTACAGCTTCGTGGGCACCTGGCACCTCTACGTTGCCGTCACCTACGACGGCGGCGCGCACTGGAGCACGAGCGACGCCACGCCGGACAACCCCATCCAGCGCGGCTGCATCGAGTTGAACGCCAACCGGTGCCCCAGAACGCGCGGCACCAACGACCAGCGCAACCTGCTCGACTTCAACGACCTGACGATCGACCGCGAGGGCCGCATCCTCGCTAGCTACACCGACGGCTGCCAGCCGGAGACCGCCACGCCGGCGGGGCACGGGACATGCCTGACCGACGCGACTCGCCTCAGCGGGCTGCCGACGGAGATCGAGGGCCCGGCGATCGCCCGCCAGAACTGCGGGGTGGGTCTCTACGCGGCCTTCGACGCCACCGCGGTCGCCTGCACGCAGGCGCCCATCCCCGAAGCGCCGCGCGTCGGTCTGCTGCTCCTCGGCGGGCTGTTCACCGTCGGTGCCGTCGCCGTGGCGCGCCGCCGGCGTCGCATGGGGCTAGCCGCCAGCCAGCGCTGAGCCCGCTCGCACTCGAAGACACCGGCGGTCTGCAGCAGCAGCCGCGCTGATCGGCTCGCTGGTCGAGCTGTCAGGTGCTCACGCGGTCGAGCTCTCGATCGCGTCGCCACGCATCACCATGATGATGCTCGTCGCCACCACGAAGACGGCGAAGGGCAGCAGGCCGAAGATCAGGCCGAGGAAGCCCTCGGGCGAGAACGCCCCCGTGGTGCCGTACACACTGAACGCCCCCACCACCTCCAGCACCGCCCCGACTCCCGCAACCCACGCCAGCCACATAGGGAAGAAACGGACCCTGGCGAACATGAGAGCCATCGCCGCGAGAAGCGCAGCGACGGAGACGCCGATGAGGGTGAAGGCGATCGCCGAAGCATCCGCGAGGAGGCGGATGGTCTCGGCGTCGACGTGCTGCGCCGCGCTGACGCGAAACGCCGTGGCGATCTGGAAGATCCCACCCGTGGTGGCAAGCGCGCCGGTGAGGATGAAGGCCGACAGCGCGGCGACGAGCAGCACCAGCGAAGCGCCGAGGCGACGCAGGGCGAAGATCAGGCCGCCGATGAAGACCACCGCGAAGATGTCTCCCAGGGTGCCGAGCAGGCTGGCGGTGATCAGCGCGCTGCGGTTGTCCTGGTAGTAGGTGACGAACTTGGAGGAGGGGTCGGAGGGATCCGGCGGTGAGCCGCTCAAGAACGAGGGGACGGCGACCAGCAGGAAGAAGATGATGCCCGCGATCCCGGCCAACCGTATCCAACCCTTGTCCATGTCCGCGCTCCCTGGTGTTCACCCTCGCGGGGTGCGTCCTCCTGGCACGATGCAGCCGTCACACCGCGTGCACCCGCTCGCCAGCGGGCGCGCAGTCTGCCATGGCGCTGTGGGGGTTCGGGGGCGCAGGGCGCTGCGCGTGACGCCTCCGGGTGGGCTGGCGCTCCTGGCCTGAGCACCCACCGGCCGGCTCGACCTCACCTGATCGGCGGCGCGCCATCGCGATCGACGCCGCCTCGCCCAGATGTCACACTAACGCGGCAGCCCGTGGTGGGGACCGTCGACGCGCTGCGGCAGCTGCCCGGCCGAACCAGCGCAAAAGGGCTCCATGGACGTCGTCGTCGAGCCCGCAGAGAGTCACCAGTGGGTGCGGCGTTTCGCCGTGCCGGGTATGACCTATTGCCTGCTGCGCGCAGAAGGGCCCGCCGAGGAGGTGACGGGCAGCAACGGCGATGAGCTCGGCGATCTGGCGACGTTCCTGCGGGGGCTGGTGCGCGGCGCCGATCCCGAGGGCCGCGCCTGGGTGGCTCGCGTCGACGCTCCCGAGGACGAGGTGGAGCACGTCCTCGAGCTGACCGGCAGATCGGCTCACACCGAGCCTTCGCGCGGGGCGGGCGCCCCACCACGACGGCAAAAGCTCTCGCCCTCGACCGTGACCCTGGTGCTCTCGGCACAGGATCCGGCCGTCTCCGAGCTGGTCACCTCGGGGGCGCCTCACGGCACCGTCGCCCTACTCCACGTGGCCGACAGCGATGTCGACGCTGTCCTCGGCGCCCTGGCCCGCCACGACGACGGAGCTGCCCTGGCCGCCGCCGACCTCACCGTGCTCGTCGAGCCGGCGCTGCACAGCTCGACGGTGGCCATCCCGGCGCATCCGGGCAGGACGCTGATCCGCCCGCTCGACCTCGCCGCCGTGCCCTCCGAGGCTCTGGCGCCGCCGGCGCGGGCGCTCCCGCTGGCACGACCGGCCCCCGCGCCACTCAGACCCAATCTACCGACAACCCTGGCGCTGACCGCAGCCTTCGCTGCCGTCGCCGGTGCGGTCACCGCGGTCGCGCTGCACAGTCGTGAACGGCCGACCCCCACGGGGGCGACACTGGTTGCCCCTGTCGTCCCGCGAGCGTCGGCGCCAGCGGCGACGGTGGCCCCGCGGACTGCGCCACCGAGCGCGCCCGCAGCGTCGGCGCCTCCATCGTCGCTGCCGACGCCGGCGCCGTCGCTGATCGCCGGCCCGCAGCCGCCGGCGCGCGGCGGCGCGCTCTTCGTCTTCGATCCCATCCGCGACAACGTCGTCCTCTTCGGCGGGACGTCCACCGCCTCACCCGGCCACATCCTCGGCGACACCTGGACCTGGGACGGGGCCACCTGGACGGAGCGTCATCCACCCTTCTCCCCTCCGCCGCGCACCAACGCGGCCATCACGTTCGACCCGGCGATCAAGGAAACAGTCGTCTTCGGCGGAAACTCAGCGCGCGGCTCGCCGCTCGATGACACGTGGCTCTGGGATGGCAGCGTCTGGAAGGAGCTGCTGCCCACGCGCAGCCGTCCGCCGGCGGGCGTTCCCTATGGCCTGGCCTTCGACGAGGCACGGCAGGGCCTGGTGCTGCTCACCGTGCCGGCCGCGGGGCAGGTGGGGGCGCAGACGTGGACCTGGGCGGGGACGACCTGGGGCCTGAGCAATGCCGCGGCCGCCCCCACAGTCAGCGGACGCACGGCGATGGCCTACGACCCGGTGCTGCAGCGCGTCATCCTCGTCGACGCCGGCGCTCAGGGGACAGCGACATGGATATGGGACGGTGCCGCCTGGACGCGCCAGGCGGACGCCGGCGACCTCAGCCTCGACCCTGCCGCCGCCACCACGCTCACCTACGACCCCGCCACCCAGGCGCTGCTGCTGGTGGAGGCGGCCGCCGGGCCGCGGAACGACAGCGACGTGTGGACCTACGACGGCAGGTGGCAGCACCGTGCCGTCGTCGACGCTCCCGCAGTTCTGGCCGGATCTGTCTCCAACGTCCCGGGCGGGCCGGCCATGGTCTTCGGTGGCCCCAGCAGCGATGAGGATCTCGGCCAGCAGTGGAGCTACGAGCCCCCGCGCCCACTGCTGATCGGCTCGCCATCCTGAGCCCGGGCTGACGGGGGGCGAGCCGCCGACTGCGATCATCACCCTGTGGACGCGCCCAGCGGCGGCGGTGACGCCGTCGACACCGCACACCTGACGCGGCCTTCGGCGTCAGGCGCCGAGCCGATCACCGTCGCGCCGACCGCCGCGCCCGCACGCCGCCTCTGGCAGCTGTCGCCGCCAGCGCTGCGCGTGCGCACCTTCCGCTGGTACTGGGCGGCGCAGTGGCCGGTGCTGCTGGGCACGTGGATGCAGATCGTGGCTCTCGGTTACCTGGTCTTCAGCACCACGCACAGCCAGACCGCCGTGTCCCTGGTCGCCGCCGCCGACGGGCTGCCCGCGGTGGGCCTCTCCATGGTCGGCGGCGCGCTCGCCGACCGCGTCCCGCGCCGGCGTCTGCTCCTGGTCACGCAGTCGGTGCTCGGCTTGAGCGCGGCAGCGCTCGCTCTGCTCGTCGCCACCGGACACGCGACTCTGGGCGCGATCATCGCCGTCGCCGTCGTCTTCGGCTCCGCCGATGCCATGGACCTGCCCACGCGCCAGGCGCTCATCGCCGATCTCGTCGACCGCGAGGTGGTGGTCAGCGCCATGGCCCTGGGCTCGCTGACGATGAGCGCCACGCGCATCGTCGGTCCTTCGGTTGCCGGGCTGCTCATCGCCACCGCCGGCGCCCAGGCGTGTTTCGGTTTCCTCGCCGTT
>Ga0070707_100006234_pt1 | contig 11101 bp, 11 predicted proteins | sample KBSK5502metaG_FD_65468 | JGI IMG/M metagenome (GOLD analysis project Ga0070707, IMG submission 65468) | Corn, switchgrass and miscanthus rhizosphere microbial communities from Kellogg Biological Station, Michigan, USA - KBS K5-50-2 metaG | ecosystem: Host-associated > Plants > Roots >... | reverse complement strand
AGCGTTGCCACTCCGAAGATCTCGTCGGCTGCAATGAGCGGGTATTGGAGTACGGAGATCTTGCGAGCCTCGACGCCCTCGGGGCCGCGCACGCCGATCTCGCGAACGAAGCTGTGCCAGCGCCGGTCGTGGCGCGCGGCGTAGCAGTCGGGGCCATCGTCTACCGCCTGACGGCCCATCTCCGCGGAGTCGGGATCCGAGCCGACGACCTTGTACCGGTACGCGACCTCGCGGCGCACGCTGTTGAAGAGCGCGACTGAGAACCCGTCGACGCCGGCGATCGCGGTGACGGCATCGCGGAGAACCCGGCCGATCGATCGCGCGTCGGTGAGCTCGTCGAGGGCGCGTGCCACCTCGTCGACGACCTCGCGATCGCGCTCGTCCTGTTCGTCCTTCGGATCGAGTGCGGGCTCGGACTCGGCGGGTGTCGCGATCGCGAGCGACGACTTTGGCTCGGGCATCGGCTCGTCTGGGACCACGACGAGGTGTCGTGGCTCGCCGAGGGGCGCCGCGACGGAGAACGTCGCGAGCGAGTCACTGCCGACCGCCGCCGCGATGAGCTCACAGGAGAGATCGAGTGCCTCGCGCGCCCCCGTGGAGAGCTGGTCGCGGCTGATCAAGGTGCCGAGGAGCACGCCGACCGTCCGGTCATTCGTGACAAGACGCGAGATCAGAAGACGCGGAGGCGCCCCGACCCATTCGGCCTGGTAGGGCACCGGCCAGTCGAGAAGGATCGCGCGGTTCGCGGGGAGCGAGTCGTCGGGTAGCTGAAGCGTGAGGAGTCGGCGGTCGTGGAGCCACGGCATGCGGCCGACCTCGGCTTCCAACGCGTCGCCGACGGCCGGCTGACGTACGACTGCAGCTCCGATGAGATAGGGAACGCTGTTGAGAAGGATGCGCAGGGTCGCTTCGACCGGCGGGGTCATCCGGACGACGTTCAGAGGCGCGGCGTCGACCTTCGGCGACTCCACGCTCCGGGCTGGGTCCGGGCCGTCGGCCTCACGCATGGCCACCCGCGCAGTGCCTCCCATGATTCGTTCGCTTTCCTCCCGCGTTCGTGATTGATTTGTAGGGCGCGGGAGGCCTTTGGCCCATCACCCGACGGGACCAGATCGGCCGCGGGGGAGTACCGATGTACCCCCGGGGGATGGCCGTCTGCTAGTGGGCGCCGGTCCCACCGTCGACGAGGAGGACCTGACCGGTCACGAAGCCGGCCTCCGTGGACGCGAAGTACACCACGGCACCGGCAACGTCCTCCGCGGTGCCGAGACGCCCCAGCGGCGTGCGGGCGACCTCCACGTCCCGAAAGCCTGGGTCCTTGCGCATCCGCTCGCGGGTCAGGTCGGTCTCGATGAGGCTCGGACCGACCGCATTGACGGTGATCCCGCGTGGCGCGAGCTCGAGCGCCAGAGACTTCGTCAGTGTCACCACGCCGCCTTTGGCGGCGCTGTACGCGATCCGCTCCACCCGGCCCATCACCCCGTATATGGATGCGACGTTGATGACGCGACCGCCGTCGCGGAGAACGGGCAGCGCCGCCTGGGTCACGAACGCGACGCCCTTGAGGTCCGTATCGACGACGGTGTCCCAGCCCTCCTCATCGAGTGAGGCGAGGTCGGTCGGGATGTTCGTCCCGGCGTTGTTGACGAGGATGTCGATCGTCCCCCACTCGCGCCTGAGGCCATCGAAGCACGTGCGGATCGACGCGGCGGTCCGGACGTCCAGCGCGAGCGCGACGGAGCGCCCTCCCCTCGCACGGATCTCGCGCGCGACTGGCTCTGCGTCGCCCTCCTTCCGCGATGTGATAGCGACGTCGGCGCCCGCGCCGGCGAGAGCGAGCGCGATCGCGCGGCCGATGCCGCGGGCCCCGCCGGTGACCAGCGAACGCTTGCCGTGCAGGTCAAATGGCCCGGTCATTTCAGCGTGGCAGGATACGTTCGATGCGGACGGTCGAGGCGCAGATCAAGGCACCCGCGAACGAGGGATCCTCCGACGTCCTGACTCCCGCCGCGCTCGACTTCCTCGGCCGGTTGCATCGCGAGGTCGAACCCGTGCGGAAGGGCTTGCTCGAGAAGCGAGCCGAGGTCACCGAGATACTCCGCAACGGCGGGACGTTCGATTTCCTGAGCGAGACCGCCGACGCCCGCAAGAGCGCATGGCGCGTCGCGGACGTCCCGCAGGACCTTCGCGTCCGCAAGGTCGAGATCACCGGACCTACTGATCGGAAGATGGTGATCAACGCGCTGAATTCCGGCGCCTCGGTGTACATGGCTGACTTCGAAGATGCGAACACGCCGACCTGGCACAACATGGTCGATGGGCAGCGCAATCTCATCGACGCGGTCGAGCGGAAGATCTCCTTCAAGAACCCGGACGGCCGCGAGTACAAGCTCAACGACGAGATCGCGACGCTCGTCGTGCGACCACGAGGGTGGCATCTCGTCGAGCGGCACCTCCAGATCGACGGCGTTCCCATCTCCGGCGCGGTGTTCGACTTTGGGCTGTACGTCTTCCACAACGCGAGGCGCCTGCTCGATCGCGGCAGCGGACCGTATTTCTACCTGCCGAAGATGGAGAGTCACAAGGAGGCGCGCCTGTGGAACCAGATCTTCGACTGGACCGAGAAGGAGCTCGACCTCGGCCGCGGAAAGATCAAGGCGACGGTGCTCGTCGAGGTGCTACCGCTCGCGTTCGAGATGGAGGAGACGCTCTACGAGCTCCGCGAGCACAGCGCGGGCCTGAACGCCGGACGCTGGGACTACATGTTCAGCATCATCAAGAAGCTCGGCGATCGGAAGGAGTTCATCCTCCCCGACCGCGTACAGGTCTCGATGACCGTGCCGTTCATGCGCGCGTACACCGAGCTCCTCGTGAAGACGTGCCACAAGCGCGGGGCGTTCGCCCTTGGCGGGATGGCCGCGTTCATCCCCAACCGACGCGATCCGGCCGTGACCGAGACCGCGCTCACCAAGGTCCGTGACGACAAGAAGCGCGAGGCGACCGACGGCTTCGACGGAACATGGGTCGCCCATCCCGATCTCGTGGAGACGGCGATGAGCGAGTTCGACCGCGCGCTCGGGAAAAAGCAGAACCAGCTCGACCGCCAGCGGCCCGAGGTGAACGTCACCGCGGCGCAACTGCTCGACGTTCGGATCCCCGGCGGTACGGTCACCGAAGCAGGTCTGCGCACGAACGTGAGCGTCGGCATCCAGTACGTCGCGTCCTGGCTTCGCGGGACGGGCGCCGCCGCGATCAACAACCTCATGGAAGACGCGGCGACCGCGGAGATCTCGCGGTCGCAGGTGTGGCAGTGGATCCATCACGGTGTCTCGCTCGCCGAGGGGCGCCGGGTGACGGCCGACCTCGTCCGCGACGTCGAGCGCGAGGAGCTCGCGAAGATCAAGTCCGCGGTCGGCGACGACTTCTTCGCGAAGGGCCGCTACGACGAAGCCCGCGAGATTTTCGAAGGCGTTGCGCTATCGCGGGAGTTCAAGGAGTTCCTGACCATCCCGGCCTACGAACACATCGACTAGTTGTGATCCGCCCAGAAGTCAGGCGAGATACCGCGACGGCCTGACCCGTTTCAGGGGACCAGGCCATCGCGGTTTTGGAAGGCGCTTACGGTTGGAGAGCGAGCTTCATCTCATTGGCGCCCGACCTCGTCCAGACGAGGCCGCCCTTGCGGTCGATCGTGATCTCAACGTCGGACTGTTCGCCGGTACTGAGCTGTGAACGATCGACGATGTTGCCGCGCACCAGGATCTGCGCGCCCATTACGCGAACGTCGGTGACCTGGACCGTCTGCGACAGTCCGGGAAGCGCGATCGCGCTGACCGCGTCGGGATGCCCCGCGAGCACGGTGCGCGTCAGCGTGCCCGTCTTCCGCACCGGGTCGATGTACCCGTCGAGGACATAAGAGGCGTAGCTCGGGAGCGGCGCGGCAGGCACGCCGCCGATCGCGCGGATCGCGATCGGTCCGGTGCGTTCGGCGAAGAGTTGTTCCACAGCCGGGATCGTGGCGCCGGCGGCGATCGCGCTGCCGACGCCGGCGTACTTCAGGAAATTCCGTCGACTGGTCTTCTGCATCTGCTTCCTCCTCTAGTGCGGGGTCCCGACGTACGGGAAGACCGACAGGTAGTCAGTGTGCGGTCCGACAAAGTCGCTGATTGTCCCGCTGCCCGTGAGCAGCTGGAGCTCCGCGTCGATGACGTCGTTCTGGAGCTGCCGCCCGTTCAGGAACCCAGCCGGGTTGCTGTAGTCGTAGGTGAGGATGTCGGGGAGAAGCACGCTCGCGAGGGTGCTGGCGGTGGCAGCGTTGCGGCTGAACGGCGCGCCCTCAAGCACCGCGATGAACTTGTCAAGGAAGAGCGGGCGGTCCTCCGTCGGCGAAATGTTGTTGAAGGTGTTCTTATCGGCGCCGTGGTTGAAGACCGTGTTGATCGCGGGCCGTCCCATCCGATCCTTCTGCGTCCAGACGCCGTCCACCAGGACGAGGCAGCGTGCCCAGTAGCCGACGCTTGGGTTTGGGCCGAGGAGCTGCGACTTCGTGGCGGACAGGACCATGCTGAACACGTTCTTGTCGATGAAGAAGTCGCTGCCCGGGTTTGTGAAGTCGAGCGGATGAGCGTGCGGCGCCAGCCCGAGGAACGCCGCGAGGTCGAAGAAGAACGGATCGCTCCGCATGCCGGCGTAGAACTTGTAGCCACCGCTTTCGGTGATGGTCGGCGTGCTCGTCGTGGCGAGGTCGACCGGAGCGCCACTGATGATGATCGGCCCGCCATCGTTCGCACCGGCCGCGGCGGCGCCCGTCGCGCGGTGCACCATCGCTGTCTGCGGACCGAGCGCCGGATCCGAGAAGCGGACGCGGTAAGCGATGTCGGCGACCGCGTCGCCGTTGGTGTCGATCTTCAGTTCGTAGATCGCAGCGGGATTGAACGCCGTCGCGAGCGACGGAGCGAGCGGGTTGACGTTCAGGATGAGAACGGCGCGAGTGGGGTCGTCGGGCGCTTGGAAGGCGTAAATGTCGGTGACGTCGATGCGGGCGTCCATATTCGGGGACATCAGCCCCGGAGCGTCGAGATGGTCGGCCATTGTCTTAGTCCCTCCCTTGCGGCTTTGGGTGGCCCTCGCCGGGTTGCGGCGATTCGGTCGGTTGCTACGAGTGCGAGGCCTGGGCGGATCAGTTCGCTCCTCAGTCCCGGCACGAACCGGGGAAGGCCCCCGCGCGGGGCGGGGGCCTTCCGTACGCCTAGCGAAGAGCCGAGAAGTTCACCACTGGGCAGCGAACGAGCACGGCGGTCGCGACGAGAGTGCCGAGGCCGGCACCGGCGGCAGCGGTAATGTCGTCGTCCTTCGTGAGGGCCGTCGGGGTCACGCCCGCTTTCCAGGTGAAGATCTGGAGATTCCAGGCGCCCCCGGCGTACCCCTGCTCGCCCGGAATGAAGTTCAACACGTTGCAGGCGGTCGCGTCAGCCGGAAACATCGCGGTGTTCTGGGCGCATTGCACCGCGGGGGGGTTCCCGGTCTGGTCGATCACGTGGTACACGATGTTCCCGTGCGAAAGGAGCTGCGCCTCCTGGACGGAGTTCGCTGTGACAGTGGTGCCTTCGTACTCGATGACCTGGTGGTCGTAATAACCCGAGTTGCGCGTGCCAGCGACCGCGGCCCCGGTCGTCATAGCGAGGAGCGCGAGCGTCATGAGCGTCGTGAGCAGAAGCTTGCGGTACATACGAGCCCTCCTATTTCTTGAGTGCCCGTGACGATCTCGCCTTTCGATGACACTGCGATGACAAACCACGACTAGATCGCCTCGAGGAATACCCGCTCTGCCCAGGGAATAGCCAGGCCGAGGGCGTCTTCGCGGGAGACAAACCTGCCGTCGTGAACATTGGGATCGACCGGCGCGCGTGTTACCGGCCCCGCGGTCGCGGTGAACACCACGTGAAAGTTGCGCGGATAGGGATACGCGTAGCCGACCGGCTTCGGGCCCTCGTTGCGGAGCTCGAAGAACCCGAGCGGCCTAGGTCTGCCGGCGATCGAGCAGCCGACCTCTTCAGCGATCTCGCGGGCCAACGCATCTAGCACGGGCTCGCTTCCCTCGCGGCGGCCTCCGGGCAGCACGTGGGGACCGTCGTCGTCGAATACGAAGACCGTCCCACGGGGTCCGGCGAGCACCGCGCGAGCCGAGACGATCAGCTCGAGCGGCGGCTGTTCGTCGGTGAGGAAGCACGAGAGGACAAGTGGAGTCACGCCCCAGACGACGCTCCCGGTCGCGACCGGAATCAGGTCGTCGATCTCTGTCAGTAGACGTCCGGTGACTCGGGCACAAACGTCCAAGCGATCCCGAAGCGAGCTTCAACGAGCCGCGCCAGCGCGCGCACGCCGAACGTCTCGGTGGAGTAGTGGGAGCCAGCCACGAGATTGATCTTTCGCTCCTTCGCGTACATGCGCGTGTACATCGTGATCTCGCCCGTGACGTACGTGTCTGCGCCCCGCGCGGCCGCCTCTTGAACGAAGGTCGTAAACGGCGCGCTACCGCTAGCGATCGCGACGACCCCGAAGCGCTCGCTGTTCTCGCGCGCCTCGACGAGCGTGCCGAGGACCGAGCGCAGCCGGTCGACGAACTCCTGGAACGTGCCGCTCGAAGTACCGATGACGCCGGCCAGTCCGCCGTGATACGGGAGGAACCGCTCGCGGACCTTCACGCCGGTCGCCTCGGCGATGCCGTCGCCGTTCGACAGGCCGGGAGCGCAGTCGAGAGCGGAATGGGCCCCGTACAGCGAGATGCCGTTCTGCCGAAGGCGGGTGTGCTTCTCCTCGACGAGCTCGAGGTCGATCTGGGGCCAGCTTCGGTGATGCACGATCAGGAGATCCGTCTGCGCGCTCTTGGCGCGCGAGATCGCGTGGAACGAAGTGCTCACCGCGGCCGCCACGCTCGTGACGACGTCGGACGCGCGGACGATCAGGCCGTTCGACTCTTCCTCGTCGAATTTCGAGACTTCGAGGCGCTCATTCAGGAATGAAACGACGTCGTCGAGCCGGACGTGCTCGGTCACGCAATGCGCTCGGTCAGGATCCGGTTCACGACCGCGGCATTGGCCTTACCGCCGAGCTTCTTCATGACTGGCCCGACGAGGGCGCCGAGCGCGATCTTCTTCCCCGCCTTGTAGGCGGCGACGGCCCCGGGATTCGCCTTGATTACCTCGTCGACCGCCGCCTCGATCGCCCCCTCGTCGCTCATCTGCGCGAGCCCGCGGGTGTTCATGATCGCCTCGGGGTCGCCGCCGTTCTTCCACATCTCGGCGAAGATCTCCTTCGCCGCCGACCCGCTCACCGTGCCATTTCCGACGAGACGGACGAGCGCCGCGAGCTGCTCGGCTCCGATGCGTGACGCGCCGATCTGGACCGCTTCGCGCTTCAGCGTCGCCGTGAGCTCGCCGATCACCCAGTTCGCGATCAGCTTGGGCTGCCCGGGCTCGGCCTTGACCGCCGCCTCGTAGTAATCCGCGAGCGCGCGGTCCGAGACGAGGATCCGCGCGTCGTAATCGGAGAGCCCGTATGTCGTCACGAATCGCGCGCGCCGCTCGGAGGGCATCTCGGGGAGCGACTCGCGGAGCTTCGCGACGGTCTCGGGCGAGGGCGCGAGTGAGACGAGGTCCGGCTCGGGAAAGTAGCGGTAATCCTCGACGTCCTCCTTGGAGCGCTGCAGATACGTGCGACCGCGCTCGGGACTCCAGCCGACGGTGATCTTTCCCTTACGCGTCCGGATGTCCCCGCCCGACCGCCACTCGTCCCACAGGCGGTTCGACTCGTATGCCACGGCGTCGCGCAACGCCTGATAGCTGTTCAGGTTCTTGATCTCGCTCTGCGGCGGCCAGGTGGTCTTGCCGTTCTCTTGGAAGCGGATCGAGACGTTCACGTCGAACCGGCCGGCGCCCTCCTCGAGGCGCATCTCCGAGACTCCGGAGAAGATAAGGATGTCGCGAAGCGCGCGGACGTAGGCCTCGCCTTCCTCCGCGGAGCTCATGTCCGGCTCGCTCACGATCTCGAGCAGCGGAACGCCCGAGCGGTTGAAGTCGACGAGCGTGTAGCGGCGGCCCGCATCCTCGCCGTGCTTCAGCGTGCCGGTGTCCTCTTCGAGATGCGCACGGGTGATGCGCACCCTCTTTCCGATCGGCAGTTCGAGCCATCCCTTCACGCTCAAGGGCAGGTCGTACTGCGAGATCTGGTAGCCCTTGGGCAGATCGGGGTAGAGGTAGTTCTTGCGGTCGAACTTCGTGTGCGCCGGCGTCTCGCAGTGGAGCGCGAGGCCGGCGGTGATCGCGAGCTCGATCGCGCGCCGGTTCGGCACGGGGAGAGCGCCGGGCAGGCCGAGGCAGACCGGACAGACAAGCGTGTTCGGCGGCGCCCCGAACCAACGCGCCTGGCAGCCGCAGAACATCTTCGACTCGGTCTTGAGCTCGACGTGGGTCTCGATCCCGATGACGAGCTCGTAGGGCGTGGGGCTCACGGGCTTGGCGGCGCTGAGATGCGCTCCGGCGAGACGATAAGGCGGCTCAGATTGACGATGACGCGGTCGTTGCTCACCGAGACAAGATATCGGTCGAGGCCCCGCGACGCTCCATCGCGGGAGCTCCCCTCAGCGTTGAACGAATACAGCCGACCTGCGGTCCGCTCGCACGCCGCAACGTAACCGAGCGAGCCGCCGACCACGCTGATCTCCACCGGGCACTCGGGCATGCCCGGCTGCGGCGACCACACAGCGCGGATCGCGACGACGTCGGTCGCGCTCAGTCGCGAGAGCCAGAAGCGCCTTGCGCTGTCGATCACCGGCGGACCAATGTCGTTCGGGGGCGATCCGGCAGCCCGCAGCGCCGCGCTCGGGAGCACTAGCCGGTCGCCCGGTACCAGCGCGGGCGGCGAGACGAGCTGCGGCGCCGCGGCGAAGACGGCGACACCACCGAGCAGCACGAGCCCCAGAACGAGGAACACGCCGATGAGCGCGAATTGCTTCCACACCGGCGTGGGGTCGAGCGACTCGGGACCCGCCCAGTGCTCGGGCGGCTGATCCTCGTAGCGCGTGCCCACCTAGGCGACCAGCGTTCGGATGCGACGCTGAGCGGCGCGCACGGCGCCGCGGACGAAGGGGCGTTCGTCTGTCGCCAAAAACTCGAGGATGTCCGGCGCCTTCTGCCCGATGCGCGCGCCGCTCGCGGCGGAGAGCGCCATCGCGACGTTCCAGCGCACGTTCTCGTCGGGGTCCTGCATCCATTTGCGCAGGCGAGCGAGCGTCGCGTCGGGATACGAACGGACGAACTGATCGCCGATCGCGAAAGGACCGAGGTTCTTTCGCACGTACTCCTCGTGGTCGCGCAGCGCCGGCTCGATCAGGTCGAGGAGCGGCTCGGCCCACTCCGCGGTGCGCGTCCGCGCGGCGTACTTCGCGGCGACCACGACCGCGCGCCGGAGGCGACTGTCCGGGCCGCTCACCCACTCTCGGAGCAGCGGGATCGTGTCGGCCCACGCTTCGGTCAGCACCTGCCCGAGCAGTGACGCCGCGGTCTCGCGGACCGCCCAGTCATCGTCGCGCGCGAGGCGGTAGCCCATGCGCGTCAACTCGCGGAAATGTGTGCGCGCGAGCGGCCAGACGATGAGCCCCGCCAGCTCCTTGTCGACACGTCTGGGGTGCGCCATGAGGCGCTCGGCCCAATCGAGCCGCACGCGCGGAGCCGGACCGATCGCGTCGATCACCTTGACCGCGCTGTCGTATTGATCCTTCCGCACCCAGCCGTTCAGACCCGACTTCCGGAGCGTGTCGGATGCGCCGAGCGGGTCGCCGGCCTGCAGGGAGCGTTCGAAGCGCCGGAGCCACTCGGTCGAGGTCGAGGTGGTCTCGGTCGCGGTCACGCTCGTCCGACGAAGCGCGCGATCCGCTCGCACGCCTCCTCGATCTTCTCGAGGCTCGTCGCGTAGCACGCGCGAACGTGGCCGCGGCCGCGCTCGCCGAACGCGCTTCCCGGGACCGTAACGACCTTCTCGTCGAGCAAGAGCCGCTCCGCGAACTGCTCGTCGTCCATTCCTGTCGAGGTGATGTTCGGGAAGCAGTAGAAGGCGCCGCGCGGCTCGAAGCAGTGCAGCCCGAGGTCGTTGAAGCGTTTGAGCATCACCTTCCTGCGCCGGTCGTACTCCCCCACCATCCGCAGGACCTCGTCTTCGCCGGTGCGGAGCGCCTCGAGCGCCGCGTACTGGCCCGCCGTCGGCACGCACATCACCGTGTACTGGTGGATCTTCATCATCTGCTCGATGACCTCGGCCGGCGCGCACGCGTAGCCGACGCGCCACCCGGTCATCGCGTACGACTTCGAGAAGCCCGCGACGTAGATCGTACGGTCGCGCATACCCGGGAATTCGATGATCGAGCGATGTTCGACGCCGTACACGAGCCGGTCGTAGATCTCGTCGGCGTAGATGAGAAGGTCGTGCTCCTGGGCGAGCCTCGCGAGACCCTTCAGGTCGTCCTCGGTCAGCACCGCGCCGGTCGGATTGTTCGGGAACCCGAGCAGGATCGCCCGCGTTCGCGGCGTGATCGCGCGCTCGACGTCCTCCGGCCGCAGACGGAAGTCGTGCGCCTCCTCGGTGGACACCGGGACAGCCACGCCCCCGGCGAGCACGATGCCCGGCACGTAGGCGACGTACGACGGGTCCGCGATGATCACCTCATCGCCGTCGTTGAGCGTCGCGCGCAAGGCGAGGTCGACCGCCTCGGACACGCCGACGGTGACGAGGATCTCGCGTTCGGGGTCGTATTGGACACCCCGGAGCTTTTGGGTGTGCTCGCTGATGGCATCGCGCAGCGGGCGGATGCCGTAGTTGGACGTGTACTTGGTCTTCCCGTCCTTTATCGAGCGGATCGCCGCCTCGCGGAAACGCTCGGGCGTGACGAAATCGGGTTCGCCGACGCCGAGCGAGATGGCGCCTTCGGCGCCCGAGACCAGGTCGAAGAAACGCCGGATCCCGCTCGCCGGGATGCGCTCGACCTTCTCGTTCGTGAGCGAACGACGAGTGGCTCTCATGCGGCCTTCTCCTTCGGTCGTTCGAGGTG
>Ga0070707_100006233_pt1 | contig 11102 bp, 11 predicted proteins | sample KBSK5502metaG_FD_65468 | JGI IMG/M metagenome (GOLD analysis project Ga0070707, IMG submission 65468) | Corn, switchgrass and miscanthus rhizosphere microbial communities from Kellogg Biological Station, Michigan, USA - KBS K5-50-2 metaG | ecosystem: Host-associated > Plants > Roots >... | reverse complement strand
CAGCCCGTGCGCGTCGGCGAGGCGCACCAGGCCGAGCTCACGCACGTCGCGACTCACCGTTGCCTGGGTGGCCTCGAGACGGCGGGTTCGCAGCGCCTCGACCAGCTCCTCCTGGGTGCGGATGGCGCGGCCGCGGACCAGCTCGAGGATGGCACGCTGTCGATCCGCCTTGCCGGCCGGATGGAGCGAGCGCTGCGCGGTGAGCTTCACGGTGCCGGCGGCGGCGCTGCCTCAGTCGCGGCGTCGCGCAGCGCCAGTCCCAGGCGGCGCACCGCCTCGTCGACCTCGCCGGCGGTTATGGTCAACGGTGGCACCAGCCGCAGCACCCGCGTGCCGATGGGATTGACGATCACGCCGTGGTGCAGCCCGGCACGCGCCGCCTGCTGGGCGAGGTCGCCGTCGAGCACCACTGCCAGCATCAGTCCTCGACCGCGCACCTCGATGATGGGCAGGCCGTCGTCGCGCAGGCCCAGCAGCGCTTCACGGAGCTGCTCGCCGCGCCTCGCCGCCGCCTCGGGGAGGTCATCCTCGAGGACGCTGCGCAGCACCGCGGCGGCGACGGCAGCGGCCAGTGGGCTGCCGCCGAAGGTGCAGCCGTGATCACCGGGCTCGAGCACGTCGGCGCGGGGCGCCGCCAGCACGGCGCCGATGGGCACGCCGCCACCCAGCCCCTTGGCGACCGTCATCACATCAGGCGTGATGCCGGCGTGCTGATGGGCCCAGAAGCGTCCGCTCCTGCCCATGCCGCTCTGCACCTCGTCGAGGATGAGCAGCGCGTCCCGCTCGTCGCAGAGCTCGCGGATGCGTCGCAATGTACCGTCGCCCATCACGTGAATGCCCGACTCGCCCTGGATGGGCTCGACCAGCACGGCGACGTGGTCGACATCGAGCGCTGCGGCCACCGCGTCGGCGTCGTCGAAGGCAACGTGGGTGAAGCCGTCCACGGTCGGGGCGAAGGGCTCGAGGTATCGCGCCTGCCCGGTCGCGGCCAGCGTCGCCAGGGTGCGGCCGTGGAAGGCGCCCTGGGCGCAGACGATGCGATGGGCGCCGTCCCGGTGGAGGCGGCCCCACTTGCGGGCGATCTTGATGGCGCACTCATTGGCCTCGGCCCCGCTGTTGCAGAAGAAGACGCGGCCGGCGAAGGCCGAGGCGACGAGCAGCTGCGCCGCATCCAGCTGCGGTCGTGTGTAGTAGAGGTTGCTGGTGTGCACCAACGTCGCCGCCTGCGACTCGAGCGCCGCACGCACCACCGGCGAGCTGTGACCGAGCACGTTGACGGCGATGCCCGCCACCATGTCGAGGTGCTCACGTCCCTCGGCATCGACCACCACGGTGCCGCTGCCGCGCACCAACAGCACCGGCTGGCGCGCATAGGTATGCATGAGATAGCGCTGCTCCTGCTCGGCGAGCGCTTCGGACGCGGCGGTGAGCGCGCCTGCGGTGCTCACGATGTCACCGGTGCAGTGGTGGCGGCTCTGGTCATCATCGTCCCCACGCCGGTGGCGGTGAGCAGCTCGAGGAGCACCGAATGGGGGACGCGACCGTCGAGGATGTGCACCGCGTCGGCGCCGTCGAGAGCGCGCAACGCCGCACCGATCTTGGGGATCATGCCGCCGCTGACGGTGCCGTCGTCGAGGAGACGCCGGGCACTCTGGGCATCGAGCTCGCTGACCAGCGCGCCACCGCGGTCGCGCACACCGTCGACGTCGGTGAGCAGCAGCAGCTTGCTGGCGCGCAGTGCGACGGCGAGCTCGGCAGCGACCGAGTCGGCGTTGATGTTGTAGGCCTGGCCGTCATACCCCAGCCCGATCGAGGCGACGACGGGGATGCGGCCCTGGTTGAGCACCGCCTCGATGGGCTCGCAGTTCACCTGGACGATGTCGCCGACGAATCCGAGGTCCTCGCCGTCACCGCCGCGCCGCGGCTGCACCAGCAGGGTGGGCCCATCCTCGCCGCTGAGCCCGATGGCGGTGCCGCCAAGGCGGTGGATGGCCGCCACCAGCTCCGGCCCCACCTTGCCGGTGAGGACCATCTTGGCCAGCTCCATGGTCTGTGCATCGGTGACGCGCAGACCGTCGACGAAGCGTGCCTCGATGCCCATGCGCTGCTGCCAAGCGCTGATCGCGGGCCCGCCGCCGTGCACCAGGACGGGGCGCATGCCGACGAAGCGCAGCAGCACGACGTCCTGCAGCACTGCCTCGGCGCCGCCTCCTTCGATGGCCGCGCCACCGAGCTTGACGACGATGGTGTGACCGTTGAAGCGACGGATGTAGGGGAGCGCCTCGACGAGGATCTCTGCCCGCCTGATGCGTTCGTCGATGGTCTCTGTGGTCATGGCCTCACGTGGTGTAGTCGGCGTTGATGCGCACGTAGTCGGCGGAGAGATCGCAGCCCCAGGCGTGACCCCGGGCATCACCGCCGCCGAGGTCGACGCTGATGTCGAGACGGTGCTGGGCGAAGACTCTACGCACCGCCGCCGGGTCCGCATCGGCGGGAGCGCCGTCGCTGAAGACGACGACGTCGCCGACGGCGACACGACAGCGGTCCAGAGTGAAGCGGGCGCCGCTGCGGCCGAGCGCGGCGACGATGCGTCCCCAGTTGGGATCACCACCGTGGATGGCCGTCTTCACCAGCGGGCTGCCGGCGACTGTCCGCGCCGCCAGGCGGGCCTGGGCTGCGTCCTCGGCGCCGCTGACCTCCACGCGGAAGTACTTGCCCGCCCCTTCGGCGTCGGCGACGATCTGCTCGGCGAGCGATTCACAGACGCTGAGCACGGCCTCCTCCAGGCTTGCCAGCTCCCCGTCGCCATCCGCGGCGACCGCGCCGCCGGCGGCGCCGTTGGCGAGGAGCAGCAGCGTGTCGTTCGTCGAGGTGTCGCCGTCGACCGTGACGCAATTGAAGGTGGCGTCAGCGACGCGATGCAGCAACGACTGCAGCGCCACGCTGTGGACGGGCGCGTCCGTGGTCACCACGGCGAGCAGCGTCGCCATGTCTGGATGGATCATCCCCGCACCCTTGGCCATGCCCCCGACGGTGAACACCCGGCCGGCGCCTCGCGCCTCGGCGGTCGCAGTCTTGGGCACGCTGTCCGTGGTCATGATGGCGCGCGCTGCGGTATCGCCACCGCTCTCGGTCAGCGCGGCCGCGGCGCTGCGAATGGCGGGAAGGAGACGCTCCATGGGAAGGACGCGGCCGATCACTCCGGTGCTGCACACCAGCATCTGTGCGGCGTCGAGGTCGCACGCGTCGCCCGCAGCCTTGCACATCTGCAGAGCATCGCGAAAGCCCTGTGCGCCGGTGCAGGCATTGGCGTTGCCGCTGTTGAGCACCACGCCGCGTACGCGTTGCTGGCGAAGGGTCAGCTGTGAGATCACCACCGGCGCCGCCTTGACGCTGTTGCGGGTGAACACCCCGGCCGCTGCGCAGGGGCGATCGCTGAGCACCAGGGCGACGTCGAGACGCCCGGCATCGCCGCCGCCGCGCACATTCGCCGCCGCAGCGCCGGCGCGAAAGCCTGCCGGTGCGCAGACGCCGGCACGCCGCGCCGCGACCGCCGCAGAGGCTCCGCTCATCCCAGGCACCATACAGGAAGTCTGCATATTCATGCAGTCGAGGGGCGCGGCCATGCTCGGCGCTCGGCTAGCAGGGGCGGGTGCTAGGGCCAGCTGCAGCGAAGCGGCAGCCCCGCCGTCTCGGCGAAGCCGAAGCGGATGTTCAGCGCCTGGATCCCCTGCCCACCGGCGCCCTTGAGCAGGTTGTCGAGCGCGCAGGTGACCACCGCGGTGCCGTCCTGCCAGCCGACGTGCAGTGCCGCCAGATTGGTTCCCGCCACGCTCTTGGTCGGCGGCGGGCCATCGCTGAGACGCAGGCAGGGGTGAGCGTTGCAGAGCTCCTCGTAGACAGCACGAAGGTCGTCGTGGCCGACGCCCGGCCGCGGGCGCAGGTAGGCGGTGGCGAGCAGCCCGCGGGTCATGGGCGCCAGGTGAGGAACGAAGGTCAGGCGCACCGCCGCGTTGGCGACTGCCTCGAGCTCCTGCTGCAGCTCCGCCTTGTGGCGGTGGCCCTCGACGGCGTACGCCTTCAGCGACTCGTTGACCTCGCCGAAGAGGTTGCCGAGCGATGGCGAGCGTCCCGAGCCGCTGACCCCGCTCTTGGCGTCGACGATGATGTCCGGCTCGACCAGCCCGGCGGCCACTGCCGGCTTGACGGCCAGCAGCGCGGCGGTGGCGTAGCAGCCCGGAGCGGCGATGAGGTCGGCAGTGCACAGCGCTTCACCGTTGAGCTCGGGCAGTGCGTAGACGGCCTCCTCACAGAGCGCCGGTGCGGGATGCTCGACGCCGTACCAGCGTTCGTAGACGGCGGCATCGCGCAGCCGGAAATCGGCGCTCATGTCGATGACGGCGGCACCGACTGCGAGCCACTGCGCCGCGTGCGACGCCGCCACCGTGTGGGGAAGCGCGGCGAGCACGACGTCGACGGCGCCGGGATCCAGCCCGGCCTCCAGCGGCAGGTCCACCGCGGATCCCGGCACCACCTCGCGGAATCGCCGCTGCGCCCCCGACCGCGCCAGCAGCCGGGTGATCTCCACGTGGGGATGCGCCGCCAACAGCTCGACGCACTGTATGCCGATGTATCCGGTCGCCCCGGCAACAGCGACGCGCAGACGCCGGGACAGGTCGGTCACCGCCGCTTCAAGCCTTTGACCGCCAGCGTGCGATGCCTAGCCCGCTCGATGTTGACGGCCGCGCCGACCAGGGAGAGATGGGTGAAGGCCTGCGGAAAGTTGCCGAGCAGCTCGCCGGTGCGACCGTCGCACTCCTCGGCGAGCAGTCCCAGCGGCGAGGCGAACGTCAGCAGCTGCTCGAAGTGTCGCTGTGCCTGCTCCAGCTCGCCGATGTGCGCCAGGGCGTCGGCGAGCCAGAAGGAGCACATGAGAAAGGCGCCCTCCTCGCCAGGCAGACCGTCATCGGTCTCGTCGAGGCGGTAGCGGCGCAGCAGCTCGCCGTCGCGCAGCCGCGTCGCCAGGGCCCTCATGGTGCTCCGCAGACGCGGGTCGCGGGTGCTGAGGAAGCGCACCTGGCTCATGCGCAGCAGCGCGGCGTCGAGACCGCTGCCGCCCAGGGTCTGGGTGAAGGACCCCAGCGAGGCATTCCAACCCTCGCTGAGCACGCGGCGATGGATGGCACGCCTCGCCGAGCGCCAGCGCGGCGCGTCGTAGGGCAGCCCGAAGCGCTCGGCGATGCGCAGCCCGCGGTCGACCGCCACCCAGCACATCATCTTGCTGTAGGTGAAGTGCTGATCGTCGCCGCGCACCTCCCAGATCGAGGCGTCGGGCAGCTCCCACTTGGCGATGGCGAGCTCGACGATGTCGTTCAGCTCCTTCCACAGGCGGCGCGAGATCTCGCCGCCGAAGCGCGCGAAGAGATAGGCGCTGTCGAGCACTTCGCCGTAGACGTCGAGCTGCAGCTGCTGTGCGGCCCCGTTGCCCAGCCGCACCGGCTTGGAGTCGCGATAGCCCGCCAGGTGGCGCAGCTCGCGCTCCTCCATGTTGCGCTTGCCGTCCAGGCTGTAGAGGTTGTCCAGGGGCGCGCCGCGCACCGCGATGCCGCTGCGCACCATCCAGTGGAAGAACTGGTGCGCCTCGTCGGTGAGCCCCAGTTGGAAGAAGGCGTACAGGGTGAAGGAGGCGTCGCGCAGCCAGGTGAAGCGGTAGTCCCAGTTGCGCACCCCACCGACAGCCTCGGGCAGGCTGGTGGTCGGCGCTGCCACGATCGCACCGGTGGGTGCATAGGTCATGAGCTTGAGCGCCAGGGCGCTGCGCCACACCGGTTGTTGGTACGGCCCCGAGTAGCGCACCCCCTCCGCCCAGTGCCACCAGAAGTCCTGGGTGATGCGCAGCCGCGAGCGCGCCTCCCCCACCGTCCACTCCTCGCGGGGGCACTCGCCGGCGTTGCTGACGCTGAGCGCGAAGCTCAACGCCTCGCCCACCTGGAGGCGGTGCTCGGCGGTATGGCCGCCCATGGGAACGCTGCCGCGCACGCACACGTGCAGCGCACCGGCGTCGCCGTGCATCCGCTGCCCTTCGATGCGGAAGCTGCTCGGCCGGACGCGGCCGTAGTCGGGTGCCGGCTGCAGATCGCAGCGCAGCTCCACCGTGCCCGCCGTGCACTCCACCAGGCGGACCAGTCGCGCCCCCGTGTGGGGACGCGCATGATGCCCTTGAGTTCGTGCCTCTATTGGCATGAAGTCGGTGACCACCACGCGGCCGGTGGGGCAGGTGAAGACCGTCTGCAGGATGTTGGTGCGGTCGCGGTAGCGCTGCGTGGCGGCGCCGGTTGGGTGTGGCGGTGCGATCTGCCAGTGGCCACCACGCCGGGCGTCGAGCAGACGCCCCAGGATGGAGGCGTCATCGAACCGCGGCAGGCACAGCCAGTCGATGCTCCCGTCCACCCCGACCAGTGCGGCGCTGCGGCAGTCGCCGATCAGACCGTAGCCGGCGATGGGCAGATAGCCGTCGACGCGGGCCTCGGCCGTCACGGCGCCGCGGTCGTGTCCGGTGGCGCCTCGGAACGCCGGCCCAGCCGCCACCAGCGGCGCGGGCGCGGCGTGGGCTCGCCGGCGCGCACGGTGCCGGCGAGCGCTGCCTCAGCGCGGCGCAGCGCCTCCCGAGCCACATGACGATCGCCGGCCACCCACTCGGCGAGACCGAGGTTGTAGAGCACGCTGGGATCGGCGTCGTCGAGCCGGGCGGCGCGACGGGCGTGGCTGAGACCCTCCTCGGCGCGGTCTCCGTGCATCAACAGCGTCGCCAGCGTGGTGTGAGCGCGGGCCAGGTCGGGGGCGAGATCGAGAGCGCGTCGTGCCTGCTGCTCGGCCAGGTCGCTGTCGCCTCGCAGCGCCAGCACGGCGGCCAGCAGCAGCACGACGTCCGCGTCGCCAGGCTGCTCGGCGACCAGCGTGCGCGCCTTCTCCAGCGCGTCGGTCTGGCCGAGATCGAAGCCGTAGCGCTCGCGAGTGCGCAGCTGGGCGCGCTGCCAGATGGGCAGCCGCAGGCGCTGCGCCGCCGCCGGGATGCGCGGAGGCCGCGCCCGAGTGGTGGTCACCGGCGGAAGGGTAGCGCCGCCGCTCGGCGGCGCCACTCGGCTGCAGGCCCCGACCGGGCCACGCTATCGTCCCCGCGCGCCGAGACCGGCCATTTCAGAGGTGCAGCATGGCGGCGAAATACGACTTCGTGCGGCTGGTGAACGACGAGCGGTCGGCGCTCGCCGAGGACCTGCGCGGGCTCACCGCCGAGCAGTGGTCGACACTGTCGCTATGCAGCTCGTGGACGGTGCGCGACGTCGCCTGCCATCTCGCCGCCGAGGAGGCCATCGGTCTGCCGAGAATGCTCGGCAAGATCGCTGCTGCAGGCTTTTCAGCGGCCCGCGCGAGTGATCGCGATATCGCCAGGTGGCGCCCGCGCGCCGACTCCGACATCATCGCCCACGCCACCAGCCCTGGTCTGCGGGGCGCCTTCAAGCTGCAGCCGCCCGGCGCGCTCAGTGAGGTCTTCCTGCATTCGCAGGACATCCGGCGGCCCTTGGGACTCTCGCGTCAGCACCCCACCGACTGCCTTGTCGCCATGGCCGAGACGCTGGCGACCAAGCCGGTAGGAACGGGGGCGAAGAAACGCATCAAGGGCCTGCGCCTGCGGGCCACCGACGTCGACTGGTCGCACGGCGACGGGCCCGAGGTGACGGGGCCGGCCGAGGCACTGATCTTGGCCGCCGCCGGCCGTCGAGCCGCACTCGCCGATCTCGCCGGTGAAGGCAAGGAGACGCTGGCCGCGCGCTAGCCTGCTAGGCGGATGCGGTCGATCGCGCGCGCCAGGCCTGGTAGCCGCCGAGCAGGTCGCTGACGTCAGCGAAGCCCGCTGCCGCCAGTACGCTGGCGGCGATGACCGAGCGCACCCCGCTGGCGCAGTGGACGACGGTGGGACGGTTGCGGTCGAGCTCGTCGAGGCGGACGAGCAGCCGAGGCAGGGGGACGTTGAGCGCGCCGGGGATGACGCCGGTCTCCAGTTCGGCAGGGTTGCGCACGTCGAGGAGCTGCAGGTCGGCGACCTCCGCGCGCCGCTGTGCCAGCTCGTCGGCGCTGAGTCGCGAGCTGGGCTCCATCAGCTCGGGTCGCGTCCGCAGCGCCCCCGCAAGGTCTTCGAAGACGCCGCTGACCCTGTCGAAGCCGATGCGACCGAGGCGGTTCTTGGCCTCCAACCCGTCTCCTGGATCGCCCACCAGGACGATGCGCTGCTCCGGGGTGATGACATCGCCGGCGTACTCGGCGAAGCGCCCCTGGAGGGACACGTTGATGGCGCCCCGCAGGTGCGCAGCGGCAAAGTCCGTCGGCAGGCGGGTGTCGAGCAGCACCGCCCCGTCGCGCTGTGCCTGCAGGACCTCGTCGAGGGTGAGAGCGCGCGGCGCCTCGTCCTCACCGAGCAGCTCGCGCGGTTCGCGGTTGCGCTTCGAGCTGTAGGGAAAGTAGGCGGGGCTGGTGGGCAACCCTTCGGTGACCAGGGCAACGAAGGCGTCCTCGCTCATCGGCTGCAGGGCGTAGTTGAGACGGCGCTGCTCACCGATGGTCGACGAGGTCGCGGTGCTCAGGCTGCGCCCGCAGGCGGAGCCGGCCCCGTGCGCGGGGAAGACGCGCGTCGCGTCGGGGAGGGTCAGCAGCCGGCGGTGGAGCGAACGGTGGAGCTCGCGCGCCATCTCCTGCGGCGACGTCCCTTCGCCGGCGAGCAGGTCGGGCCGGCCGACGTCGCCGATGAACAGCGTGTCGCCGGTGAGCACACCGTAGGGCGGCTCGCCGTCGCGCTCGCGGACCAGCAGGCTGATCGACTCCGGCGTGTGTCCCGGCGTGGCCATCACCTCGAGGACGACGTCGCCGAGGACGATGCGCTCGCCGTCGCGCAGATGGGTGATGGGGAAGTCGGCCTCGGCACCCTCGCCGTAGCAGATCGCCGCGCCGGTGCTCGCGCGCAGCTCCAGGTGCCCGGAGACGAAGTCCGCGTGGAAATGCGTCTCGATGACGCGCTCGAAGCGCAGGCCGTCGCGCTCCGCGTCCTCGAGGTAGATGGCGATGTCGCGCTGCGGGTCGACGACCACGGCGCGCCCTGTGCTCTCGTCGCCGATGACGTACGAGGCGTGGGAGAGGCACCCGAGATAGTGCTGGTGGAAGATCACCGCCTCAGTACTCTGCCACGGCCGGGGCCGGCTGCGCGCACCTCGTACGCGCTGAACCCAGGCGCGGGCTCAGAGCTGCTGATAGCTGCCCTGGCCACTGCCCATGATGCTGAACTCGTAGTTGCTGGTGTCCTCCTGGATGTACATGTGCTTGCGGTTGATGGTGATCAGGCAGCGCAGCAGCGCCGTGGGGTTGCTGCGATCGCCGATCGGCGTTCCCGTGTCGTCGAACTTGGCGGTGACGTCGATCTGCCAGGTGCCGGTCACCGAGGCCACCGAGCAGTACGCGTAGGCATCCTTGAGGAACTGCCCCTTGCCGTCGACCTGCAGGTTGGGCAGCCAGGAGATTCCGATGGTCAGGTTGGTGTCCGAGGCGATGCTGGGGTAGAGCGCCGGCCAGCGGATGTTGCAGGCGCAGATCGCCGACTGGCTGCTGCCTCCCGAGACCTGACCGCCGAGGGGGTCGATGCCTCGCGGCATGGCGTGGGCGTGCACCCCCATCGCCTGGGCCACGTTGGTGTCGCAGATCTTCACCACCTGCGAGACGGCGTTGACGATGTCGCCGAGGTCGCCCATGGCTACGCCTCCTGGTCCGCGCCGCCATCGCCCTGGTCCCCAGCGCCGTAGGCGTACTGGGTGCCGCCGTCATCCCCGGCTTGAGGAGGCTGCTCCTCGAAGACGTACATCTCGGGGGCGTCACTGACCTCCGGACCCGCAGTCGAGTCCTGGTGCTGCGCGTCACCCCCCTGGCTGGCATCGCCGTACTGCGAGGTGTCGCCGTACTGCGCAGAGTCGTCGTACTGCGGAGCGTCACCGGCCTCGGTCATCGGCAATCCTCCATGGCTGACAGCGCCGCCGGGCGCGGAGGATAGCGACAAGCGCCCTCAACGCGTCAGTAGGAGTCCTCGGGGCGGGCGTCCTCGTCGTCCGGCTCGTCGGCCTCCTCGGCATAGTCCGGCGCCGCTCCCGCGAGCTCATCGAGCTCGCCTTCGACGGTCTGCATCCCCTCCAGTTCGTCGTCGGCGGGAGCGGTGCGGGCCAGGGGCTCGTCGTCCTCCTCCCGCTCCTCGTAGTCAGCCTCGCGCGCCGCCAGCAGCGAGTCCTTCGCGTAGGGGCGGAAGTCGTCGCGCCGGGACACGCGAGCGATCGGGAAAGAGGTCTTGCGCGCGTTCTCCGGCGCCTGGTGGTCCTCGCGAATCATGATCTGGATACGACTGTCCTCAACTCGTGCCACCGCGGCGGAGTAGCGGTTTCCCGTCTCGATGAGGGGCAGCAGCCGGCGGGCGAGCTTGGTGTCCACCACGCCCAGTTCGGCGCCCCGCACGGTGCGCGCCGTCAGTGCGCTCTGCGACACCTCGAGCTCGACGATCTCGCCGGGGACGACGTTGACGCTCACTCCCCCCGGAGGGGCGACGAGAACGGTCAGCGCCGATTTGCCCGGCTCCTCGGCGAAGAGGTCGACGTCGATCGCCGCGGTCTGCCCCTCGACACGCTCGGCGGTGTCCAGCAGCGACTGCAGCTTGCGCACGTTCTTCTGGGCGATGATGTTGAGTGGGTTCAGCTCCAGGGTGCGCCGGTAGCTCTCCAGCGCCTCGGGCAGCTCACCCATCTCCCACAGCGCCTTGCCGAGGCGGTTGTTGACCTCCTCGTCCGCGCCATGCTGCTCGATGAGCCGGCGGTTGACGGCGACCGCCTCCGCCCAGCGGCTGTCGAGCGCGAGCTGGATCGCCTCCTCGACGAACATCGCACGCGGCTTGACGCGCTCCAACTCGTTCACGCAGTGCTCCCGACTTCCGCCGGCCGCGAGCGGACCGACCTCGGGCCTCCTCCCTCCGGCGCTCTGCCCGTGCAGCCGGCACCGTCGGCCCGGCCGCCGCGGCTCGC
>Ga0070707_100006230_pt1 | contig 11106 bp, 13 predicted proteins | sample KBSK5502metaG_FD_65468 | JGI IMG/M metagenome (GOLD analysis project Ga0070707, IMG submission 65468) | Corn, switchgrass and miscanthus rhizosphere microbial communities from Kellogg Biological Station, Michigan, USA - KBS K5-50-2 metaG | ecosystem: Host-associated > Plants > Roots >... | reverse complement strand
GTGTTACGCAGCAGCGGGAAGTAGGCGGCCTGGCCGATGCCGGTGCGCACGACGCGCCCGCGCGTCGAAAAGAAGATGCCGAGCATCTCGCTGACCTGACAGCAGGGCCGCGCGGGCGTGAGCCCCGCGAGCTCGGCTTTCACCTCCGCGGCGAATGACGTCGGTACTGGACCCCCGGGTTTTAGATTCCTCCCCCCGACCGCCTGACACCCCAGTGTAGAAAGGTTCTCCCACATAATCAAAGGCAGGTGAGCGAGGAGGTCAAGCCCGGCCCGACGGCCACGGCGCGAGAGACGCGGGCTTCTGCGTCGGGACTCGACCGCGAGAAGCTCCTCACCATGTACCGGCAGATGGTCCTGGCGCGCGCCATCGACCGCCGGATGTGGGTCCTCAATCGCCAGGGCAAGGCGCCCTTCGTGATCTCAGGCCAGGGCCACGAGGCCGCGCAGGTCGGCGCCGCCGCGGCGCTGCGCCCCGGCCAGGACTGGCTGGTCCCCTACTACCGAGACCTGGCCTTCTGCATCGCCATGGGCATGACCGCGCTCGACTTCATGTACTCCGTCTATGCCCGGCGCGAGGACCCCAACAGCGGCGGCCGCCAGATGCCATCGCACTTCGGGCTCCAGCGGGCGCGGATCGTGACCTCCTCCAGCCCGGTCGCGACCCAGGTCATCCACGCCGCCGGCATCGCCTATGCGTCAAAGGTGCGCGGGCTGGACGAGGTGAGCGTCACCTGCCTCGGCGAGGGCGGCACCTCCAAGGGCGACTGGCACGAGGGCCTGAACTTTGCCGGCGTGCACAAGCTGCCCTTCATCTGCATCGTCCAGGACAACGACTATGCGATCTCGGTGCCGCACCGGCTGCAGATGAGCGTCGACAGCGTGGCCCGCCGGGCCGAGGGCTATGGGCTCTTCGGGGAGACGGTCGACGGCGGTGACATCCTGGCCACCTACCAGGTCACGAAGCGCGCGGTGGAGCGGGCCCGGGCCGGCGAGGGCGCGACGCTGATCGCGGCCAAGGTCGCGCGTTTCACCTCGCACTCGTCGGACGACGACCAGCGGCGCTACCGGCCCCAGGAAGAGCTGGAATCGCTGCTTCGCCGCGACCCCATCGAGCGCTTCCGCAACCTGCTGCTCGAGGAGGGGGTGCTCGACGAGGCGGGCGACGAGCGGATCCAGCAGGAGGCGACCGCGGAGGTCGACGCCGCCGTGCGCACCGCCGAGGCGGCGGAGCCGCCCGACGTCGCCGATTTCACCACCAGGGTGTTCGGAGACTGATGGCGGTCGTCACCCTGATCGAAGGGCTGCGCCAGGCCATGGACGAGGAGATGGCCCGCGATGAGCGGGTCTGGATCCTGGGCGAGGACGTGGGCAAGAAGGGCGGAGTCTTTTTGGCCACCGAGGGCCTGCACGCCAAGTACGGCGAGGCCCGCGTGCTCGACACGCCGCTGGCCGAGTCCTGCATCGTCGGCGTCGCCATCGGGTCCGCGATCAACGGCCTGATCCCGGTTGCGGAGATCCAGTTCGCGGACTTCATCCATCCCGCGTTCGACCAGATCGTCAGCGAGGCGGCGCGCATCCGCTACCGCTCCAACGGCGACTTCACGTGCCCGATCGTGATCCGCGCCCCCTGGGGCGGAGGGGTCCACGGGGGCCTCTACCACTCGCAGTCGGTGGAGGCCTTCTACGCGCACGTGCCCGGGCTCAAGGTGGTGATGCCGAGCACGCCGGAGGACGCCAAGGGGCTCCTCAAGTCGGCCATCCGCGATCCCGACCCGGTCATGTTCTTCGAGCACAAGAAGACCTACCGGCTGATCAAAGGCGAGATCCCCGAGGGCGAGTACACGACGCCCATCGGTCCGGCGGCCGTGCGCCGCCAGGGCGGCCAACTGTCCTGCTTCGCCTGGGGCCTGATGATGCATTACTGCCTGGAGGCCGCCGAGGCGGTGGCCGGCGAGGGCATCGACGTCGAGGTGGTCGACCTGCGCACCCTGCGGCCCCTGGACAAGGCCGCGGTCCTGGAATCGGTCAAGAAGACCAGCAAGGCGATGGTGGTGCACGAGGACAACCTCACCGGCGGCTTCGGCGCCGAGATCTCGGCCATCATCGCCGAGGAGGCCTTCGAATACCTGGACGGCCCCGTGCTGCGGGTGTGCGCGCCCGACGTGCCGGCGATGCCGTTCAACAAGCCGCAGGAGGACGCCTTCATGCCCAATCCGGCGAAGATCGCCGACGCCATGCGCAAGCTTGCCGCCTACTAAGGCCCCCAGCGTCCCCGACCTCGAGTACTCCCAGCGCCGCGAGGCGGTGGCGGCGGGCCTGGAGGCGGCGCGGCTGGACGCGCTCTGCGTCTTCTACCCGGCCCGCGTGGCCTGGCTGACCGGCTTCCACCACATACCGACCGAGCGTCCGATCACGGCCCTCCTGGACCGGGACGGTTTCTGCACGCTGGTGGTGCCCGCGGTGGAGAAGGAGCACGCCGAGTCGGTGCCGGGCGTCGACCGGGTCGACGTCTACTTCGAGTATCCGGGCGAGCGCCACCCCATGGAGACGGTCAGGGACGCGCTGGCCCAGATCCAGGCCCGGAGGGTGGCGGCCGACCACGACGGTTACATCGAGTACTGGGGGTACCGCGGGCCGCGCCTGACCGACGTGCTGGGATCGCGCCCGGCCGACGGGGAGATGCTGATCGAGTCACTGCGCCGCGTGAAGTCGAGGGCCGAGATCGAGTGCCTGCAGGTCAGCGCCGAGTGGTCCGGGCGGGCGCACCGCGAGATGCAGGCGGCGATCCGGCCCGGGCGGACCGAGATGGAGTGCTACGAGGAGCCCGCGGCGCGGACGCTGCAGCGGATGATCGCCGAGATGCCCGGCTGGCGCCCCCGGCGTTTCGCCGGCAGCGGACTGACCTGCATGTTCGTGGGCGGCAAGAAGACCGCGATGCCCCACGGCTTTGTACGGGGGCAGGGGCTGCAGCCGGGCGACGTGCTGGTCAGCGGGGCGGGGGCCGACATCGACGGCTACAGCAGCGAGCTGGAGCGCAGCATGATCATCGGCGAGCCGTCGGCCGAGCAGCGCTCCGCGTTCGCCGCCATGGTGGCGCTGCAGGACAGGGCGTTCCAGGTCATGAAGCCCGGGGTCCCCATGGGCCAGGTCGAGCTGGAGGTGATCGCGGTCGCCGGCGAGCTCGGGCACACCGACCACCTCCGCCACCACGTCGGCCACTCGGTGGGCCTGGAGGTGCACGAGGCGCCCTTCCTCGACCGGGGCGAGACCGACCCGCTGGAGCCGGGCATGGTCTTCACCGTGGAGCCCGGGATCTACCTGCCCGAGGTGGGAGGGTTCCGGCACTCGGACACCGTGGTCATCACGGAGGACGGCTGCCGCCTGCTCACCGACTACCCGCGGGACCTGGAGTCGCTGACGATCCCCCTCCCCTGAGGGGAGGGTTGGGGTGGGGTTCGGGCTAGCTTGCTTTCCTGGTGTGGGGGCGCACCAGTAGGCGGACCTCCTGGGGAAACTTCTCGAGGATCGGTTCGGGGACCTGGTAGCCGCCCTCCATCGACTGCTGCGCGACCCAGAACTCGAGCACGCTGCCGATCAGCTCGACGCAGGCGCTGACCGGCAGGCCCAGGCCCTCCATCTCCCCCGACCGGGTGCCCAGGAACGCGCGCGCCTGGCGCTCGTACTCCCGCGCCAGCATCTTCATGCGGCGGCTGTGGGAGGCGCCGGTCTGGCCGGCGCGGATCGCCCTGAGCTGCTCGCTCTTGGCGTGCCACAGCTCTCGAGTCACCTCCCGCGTGGCTTCCCCCAACCCCAGCCCGATGGCGCGGATCCCTTCCAGGCGCCTCTCGTCGACCTGCTCCACCCAGCCCCGCCGCGCCTTGGCATCCCCCAACCCGCAGGCCGCGTAGAAGCCGACCGGGCGCCCAGGCAGGCTGTGCACCTCGAGGTGGCGGCAGGAGTTGTGCCGGGCCAGCGGCCGGTACTGTGAGTCGACCGCCAGGAACTCCGTCCGTTGGTAGGCGGGGCAGTCCTGGAAATCGTCGGGAAAGGGGCGCGCGAAAGGACACGCGTCGGCTGGGCGGGCCATGTAGCAACGAATATGAGAAGGGCCGGCCTCATCTCGGCCGCTATCCTGTGAAGTCTTCCGTGGACATCACCGGGCGCCTCGTCCGCCTGCGCGCGCTGCGCCGCGAGGACGCGGAGGACATCGCCCGCAACGTGGCCGACCCGGAGGTCGTGCAGTTCCTCGACAACTGGGCCTGGCGGCCCTATTCGGTCGCCGACGCAGAGGAGTTCGTCACCCGCCGCGACCCCTCCGAGCTGCGCTGGGCGATCGACCGCCTGGAGGACGGGCGCTTCATCGGCGTGAGCGGGCTGCGCAACCTCGACTTCCGCAACCGCAACTGCCACTGGGGGATCTGGATCGGGCCCTCGCAGAACTGGGGCCAGGGCTTCGGGAGCGAGACCTGCCGCCTGATCACGACCTACGCGTTCCGGCACCTGGGGATGGAGAAGGTCTACCTCGCCTTCTACGAAGGCAACCAGCGCGGGCGCCGCGCCTACGAGAAGGCCGGCTACCGCCTGGAGGGAACCCTGCCCCGCGACGCCTGGCGTGACGGCACGTTCGTCACCTCGTACCTGATGGCCGCCTACCGGGACGACCCGCTGTACAGCTCATAGCCAGCGCACGGCCTGGCCGTGCGAGCCACAGGTGGCGACCAGGCGCTGGCCGCCGCCGGGCCAGCTGGTGAGCCGGACCTCAAAGGTGGTGGAGCCGGGCTCCAAGCGCAGCCAGGCCAGGGGAGCGTCGATGCCCGCCGCGCGGCCGGCGCGCAGCAGGGTGCGCTCGATCCGCTCGCGTGCCGCCCGGGGCAGGTACTGGACGAACACCGAATGGAAGACCACGGTCACGGAGCCCTTCACCGGCCGTGCCAGCTTGCGCTCCAGCCAGGTCGCGGCGTCCGCGCGCTCGACCTCGACCGGCACGCCTCGCGCCACCTGGAGCGCGCCCCGGAGCAGTTCGAGGCGCCGCGGGTTGGAGGGCCAGACGAAGGAGGCGAGCGTCAGCGCCCCCTCCTCGGTGGCGGGGTCGATCGGGCGCAGGTCGCACCCGCTGCGCTCGGTGACCCGGACCTGGCGCGGTTGGAACGGCGGCGGCGCGACGAACAGCCGGTCGAGGCAGACCGGCGAGGCCGGGTCACCCCAGGCGCTGGCGCCGGCCTCGTAGCGATAGCGGTCCCAGCGCAGGTTGAGGCCCGCGCTGGCACCGACCTCGAGCAGGCGCAGCGGCAGGCGCCAGGCCTGCGCCAGCTCCAGGAAGCCGCCCAGGAGGGCCGCCGAGCGGCCGACCTCGTTGGTCTGGCAGGGCCTGGCGACCGACTCCCGGAGCTCCTCCTGGTGCTGGACCAGGGCCGCGCGGAAGAGCGGCCAGGCGGCGGGCGCATCCCCCGCCGCGTACGCCCGTGCCAGGTCGGGCAGCCTCTCCTCCAGCACCAGCCGGCGGACGCCGGCCAGGAAGCGCAGGGCCACGGCCGCGGTGCCGGGCTCGGCGGCGTGCCGCCGCAGGAGCTGCCCGGAGGGCCCGCCGGCCTCTACGTCCTCGGCCGCCCTGACCAGGAGGGCCGCGTAGAGCGGCTCCTGGGAGTCGCCGCACCAGTCGGCCTGGCGGCGCAGGCGCGCGGCCAGGCCCTGCCGCGCGTCGTCAGGCACGCGTCCGGGCGCGCGCCACCTCGATCTCGGCCGGCCGGTTGGCATAGCCGGGGTGCGAAGGCTGCCGGGCCAGGTACCAGGCGAGGGTCTCGGGCAGCGCATCCTCGAGAGCCGACGGCTCGAACCCGAGCTCGCGGCGCGACCGAGTGAGGTCGTAGCCCGCGGAGCGGGCCGGGTCCGGCCCGTAGGGCGACGCGCCCACGGGCAGCTCCGAGTAGGGGATTGGCACCAGCTCCGGACTGCGGCCCCGGGTCCTGCCCAGCGCCTCCAGCAGGTCGCGCAGGCTGACCCCCTCGAACGCGATGTTGAAGGCCCGGCCGGCGAGCGGCCGGGCGGGGTCGCAGGCGAGTGCGCAGGCGTAGCCGACGTCCTTGACCCAGGCCAGGCCGGCCTGCCGCTCGTAGGACTCCTCGGGCACCAGTATCGGCCCGCCGTCCTCCACGCGCTGGATGTAGGCGGCGATGCGCAGCGTGTGGTCGTCGGGACCGAACACCGCCGGCGGGCGGATCACGGTCCAGGGAAAATCGGTCGACCTCGCGAGCACCGTCTCGCACCAGCGCTTGCCTTCCCGGTATTCAAGTTTCGGGCCGTCTGGCACAGGGCCGGGGAGCGGAGTGAAGTCATCCTCCGCGGCGGGCTTGCCATCGAGGTCCGGATAGACGCCCGTGGAGACGAACACGTAGCGCTGGCCGCGGAAGCCACCGAGCATCGTCTCGACCTCGCCCGGCTGATAGGCGGCGAGGTCGAGAACCACGTCCGGCCGCACCTTCTCGAGGGCGGACCGGAGCTGGTCAGGGTCGCCGCGGTCGAAGGCGTGGAAGCTGGTGAAGGTCCCGTACGGGCGCGGCGTGCGCCCGGCGGCCACCGTCTCCACGCCTCGCCGCATCAGCTCCTTGCAGGCGGCGACGCCGATGAAACCCGCCCCGCCGATGACCAGTGCTCGCGTCACAGATCGCGCGCCGAGAATTCGACCTCGACGCCTTCGAGACCGGACAGCCGGCGCGCCATCTCGGCCGCCAGCACCACGCTGCGATGGCGGCCGCCGGTGCAGCCGAAGGCCACCACCAGGTGGTCGCGCTGGTAGCGGGGCAGCGCCCAGCGGAGGTCGGCCTCCAGGCGGTCGGCCAGCTGCCTGGCGGCGGGCTGGCCGAGCACGTGGTCGATGACCGGCTGATCGAGGCCGGTGAGGTCGCGCAGCCCCGGCACCCAGTACGAGTTCTCGAGGAAGCGCACATCGACCAGCCAGGCCGCGTCCTCCGGCAGGCCGTTCTTGTAGGCGAAGGACAGGCAGGTCACCAGCGGCCGCTCCCGGGGGCGCAGGCGTTCGGCGAGCCCCGCCGCCTGGTCGAGGCCCATGCGGTGATGCGCGCGCTCGTGGCTGCCGCCCTCCACGCCGTCCGGCGGACCCACATGGACGAGCGTGTAGCGAACCCCCTCGCGGTCGAGCGCCAGCAGCTCGTCGCGTGGATGCGGGCCGAGCACGCGGACGTCGGTATGGGTGGGCCGGAAGAAGGCCGCGGCGGCCTCGGCGTCCGCGCCGCCCAGCACCACCACGGGACCGCTTATATCAATTCCTTGAGGCGCACCGCGACCCGCTCAGAGATCCCGACCGCGCGCAGCTCGTCGAGGCTGGCGTCGCGGATGCCCTGCAAGGAACCGAAAGCCTTCATAAGCGCCTTCTTGCGCGCCGGCCCGATGCCCTCCACCGAGTCGAGCGGCGACGTCAGCGCCTTCCTGGACCGCACCTTGCGGTGGTGGGTGATGGCGAAGCGGTGCGCCTCGTCGCGGACCCGCTGGAGCAGGAACAGGGCCGGCGAGTTGTGCTCCAGGATGATCGGCTCCACGCGGTCGGGGGCGAACACCTCCTCGCGCTGCTTGGCCAGGCCGAAGGTCGGGATGTCGGCGAACCCCGCCGCCTCCAGCACCTCCAGGCCCGCGCTGAGCTGGCCCTTGCCGCCGTCGATCAGGACGAGGTCCGGGCGGGCCGAGAAGGAGCGGTCGCCGACGTCGGCCGCGTCCTCGCGGCGGAGCGCGGTCTCCAGGCGGTCGAAGCGGCGGCGCAAGACCTCCTGCAGCATCGCGAAGTCGTTGGGGCCGGGGGTGAACTTGATCCGGAAGTGGCGGTAATGCTCGCTCTTGGGCCGGCCCTCCTCGAACACGACCATCGCCCCCACCGCCGAATCGCCCTGGATGTTGGAGATGTCGTAGCACTCGATCCGGTGCGGAGCCTCGGGCAGGTCCAACGCCTCGGCGAGGGCGCTCAGCATGGGCTCGGTCCGGCTGCGGTCGTAGTCGGCCTCGATCCGCAGCTGCTTCAGGCTCTCGGTCGCGGTGTCGGTGAGCTGGTCGAGGAGGCCGCGCTTGCGGCCGCGCACGGGAACGTCGAGCGCGACCGGCCCACCCCGCTTGGTGACCAGCCAGTCGTGCACCAGGTCGCGCTCGTCAGGCTGGCCGGGCAGCAGGATGGTGCGCGGCACATGGGTGGCGCTGGCGTAGTACTGGAGCACGAAGCCGCGCAGCAGCTCGCCCTCGGTGGCCTCGGCCGCGCCCTCCAGCGGGTGCCCGTCGTGCCCGATCATCTTGCCCTGCCTGATGTAGGCGATCTCGACATAGACGTCCTTTCCGTCGCGCGCGTACGCGACCAGGTCCTGGTCGTCGCGGCTGTGCGTGAGCACCTTCTGGCGGTCCGCGATCTTCTCGATCGCCAGCAGCTTGTCCCGGTAGCGGGCAGCGTTCTCGAAATCGAGGGTGTCGGCGGACGCGCCCATGCGGTCGCGGAGGTCGCGGGTGAGCACGTCCGAGCGGCCCTCCATGAAGAGCGCGACCTGGCGGATGGTGGCGTGGTACTCGTCCCGCGTGACGCGCCCCTCACAGGGTCCGGGGCAGCGCCGGATATGGAAGTCGAGGCACACCTTGCCCTGCCGAAAGATGTCGTCGGAGCAGGTGCGGAACGGCAGCAGCTGGCGCAAGGACTTCACCGTCGAGCGCAGCGACAGGGCGCTCGTGTAGGGCCCGAAGTAGAGGCCTCCGTCCTTGGCGATGCGGCGGGTGTAGTGGACGCGGGGGAACTCCTCGGTCACCGGCAGCTTCAGGTAGAGGTAGTTCTTGTCGTCCTTGAGCCGGATGTTGAAGCGCGGCTTGTAGTGCTTGATGAAGTCGTTCTCGAGGACCAGCGCCTCCACCTCGTTGGCAGTGCGCACGAACTCGAAGTCCCAGACCTTGCGCAGCAGCTCGGCCAGGCGGGCGTTCTGCGCGTACCCGGGCGTGAAGTAGGAGCGCAGGCGGTCGCGCAGGCGCAGGGCCTTGCCGACGTAGATGACCTGCGCGGCCTTGTCCCGCAGCAGGTACACGCCGGGGCTGTCAGGGACCGCGCGCAGGCGCTTCCTGATGCCCTCGCTGTTGTCTGTCGCAGTGGCCATCCGGCCCGATTCTAGGGAGGCGGGGTGCGGTTAAACTTCGGGCCGATGGCACAGCAGCCGCCCGCGCTGGGCCCACAGCCGAGCACTACGGTGCCCCACTACGCGCCGTCGGCCTATCCGGGGCCCTTGGCGGCGGTGGCGCCGCCGACCAACCAGCTCGCGATCGTCAGCCTGGTGGCGGGCATCGCCTCCTACGTGATGCTGCCCGTGATCGGGGCGGTCGTGGCCGTGATCACGGGCCACATGGCCCGCTCCCAGATCAAGCGGACCGGCGAGAGTGGGAACGGGCTCGCGCTGGCGGGGCTGATCCTCGGCTACGTCCACCTGGCCCTCGGGCTGATCGTGCTGCTCGTGGTCGTGGTCGTGTTCTTCGGCATCCTGGGCCTGGTCGCCACCCAGCACCCGACCGGGTAGCCGCCCTCCCTAGCGGGGAGGGTTGGGGTGGGGTCGCGGCGGGCTGCCGACGCCGCGCGCCTGGCGGAGACCGAGTACCACCGCAGCCAGGGTTCCCAGGAGGCGTCTGACTTCCTGCGTCACCGCTGCCAGATGGGTGAACCACCTGGGGCAGCTTTGGCAGAGCGCGCAGGCCATGCGCAAAGGAGAGATTGGCTTCCCGCACCTGGTGCAGATGTCGCATACGGCGAGCGCGGTCCGGCGGGCATGTGCCCGGAGCGACGCGTTCGACGAGGACAAGCTGCTGGAGCGGGCGCGCACTGAAAGCGTGGGCAGGTTCTGGCACACCTGCCAGAACTACCTCCATGCCTGCAACCCCGACGTCTTCGCCGATCGGGCCGAGACCGTGTTCGAGCAGCGCGAGCTCACCATCCGCCGTCGCCGGGACGGCGCCTACACGTTCTGGGGGCGCCTCGACCCCCTGGGCGCGGCGGTGGTCAAGGCGTCGCTGGCGCCCCTGGCCCGCAAACGGGGCAAGGAGGGCGACCGGTCCTTCAAGCAGCGCCTCCACGACGCCCTGGTCGAGCACGCGGCCGAGAACCAGCAGACCCACCTCAGCGGGCGGTCTCCGCGGCTGGCCGGGGTGCGATCGCCCGGGTCGCATCGCTCACCACGTCCAGTTCTGGAACCGGGGCGGCGACAGCGACCTCCCCAACCAAGCCTTGGTCTGCTACCACCACCATCGGCTGCTGCATGAAGGCGGGTGCAAGATGACCATCGGGCCCAACGGCGAGATCATGGTCTTCAGGCTGCCCCCCACCTCCGGGAACCGGGCGCGAGGCCCCGATATTGAAATCGCCGTCTAAGGTGAGATTCCCGCATGCCGATCACCCTCAAAGGGACCAAGCCGCTACCTGAGTCCGAGCTCTCGCAGGTCGAAGCCTCCTTGGGCGTCTCGATCCCCCAGGGCTACCGGGCTTTCCTGTACGTGACCGATGGCGGCCGGCCGGATGAGGCCTGGTTCTCGCCAATGATCGGCGTGACCGATTTCCTGGGGGCCCAGGACATCCTGGCGACACACTCGCGTCTCAGGGGCCGGCTACCCGAGACCCTACTGCCCATCGCGGCCGCGGCGGGCGGGAACCTAGTCTGCATCTCCACCGCCGAGGGCCAGGTGGGCGCGATCTATTTCTGGAATCACGAGCTCGAGCACCTCGGCGACGGGGCGATCGAGAGACTCGCGTCATCTTTTGATGCCTTCGTCTCTCAGCTTCGAGTACTGCCGCCTGTAGAGTTGCCGCCGGCACGCGTCATCAGCGTTGACGTCGATCCCGAGTTCCTCCAAGAGGTTCGCGAGCAACAGGCGCGGGACAGGAAACGACCAGTCTTGAGTTGGCCACCCACCCCACCCCAACCCTCCCCTTAGGGGAGGGGGTCATCGCTTTAGAAGTGCACCCCTCGCATCAGGTAGGCCAGGGCGGCCTGCTCCATCGGCATCTCCGCGTCCTCCTTCTCCTTCGGCCGCGGTCCGTTCTTGTGCTCGCTGTCCGGGAACACGTGGTAGGCGCCGGTCATCACGAAGT
>Ga0070707_100006229_pt1 | contig 11109 bp, 10 predicted proteins | sample KBSK5502metaG_FD_65468 | JGI IMG/M metagenome (GOLD analysis project Ga0070707, IMG submission 65468) | Corn, switchgrass and miscanthus rhizosphere microbial communities from Kellogg Biological Station, Michigan, USA - KBS K5-50-2 metaG | ecosystem: Host-associated > Plants > Roots >... | reverse complement strand
GGAGGCGAAACGCACGGGCAAGACTCCACAAACGGGGATGAGACGACGAGGGCCAGTGCCCCTGTCGTTCTACCATCTCAACGCGGAGTCCGCAGCACCGCATGTGGCCAAGAACCACTTTTCGCTTGACAATCACACCTTCTATGTCACGCCGGCCAACGTGCACGATACGTATGGTGCACGCTGCCTTTTGGCAGGACTGAAATATTTTGTCCCGCGGCTTACGAAGATCTGGGCGGACCAGGCCTACCAAGGACACGAGTTGGCTGACTGGTGCAGGGCCACGGGTGGCTGGGACCTTGAAGTCGTCAAGCGCTCTGCAGGGGTGCGCGGGTGGAGTCAGCAACCGAAGCGCTGGATTGTGGAACGAACATTCGCTTGGTTGCTCCGCAGCCGGCGACTGGTCGTGGACTATGAACGCAAAGTGCAGACCAGCGAAACCTTCATTGCGGTGGCGATGATCCGCCTGCTGGTGGGTCGCCTCGGACAGCAGAACTGACCAATGCCCAAACAGGCTCTTATCTGAGGATCAGCATGAAAGCGACGATCAGCAGGGCAGCATCGACCACCACGTGCATCACTGCGGTATTGAGCGTCGATCCCGTCCGTTCACGCACCCATCCTATGCCGACCCCGTAGACGAAGGCCAGGGGGACCAGGAAAAATACTCTGGGCATTGGCAGTCCCCAAGTTGTATGTTCAAAGCCAAAGAGTACCGCCGTGAGCAGGATGGTAGGAATCGCGGGCAGATAGCGACGTACCCAGCCATAGAGCGCCCCACGAAACAGCAACTCTTCGGCCAGCGGCACCAGCAGGAAAACCCGTCCGAAGATCAACACCAGCGTCAGGAGATCAGCAGACGGGAGGCGGGTGACATCGGTGGAGGCTTTCAACACCGGAACCGCTATGGTCAGAGGCGACCCAAAGATGGGGGTCAGCAGCACATACAGCAGGACGGCAGCCAGCGCACACACAAGGTCGATGCCGAGCGCCTGAAGCAGATCACGTCCCGAGGTGAAACGCAAGCCAAGCCGGTCACGCACTCCGGTCAATCCCCCAAAAGCCAGGAGTAGTGCTCCGAGAACCGCCGCGTAGACCTCGGCAACCACCAGCACCACAAAGTCCACTGTAGCGGTCCAGGAAGGATGAATGATGTGGACGATCCCCCAGGTCACGATGCCGGCGCCGCCACCAAGGACCAGCATGAGGGCGACGGCAAGCAGGAGTCGCCAGCCACTGACGAGATGCTCTTGCTGTCTGGAGGCTGTATCAGGATAGGCGATACGTGGAAGGCTCATCAGAAAGGTTCTCCTTTGTCCATACGCGGCAACGCACGCCAGCTGCTTGACGTATTTACGGGACAGGAGTGAGGTGGATGTCGACGACCGCCGCACCCCGCTGGAGCGCGTGCTGGATGTCGTGGCGCTCTGGGTACACTTGGGGTGCCATGCCAGGGATGCCCTCCGAAAGGCGTTTGAGACACGCGTTTCGGTGAGGGTATCCACTGGCGGCTCTTGCTGGCTTCACCCCTTCTTTAGCACTTCCTCAGACGGGCATGAGGTCTGTCCTTGTGGAGACAACTTTAGACTCCCTCGGCGATGCCTCGTGTCCCGGTCGTGCCGTGCCCTCACGTTGGCTGGTAGAGAAGGCCCGCACTCGCTGTCGCGTTGCCCAGCCGGGCGCGTATCGCTCGGCCGGCTCTGATCAATCGCCGCGCGCTGCGCCGGGATCTGCTGGCCGACCTCCCGGAATGAGCCCGAGCTGGATGCCTTGACCGAGATCGTCGCGAGACGCCCAGTGCTCAATGATCTTGCCATCCGCGATGCGGTAGATGTGAATCTGCTGCGCTGAGAACGTCTTCCCGGTTGGCGGAAAACCAAGGAACTCTCCCGTGTGCCGCCCACTCGAGATCACGCGCACGACCACCTTGTCCCCTTCCGTGATCTCATCCTGAATAGCGTAGTGCAGGTCGCTGAAGGAAGCATGCAGCCATCCAACCGTCACCTTCAACCCCTCTGGACCAGGCGGTGTTTGCGGGCCGGCCTCGTGATTGATGAACTCGGGATGGAAGATCTCATTGACCGCAGTGAAGTTCCCACCTGCGAAGACCTCGTCGAGCGCTCGCCTGACGAGACGCTTGTTCTGCTCAGACATGGCGTCCTCCAGCTTCGACTCCAGTGTGCATGCTGTACCATGGACAGGCGCGTAACCTGCTGCCCGTCGATTCAGCCGTCGATGCCCTGGCCGGGGCGCCGCGCCCGTAGGACCGCGCGGGGTGATGCTTGAGGCTCGTAGTCTTTGAGTCCGACCAGCACTGACCGAACAAATGGGAGAAACCCCTCCGGGCCCGACAGATGGTCTTTCAAATGGACGGTTGCACGATCGCTGGACTGGAAGACTTCCCGCACCACCGCGAGCCGGGTCTCCAGGTCAATCTCCCCGCCCACGATGACGTGGTCAAGGTCGGCGTGGGCAAACGCCGACCGCACATCATCGATCCCGGTGCCAGCCAAGAGCTCGATATCCGGCATCTGCTAATGCTGCCACACGTCGTCCAGCAGCGTTGCCATGACTCCGAGAAGCAGTATCACTTGGTCACGCGTACGCTTCTCTCTCTTGGCGTGGGTTGCCAAGGCTCCCGCACTGACCAGCGCTGCCCATGCCACGCTGACCATCTCCAGCAGCGACGACATCAACACCATCGCCAAGAATACGCGCCGCAACAGCACGATCCAGCATCATCTATGCCAAGTTCCTTTGAGGCGAAAACGGCGGAAATGCTAGAAAACTGTTTGCCACGGTGGGAAATTGCAGGGCAGATAGCGTCAAGGACAAGGACACGGCGCAACGGATGCGTCCGAGGTCTGCCGCATGTCGAAGCCGGCGGGAGGTGGCGCTGCACCTACTCCCACTCCGCGTCAGTCAGGTCGCTGGGATACGTCGTGTCGGTGATTTTGCAGCATACGCTCTACCAGCTTGACCCAATAGAGCACTACACCATACACTTGGTCGAACGATTCTCTGCGGCCTCACGCACGCATGACCACGAAAGGCTCATGAACATGAGAGAGCATGCCGAACTACCGCCGCAACCGACCAGCTCGCTGAAACAGCTTGATAGCTTGGTTGGTGAATGGACTATGGTGGGAACCCATCCTGCTTTCCCATCTGCCGTGCATGGGCATTCGTCTTTCGAATGGCTGAGGGAAGGGGCCCTCCTAGTCTGGCATTTTGAGTGGGAACGCCCCGGCCCTCCGAGCGCGCTCAGTGTCATTGGCCGTGATGACTCGGTTGAAATGTGTTCCATGCTCTATGCCGATGAGCGGAGTGTTGCGAGGGTCTATCAGATGAGTCTCGAAGGCGGCGTCTGGAAGATGTGGAGAGATGCGCCGGGCTTCTCACAACGCATGACGGGCACATTCAGCGAGGATGGAAACACTATCATCGTTCAAGGAGAGTTGTCGCGCGATCGTGCACAGTGGGAACAGGACCTGGGTGTGACGTATACGAGAAAGCAATGAACGGTATCTGCTCGCCCGGTTTTCCATTCTGTTGACCGCGAGCTTCTCCCATGGCGTGCGGGCTATGCGAGCAACATCTCGTCAACCTGCTCAACTGCCTTGCCCGGTTCCCTGATGGGCGCCCCGTCTCTCAGCAGTGCGTATGCCGCTGCGTTGTGTCGGCCTTCTTTGCAAAACACGTTCTCAGAACGTGTTTGGTAGCGGCGTGTAGATTGCAGTGTTCGCTGATCTCTTAGAAGGCGTTGTGCCCACTGATCGCTGGGGGCAAATGATAGCGCTCACCACTGATTGTATAGCCAAAGAGCACCGCGAGAAAGTCCAAAACCTCATACTGGCCGAACCGCTTCCGCACGAGACGCACTTGGCTGCTGAGCACATCGAGGAGCCCGTGGCCACGCAAATAGCCGGCAATGAGGACAGTTTCGGCAAACCACGGCGGAATCGACGGTTGCGAAGCGGGAGTGGTGTGGTAGTGTGTCCATGACGACCTCCTGAAAGGGAAACTCTGAGACGCGTTTCCTCTCACTGGAGGTCGATTATTCGACTGCGCTACAAGGCTTCTTTTCTCACTCCTCCCTTCCTGGTACCTCGTTGCGCATCCCGTGGGATGAGCCACGACACCAGGGTTACTCCACACCTTCCGGCTGGATCCTGCTCCCCCGGCCATCCCAGCAGGCGGCTATGGTGGCGTTGAGGACTTCTCGTATGGCTATGTCTTTCTTCCCGGGGCCGGTTGCTACACGTTGACCGCCTCATGGCCAGGTGGGAGCTGGCAGATCACCGTCAGCGCTGGAGCCGCTCACGGCTCCAGCGGCTGAGCCGTGGCACGCCCCCCTGTTGGCCAGTGTATGGGGATAGGAGATGACGTTATCCTCGCGCTCCGTTACAGAACGAAGGGGATGAGCCGTTTCGTGCGCCGCATATACTCCTGATACGGCTGGCCGAGCTGAGCCGTTAGGACGCGCTCTTCCACACGGATACGGTAGCCCAGGCCGATCAGCGCACAGCCCAGCAGGACCAATAGACTCAACCAGTTCGTCAAACATAGCCCATAGCCGAGGAATAAGATGAGCAAGCCGGTATAGGAGGGGTGCCGAATCAGGCGGTAGGGACCCGTTTCGATCACGGCCTGCCGAGGGGCGACGGCTACCGTCGTCGTGAAGTAGGCACCTAGTACGTGGATCGCGTAGAAACGGAATGCGATCCCGGCATAGATGAGCAAAATGCCCACCCAGAAGAGGACGTCGCGCGCTGGTATGATGGCGGTGGCCGGAACTTGCAGAACCGGTACCGTGCTGAGGTAGAAGCCGACGACGACCAGGCACAAGAGGACCAGCTGCGAGCCGTGATCCTGGCGCTGGGCGCCAGCGCGCAGGCGTTTCCACGACCGGATATCTATGCTCGCCTCCAGCACGCGCCAAATAAGAAGGCTGGCCACCAGGACACCCAGTAGCACAGGCTGGTGAAAGAAAATCGGTTGCATGCTCTACGACCTTTCCGGAGGTGTTTCGTTGGCCCCTAACTGATGGCCATCCCGATCTCACTGGTATAGCTTCAGCTGTGGCCAGAGCACCGCGATTGGTTCTTTCGGCTGGCGCAAGATCAGAATAGGCGCCTGATTCTCGTACGTCACACAATTCTCGCAGGACGTCTTGGCGGCCAGCATCACCGAGCCGAACCACTGTGCGGCGTCGTGGGGGTCGATGTTGACCGCGATCACGACCTGACCGGTGCACCCCCCGGGCCCCCAGACATAGAAGGCGTTGTGCCCGCTGATCGGTACCGGCAGATGATAGCGGCCGCCAAACTGATAGAGTGCGCCCGCCTCGCCATAATCGTAGGTAAGAATGCAGACCACCCGCTGCTCCTTGGGGGGCAGGCTATGATACACCTTGGCAATCAGGGCCACCTGGCTCTCCCAACCAAAGCGATCCGCCAGGTTTTGCGGCAACCCGTTGATGTTGCCTGCGCTCTGCTGCGACCCTGCGCTGTCGCTCGTGCTATACACCCGCGCATACACGGCGGGTGGCAACACCGGCATCACCGCGGGGGCGAACAGCACGGCGCAGAGGACCAGCAGCACGGCATAGGCCGTGGTCCATCTCGGCCGACGAACCCGCCAGGCCCCTCCTACCATCGCTCCGCTGGCAAATAACGGTGGGTAGGCCGGCGCCAGAAAATAGGACTTACCCTGAAGCACGGCGAAGAGCACGAAGAGGATAAGGAAGGCCCACCCGAAGACCCGATAGCGCGCCCCACGTGTGGAGAAAAAGAAGTACCACAGCCCGGGAGCCCACAAGAGCACCGAGAGAGGGTTCATGCCTACAACCTGACCGATGAAGAAATCAAGCGGCGTTCCGCCAGCAAGTTGATTGTGGGAATACTCCGCGAAGTACTGCAGCGTCGGCCAGCCGTTGGCAGCATTCCAGAGCAGATATGGCAAGAAGAGCGCGAAGGCGATCAGGCCCCCGAACAGCGTCCAGCGGGTGAAGAGCAGGCGCCGCTGAGGAGTCAGCAGTAAGCCGACGACCAGGGCGAATCCCCAGAAGAGAATGGTATCCTTCGTCAGAAGTCCCAGGCCCGCCACCACGCCGAAGGCGAGCCAGAGCTTGGGGCGGCCGTCACGCAGCAACACGATGAGGATCGTGGCAGCCAGCGCCCACCAGAATTCATCAAAGACATCGTAGGCGTAAAGGGAACCGACGGCCATCAGGACGAAGGCAGTCGCCGATCCCAGGGCAGCCAGCCCCTGGACCCACCTCGTGCCGCCAAGAAGTCGGGCCATTACACCGGTCAGCACGATCGTCCCGGCGCAGACCAGCGCCGAGATCAGGTGGAGGGACCAGAGAGCGTTGCCGGTGAGGAACCGGGGAATCAGCGTGATCCAGGCAACCAGTGGCGGGACATCCACATAGCCGAAGGCGGGATGCTGGCTCATGGCCATGAAGTAGAGCTCATCGCGGAAATAGCCGTAGTTATTGCCGACCAGCACGTGCACCAGGAACGAGAGGCCGGCAATGATCCACACGGCGGGCGCGAGGTCGAGGCGGTGGCGGACGAGGTTGGTGACGTCGATGCGCCGTGATGCAGCAGCGGTCATGTCAATCCCTCCTTCGGGAAGAGAGAACAGGCTCAGCCAGGTAGGTCTCCCGTTCGTTCAGCTCGTGATGGAATCTCCCGTATCCGAGAACGAGAGGAACTAGCACCTTCCTCTCACGACGCCACTTGCGCGCGTAGAAGATCAGTTCACGAAAGGCACGCAGAATGACGCGCCAGTTGGCTCCACTGGCGCGCCCGGCCCGGCGTGGGAAATGGCGCACACTCACCTCGCACCAGGTGCAGCCCGCGCGGCGCAGCTTATAGAGCAGTTCGGCGTTAATCATGGCTCCGCGCGTTTCCAGCGGATAACGCTGGAGAAAGCTGGTGCGCAGCAGCTTGAAAGCGCAGTCGATGTCGCGCGCCCGTACGCCCAGCACCAGGCGCACCAGCACGTTCCAGCCCCAGGCGTTGAGCTTGCGTGGCCAGGAATCCTGGCGTACCTGGCGATAGCCGATTACCGCCATCGAACTGACCATCGGCATCGGTAAAGAACGTCAGTGTTTTAGTCGCAGCGGCAAAGCCATCCACCAGCGCCGCGCCATAGCCCTGGTTGTGCTGGTGCGTGATGAGTCGGATGCGCGGGTCAGCTACCAGCGAAGCCAGGATCGCGCCGGTTTCGTCGGTGCTGCCATCGTTCACCAGAATCACCTCGAACTCTCCCACCAGCGCCGCCACGCCGCGCAGCACCTGCTCAACCGTCTCGCGGATGGTGGCGGCCTCGTTATAGATCGGCAACACCACTGAAAGGCTGGCAGTGGTCAGCACACCTGGAGATGCAAGGCGGCACAGATCGTCGGCTGGGCGTTGCGTCATCGGAATCGTATAGTGCAGCTTGGCGGCTGCCTTCATTAGTGCTGGATCAGGGCGGACAAAGACCCACAGACGCATGCCCAGATAGGAGATGAGCACCGTGCCCCCGATGGCGGCGAGCTTGGAGGCATTGGCCCACACGACGGCGCTCACCAATACCGGATGCAAGAGCGTGCCCATCAGCCAGAGCAGCAGATTGTTGCAGGCCACACCAGCCAGCGTCGTCAGGGCAAAGCGCCCCACCTCGCGCCGCCCGGCGCGTCCGGGGACGTGGAAGGTCCACCACCTATTGACGAGGAAGCTATTGACCGCCCCAATGCTGTAGGCAAGGGAGTTCTCAATCAGCAGCAGACCGATACTGCGGGTGGGAAACAGCCAGAACAAGCCATTCAGCGCCAGCAGATCGATCGCGGTGTTCAGGCAGCCTACGAGGCCAAAACGCAGCAGTTGCCCGAATGTGGCGCCAAGGGACGACGTCAGCAATGCAGCCGCAGGCGCATGATCGCGTTCACCCATCGGTTGCCGTAATGCTGGGGTGTGCATCCCCTCCAAGCTACTCTCAGTCTGATGCGTTCTGTTCATAGTTGGTTCCGCACTTTCTTCCGGTGGCCCGCGCTCAGATACGTGCCGTCGATGCCAGCGATCAACACCTGTTCGCCCATCACACCGTTGCTTTGCGCAGCAGCGCCTAGGACGCGAGGGCACAGATCGCAAGCAGCGGTACCAGCCACATAACGAGCATGGCGGCGGTCTCCTGGGCTCCGCGGTGCCGTTTCCTCTAAGCGCAGTATGAGTGACCGGAGCTCCATCCACCATCCACAACACCCCCTCAATACCCCCTCAATACCCCGCACTGCCCGGCCATGCAGACTCCCCTAAGCGCGAGACGCGCCGGCGACCTCCTCTCCTGGCCGGGCACATGCAAGGCGGCGTGGTGTATCTTGACTGGAGATGAGGTCGAGGACGCGACGACGCTGTAGCACGGGAGTTCGACTGATGACGGAGAGCGAGCGGGCACTTTTCGGCGCCCTATTGCGGCAATACCGGCGAGCCGCCAGTCTCTCGCAGGAGGCGCTAGCCGAGCGGGCCGGGCTCAGCGCCAAAGGCATTGCCCTCCTGGAGAGCGGACGACGCGTCGCCCCGCGCCCCGAAACAGTGACACTACTGGCCGCCGCGTTGGACCTCGCGCCTGCGGAGCGGGCGGCGATGATCGCGGCGGCCACGCGGGCGCGATCCACGGGGGCGCCGCGGCTGTACCCCGCAGGATCCGCATCCCTGCCGCCTCCACTCACCCCCTTGATCGGGCGCGAGCGCGAGGTGGCCGCCGTGGCCGATCTGCTAAGGCAGCCGGAGGTGCGCTTGCTCACGCTGACGGGTCCGGGTGGCGTGGGCAAGACACGCCTGGCCCAGGAGGTTGCCGCTACCTGCGGCGCCACGTTCGCTAACGGCGTCGTCATGGTCGCGTTGGCGCCGCTACGCGACCCGGCCCTGGTCCTGCCGACGATCGCCCAGACACTGGGCTTACGCGATGCTGGCGAGCAGCCGCTGAGAGACCGGATGGTCATTCACCTGCGCGACCGGGAACTGCTGCTACTGCTGGACAACTGCGAGCAGGTGGCACTGGCAGCGCCACAGGTGACCGAGTTGCTGGGCGTGTGCCCGCACCTCACCGCGCTGGCGACGAGCCGAGCGCCGCTGCACGTGCGCGGCGAGCAGCAGTTCAACGTGCCACCGCTGACGCTGCCTGACGCGGCGCAGGCTATGGACCCCGCGGCGCTGGCGCAGGTACCAGCGGTGGCGCTGTTCGTGCAGCGGGCGCAGGCGGTGCGCCCCGACTTCGCCCTCACAGCGGCGAACGCGGCCACGGTCGCGGCACTCTGCGCGCGGCTGGACGGGCTGCCTCTGGCCCTGGAGCTTGCGGCGGCGCGTCTCAAGCTGCTTCCGCCTGCGACGCTGCTGGCGCGGCTGGACCACCAGCGCGAGGTGCTGGCAAGCGAGACACGCGACCTGCCGGAGCGGCAGCGGACCCTGCGTGCCACGCTGGACTGGAGCTACGATCTCCTGGACGTGGCCGCGCAGACCCTCTTCGGGCGGCTGACCGTCTTCGCGGGTGGGTGTGAGCTCGAGGCTGCGGAGGCGGTGGGCGCTGCAGGCGCTGCAGGCGCCGCAGGCGCCTCCCCGACGACGGCCGGCCACATGCTGGGAAGACTCAGCGCGCTCGTCGATCAAGGTCTAGTGCGCATGGACGAGCCTGTGGACGGGGAGCCGCGTCTGGGCATGCTCGAAACCATCCGCGCGTATGGACTGGAGCGTCTGGCGGCGAGCGGAGAGGAGGCGGAGGTCCGACGCCGGCATGCTGCCTGGTATCTGGCGCTGGCCGAGACCGCCGAGCCGGCGCTGCGGGGACCAGACCAGGTGATGTGGCTGGCACGGCTGGAGCGTGAGCGCGACAATCTGCGTGCCGCGCTCGGCTGGGCACGCGAGCACGGCGAGACGGAGGTGGGGTTGCGCCTCGCCGCGGCGCTGTGGCGCTTCTGGCACCTGCGCGGCTACGTGAGTGAAGGGCGTGGGTGGCTGGATGATTTGCTGGCGCAAAGCGGCGCGAACAGTAGCCTCGCGGAGGTGACAGCGCGGGCCAAGGCGCTACGCAGCGCCGGGGGCTTGGCCTTTTACCAAAGCGACTACGCGCGAGCGTGGGCACGCTACGACGACGCCCAGCGCCTGTACGATACGCTGGGGGATGTGGAGAACTGTGCTGGGGCGCTGCTCAACCTGGGGCTTGTGGCGAACGCGCAGGGTGATTACGAGCGGGCGGCGGCGCTCTATGAAGCGAGCCTGCCGCTAGCCCGCAGCCTGGAGAATGAGAGCAGTGTCATCGCCGTCGTGCTCGAAAACATGGGCAATCTCGCGCGGCGGCGCGGAGACGCCGCACAGGCGCGGGCCTACCTGGAGGAGAGTTTGGCCCGGCGCCGCGCCTACGGCGATACGTTTGGGATCGCGCATGTGTCCGCGGCGCTGTCCTTCCTGCTGCGCAAGCAGGGCGACGCCGAGCAGGCCCTGACCTGGTATCATGAAAGCCTGGCACTGAGCGTGGCGGCGGGCTATGCGCGACCGCTGGCGCAGAGTCTGGAGGGCATCGCCGCCATCGCTGTGGAGCGGGGGCAGGCTGAGCGCGCGGCGCGCCTGGCCGGGGCAGCCGCGGCCCTGCGTCAACGCAGCGGGATGTCTCCTGAACCCGAGGAGCGCGCCGACTCCGATCAGACGGTGGCGGCCGCGAAGACGACGCTCGGTGACGCCGCCTTCGCGGCCGCCTGGGCGCAGGGCTACGCGCTGCAACCAGAGCAGGCTATGGCCGAGGCGTGTGACACCTGAGCAGGAGTGACTCTGGCCCCCCGAGTATTAGAAGTGATTGAGAAGGCTATTTTTCTCGCTCTGTGTCAACCGACCGATGTCACCGCGCCGCATTGCCAAACACGCTCTCAGCAGTGCGTATGCCGCTGCGTTGTGTCGGCCTTCTTTGCAAAACACGTTTACTACAGTGACGGTTGTTGACGACCGATGCTAGACTTCCCAACAGGAGTGGGGAGGTGAGCGCATGGCAGAGGACAACGGGCAGGCTGAGGAGATCCTGGAGGCCGTGGGGGCGGTGCGGGCACTGGACACGGTGCATGCGCGCATC
>Ga0070707_100006226_pt1 | contig 11111 bp, 10 predicted proteins | sample KBSK5502metaG_FD_65468 | JGI IMG/M metagenome (GOLD analysis project Ga0070707, IMG submission 65468) | Corn, switchgrass and miscanthus rhizosphere microbial communities from Kellogg Biological Station, Michigan, USA - KBS K5-50-2 metaG | ecosystem: Host-associated > Plants > Roots >... | reverse complement strand
CCTCGAGGGTCCGCTCGAGTTTATCGAGGCCGGTGAGCTCGGCGACAATGGAACGCAATAATTTCATCGCGGCGGGCAGATGTTTAAGGAAATGTTTGTGGCCCTTAACGAGTCCCAGAAAACCATAAGCGCCTAGCGCCTGCATCAGACGTTGCATTGCGCAAAGCCGCAACTTGGAATCGAACTCGCCGTTAACGGTCGTTCTATTCTTGATCTGCTCCTCGCGATAGTACGCGATTAACTCGGCGCGCTCCGCTTCCGTTAGATCGACATACGGATCGTAGAGCAATGAAGCAAGATCGTATTCCGCCAGACCGGGCCGCATTCCTTGAAAATCGATCAGATAAGCCTGCCCGTTTCGGATGATGATGTTTTGCGATTGAAAATCGCGGTGGACTAGAACGCGCGGCAAGCCGGCGAGCTGCTCCGCGATTTGATTTAGCGCCGGCAACGCAGCCAGCGAAGCAAGCTTTTCGTCGTCTACGCCGAAATAGCGACCGAGACAGTTCTCGAAAAAGTAATTCTGCTCCCAAACGTAAAGCGCGGCGTTGAACTCTGCGGGCAAATACTCTTTCATTTCGACGCAGGTCGACTCCGGCAAACTGTGTAGCGTCGCAATTTGATCGAGCGCCGAGTCGTAAAACGCGCGGCGGACGAGCCAGTTTTCGCGGCGATAACTGTAGAGATCGCTTTCGCCCAGGTCTTCGATCCAAACGAGGCCCTCTGCTGGATCGTGAAAATAAATCTTAGGCACTCGAATTCCGCGCTCATCGAGAAATCTCGCGATCTGGACGTAATGCCGGTTTTCTTCGTGCTCCAGATTGTATTTGACCAGGATCACCGTCTGATCCGGTGAGCAACGAATTCGATAAAATTTTCGATCCGATCCTCCTTTTTCGATCGGCCTGATTTTTATCTGATCGACATCCAAGCGCGGGAAATGCATCCGCGTTCGCCGAAGAAGAAGGTCGGTTCTCATAAGTTAGATGTCGATGTTGCGCTGGATGCCGCTGGCTTTTTTTTTGGAGCGGACAATACAACCCTTAAGGTAGCTTTTGGAAGCAATTTCTGCACCGGGCCACAAAATTGTGTCTTCCAGAATCGCTCCCGCTCCAACTCGACAATCCCGCCCGACGACTGTCCAGCCACGCAACTGCGCGCTTGGATCGACAATTGCGGTCTTATGGATCGACAATCGCCAGTCCGGCGTCTTCACGTGGTGCGGGTTCCATCGCTCGTGGAAAATCGTGCGGTGCACTTCAAGATATTCAGCGCGAGAACCGATGTTGAACCACTTTCCGTCATTCATCACCAGGCCGCCAATCTTGCCGCCCTGCCCAATCCAATCCCCGATAATTGGAATGAAAGAAATTTTTCGGTGCGGCGGGATTCGCCGGAAAGTCTCCCGGTTCCAAACGGCGATGTTGGCAAAATCGTAATTCCCGGCTACGCCGTACCTGCTCGAAATATCGACGACGCGGTGATCGCGGAAAGCCACGCCCGGAGCGAAACGGGTTTCGCGCAATGCAAGGGTGACGTCATTTCCGCGACGAAAATGTTCGTCGATCAACGGTTGTAGATCCATGTCCGTTAAGATGTCACCGCTGTAAGTGACAAACGGCTCGCTGCCAAGATAGCGTTCCACATTCTTGATACCGCCACCGGTTTGGAGCAAGACGGGCTCATGAGCCAATGTGACCGAATGGCCCGCATAGCTGTTCTCGCCAAAAGAGCTTTGAAACACTTCCGGGAGCCTGTGCGTGTTAATGATGAATCTGCTCACTCCGAGCTCGATCAAATGATCGAGCGCAAAGGTGATGAGCGGTTTTTGAAAAATTGGGACGAGCGGTTTGGGCAAATCGTCCGTCAGTGGCTTTAGTCGCATGCCGAGCCCCGCGCCTAAGACGAAACCTTGTGTGATGTGATACACGGTGATGGGGCGAATCTTTCGATCATCTACCCGGATCTAGCCTGGCGGTCGCCAGGTATTTCCAGCGAGTCGGTGACGCGAAACTCATGTACTACGAGTTCGTCGATCTCGAGCCTTTTGATTCTTGACCGGCCAATCGCGAGCCGGCCAATTCCAACTGCGCCCAAAGCAAGTGCGCCAAGCGCCAGTGCGCCGACGGCTAAAGCTCCAATGCCTTGTGCTCCGATCGCCAATGCGCCAAGACGCGTCGGGACAAGATCATTTGTTTCTGGTTCGCCCATATCGCGGCAAGTCGTCAACGAGTTGAATCCACGGCAATCGATCCTCTATCCAGGTGTGATCTTGCGACAATCCGCGCAACGGCAATGCGCAATATTACAAGGCTTGGCGCCTGCTTCATAGCGGACTGCGCAGCACAGACAACCTCCGTGAGTAATGTTTGCTCCCATTTAAAATGCCCCGGGGCGCTTTACTTTTGCTTCACAGTTTCCTCATCCGCTACTTTGTCCAAGCCGTTGACGTACAAGGCGTGCAATCCCGGCCGGCCCGGCGGTCCGTCCCTACCTTTTCAAATAAAGCGTACGCGTACCGAAATCGATAATGCCGTGATGCCGATTGAGGATTTCCGCGCCGAGTAGGCCAGCGACGGGCGGTGAACCCTGCAACAATCTGCCATGAATCAAGCCTTCCAGATCGACGACACCCACCTCCTTGCCAATGATCTCCACCGACCCGACCGATAATTTGCGAATCCGCGCCACCCAGACCCCACGCTCTCTCAAATTCACGGCGGAAGAACTAAACTGTGTTTCGCGGGTCGGAATCCGCATTCGCCGAACGAAAGAGCGATGCAGCAGGGTGGCAAAAGCACCCGTGTCCACCATGAGCTTCGCGGGTTTGCCGTTAATAGAGCCATTAACATACAAATTGAAACCGTCGCTGACTTGAATGGGCACAGCCTGCAATCCACTGCGGTCAAAACCCGGTGCGTTGCCGGCGACACCGGGATCAATTTTTAAGATCAGCAGCTGCCGTTGACAATCTAGCACCGCTTTGGTTGGGAAAAGAATGTCGGCCCCGATAATTCCGTCGATTTCCTGCTCGTGCCGTAACCGCGCCACACCGCCAGAGTTGCCAAGATTGACGGTAACCACAGGCTCATCCACGAGACTTAGCGCGCCGAGCCGCAGCTCACGAGCGATCGCCACATTATTGAACGCACCATTAATCTGAATGCGCGCCGGTAGGTTCGACTTTACAGTAATTGGCCTGAGCCGAAAATGCTCCCGACGATCCAAAGCTATTGCGCTCACCGGAGCACCGCTGTCCACGCCAAGCCACGCTGGTTTGCCATTGATAAACGCGCGCACAATTAGATGATTTTGCCGTGAACGCACCAACGGCAGCGCCTCAAATTGCGGAGTTGCTCGTGCCGAAGATTGCTGCGGCGCAGCGGGCAATTCGGCAACAAGTGCCGCGCTGGTGCACAAGATCCACAAGAATTTCCGGGTAGAGGGAAGATGATCCGAGAACGTCACGCGCGGGAGATTAGCATGATTTTTTTTACGCGAAAGCGGTTTCGCGCTTCACCTCGCTCGACTCGGGCAAAGGTGAGGGCCGAATTGTTTTGGTGTTGCCCGATCCGCTTGAGTGATGCTTAACTCTGCGCCAAGTCCGACCGCTCAACAGACAAGCCCAATGACTCCGCCGCCCGCAGCTGATGACAAATTCGTTAGGGGACTCGGCTTGCTCGACTCCACCATGCTCGTCGCCGGGTCGATGATTGGCTCGGGTGTTTTCATTGTTTCGGCGGACATCGCGCGGCTGGTTGGCTCTGCCGGCTGGTTGCTTGTGGTGTGGGCAGTGACCGGTGCGCTCACGGTCGTTGCGGCGCTGACCTACGGTGAGCTGGCTGCGATGATGCCGCGTGCCGGCGGGCAATACGTGTATCTGCGCGAAGCATACGGTCCTCTCTGGGGTTTTCTTTACGGCTGGACGCTGTTCCTTGTGATTCAGACCGGCACGATCGCTGCGGTGTCGGTGGCGTTCGCACGATTTCTCGGCGTGCTCACGCCGGTCATTTCGCCCACGAAGTGGCTCATTCCGCCGATCATCCTCTCGAGGAACTACGCCGTGAGCCTGTCGATGCAGCAATTGGTGGCAATCCTGATCATCGTGTTTTTGACAATCGTGAACACGCGCGGCCTGCAATTAGGCAAGCTCATCCAAAATGTTTTCACTTCCGCCAAGACGTGCTCCTTGCTGGCACTGATCGCCCTCGGGCTTTTTGTTGGGCGCAATGCCGATGCGATCGCCGCCAACTTCACGAACTTTTGGACGCCAGGCGCCGTGTCGCCAATCAAATCTGATCTTTCGTTCGTTGCGTCGGTGTCGGCGACGGGCGGTGCACTGGGAATGTTGATTGCCGTGTGTGTGGCGCAAGTCGGTTCCCTGTTTTCCGCGGACGCATGGAACAACGTCACGTTCACCGCCGGCGAAGTGAGAGAGCCGCGGCGGAATCTTCCGCTGTCGCTGGCGTTGGGCACCGGGCTGGTTATCACACTCTATCTGCTCGCGAACGTCGCTTATCTCTGTGTGCTGCCGCTGGAGAAAATCCAGCACGCGGCGGACGACCGCGTCGGCACGGCCGCAATGGCGGTGATGTTCGGTGGCGCAGGTGGGGCGATCATGGCGGTGGCGATCATGATCTCGACCTTTGGATGTTGTAACGGATTGATCCTGGCCGGCGCGCGGGTGTATTACGCGATGGCGTTGGACGGGCTGTTTTTTAAATCGACAGGCCGGCTCAACGCGCGGCACGTTCCGGCAATGGCGCTGGTATTGCAGGGCATCTGGACGGGGTTGCTCGTGTTGCCGCGCACACGATTGCGCGATCCAGTCACAAACGCACCGGTGCTGGATGCCGCGGGCGTCGAGCAGTACGGAAATCTTTACGGTATGTTGCTCGATTACGTCGTCTTTGCGGTGCTAATTTTCTACGTGCTCACGATTGCCGGCGTTCTTGTGCTCAGACGCACGCAGCCACAGGCGGAGCGACCATATCGCGCGTTTGGCTATCCGGTGCTGCCGGCGCTCTACATCATCACGGCCTCATTGATTCTGATAGTGTTGGCCGTTTACCGGACGCAAACTTCGTGGCCCGGTCTGCTCATCGTGCTGGCGGGCGTGCCCGTTTACTTTCTCTGGAGAAAAGCGCGGCCGGCTTGATGCGGCAACGCAGTCGCAATTACTAAACCAACAACCGAACTTCACCCATGAATTTATTTCGACGAAAGAGCGTCACCGACCTGCAGGCCGAGGCGCTCACCGACCACAGCCTCAAGCGCGCGCTCGGCCCTATCAACCTCACCGCGCTCGGCGTTGGCGCGATCATCGGCACGGGCATCTTCGTGCTCACCGGCACGGTCGCGGCGCAGAATGCCGGGCCGGCCGTGGTGCTCTCATTCGTGCTGGCCGGTGTGGCATCAGTGTTCGCCGCGCTGTGCTACAGCGAATTCGCGTCGCTCGTGCCGATGGCCGGCAGCGCCTACACCTACGGCTACGCCACGCTCGGCGAACTCGTCGCGTGGATCATCGGCTGGGACTTGATCCTCGAATACGCCGTGGGCGCGATCACTGTCGCCATCGGTTGGTCCGGCTATGTGGTGTCGTTTCTACACGATTTTGGCATCGACATCCCGCCCGCGTTGTCGGCTGCGCGCGGCACGGAATTGATTCAACTTCCCGCTGCGCTCGCACCGCTCGTGCAAGCAAAAGTCGGCTGGGTAGTGAGCAGCGCATCTCTGCTGGATCAAATCAAAACCGCGGGAACCGACCCGGCGACCCTGGCCCAGGTGACGACGATCTTCAATCTTCCAGCTGTGTTCATTATCTTTGTGGTCACGACGTTGCTCGTCGTCGGGATTAAGGAGTCGGCGAACTTCAACAACCTGATCGTGATGGTAAAGGTGGCGGTGGTGCTGCTGTTCATCTTCGGCGCGTTTCACGCGATCAACTCGGCGAACTGGCATCCGTTCATACCTGCGAACACGGGCCACTCCGGTCATTTCGGCTGGAGCGGCGTTATGACCGGCGCGGGCATCGTCTTCTTCGCCTATATCGGCTTCGACGCCGTGAGCACCGCGGCACAGGAGGCAAAAAATCCGCAACGCGACATGCCCATCGGCATCATTGGCTCGCTGCTGGTTTGCACGGTGCTCTACATCCTCGTATCGGGCATCGCGACGGGCGTTGTGCCGTACGGTCTGCTTGACGTGCCGGACCCGATCGCGGTGGCTGCGGACGGCGCGGGCATGGGCTGGATGGGGCGGTTGATAAAGCTCGGCGCAATCGCCGGTTTGTCGTCGGTCATCCTCGTGATGTTATTGGGACAATCGCGCGTATTTTACAGCATGGCGCGCGATGGTTTGCTCCCGCCGTTCGTGAGCCGGGTGCATCCACGCTTCCGTACGCCGTGGCTGACGTCCATCATGACTGGCGTGGGTGTGGCTATTTTTTCGGCCCTGTTTACGGTACGCGAGGCAGGCAGCCTCTGCTCCATCGGCACATTGCTGGCATTTGTCATCGTGTCCGTCGGCATTCTCGTGCTGCGTGTACGGGAACCGAATCTGCCGCGCAAATTCACGACGCCATGGGTCTGGTTTGTGGCCCCGGCGGGCGCCCTTTCTGCCCTCGCCCTTATGGCGGCACTTCCATGGCCAACATGGAGACGGTTGATCGTATGGTTCATCGTCGGCATCGTATTTTACTTCCTCTACGGCGTGCGCCGCAGCAACCTCGCTCAGCCGCGCGCGCTTAGATGAACACATTAGCGGCGGCCAAAACGTCGCGAGGAAGCATTGATTTGCCTTACCGGTAATTTGCAATCGTTCGTTAGGCATCACCAGTTTGTGGGTCGACCAAAACGCCAATCTCGCGCTGGAAGTTTCCCATTACGGCTACGTCCTCGAAACCGGATGGACCATCTTGCAAGACCAACCAAGCGGGCCGTGAGCGAACGAAGAGTTAATAGCGCTTGTTTACGCGGCGCCTGAACTCCACGTTCTCCCGCCAAATCCAGGTGACGAACTTGTCTGGACGAAACCGAGAAGTGCTTCTGTCCGTTTGCGCAGCGTTTTGCTGTCACCCTCTTCAATAAACTCGCGCCGGGCGGCCGCAATCTCAGACAACGAAAGATCCATCGCGCGAAGAATTTCCCGCTCTTCGGGACTCAATCTCTTGTGCTGTTCGTTGCTCAATGCACGCTTTTGGAATTGAGAGACGATTTCGGCCAAAGCATCACCATTCGCTGCTCCAAACAAATCGAGAAGCCGCTGGAACCTGAAGTGAAATGGAATCGTGGCAAGATCGACATCTATACCTTCTGTGACTTTGTCGGGCGGCATGCTTACATCAGCGGATACCGCAACTGAATGCCAAACATCTGCCGGTTGATAATATCCAATCCCGACGTGATACGAGCCGTTCGGGCGCGAAACTGAGATGTAACAATAACCGGCCATCGGTTCGACGGCCACGCTCTTTTCCTCCACAGCGTCTGCGCGATACACGCGAAGATGCACCTGCCGATCTACCGGCACCGTCTTCGCAAAGATCGTTGGCCAATCGATGCTCCAACAGGTGAAGATTGTTCGTGGGTCTCGCGCGATCGCGAATAACATCGACGCCCCGTGAACCCGCGGAAGCCCGACATCATCGAACTCGCCCACGTCTCTTTCGCGTTCGTTATCCTGGGAGATGATTGGTGCGTTCGAAATACAAAAACCATCTGTGAATTTGGATTTGCCCCGGCGCTGTTTGGAATTTCTTCTCAGCATAGCGATTCCGATTCGCAACTTGGCGCAAATCGGCGAAAGGCAAAAGTGAATCTTGGCTGCTGAACCGAAGATCGACAATCGATACGCGTTTTCACACTTTGAGACCGAAATTGTATTAAATTAGATAAGCGCGGCTGGGGAGACTTCAGTGTGCGAGGTGCCGCACAAAAGCGTGAAACCGTACATCATTTTCAATCCAACGGCGCGATTGATTAAGGATCGGGACGTCCTCCTAAAACAGCTTCGGCGACTTAATCCAGAGGAATTGCGCCTAACAAAATGTGCAGGCGAAGCAGAAACTTTAGCGCGGAGGGCGGTGCGCGGCGGATGCGATTACGTTATTGCGGCGGGCGGCGATGGCACGCTAAACGAAGTGATCAACGGAATCGCCATTCCGCATCGCGCGCGCAGGGTCTGCGTGGGAATTGTGCCGCTCGGCACTGCAAATGATTTTGCCCGGTCAGTTGGAGTCTCTGCTGGCGTCGACGCCAACATCGATATCCTGCGCGCCAAACAAACAGTCTCGATTGATCTCGTCCGCGTGAGGAGTGAACGCACGCGGTATTTCGTGAATGTCTCTGCCGGCGGTTTCAGCGATCTCGTCGATGAGAAATTAACGCCCGAAATGAAATCGACTTGGGGACAGCTTGCTTATCTGCGTGGCGCTGCGGCAGCTCTGTCCGAATTGCACACATACCACTCATCCATCGTCTTCGACGACACGGAGAGATTAGCGGTCGAGCTTTACAACGTCATCGTTGCGAACGGGCGATATGTTGCGGGCGGGTTGCCGGTCGCGCCAGATGCCAGCGTTTGCGATGGCTTACTCGATGTTCTGCTCATCCCAAAACGAACGGCGGGGGAAATGGCGCTGTTAGCGGCAGAGATGCTCCTGGGCACGCATCTCTCGAGCGCTGCGCTTATTTTTCGAAGGGCAAAGAAGATCGCCGTTAGGTCGCGGCCTCGAATGTCGTTCAATGTCGATGGTGAGCTGGTCGGAAATCAGCCGGCTGTCTTCCAAATCATTCCTCGCGCGTTAGACTTTGTCGTTAACAAGTCATGAACACGAAAATCATCCGTATGCATGAACTGGCTGAGCGTGCAAAGGTGTTGCGTGCTGCAGGGAAACGACTAGTCGCCACGAATGGCTGTTTTGATTTGCTGCATGTGGGTCATGTGCGTTACCTGCGAGCTGCGCGTGCGCTCGGTGATGTATTAGCAGTCGGGTTAAACGGAGATCGTTCAGTCGGCGAATTGAAAGGAATCGGACGTCCGATTAATACTGAGAGAGACCGCGCTGAGGTGCTTGCCGCGCTGGAGTGCGTCGATCTCATCACGATTTTTCCAGAGACGCAAGCGACTCAGTTCATCTACGCAAGCATGCCCGTCGTTTATGTCAAAGGCGGAGACTACACTTCCGAAACGCTGAATGCGGAGGAGCGCGCAATTTTGCAAAAAATCGGCGCGGAAATTCGGATTATTCCATTTGAAAAAGGTTACTCCACATCGCTTTTGCTCGAAAAACTTCGAAAGGCCGGAAGATGAGATTGGTTCGGCTTGGCATTCTTGGTTCAGGAAAAGGAACAAACTGCCGCGCAATTCTCGAAAGTATTAAGAACGGCGCTCTGACGACTGAAGTCCGCGTCGTAATCTCAGACGTATTCGATGCACCGATCCTCGATATCGCGCGGGAATTTTCGATCCTAAACGCGTATTTGCCGCCTGGCAGATTCCACACGCGACTAGAATCTCAAGCAGAAGTCGACCTTGTGCGAATGCTTCGCGACGCCGGTGTTGAACTTGTAGTTCTCGCCGGGTTCATGCGCGTCCTGAAATCGCCGATGCTTAATGCATTTCCGCGCCGCATCATAAATATTCATCCATCTCTGCTGCCGAAATTTCCCGGGCTCGACGCTTGGAAACAGGCGCTCGTCGCTGGGGAAAAGGTGACCGGTTGCACCGTCCATTACGTGGATGAAAAAATCGATCATGGCGATGTTATCGCGCAACGCGAGGTGCCGATTTTACCTAACGACACTGCTGAAGGCCTTCATGCGCGCATTCAGACCGCGGAGCACGAATTGTATCCGACGGCGATCGGCCAGGTCTGCCGGCAATTGTCTATTCCTTAGACTTGCTCCGCTTTTTGGTCGCGCTCGAGAAGATCCTGCATCGCCTGGACTGGCGTTTTTCCCTCGTAAAGCAAAGCGTAAACTTCGTCGGTGATCGGAGTGTCGATGTTGAGTTTTCGTGCGCATTGGAAAGCGCTCTTTGCCGTCGGAATTCCTTCCGCCACCATTTGCATCGCGGACGTGATTTGCTGGAGCGTTTGCCCGCGACCAAGATGCTCGCCAACGCGCCGATTGCGGCTGTGCCTGCTAAAACAGGTCGCAATTAAATCGCCGACGCCGCTCAAGCCATAGAATGTCCTGAAATTTCCGCCCATCGCGCTTCCGAGCCGAATCAGCTCGGCAAGTGAACGAGTGACTAATGCCGCCTTAGTGTTATCCCCCAAACCAAGTCCATCGCTCGCGCCAGCTGCGATCGCAAAAACATTTTTCAACGCGCCGCCCAGCTCAACGCTGGTCACGTCCTCAGTAGTATATATTCGAAAACGCGAACTCCCGAGAAAGCCTTGCAGATCTGCGGCGCATTCAGGGTCCCGACAGGCTATTACCGTCGCAGTCGGCACATTGCGCACTACTTCCGCGGCGAGATTTGGTCCCGATAACACCGCCACTGTATGGTCCGGAAAATTTTTCCCGAGAATTTCGCTCATGCGCATCCCAGTGCCGTGCTCGATCCCTTTCGTGCAACTGAGCAGCACAGCTTGACCTTTGCCGAGCGCTCCTTTCAAACGCATCGCAATTGTGCGCAAGACGGTCGAAGGCGTCACAAAAACGAGCAGGTCAGCATCGACGCAGTCCCGCAATTCGTGTGTAACGGTTACCGAATCGGGTAATTTAAGTTTTGGAAGATAATCGCTATTTTCGCGCGTCTTTCGCATGCGCTTGACACGTCCGGCGCTGTTACCCCACAGAGAAATTTGACGCCCGTCTCTTCCCCATAACCACGCCAAAGCTGTTCCCCAGCTACCCGCTCCAATGATAGCGGTTTTGTCGATGTTCACTTTCGCTTGAACCGTGGCTCGGTGCCGTGCACCAGACGAGAGAGATTGGAGCGATGACGAAAGACCACAACCGCAGCCAGCCAAAGAGAGAAATAGAACATCTCGATTCCGTTGGTATGTCTTGCGTACGTCAGGCCAAGCACAGCCACCGGCAATAACACTGCAGTCGTAACGGACGCGACCGAAACATAGCGGGTCACCTCAAATGTAAACA
>Ga0070707_100006225_pt1 | contig 11111 bp, 10 predicted proteins | sample KBSK5502metaG_FD_65468 | JGI IMG/M metagenome (GOLD analysis project Ga0070707, IMG submission 65468) | Corn, switchgrass and miscanthus rhizosphere microbial communities from Kellogg Biological Station, Michigan, USA - KBS K5-50-2 metaG | ecosystem: Host-associated > Plants > Roots >... | reverse complement strand
ACCCCGAGCACGTCGAGGTCGTAGAAGTTGTACTTCGGGTTCAGCCCGAGATACTCGGCGCCGATGTTGCGCCCGCCGACGATGGCCACCCGGTTGTCGGCTACGAACAGCTTGTTGTGCATGCGGTGATTGAGACGCGCCAGATCGCCAGCCGACTCGACGCCGCGCCCGACCAGCGAGCGGTTGTGCCACGGGTTGAAGAGCCGGATCGCGATGTTGGGATGCCGGTCGATCTTTGCGATCGGCGAGTCGCGCACCTTGCGCGTATCCGCGTCCTTCATCATGGTGTCGAGGTCGTCGATGATCATGCGGACCTTCACCCCACGATCGGCGGCCGCGACCACGCGCGTCATGAGCAGGACTCCGCTCGTGTCACCCGCCCAGACGTAGTACTGCAGATCGAGCGTGGAGCGCGCGGAGTCCACGAGGGCGAGGCGCCACCGGAGACCGTCCTCGTTGCGCTCGAGGAGCCGGAAGCCCGACGCGTCCGGCCCGCTCGCGTCACCGGCGGCGGCCTCGAGCACCGCCAGCGGCCCGGCCGAGGCCGGCGGCCGGGCGTATTCCGGGGCCGGCGGCGGTCCGGCGGGGGGCGCGCTGCTGCAGCCACCGAGCGCGACCGCTACCGCCACGAGACACGCGGCGGAGGCTTTTCGCCAGCGGCGGAGGAGTCGCGGCCGTCTCACGCCGCCGGCGACCGAGCGGTCAGGCGGATGACTCCCGCGCCCAACGGGCGTTCGCCTCCGCGAACGCCGATCGAGCATGCGCCATGTCGTACGGGCGTTCCTCTAGTGTGTCCCCGGTCCACTCGCTGCGCTCGACGCTGAAGAAGTCACCGCCGTAGATGTGGATCGCGCCCGTGAACACCCGCAGAGGATTCGAGACGGCGTGGATGACGTTCTTGCCGAGCACCGCCACGTCCGAGACGTTCAGCTCTCGGCCTCCCGCGGTGGCGAGCCGCCCACCGTTCCGACGGTAGAAGACGTTGTCCTCGCGGCCGCCGTAGAGGCCGATGATCGCCCACATTCGGTGATCGTGCGGGTAGATGGCCATGCCCGGCGCCCAGACGACGTTGAGGATCGTCAGCTCCGGCGAATGATGGAGCGTCGAGATACCGCCCACCCGCGGCGTGCCGAGCGCCGCCTCGATGTCGGCAGGGTGGGCGGCGACCGCGGTGAGCACCTCCTTGATCGCCGCTTCCGCGGAGGGCGATCCGAGCGCGGCACGACAGTCTGCGACGAGACGATCGAGGCCAAACATGCCGTCCTCCCTTCGTGCTCCAGTGGAAGCATGTTCCGCCAGCCGGCGATTCTGCGCAAGGCGATCCATCGGGTCGGGCGAACCTCCTTGAACGGGTGGGCGGGTAGTGCTACCACAGCGTCGAGGTCCAGGCACGCGGAGCGAGGGAGGGGACTATCAAGACGATGGCGAGCGCGCGGATGGTCGGTGCGATGGCCTGCATCCTGGCCGCTGGCCTCCCGGCCGCGTCGAGCGCCGCGACGGAAGTGGAACTCCAGTCGGCCGTATTCCGCGCCAAGCCGGCGGTCGTCATGATCGCGGTGCGCATCGGCGCGACGGCGACGGTGCGCTGCAGCGGCGGACCGCCTGCGGGCGTTCGTCCTGGCACCATCGGCGAGCTCGGGAGCGGGTCCATCATTCACCCCGACGGCTGGATCGTGACGAACGGCCACGTCGTGCAACCCTATCAAGAGGGTGCCGAGGGACCGTTCGCGGCCGGGCTGCTCGAGCGGGCGGTGGCTTCGGCCTGCGCCGCCGAGCTCGCCGCGGAAAGGTGTCTGCACGCAGAACAACACGCTGAAGCGCTCAGAGGGATTTGAAAGCGCAGGAAAAAAGCAAACACATGGGTTTATCAGAAATGAGCGAGGCACCATCACGTCGGCCTCCACCGGGGGAAGTGAGGCGCGAATCGCGTCGATTGTGACCTTGCCGCAGAGGCCGCACGAGGAGGACGCCACGAAGTTGCGGCGCAAGAGCTTCCTCGCGACGCGGGGATGCCCCTTCAGCAGGACGTTCATCACGTTGCCGGAATCGGGATCGCTCTCCGGTGCACGATAGCGCGCGATGACGTCCAGATCGTCGGCCGTCGAGATGACTCTCTCGGTGAACAGGAACCCGGCGACGAGGTCTTCATCGTCGCCCGGCATTCGCATGGTGACCGCCAGACTCAGGCCGCGCAGCCGAATGTCCAGGGGCTCCTCGACCGCAGCATGGTCGTCGGTCCAGACGACACCGTGCTCCCGGTCACGTCCGACGGTATGCCGAACCGCAGGAGTAGTTCCGGGCACGTCGACCTCTGGCTCCAGACTCATCGGGGCTCCACGCCACTGCGGCAACCACTAGGTCTGGTGATCCGGACATCGCCGCCGACGACGAGTTCGAAGAGTTGGCCGCTTCGCTCAACTGCGCCGCTCTGACCGACAGCGGCGCCGGTCTGCCCCTGGGCGAGCGCGGGGGCGACCAGCGCGAGCAGTAGGGCGAGCACCACGAGACCCATTCAGGAAGGCACAACCCCAGGAGAGGGTCCGAAAGAGACTGACTTCATAGGACCTTGGTCCTATTGCTGCCCGCGGCGGGTCGGGTAGGCTTCCGGGACGATGAGAAACCGCATCGACGACGGCACGCCATCCGACGTCACCGGCACCAGCCGCTCTTGCCACTTCTGACAGTGGACGGGGCTTCCCCTTGCTCCTATCGTGACCGTCGCAATCGTTCGTGTGCCATCACCCAGAACCAGGAGGACATGCCATGCGTGCGGTAGCCAGTGGAGCGATGCTGTTGCTGGGAGTGACCCTCTTCACGGGGGCCTGCGCGACGTCGGAGGAATGGTCGGAGTGGCGCTCGCACACGACCCACTTCGCCTCCGGCCAGCACGGGGTCTTCTCTCTGCGGAACAACAAGGACGGCTCGAACCCGCGGGTAACGCGACTGGACGTCGACGCGGCCCGGAACGAGACCTGGTGGGGCAAGGCGATCACGGTCAATCCCGACCAGATCTTCCAGAACTAGACCGGCCAGAGGAGACCCCCATGCGACTCAGAGCGCTCGCCGTCATCGTGCCGACCATCGGGCTGGCGTTGCTGCTGGCCGGCTGCCCGAAGCGTCCGATGGTTCCCGTCGCCTCGGCGCCACCGCCGGTGGTGCCGACCCCGACTCCGCCTCCCGCACCGGCGGCCCCGACCCCGCCGGTTGTCGCCGCTCCGATCGCACCGCCCACCCCGGCCCCGACCCCGCCGCCGGCTCCGCCGAAGGAGTACATGCCCAACGATGCGCTCAAGCGGATCAACTTTGCCTTCGATCAGGCGGTGATCCGGCCGGGCGATGCCAAGACGCTCGACGCCAGCGCGGTGTGGCTCAAGGGCAATCCGAACCAGCTGGTGCTGATCGAGGGGCATTGCGACGAGCGCGGGACCAGCGAGTACAACATGGCCCTGGGAGATCGGCGGGCCCGGGCGGCTATGAACTATCTGGTGGCGCAGGGGATCGCCGCGGACCGCATCACGTTGATCTCCTACGGCAAGGAGCGTCCGGTTTGCCGCGAGAACGGCGAAGCCTGCTGGGCGCAGAACCGGCGCGACGAGTTCCTGACCAAGGAGCGCTGATCGGCGGTCAGGGCGACGACATCCGCGGGAGGCCTTCACGGATCCGCACCGAGAACCGCGGGTCGGCGTCGGCGGCCTTGGCCCGGTCGTTGACGCGGCGCGAGCGGTCGAGAGCGCCGATGTCGTATGCCAGCTCGTGGAGGACCGCCGTCCGCGCGCGCAGTCCGTTGACGGCGCGAAGGTACCTGACGAGAGGATAGGCAACACGAAGGACCTCCGGGGGCGGTCACCCTGTCCATCGGGCCCGTCCCCGTGACATACAGTAGACGCTGGCTTCGGGTGTTACTACGGTAGCCCGGGCGAGCAGTGGATCGTTCCGACCGGCTCGCCAGCACTCGAGGGAGGACAGCTGGGATGCGAAGAAATTATCGACGCCTCGTCACCTGTCTCCTGTTCGGCGCGGGCCTGCTCTGCACCGCAGCGCCGAGCATGGCCCAGCCGACGTCCCCGTCATCGACCGACGGTGTGCTCGGCGCCATCGTCAAGTCGCTGACGGGCGATGTGTACGCCGACCCCTCGGCTTGGCGGGAGTTGTCCCTGAGAGATTTCTTCTCGGAGGGCTGGGACCGGGCCTGGGTCAGCCCGCCACCCGGCGGGGGAGGGGCGCCTCGGCAGGGGTGGCTCAACTCCTTCGACGGCGTGTTCTACCGGCTCGGCGTGGCGACCTACGGCTACGCTCACAATTTCCTCGAGAACGGAAACCAGCACTCGGGTCTCCTCCAGTTCTATCTGCCCCTGAACCAGCGCTTCGAGTTTCGCGTGGACGTCCCGGTGGCGGTCTCGAACCGGGGAGTCACCGGGACCGAGTACGAGACCAATTTCGGAGATCTGCAGATCGTCGGCCGGTTCCTGCTCTCCGAGACCCGGGACCTCACCCAGTCGTTCAACGTGGCCTTCCGGGCCCCCACCGGCAGCACCGACAATGTGAACGGCGTGGCCGCCATCACGCCGACGTATGAGTTCTGGACCAACTGGTGGAAGGGCCTCGTGCTGCGCGGCGGCGCCGGATTCTTCGTCCCGTACGGCCACCAGAGCCTCGACGAGGTCGGCGCTCGCGCGTCCTTCATCGCCAATCTCGCCGTCGGGTACTACTTCACTCCGCACACCGCCACGCCGTTCGGCGATCTGGTGTTCTACCTGTCAGCCAACCTGGCCCAGACGATCGACGGGCCCAGCCTCAACACCGTGTCACTCACGCCGGGCCTCCGGACTCACCTCGGGGCGGACTGGTATCTGCTCGCCGGCGTCGAGGTGCCCGTCACCAGCAGGAAGGCCTTCGACTACCAGGTGCTCGGCGCGCTGATGAAGGTGTTCTAGATTCAGGGCGTCTCGCGAAAGCCTCCCCGCCTGGGACGTCAGACGTGCGGCGGGACGCGTTCGCCGAAGAGCCGGATCGCCTCCAGGAGTCGGGAGGACTCATCGGATCAGGCTTCGTCGTATGACGGTCGTCGTGTGGCGCTGGTATGGTTTAGCGGATGCGAGAGTGGGTGCCTGTGTACGCTTGGCTCCTGACGGCGCTGCTCCTCGGCGCCTGGCTCGGTACCGCGCAGGCCGCGCCTGAACAGGCGTCCGTCCTCATCCTGCTTCCCGGCCAGCCGGGCTTGCCGGCCGCGGCGGCCATCGCCTCCGGCATCCGCGCCGCCCTGCTCATGGACTGGGCCTTCCGAGTCAACATCGAGATGGAGCACGTGGACGTCGCTCGCTTTGCCTCGCCGGACGTCGAAGAGCGCCGGCTCCAAGCCGTTTACGGCTCGAAGTACAGGGATCGGCGCTTCGACGTGATCGTCGCGGCGCTTCCCGAGCCATTTCAGTTCGTTCTTCGCGCGCGTGACGAACTCTGGCCGGGTACGCCCGTGGTCGTCTGCGGGGTGGACGAGGGCAGCGTGCGCGACCTGAAGCCGCCTCCTGATTTCGCGGTTCTCACGATCCGCTTCGACATGGAAGGCACGGTGCAGGCCGCACTGGCGCTCCTGCCCGATACGCGTCACGTTGCGCTCGTCGGAGGGGCCAGCCAGCCGGAACAGGTCTACCACGATCTGATCCGGCAGGCGGTAGCGCGCGCGGGCCTCGACGCCATCGATCTCACGAAGCTGCCGATCGCGGACGCGCTGGCTCGCGTATCCAGCCTTCCCGAGCATACGGTCATCATCCAATCCAGTTACCAGGTCGATGGCACCGGGCGCCGTTTCTATGGTATCGACCTCGTCCCGCACGTCTCGAGCGCGGCAAACCGTCCTGTCTTCACGCCACTCGGCCTCGCGCTGGGGCGGGGGGTCGTGGGCGGATCCATCATCGAATTCGAGGATATCGGTCGCGACGCGGCGAGGATGGCGACGCGGCTGTTGCGTAGCGGGACGGCGCCGGCGACGCCGGTGCCGAGCTTGGCGACGGCCATGCCGCGGTTCGACGCCCGCCAACTCGCGCGCTGGCGGCTCGACGAGCGGCGCCTACCGAAGGACAGCCAGGTCATGTTCCGCGAGCCCACCCTCTGGCAGCAGTACCGGTGGCACGTCGCGGGCGCGGCCGGGCTCATCGGCGCGCAGGCGGCACTGATCTTCACGCTGCTCGTCCACCGCCGTCGCCGCCGGGAGGCCGAGGCGGCCGCGCTACGCCTGCTGGCTCAGCTCGCCCATCGCGACCGGGTCGCCGGCATGGGTCAGCTGGCCTCGTCGCTCGCGCACGAGCTGGGCCAGCCGCTGACAGCCATTCTCACCAACGCGGAGGCGGCGAACCAGCTCCTGGCGGGACCGCAGCCCGATCTCGGGGAGGTGCGGGAGTGTGTCGACGACGTCATCAGCGCCGATCGCCGGGCGAGCGAGGTGATCGGCCGCATGTGGAAACTGCTCAAGCGGACGGACTTTGTCAGCATGCCACTTCGGCTCGAGGATCTCGCCGCCAACACGATCGAGCTCGTCGCGAACGACGCGCTGCTGCACGCGGTCACCATCCAATTTCGCCCCGCGGCCGATCTGCCCGTCGCTTACGGCGACGGGGTGCAGATCCAGCAGGTGATCTTGAACCTACTGACCAACGCCATCACGGCCGCCGCGAACGGGGGAGCCGCGAACCGCAGGGTGACCGTGTGGACCGCGGCCGCGACCGCGCCGTACGTCGAGCTCGGCGTGCACGACTCGGGCAAGGGCATTTCGGAAGCCGATCTCGACCGGGTCTTCGAGCCGTTCTTCACGACCAAGGTCGACGGGCTGGGCGTGGGGCTGGCCATCAGCCGCACGATCGTCAAGGCCCACGGCGGCCGGCTCCTGGTCGCGAACGATCCGGCCGGGGGTGCGATCTTCCGCATTCACCTGCGTACCGACGGTAACCGTCGTCACCCGGGAGCGTAGACTCTCCCTTCATTGGATGTCGGACTGTTTCGTAGAAGTCTCCTGAGCCTTCGAGGATCGGACCAGCGACCACCCAGACTTCACCCAGAAATTACGCAGGAAGTTGCTCCCAACGAGAGCCAAAGAGCGCCAAAGCCACTTACGTCAGAGGCGCTAATTTACGAGGCGTTGTTTGGGCTGATAGCCGAAAGGTCGCTGGTTCAAATCCCGCCCCCGCAACCACCGAAATCGACCGCCTGGGCCAACCCCAGGCGGTTGAGCATTTCAGCCCCCTTCCGGTGCCCGCCAGTGTGGTGTCACCCATGTCCCTGGACTAAAGTGTTACCTATGTCCCCGGACCGTACCGGCATGCAGGCTAACCAGCCGCTAGAGCGGACCGGCTGCGCCGGCCGCTCAGCGCCGATCCGTTAGGCATCACAGGAGGACATCGTGGACACGATTTCTCACCTCAAGCTTGCCGCAGAGGAACAGCGAAAGGAAAATCTGATCCTTTCGTTGGCGTACTCGAAGACTCTCGCATGGCTGATACCCGCAAACTTCATTCTGGTCGTTGGAGCTGCCCTTCTGTCACTCGTTGCCGGGGCAACTATCCTGATTGAGAACCACTGGCTTACGACGGTTCAGTCGGGCGTACTGGCGCTAGTTAGCGGCGCGCTCACGATAGTTCACTCAAAACTCGGATGCGAACAATACCAAGCAGAGTGTCGAAAGCTGGTGGCCCTTCATAGAGGAATTGCAGCAGACTACGGAAACCTCCAAATAGCTGACGACGGCGAGGAACTAAAGAAACGGATGATGGCCTTGAATGACCAAGTCTCAGCGGCGTTCAGATCCGCTACCGCTTGGCCTTTCGCGTCAACCATCGCAAAGGCCAAGCGTACGGTTGGGTGATGCCTAACCCTTACAGCCGGCCGCCTACGGCGGCGGCTGAACTCAGACGTTATGCGGACTGAGATGACTGCCAGGTGCGCGATGGGCATCTTGAGTCTCCTCGTCGGCTCAGTATGATCAGCCCTGGCCGCGTCCCCAGTAAATCTTGAGGGGGTCACTGTCCATCTTTTCCTTGAGGCTCCATCACAAACGCTCTCTGACCTTGCCGGCCAGGGCCCGGCTTACTGTCGCCGGGCTGACACCGAGCGCCTTGGCCACGGCACGAAGGGACCGCCGCCCGCCATCGAGGAGTTCGTAGGCGCGGCCAATATCAACCGGAGCCCGTGGCCGCCCATCGAGGTATGGGCGGCCTGATCCCGGCGGTGCCGGCGCGCGACCGCACGGCACATGCTGTTCACCGCGCCCGACGGGGGTAAGCGAGATGGATGACGCGCTCGTCTTTCACCGCTTCCAGTTCGCATTCACTATCATCTACCACTACCTGTTCCCCCAACTCACCATGGGGCTGGCCCTGCTGATCGTCGTCATGAAGGCGCGGGGCCTCGGGCAGGACGGGGAGCGCTGGAACGACGCGGCCCGCTTCTGGATCCGGATCTTCGGCATCAACTTCGCGGTCGGCGTGGTCACCGGCATTCCCATGGAGTTTCAGTTCGGCACCAACTGGGCCCGGTTCAGCCGGTACGCGGGCGGCGTGATCGGACAGACGCTCGCGATGGAGGGACTCTTCGGGTTCTTCCTGGAATCGAGCTTCCTGTCGCTTCTGGTCTGGGGGGAGCGACGGCTCTCGCGGGTCGGGCACTTTCTCGCCGCGGTGGCCCTGTTCGTCGGGAGCTGGGTCTCCGGTTACTTCATCATCGTGACGAATGCCTTCATGCATCGCCCCGTCGGGCACGGAGTCGCCGCGGATGGCACGCTCCGGATCGTGGACTTCCAGGCCTTCGTGCTGAATCCGTGGGCGCTCGTCCAGTACGCGCACACCATGGTCGCCGCGGTGGTCACGGGCGCCTTCGTCATGGCCGCGGTGGGCGCGTACTACACACTGACCGGGCGTCATCAGCCAATCGCCCGGCTCTTTCTTCGGCTCGGAGTCGTGGCGGGCCTCGTGGCAACCGTGTTCGTCGCGGTCACCGGCGATCGGCAGGCCAAGCTGGTCGCCGCCCATCAGCCGGTGGCCCTGGCCGCCATGGAGGGCCATTTCGAGAGTGGCCCCCACGCCGGGCTCGTGATCATCGGCCAGCCCAATGTCGCGGAGCGCCGGCTGGACAACCCCGTGGTGATCCCGTGGGTGCTCTCGTTCCTCGCCTACGGGACGTTCCACGCCGACGTGCAGGGCCTCGATGCGTTTCCGCCGGACGTCTGGCCCGACAACATCGAGCTCCTCTACTACGCCTTCCACATCATGGCGGGCCTCGGCACCATCCTCACCGCGATCGCTCTCTTCGCCGTCCTGCTCGCCTGGCGAGGCCGGCTCGAGGCCAATCGACCCATGCTGTGGATCATCATGCTCGCCTTTCCGCTCCCGTACGTCGCGAACACCATCGGCTGGATGACCGCCGAGCTGGGCCGCCAGCCCTGGCTGGTCTACGGCCTCTTCCGGACCGCCCAGGGGTCGAGCCCCACCGTTCATTCCGGGACCGTCCTCTTCACCCTCATGGGGTTCTGCGGGCTCTACCTGGCGCTCGGCATCCTGTTCCTCTTCCTGATCGGACGGGAGATCGCCCACGGTCCGGGGCCGCTCGGGCCGGTCGCACGGGCCGGCGTGGAGGGCGCCCATGTTTGAGCTGTGGTTCGCGATCGCCGCGCTGATGTTCGCCATGTACGTGGCGCTCGACGGCTTCGACCTGGGGGCGGGGATCCTCTCGCCCTTCGTGGCACGGACCGACTCCGAGCGGCGGCAGGTGCTCGCCGCCATCGGCCCCTACTGGGATGGGAACGAGGTCTGGCTACTCGCCGGGGGAGGCGCGCTGTTCCTGGCCTTCCCGCGGGTGCTCTCCTCGGGCATCTCAGGCTTCTATTTCGCGATCGTCCTGCTCCTCTGGTGCCTGCTCGGCCGCGGCATCGCGATCGAGTTCCGGAGCCACGTGACCGATTCGCTCTGGCGAGCCGCGTGGGACTTCGTGTTCGCCGCGGCGAGCACGCTTCTCGCCGTGTTCCTGGGGGCGGCCTTCGGGAACCTGATGCGCGGAGTGCCTCTCGACCGCGACGGGTGGTTTGCCCTGCCACTGTTCACGAACTTCAGCGCGCGCGAGCCCGTCGGTATTCTGGACTGGTACACGATCCTGACCGGCCTCTTCGCCCTGCTCGCGCTCGCCGGCCACGGGGCGCTGTTCCTGGCGTGGAAGACGGACGGCCCGGTGCACGAGCGCAGCCGTCGGATGGCGCTCCGGCTCTGGATCTCCGTGGCGGTGCTATGGCCCGTCGTGACGGCGGCGAGCCATGCGGTGAACCCCGCGCTGTTTCCCGGGATGGGCCGCCGCTGGCTGGCCGTTCTTGCCGTCGTCCTCGCCGTCGGGGGAATCGCCCTCGTGTTCGTGCGGTTGTCGAGGGGAAGGGGCCTCGGCGCGTTTCTCGGGTCCGGCGCCTTCTTGCTCGGCATCATCGGCGCGAGCGCCGCCTCGTACTTCCCGGTGATGCTCCGAGCCACCGGCGGCGATGCTCTGTCGATCACCGCCTACACGGGGGGTGGTGACGAGGCGGGGCTGCGCACCGCGCTCCGATGGTTCCTCGTCGGGCTTCCGCTCGCCCTCGCGTACCTCGTCGTCGTGTTCCGCCTCCACCGCGGCAAGGCCGTCGCCGCCCGGGAGGGAGAAGGCTATTAGCGTCGATCCCGCCGGCCCTCCAGCGCATAGGAACGACTAACGCCACCTCCGCTGGGGCAGCGGGCGTCCGGCTGTGCCGTCGGCTCCTGAGGCGGCCAGCGTCCGAGTCTGGGCGGTTATGTCACGCGGATGGGGCCCACGGACGGGGCGACCGCTGCCGGAGGCCCATGGTCCTCAAGGAAACCCGGTCCAATTCCCAGATTCCCACTCCATTCCCACATCGATTCCCGTTGAATTCCCACGCATTGACGTCAGTGGAAGGACCTCAAGACCGCCAAGGCCCTCGGCCTGACGATCCCGCCGTTGCTCTTGCAGCGGGCAGATCAGGTGATCGAATAGCCGCGCATCGTTGTGCCGCCGCCCACCGCGACGGCGAAGCCGGCCAGTACCGGATGGGGCTGGCCGGGCGCCGACCGCTTCTGGGGCAGGAACAGCGTCGC
>Ga0070707_100006222_pt1 | contig 11114 bp, 8 predicted proteins | sample KBSK5502metaG_FD_65468 | JGI IMG/M metagenome (GOLD analysis project Ga0070707, IMG submission 65468) | Corn, switchgrass and miscanthus rhizosphere microbial communities from Kellogg Biological Station, Michigan, USA - KBS K5-50-2 metaG | ecosystem: Host-associated > Plants > Roots >... | reverse complement strand
GTGACGAGGATCGACTTGCCCGCCAGGTCGCGCTTGATCTGCTCGAGGTTGAGCGTCACCGGCTCGCGGCCCAGCAGGTCATCGATCTCGACGTCGCGTAGCTGGCCGATCGTGGCTCGCCCCGCCAGGAGATCGTCGAGCGACGGGATGATCTTGAACTCGATCCCGGTCCCACGGCAGCGCTCGACGATGCGCCGGGTCTGCTCCCCCGTCGCCGTGCGGATCGCGATCACCAACAGCTCGACCCGGTGGCGGTCTACCAGCTGGTGCAGCCGGTCGGTGCCGCCCAAGATGGGCACGCCGTGCAGGGTGCGGCCGTGCGTCTCGGGCTTGTCGTCCACGAAGCCGACCACATGCATCCCCGCCCGGGGATCGTGGAGGACCTGCCGGAGCAGCTGCTCGCCGCCCTCGCCGGCACCGATGATCAGGGTACGCCGCCCGTCGTCCAGGCGGCTGCGGCCCAGCTGACTCTCGCGCCAGGCGCGGAAAGCGAACCGGATGCCCCCCGAGAAGAAGATCATCACCACCCAATCGAGCGGGAGCACCGAGCGAGGCATGCCCCTCGTCACGCCGAGCAAGGCCACCGCCGTCGCAAACAGTATCGAGCTGAGCGTCACGGCGGCGGACAGGTCCAGCAGGTCCTTCAGGCCGACGTGCTTCCAGTAGCCGCGATACAGCCCGAACGCCTGGAACACCAGAAGGCGGATCGCGAGGAGGAGCCACACCGTGGCCCTGAAGTGGGCGAACTCGGAACCCGGGATGTGGAAATCGAAGCGCAGTGCGAACGCCGTCAGGTAGGCGAGCGGAATCAGCGCGATGTGGGCCGCGAGCGTGACGGTGCGGCGATACGGCATCGGGCGTGATACGCGAGGCAGGAGGTCGGTCATTCCGCCGCTGCTATCTCGCACGTCTCGTGCGCTCCCTCTCGGTGACGTAAGTATCATGCGGGCAGGCAGTTAGGCGCGCAGAGCGCGCCGCTCGGCGGCGCCGCTGCTACGATCCCCTTACAACTCCGCTGGCGGATTGCGACAAACGCCGGGGCGCGCGGGCGCGAATCGATTCGATCGGTCATCGGGACGGGGACGGCGTCCAGCTCGGGGAGTCCAGGGCGGGCGGTTCGAGGCGTGCCTCTTTCAGCTCCGGCGGGTCGCCGAGGGAGCGCCGTCCGCACAGGGTGGCGACGATCATGCCGATGGTTCGGGCCACGAGCACGGCGTCATACGCCAACGACGCGCGGCGCACATACACGAGGTCCAGCGCGAGTCGGAGCGGCAGTAACTGCTCTACGTAGGCCCGCTCCGGATCGGCGCGCCCGACGATCGCATCGCCCTGCGCATAGTCGTACAGCGCGCCAGGACTCGTCAGACCGGGGCGCATCTCGAGCAGCTGACGATGCTCCGGTGTGTAGTAGCGTGCCACGATGTCGGGGTGCTCGGGCCGCGGCCCCACGATCGACATCTCACCCCGCAGGATGTTGACGAGCTGGGGCAGCTCGTCGACCTTGGCGCGCCGTAGCGCCCCCCCGAAGCGGAAGACCCGGGGATCCCGATCGGCCGTGATGATGCTCTTGAACCGCCCGTGATCCACGCGCATGGTGCGCAGCTTGTACATCGTGAACGGCCGCCCGTACCGCCCGGTCAAGCGTGCTCGGTAGAGAATCGGGCCCCGGTCGGAGAGCCAGATGCCGAGCGCCGCGATCGCCAGGAACGGGCTCAGCAGGATGAGTGCGATCGCCGAGAGCAGCACGTCGACCGTGCGTTTGATCGTCGGGCGTGAGGAGCGGCGCGACGTCATGACGGTGTACGGCCGGTGCGTAGGGTGCGCCGCACCGTCATGAACACCTCGGCGGCGTCCAGGCAGCACTGATTCCCCCAGGCGTGCGCGCGATGGCGCAGTGCTTCCAGCGAGCGCGGATGGGGGTACGGGCGGACCTCGCTTTCGTAGCACGCCATGGCACAAAGCTTTTGTTCGAGCGTGGACGCGATGTCGACCCACGTGTCGGGGACGAAGGCCCGCGGATATCCCCACTCCGTGCTGCTGGCGGTGTCGAAGGCGTACACCGCTTCGATGTCGGGCTCGATCGGCCGCGTGGCCACGAGTGCGGCTCGGAACAGCAGCTCGTGGTCGCGGTTGGCGTCGCCGCCGAACTGACAATAGACGACCGCCGGACGCAACTCCCGCACGACGCGCTCGAGCGGCGTGATCAGGTCCACGAGCGACAGCGTGTCGAGTCGCTGATCGGCGAAGCCCAGCTGGCGAGTCTCGTTCATCCCCAACGCCCGCGCGGCACGGCGGATGTGTTCCGCTTGCCCGACGCCCCCTGGTCCGTACCGGAGCGACTCCCCTTCGCACGCGATCACCGCTGTCACCTCGGCTCCTGCCCGGGCGTGCAGCGCGGCGGTGCCGCCGCACCCGAGCACTTCGTCGTCCGGGTGGGCAGCAATGACCAGCACTCGCTGATTCATGGCTCGGGCCCTCAGCGACGGTACTGACGCACCACGTCTAACACGGCCCCGATCACGTCGGCCACGTCCTGGTCGCTGAGCCGGGGGTTCAGCGGCAGGCTGAGCATGCGCTGGTAGTTCGCGCACGCGATCGGGAAGGTGTGGGGGCGGTAGCCGTACTTGTTTCGGTAGTATGGGTGCAAGTGAATCGGGATGAAGTGCACCGACGTCCCGATGTTCCGCCGCGTCAGCTCTTGGATGAACGCGTCGCGGCCGATGCGGAGCGTGTTCAGCCGGAGCCGCACGACGTAGAGATGCCAGGCGTGCTCGACGCCCGCACGCTGCACGGGAAGCTCGAGCTCGTCCCGGTCCGCGAAGGCGTCGTTGTACATCCGTACCACCGCACGGCGGCGCTGCTGAAATCCCGCGAGCTTGCGCAGCTGCCACAGCCCGAGCGAAGCCTGGATGTCGGTCATGTTGTACTTGAACCCTGGCGCGACGATCTCGTAGTACCACTGCCCGCCGCGGTCGTATCGCTTCCAGGCATCGCGGCTCATGCCGTGGAGGCTCAGGATCCGGGCCCGCTCGATGAATTCCGCACCGCCCGTCAGCATGCCGCCCTCGGCCGTGGTGAGATTCTTGGTGGCGTAAAAGCTGAAGGCGGTGGGGTTGGCGCCGGCACCGATGGCGCGGCCGTTGTGTTTGGCGGGCAAGGCGTGAGCCGCATCCTCGATCACGCTGAGTCGGTGAACCCGCGCGAGTTCGCCGATCGGGTCGAGCGCCGCAGGGTGGCCGGCGTAGTGCACCGGGAGAATGGCGCGCGTCCGCGGCGTAATCGCCGCAGCCACCAGGCCGGGATCGAGGTTCAACGTGTCCGGCTCCACGTCCACGAGCACAGGCCGAGCCCCGACGTGCTCGATCACGTTCACCGAGGCGGCGAAGGTCATCGTGGTCGTGATGACCTCCGCGCCCTGCCCGATTCCGGCCGCCACGAGGGCGGTGTGGAGCCCCGCCGTGCACGAGTTGAGAGCGAGTGCCGCTGGCGCGCCGAGATACGCGGCGAACTCCTGCTCGAACTGTTTGACCTTCGGCCCCGTCGTGATCCAGGTGGAGCGCAGGGTGTCAACCACCTCCTGGATCTCCTCCTCGCCGATCATCGGAGGGGAGAAGGGCAGGAAGTCGCGCCGTGCCGAGGGGATGCCCGGGAGCGGGATCGGTCGCTCGGGAACGGTCGGTGCTCGCTGCGGTCGTGTCGTCATTCCCATCCGGCGGCGGTAGGTCCGTCGCCGCGCATTCGCACTTCTTGTGCGCAGGAGCGCTCGGCCAGATCGCCTTGGGACAGAAGGGCTTAGGGCGCGAGCGTGGCGCGGATACGACGGCCTGGTGACGCTCCTGACTTACAACTGCGCTGGCAGTCTGCGACGGAGCGCCATGCGGGGACCGAGCCCGAGCCTCCCGCACACATTGTGGCAGGTTCCTTACAGCCGGGGCCGCGCACAGCGGCCGCGCTCGGGGCGGCGCCAGTATCTCGCTGGTAGCGGGCATGTTGCGCCGTTGACCGCCACCGGGCCGTTGGTACCGAGTTTGCCGAGCTATTGCCCGTACGCGGAAGCCAGGCTTCGAGTCACCATCGAAAGGATGCCATGTTCCGACCCCTCCCGTTGGTTGTCGCTGCGCTCGTCGCGGGGTTGCTCGTGTTGGGCGGTCTCACTCCGGGCGAGGCACAAATAGCCTCGCCGGTCTCGTACTCGCAACGCCTGACCCAGACCCGCGCCGACCTGGAGCGGCTTCTCCAGCGGCTCGTGGGGATGGCACGGGCGGACCAATACGAGCACGGTGTGTCTCCTGACTTCGCACGCGCCGAGATGTCCTATATCCAGCGGCGGCTCGACGAGGGGGACTTTCACGTGGGCGACCGCGTCCTCATCACCGTGGAAGACCCGGAGCCGCCAGCGGCGGTGTCTGCGAGCGCGGCCGGCAGGTCGACCGAGCAGCAGCTCTCCGACACCTTTACGGTGGGCCCCGCCCAGGAGCTTTCCCTCCCGCAGGTCGGAGTGGTGTCCTTACACGGCGTCCTGAGGTCGGAGCTGGAGCAGCGGCTGGCGCAGGATATCGGCCGCTACATCCGAGACCCCGTGGTGCATGCCCGCCCCCTGGTGGGGCTCGCGGTTACGGGGGAGCTGACGCGACCGGGGTATTACAGCGTTCCGGCGGACGCCGTGATCCCGGCGGTCTTGATGGCGGCCGGGGGAACGACGCACGACGCCAAGCTGAACAGCCTGAAGATTCAGCGAAACGGCACTACCATCTGGCAGGGGGACGCGTTGCGACGCGCGATCGCAGGGGGGAGCACGGTGGATGACCTCGAGCTGCGTCCGGGGGACGCGATTGTGGTGCCCCGCAGAGGCTCGATCGGGAGCTTATACGGACCCGCGCAACTGTTCGCTGTGCTGCTCGGTATCCCCGTCACGATTTATACGCTAACGAGGATTTTCTGAAGCCCCCGTGCTAACGGGGCGTCGACGCCCTCGCGCTGCTGTCGGGCGCGGCAGGACCGCGGTGTGCGGCGGCAGGTCCAGCTCGAAGAAGAAGCGTGTCCCCCACCCGAGCCGGGTCTCGAGCTCCAAGGTCGAGCCCTGCGCTTCCACAAGCTTGCGGGTGATCGCGAGGCCGAGGCCGGTGCCCGAGAAGCAATAGCCACCCGGCCCCCGCGGGCGGCGGAGCGGCTGGAACAGGCTCGTCAACGCGCCGGCGTTGATGCCGGGTCCCGTATCCCGCACGGAAAACGTGACACGGGTCGCCGCCTGCTCCTCGCAGGCGACCTCGACGTAGCCGCGCTCGGTGAACTTGAGCGCGTTGGTGGTGAGGTTCAGCACCGCGCGTGAGAGCGCCACCGGGTGACCGAGGCGGAGGTCCACCGTCGGCGGGCAGAGGCGAATCTCGAGCGCCTTCTCCTCGGCCATCGGACGGACGATCGCGCGCACCGATTCCATCAGCTCGGTCACCGAGAAGGGCGACGGGTACGCGTCCGCGAGCTCGTTGCCGCCACTCGCCAGCTCGATGGCATCGGACACGACCGAGCTGAGGCCGAGGGCGGCGCTGTAGATCAGCCCCAGCTGGCGCCGCTGCACGTCGTTCACGTCGCCGCTCTGGCCACGCTGCAGCGTTTCGGCGAGGAACAGGATGGACGTGAGCGGGGAGCGCAAGTCGTGGATCACCTCGACGAGGAGGTCGAGACCCGGCAGGGCGGGCAGGTCGGCCCCGGGGCCTGGGGCGACCCCCCGGCGTACTTGCTCGAGCGCGTTCAGCGTCCCGAGAATCGCCGTGGGCGAGACCGGCGTCGCCGCTTCCGACCAGGCATGCAGCAGCTCGGTCTGCAGCATCTCGACCAGACGGTGGCCGAGCCCCGCTGCGGGCCGGGGCAACAGCTGCGTGACGTACCCAGGTCGCTGCTGGTCGGTGGCCAGCGCGAGGGCCGCGAGGATGCTCGCCACGGCTTCGCTATCGACGGACGGGAGCCCGGCGGCGACCGCCTCCTCTCGCCAGCGGCGGGCGACCCGCCGGGTCGCGGCCGTCACGATCGCCGACGACACGCCGGCAAGCGGGGCGTCGAGCTCCGCGAGGGGCGCGTCCTCGAGCGTCAAGGAGACGGGTCGGGTGGGTGGGGGCGGTGCGACCGGAGCCGCCGGCTCGATCACGCTGCCGCGACCGGGACTCGCTCTCACTCTTCTTCTGTACCGCTCAGCAAGTTCCGCTGCAAGCCGTGGCGCTCCATCAGGCGGTAGAACGTGGTGCGGTCCACCTTCGCCATGCGGGCCGCTTTGGACAAATTGCCCCCGGCGCGGATCACCACGCGCGTGAGGAAGCGGCGGTCGAAGCGGGCGAGTAAGCGGTCGCGCGCCTCGTAATAGCTGTCGCTCGTATCCGCCTCCTCGGCGAGCGCGCCGAGCTCGGGGTCCGAGCCGTTGTCGCTGATGAACGGGATGTCCTCGGGCCCCACGTCGGCGCCGGGCTCGAGCAGCACCACCGCGTGCTCGATGACGTTCTGCAGCTCGCGCACGTTGCCGGGCCAGGAGTGGGCCCGCAACGCCCACAGCGCGGCCTTGGAGAGGCGCGGCAGTGGCTCTTGCCCCTCGCGATGACGCTTCCAGTAATAGGCGAGGAAATGCTCGGCCAGGAGCGGGATGTCGTCCACGCGCTCGCGCAGCGCGGGCACCTGGAGCGGCACGACGCGCAGCCGGTAGTAGAGGTCCTCGCGCAGCGCGCCGGACGCCACGGCCTCCTCGGGGTCGCGGTTGGTCGCCGCAATGAACCGCACGTTGACCACCGCGTCCGTCGTCTCGCTGCCCACCCGCCGCACCACGCCGTCCTGGATCACGCGCAGCAGCTTCGCTTGGATCGGTTTCGACATCTCGATGAGCTCGTCGAGGAACATCGTGCCGCCGTTCGCCACCTCCAGGAGACCTGGTTTGTCGCGCACCGCGCCTGTGAACGCCCCCTTGCAATGTCCGAACATCTCCGACTCGAGGAGTGTTTCGGGGAGCGCGGCGCAGTTGACGGCGAGGACCGGACGGCTCGAGCGGCGACTATGATGGTGGATGAACTGGGCGATCAACTCCTTGCCGCTGCCGCTCTCGCCCGTGATGAACACCGACGCGTCGGTCGCCGCGACGCGGCGCGCCAGCGTGATCAGCTCGCGATACTTGGGAGCCGTGCCGAGGATCGTGACACGGGCATCCGCCGCGTCGGCGCCGGGCTGGTCGCGCAGCGCGCGCGACTCGCGCGCCACGGCCACGGCGTGGGCGGCGCGCCCGATCAGGACCTGGAGCTGGCTGCCCGTGAACGGCTTGGGGAGGTAGTCCCACGCGCCGGCGCGCAGCGCTGCGATCGCGCTCTCGACCGTCGGCTTCCCGGTGATCACGATGACGATCGTCTCGGGGTTGGTGGCGAGCGCGGCGGCGAGCAGCTGCATCCCCGCCACCTGGCCCATGTACAGATCTACCAGGACGATGTCGAAGGCATTCCGCTTGAGCGTCTCGAGCGCCTCCTCGCCGCGCCCGACCGTCTGCACGCGATAGCCTTCCACCTCGAGCACGCTCGCGCAGCTTTCCCGCAACGTGCGCTCGTCGTCCACGACGAGGATGCGTAAGGTCGCCCGCATAGCGGGATCGATGGTGAGGAGGTGTGCGGGGTCGCCGGCGGGAACAGCACGCCCGCGCTCCGCGAGCGCCGCTTGATCAAAACGGGTTGGGATCGCCATCTGTGGCTTCGTCTCCTGAGTGCCGGCCCTCATCGCCACTGCAGCGCCGCACGCCGAGGGTGGGCCGGAGCGAGCGCGCCGCGCGACCCAGCGGCTCGCAACCAGACGATAAGGTAGCGCACATCGGCCTCCGGCGTGAGTCCCCCGACGCGGTTGTGGCGGCTCCGCTACGCCCGGCCGCGCCGGCGCCTATGTACGGCAAGGTCTGTACCGCCGGCTGTCGTCGGAGCTTACGGGTTAAAGTGTCCTAGCACAGCGAGATACCGGGGGGTTCCTCGATCGGCGCATGAAGACCGGCGGCGCAACAGCTACTGGGCGGCGGCGGGGGAGGGTGCGAACGCTCGGATCGCGCCCGCGTCGCTCCCCTCGTCCTCCGCGGCGCGCAAGGCGTGCAGCGCGCGCGCCAGGAGCACGGCGGGATCCAGTGCCGCCGAGCGGAAGCCGGAGCGGGCATAGTACCCGGCGCGCAGGCCCAGGGGCCCCTGCGCGGTGGCGAGCGCGCGGCGTTTGCCGGGCGCGGCGAGTACGGCTCCGACCCGACGAAACAGGTTCACGGCGCCGGGTGCGTCCGTGTCGGGGGCGAGCACGGCGAACTCGCGGGGGCCCAGCCGGCCCACGGTGTCCGCGGCGCGGGCGGCGGCCCGCAGCTCCCGCCCCAGGGAAACGACGGGCGCCGAGCCGTCCCGGTGGGGCGCGACCGCGATACAGGCGAGGGAGGCGTCGCGGCGGTCCACCTGCGCCGCCAGCTCGCGGGCCCGGCGCTCCAGCCCCCGCGCGTTATACAAGCCAGTGCCGGGATCGAGCAGGCCTCTGTCGCGCGCCGCGTCGGCGTCGAGCTTGGCCCGCAGGTGTCCCTCGAGTCGCAGCAGAAACTCTTCCGTGTCGAGCGGTTGTCCCCACACGCCGCTGGCCCCGGCCCGCAGCGCCTCCAGCACCTGTGCCCGGCCGAGCGGTCCATGGGTGGTCAGGAAAATGGGCGTGCTGGGCGTGATGGCGGGGTCCACCCGCAGCGTGCTGCACAGCGCCAGGACATCGGTCTCGGGGAGCGCGCTGTCGAGGATGATGGCATCGGCCGCTGAGCGGCGCGCGACGTCGAGCGCGTCACGGCCGGTGTAGGCCTTGAGGACGACGTATCCGGCGGGGCGCAGGATGCTTTCGAGCGACCGGCTCACCCATTCCTGCGCGTTCGCGACCAGGACGAGGAGTGTGCGGGCGGGCGTCGCGGCGACCGGCATGCGCGCCGTTCGTGCATACGGCGTGCGCGGGAGAGCGGGCGGCAACTCGTTGCGGCGACCCCGGTTGGGTCGGACGCCAGCGGCTTGCGCGGCGCCGGTTCGCGGTGATGTGCCAACAAGCTGTAACGCACCTGCGGCGTTTGGCTGCCCCCGACTGGGGGCGGCGCGCGCGGGAACCACGGCCCCAATCTTGATGGTGGATAGCGAGACGATGCTGTGTCGCCTGTGCAGTGCCCTCCCATCGGATACCCGTCAGCTCGACGTCGGCGCGCCCGACGTCGGGGCGGTCACGGGGGTCTCGTGCGCGCGCTGCGGGGCCGTGCTCGGTCCAGACGACCTCGCCACCCGCCTCGTCCTCAAGCTGGCGCAGCTGAGCCAATTCGGCCTCGCGGGCCGCGACGGCGTGCTGCGTCCCCCCACCGAAGACGCGAAGGATCCCTGACACATGTGCGGCATCGTCGGATACGTGGGGCGGCGGGAGGCCTCACCGATTCTGGTAGACGGGCTGGAGCGCCTCGAGTACCGCGGCTACGACTCGGCGGGCGTGGCGGTGCAGAACGGGGCGGGTGTCGGCGTACGCAAGCTGGCGGGGCGGGTGGGGGCGTTGCGGGCGCTCCTGGGCCGGGCGCCGCTGCACGGGACGAGCGGGATCGCGCACACGCGCTGGGCGACCCACGGGGCGCCCACCACCCGGAACGCGCATCCGCATTCCGATTGCACCGGAGACGTGGCGCTGGTGCACAACGGGATCATCGAGAACGCGGACGTGCTCCGCGCGGGGCTGGAGCGCGCCGGCCACCGTTTCACCACCGACACCGACACCGAGACGCTGGCGCACCTGATCGAGGATGCGGCAGGGGAGACCCTCGAGGCACGCGTGATCGCCGCGCTGGCCCTGGTCGAAGGGACCTACGGGCTGGCGGTGATGGCGTCGGGGGAGCCGGGGAAGATCGTGGTGGCGCGGCTGGGGTCGCCGGTGCTGCTGGGGATCGGCGACGACGAGCTGCTCGTGGCGTCGGATGCGGCGGCGGTGCTGGAGCACACGCGCTCGGTGGTGTATCTGGACGACGGCGACATCGCGGTGCTGACACCGGAGGGCTACGCGGTGCTGGACCGCGAGTCGCACGTGCAGCTGCGGGCGGTGGCGGACGTGCCGTGGGATCGGACGCAGCTGGAGCTGGGCGGCTACCCCCACTTCATGCTCAAAGAGATCATGGGGCAGGCCGAAACGGTACGGGCCACGTTGCGCGGGCGGCTGTTGCCCGACCAGGGGAGCGCGCGCTTGAACGGGCTCAACCTCGCGCCCGAGGACGCCCGGGCCCTCGAGCGCATCGCGATCGTGGCGTGCGGCACGTCGTGGCACGCCGGGCTGGTGGGGCGCGACATCTTGGAGGAGCTGACGGGAGTGCCGGTGCAGGTGGAGTACGCGTCAGAGTATCGCTACCGGCGACCGCTCGGGGCGCGGGGGACCCTCACGGTGGCGATCTCGCAGTCGGGCGAAACGGCGGACACGCTGGAAGCATTGCGCGCGGCGCGCGCCGCCGGGTCGCGGGTGGTGGGGATCGTCAACGTGGTGGGGAGCACCATCGCGCGCGAGTGCGGCGGCGGGATCTACCTGCACGCCGGGCCCGAGGTCGGGGTGGCGTCGACCAAGGCGTTCACGTCGCAGATCGCGGCGCTGGCGTTGCTGGGGCTGTATCTGGGGCGGGCGCGCGGGCTGGCGGAGGAGCGAGGGCGGGAGCTGGTGTGCCGGCTGATCCAGTTGCCGCCGCTCGTGACGCGCACGCTGGCCCTCGAGCCGGAGGTGCGGGCGCTCGCGGAGCGCTTCGCTCGGGCGGCCAATTTTCTCTACCTGGGGCGGGGAGTGAACTTCCCGGCGGCGCTGGAAGGGGCGTTGAAGCTCAAGGAGATCAGCTACATCCATGCCGAGGGCTACCCGGCCGCTGAGATGAAGCACGGGCCGATCGCGCTGATCGATGCCGCGATGCCCGTGGTGTTCGTGGCGCCGCAGGATCACGTGTACGCGAAGGTGCGCTCGAACATGCAGGAGGTAAAGGCGCGGGGCGGGCGGATCATCGCCGTCACGACCGAGGGATCGGACGACCTGACGGGGCTCGTCGAACATCAGCTGCGCGTGCCGGCCACCGCCCCGCTGCTCTCGCCCGTGCTGACGAC